>ERZ773227.1944-NODE-1944-length-12277-cov-13.683522_pt1 | contig 12277 bp, 11 predicted proteins | sample MGYA00580525_ERZ773227 | MGnify/ENA primary metagenome ERZ773227 (study PRJEB29015, sample SAMEA2737782) | human gut metagenome | biome: human gut; feature: human-associated habitat; material: faeces | place: China | collected 2012 ... | reverse complement strand
GAGTGTGAGAAAAAATGAATTTATCAAAAATACATCATATTGCAATCATCGTATCTGACTACGAAGCCGCAAAGGATTTCTATGTGAACAAGTTGGGCTTTTCTGTCATCAGGGAAAACTATCGCCCGGAGCGCAAAGACTGGAAGCTGGATCTGCGTGTTAACGAACACACAGAGCTGGAGATTTTTGCAGAAGAAAACCCGCCGAAGCGTGTGAACCGCCCGGAGGCCTGTGGGCTGCGTCACCTTGCATTTTGTGTGGAGAGCGTGGAGCAGACAGTGAATGAGTTGGCAGAGGTAGGAATTGAATGTGAGCCAATTCGTGTGGATGATTACACCGACAAGAAGATGACTTTCTTCCATGACCCGGACGGACTGCCGTTGGAGCTGCATGAGTAAAATGAAGAAAACAAGAAAACCAGGCGGTGGCCGGAAGAAGTTGAAGCCGGAATACGATGCCGGGAAGAATCTGAAAGATCAGATGGATGCGGCTGTGGCGCTCTATGAAGAGGACTGCTCCCTCCAATCCATCGCTGATGTGCTAAACCTAAACCCAATCAAAGTGAGAAAGCTGCTCATCACAGCCGGTGTGTATGAATCAAAAGTGGCGGAGAAGGTACAGGACACGTTTGAGAGGTATCGAAAAACGCAGGATTATAAAACTTCCATTCTCTCAACGGCAACAGTCCTTGGCCTATCCAAAGCCTCCGTCACATCGTACCTGCCTTATGAAAAAGGCGTGTACTTCCCAAACACAGCAGATAAAGGAAAAATCAGCGTAGGAGCAGAGCGGCAGCGGAGATACAGGGCGATGAAGCGGTGGAGGACTGATCCGACAGAGGAGCACCTGTGGGAGGTGGTTCTTCTTTATGCAGGTGTGCGTTTCAAAACGTACTCAGGTTTACCCTTTACCTATGAAATACGAAAGGGCCGGAATGGGCAATACACTAAGGAACTGTGGATCGATCGCAGAGAGAATAGTAAAAGCCTGGCGTGGAGTTCTGTGCTGCTGGCTCTGGGCCATATTAAAAAGGTAGGAGAAGTGGTTGAACGACCGAAAGCACTGGGCGATATCCGGGGTGTGACCTATATATACGGAATGTTCTATCGGTTCGGACTGATCGACGTGCCGGATGAAGCAAAAGAAAAGATGAAGAAAGCATTCAGCAAATCGTCCTGACACGGATGCCGCAGAGGGAGCGGGAAAGAAGCATCACCCAATGCTTGAGGTCATTGCGTGAACTCCCGGAGATTACACAAAAAACCGCCTGCGGAATGAATCACAGGCGGCTGAAATCACATTATAGCTTATTCAAAAAGTCTTCCAGAACACGGTTCCATTTTTCGGGGTACTCATAGAACATCAGGTGACCACCCATGACGTAGGTGTCGTAACCGGGAAGCTGTGCTTCGACAAAGGGCTTTGCAATGTCCTGCCAGTGTTCTGCAATGAACATCAGGCTCGGCATCGTTGCACCGACATCTTTTGCGGTCTCCAGATAGTTGGAGAACACAGCGTCGCAGAACAGCTGACGGCAGATCCAGTATGGTGTGCGGCCGGAAATATCCAGCAGATACTCCAGCTCGTCAGGCTTCATCTTATGCTGGATCATGACACCAGTCGCATACTCGCTGAAGAACTCACGGCATCCCTGCGAAGAGGTCAACACCTGTGTGGCGACCTGAGACAGCTCTTCAATCGTGCCCTCAGTCCACCACTTCGGGTCAGGGGAGAGCGGGAGCGGAGACATATCGATAGTCACAACGCCGCGTAGCTTGTCTTTGCCGAACTGTTGCACATAGCTCCATGTGTCGAGGTTGCCCGTGCTCCAGCCAATCAGGACAATATCTTCGAGACCCAATGCATCAATCAGACCTGCTACATCGCGGCCGTGAGTCAGGTAGTCGTTGCCATCCACGGTTTTGGCAGAATAGCCTTGGCCGCGAGGATCGATAGCAATGACACGATACTCAGAGGAGAAATACTCCAGTTGGTTCTTGAAAATCTCACCAGAAAAGGTCAGGCCGGGAATGAAGACCAACGGTTTACCTTTGCCATGAGAAAACCTCCCAACAAAACCTATAAATCGAATTGGCTTGTCTGAATTATATATCTGAAAAAAGAGAAAAGCAATAGCTTGATAGAAACTGCACTGCTGTAATCTACAAAAATTTTCAGTGCATGAATATCAGTAACAGTTACACAATGTTAAAATAGCAATATGTCCACGATGAGCAGGCGCAACACCTGTCTGCCGCAGTATTTTTACTTTATAAGACATCTCTATGGATGACGGTAAGGTTCGATTTTGAACTTTGCCGTTTTTCTTTTTATTTAAAATTATAAATTTTTTCAGAACTGTATTCCAAAACGGCTCTGCGGATTCCTATTAGTGTAGGGGTTTTCAAAATCTTTTGTGAAACGGCTTTCCTCCGGTTCTATAAGTGAAAAATGAACAAAATCTATATTCTAAAATTAGGCAGTTCAACAAAATTTGAAAATCTGTATGCCAAACACCCATTTTAGATTGTTATAGGTAGAGGGGAACCTTGGAAAAATGAATTTTTTTGAACTTTCAAAAGACCCGGTTTAAAAACACCCCTTAAAGTTTGTATAAGGTATAGGAAGTGTTTTCAAAAGTAAGCCAATTCACTACGGTATCACTGATGAAATTCCCCGATTCCTTACAAAGTCACATCGCACCTTGAAAATCGCATGAGCCACCCCAGCAGGATACCTCCGGTACTGAATGTGCATTCTGCGCGTCTTACCAGAAAAAACGTCGGAGAGAATCGGGCAGGAACGGGCTGGGACAGAATGGACGGTAGTTAAGAGCAAGATTCGCCTTTGTATACGAAACCGCTCCTACGGGCGATTTTTCTACGGCGGCATCTTGATGGGGATTGCACTCCCCATACCCTCACATCGTGCAAAATCACATAATTTTGCCTGTTGGTGGCCTGCCGCAGCAGGTCACAGCCGGAGTGCAGATGCACTGCCGGGAAAATCAAACTTTTGATTTTGGAAAGGAGACCCCATGCCACGAACAAAGAGAAAAGTGAAATCTATCGTAAAGACAAAAGTAATCTCCGCACGAGTTACAGAAGTAGTACATGAACTTTTACACCAGCAGGCAGAAGATGCCGGGATGACCCTCTCTGAATTTGCAGCGCAGATGCTGATGAAAGGCCGCGTGAATACCTCGTATGTGTTCTATGTCCACCCGGACGAGATCGAAGCCATCACACGGGAGTTTGCCGCCATCGGGAACAACCTGAACCAGATCGCGGCGTTCTTCAATAGCGGCGGTATCCAGTCGCGCGCTATGCTCGAAAACATCAACCATGCGATTTCCTGTATTTTTGAAATGCGGGAGCAAGTTGCAGAAATGGCAGGAAAGAACTATGGCAATCTTAAAGCACATCGCAAGTAAGAGCTCCAACTATGGTGCTGCGCTGGAGTATTTGATTTTCAAGCATGACGAACTTCGGAAAACTCCAATCTTTGACCATAACGGAAATCGCATCATGCGGGATGAGTTTTATCTGGACGGTCTGAACTGTGAACCCTATTCCTTCGATGCAGCCTGCCAGCAGCTGAACCGTGAATATCAGAAGAACAAAAACAAGAATGAAATCAAAAGCCACCACTACATCATCAGCTTTGATCCACGGGACAGCACAGAAAATTGCTTGACGGGGAAACGGGCGCAGGAGCTTGGACTGGAATATGCAAAAGCAAATTTTCCGGGGCATCAGGCATTGGTCTGCACCCACATGGACGGTCACAATGGCAGCGGCAACATTCATGTGCATATTGTAATCAACAGTCTGCGAAAACTGGATGTGCCCCAGCAGCCCTTTATGGAACGGCCCATTGATTGCAAGGCAGGGTACAAGCACCATGTAACGAACGAGTATCTGAAGCACATGCAGAAATCCCTCATGGATTTATGCCAACGCGAATTTCTGCATCAGATCGATTTGTTGTCACCATCCAGAACGGGTGTGACCGAAGCGGAGTATTGGGCACAGCGGCGGCTGGATGAGAAAAAGCAGGAAATCGAAAGGGAAGGATTTACGCCAAACCCGACAAAGTTTCAGACACAGAAACAGCTTATCCGGGATGCCGTTGCCGCTGCCCGTGAGAAAGCAATCTCGTATGAAGATTTTCAAAACATCCTGCAAGACGAATATAATATTTTTGTCAAAACACAACGTGGGCGTTACAGCTATCTGCCGCCGGAACGGAACAAGTTCATATCGGAGCGTTCTCTGGGAGAAAGCTGCAAAAGAGAATGTCTGGAAGGATTCTTTGTTCAGAATGCCGAGAAGAATCTGCGGTACAAGGAAGACCCCATACTGATCTTTACGACCAGAACCAGGCTGCGGCTTGTTGTGAACCTGCAGGAGAATGTCAAGGCACAGGAAAATCTGGCCTATGCGCTAAAGGTCAAAATCAGCAATTTGCAGAAAATGGCCGAAACGCTGGTATGGGTGAAGGAAAACAACATCACCGACCTGACGGAACTGAACGATCTGTGTAAGACAGCACAGGCTAATGCGCAGGCAGCGTATGAGCGGCTGTCACAGGCAGAGGATGAACTGTACAAAGTCAATGAACAGATTCATTATGCGGGACAGTACCTTTCTACCAAAGATGTCCAGCAGCAATTTGCGAGGGCGATTTTTAAGAAAAAATTCCGTGCAGAGCATTCCAGGGAATTGGATGCCTATGCAGAATCCGTGAAATATTTCCGAGAAGAAAATGATGGAAAGCTGCCATCGCTGAAATCCTTGAAAAAACGGAAAGAAGAACTGACCAAAGAAATCGCGGAGAGGAAAAAGGCATATGCTCCCTTGAAAGAAGAATCCCGGCGTCTGGAAATTGCATCGGATAATGTGTACAGCATCTTCCGAAAAACCAATGAGATGAAATCCGACCTTGCATGGAAACGCGAGTGGGAGGCCAAAGTCCGCGAAAAGGCAAGGCAGGAGCAGGCTCGACAGGAACAGCGCGAGCGTCAACCGAAACGCAAGAAGCGCAGCTATGATATGAGCCTGTAAGCAGCAGGGTCTTCCACCCCGCACCCCGGAACCCTGCCGGATGCGTAAGCCCGTGCAGGGCTTTCCCATTCGGCAGGGACTTTTGAAAACGACTAGGAGGAAGTTTGAGTAAAGAGTACATCAAAGCACAAACCCCACTGCCTGCATATTTTCCTTATCCAAAATTTCTGCTGCAGATGAGCCTGTCCCATACAGCACGATTGACATATGTTCTGCTGCTGGACCGCATGACCCTTTCCCAGAAAAACAGCTGGGTGGATGCGCAGGGCCGGGCATATGTGCTCTATCCGCTGGCAGGACTGGCGAAAGATCTGCAGAGCAGTATTTCCAGTGTCACCCGTGCTCTGCGGGAACTGGAAGCCGCACGGCTGATCGAACGGCGGTCCAATGGCTTTTCCAAGCCCAATCAGATATTTCTCGGCGTTCCCCGGACTGCGCAGAAATGCTCAATCGAGATGGTCAAAAATGAGCACCCTGATTGCTCAAAAGTGAGCAATACGATTGCGCAAAATTGCACACCTAACCAAATAAATAAGAACAACCTAAGATTGAACCAACTGAGTAGAACCAAAGAAGCATATGGGCGTTATCGGAATGTTTTTCTGGAAAATTATTCAGAACTGAAAATGGAAATTGCAGAGTTGGATTCTCTGATTGAAGACCTTTCAACCTATATGCAGTCTACAGGCAAGAAGTACGCAGACCATGCGGCGACCCTGCGCAGCTGGTCGGCACGGAAGAAAAAACAACAGAAACTGGGAACAGGCATCCCGGACTATACTTACAGCAAGGAGGAAAGTTTATGACGGAAACAATCCAGACAGCGATGGACAGACTTATGACGATCTCTGCAGGACCACAGGACTATGTTGCAGAAAATGGGCTGCTGTACTGCGGCAGCTGCAATACCCCCAAGGAAGCATTCTTTCCGAATGGCAGAAAGCTGTTTGGGCGTGACCGCCATCCGGCTGAGTGCCAGTGCAGACAAGAAGCAAGGGAAAAGCAGGAGAAGGAAGAACAGACCAGACTACATCACGAGAACGTGCGGCGGTTGAAGCTGCAGGGCTTTACCGACTGGGCGATGCAGCACTGGACATTTGAAAACGATCAGGGGCAGAATCCACAGATGCAGCTGGCACAGAGGTATGTGAACCATTGGCCGGAAATGCGGGAAAAGAATGTGGGCCTGCTGCTCTGGGGCAGTGTAGGAACTGGGAAAAGCTATATGGCAGGCAGTATTGCAAATGCCCTGATGGAACAGGAGGTGGCAGTCTGCATGACGAATTTTGCCCGGATCATGAATGAGCTGAACAGCACCTTTGCCGGGCGAAACGAAGTCGTGGACAGGCTGTGCAGTTATCCGCTGCTTGTCATTGATGATTTCGGTATGGAGCGCGGCACGGAATATGCGTTGGAGCAGATTTATAACATCATCGACAGCCGTTACCGCAGCAGGAGACCGCTGATCGTTACCACGAACCTGACGCTGACGGAGTTGAAGAACCCGCAGGATACTGCCCACGCCTGTATCTATGACCGTCTGCTGGAGCTGTGTACGCCGATTGCCTGCACAGGCCCCAGCATGAGAAAGAACATAGGACAGGCAAAATTGGACTTACTGAAAACACTTCTGGCCTGAATGGGAGGTACGCGATTGAAAGAAAACGGCACAATGAATTGGCTGGAGCAGATCCACCAGATGAAGAACCGGGATATCCGCACGATTGAAAAATCCGAACTGCAGGAACTGCCGCAGGATGCAGTGGAACACGGATTGCAGCAGGAGGAAAGGCTGAAAAATCTGCTGGATAAGGTCCGAAATCCTTATTGCTATCTGGACAACGGAATCATTGTGAAGCTGAATTTCGCACCGAGAGGGAGCAGCACACTGTCTGAGCGCATTGGCAGATGTTTCAGTCTGCCAGCTGAAACGGTAGAGAAAGTTTCGGCAAGCTGCTGAAAAATCGCACAGAAAAATTTCACACTTTAATGCGATAAAGCACTGGACAAAGGGTGATGATTCTGGTAAGCTGTTTGCGGGTAAGAAAATAGGAATGTGCCAACTGAGCAGAACTTGCTCGGTAGGCTTGTTCTACATAGAAAATGTGGAGCCTTTCGCTTCTCTGACGAACAGTATTGCCGATTCGTTAAGGAGGTGGAAGGCTTTTGTTATACCCTGATATAAAGTTACAGAAGAAACCGCAGCAAAATTCAACTCGTTATCGTACAGCCCTGTATTTGCGCTTATCCCGTGAGGATGGCGATAAAACAGAGAGCGACAGCATTGCAAACCAGCGCACACTGCTGGAAGCCTATGCCGCAGACCACCCGGAACTGTGTATCGTGGATGAGTTTGTGGACGATGGCTACTCCGGCTCGAACTTTGAACGCCCTGCGTTCCAAAATCTGTTCAAGGAACTGGAACAAGGGACCGTCAACTGCATTCTGGTGAAAGATTTGTCCCGCTTCGGGCGAAACTATATTGAAGTGGGACGCTATCTGGAACGGATTTTCCCGGTCATGCGGGTCCGGCTGATTGCAGTGACGGACAACTATGACAGCCAATCTGCGTGGAAGACCAGTGATTCCATCATGGTCCCGATGCGGAATCTGCTCAATGATGCCTACTGCAGGGATATTTCCGTCAAAATCAAGAGCCAGCTTGCAGTCAAACGGAAGCACGGCGATTTTGTGGGAAGTTTTGCAGCCTATGGATACCAGAAAGACCCTGCCAATCACACCAAGCTGATTGTAGATGAACTGGCAGCGGAGAATGTGCAAAGTATTTTCCGCTGGAAGATCAGCGGTATGAATAATCAGAGCATCGCAGACCGTTTGAATGCAGAGAAAGTGCCATCCCCAGCCGCGCGAAAGCTGCAGAGCGGTGCAAAGCTGAGCCTGCATTTCCGCAAGAGCGATGAGCCGCCGTGGTCGGCCAAGGCAGTGGACCGCATCCTGCACAATGAGGTCTATACCGGGAAACTGGTACAGGGAAAGACCCGGCGATTGGATTATCGCTCCAAAAAGAAAATGAATGTGCCGATGCGGGACTGGACGATTGTTGACAATACTCATGAAGCAATCATTCCGGCAGAGCAGTTTAAACTGGTGCAGCGGATCTTGGAAACCGAAACCCGCAGGCCGAACGATGCCGAAACGGTGGCCCTGTTTGCAGGCTTTCTCTACTGTGGGGACTGTGGCAGTCGGCTGGTGCGCAGGTCGGCCAGCTATAAGGGAAAGCGGTACATCTATTATCAGTGCTCCGGCAGCAAACAGAACAAAGGCAGCTGCACGAGCCATAACCTGCGGGATGAAAAGCTCTATAACATCGTGCGGAACGCGCTCCAGATGCAGATCCAGATCGTGATGGAGGAAGCCGAGTTTGTAGAAAGCATCCGGCAGGCCCAACAGGAACCCTACCGTGTACGGCGTATCGAACGGAAGATTCGACAGCTGACTGCAGAAAAAGCCCATACACAAGGCATTAAGGAAAAACTGTACGGGGACTATGCAGACGAAATCCTCACACGGGAAGATTTTCTGAACTACAACGAACTGTACAGCAAGCGGATAGAAGAGTATGACCGCAAAATCATGGAACTGGAAGCAGAACAGCAAAATCTACAGACTGCTCCCAATGCTTATCCGTTTCTGGACGTGTACCGCAAGTATCGGAAACTGGAAGAAATCACTCGTCCGATGGTCGTTGAACTGATTGAGAAAATCGAAGTCTATGAGGGAAATCGGGTGGAAATCACGTTCCGATTCCATGATGAAATTGCAGACCTGCTGGAAGAACTGCATCAAAAGCAACAGGAGCAGCATGAAGTATCTGCATGAAAGGAGAGAGGCTTAACCTATGGCAAGAGTAAGCAAGAAAGTAAGCGCCGCACAGCGAGAAGCAGAGAACGTGCAGCACCGTATCTGGGAAACCGCAGTTTACGCACGGCTGTCCGATTTTGATGATGTGCTTCGGGATACGGAGTCACTGGAAGTACAGATTTCCTACATCAAGGAGTATATCAACCACCGGGATGATTTGATGCTGCTGGATGTGTTTGCGGACAAACGCTGCACGGGAACAAATTTTGACCGCCCAGAATTTGAGCGGCTGCTGAAAGCACTGCAGGAGCGAAAAATCAACTGCATCGTGGTAAAGGACTTCTCTCGACTGGGGCGTAATTTCGTTGAAACAGGTCAGTATCTGGAACAGGTGTTTCCATTGTTCGGCGTGAGATTTATTGCCATCAATGATAATTATGACAGCCTGAACAGCCAGAGCCGGGACGGGATGCTGGTGCCAATCAAGAGCATGATCAATGAGATGTACTCGAAAGACTTGTCTCAGAAGATCCAGTCGTGCTTTCGCTCAAAAGAAGCAAGGGGAGAAATCTATACCCCTGTTCCGTTCGGCTATAAAAAAGATCAGAAGAATCATTTGATTCTGGATGAGGAAGTCTGCGATGTGGTGATGCAGATTTTTCTCTGGAAAAAATCCGGCATGAAAGAGCGTGAAATTGCAAAGAAGCTGTCTGCGCAGGGAACTCCGACACCCTTTACACGCCGTTGTCAGCTGGGTTATATGAGAAATACATCACGGGTAAAGGACCCTGCATGGCAGCCAACTTTTGTGACAAAGGTTCTGGAAAATCCAGTCTACACAGGGACAATGGTCTATAACCGCATTGCCTACGATGAAACGTATCGGAAAATCGGGCAGAATCCACGGGAAAGCTGGCGTATGGTGTCGGACAGCCATCCGGCAATCATCAGCTGGGAACTGTTTGATGAAGTTTCCGCATTGCGGGAAGCCGAGCAAGCGGTCAAGGAAGAGCGGAAAAAGTGGTGCAGACAGCGCAGAGAGAATAATCCGAATATTTTCAAAGGTCGGATATTTTGCAAAGAGTGCGGAGAAAAGCTGTTTTGTCATTGGCAAAGTGATGGTTCGCTGTATTTTTACTGTGCATCTTGCCATGTTTCCATTTCCGAGAAAGACCTATGGAACGGCATCAATCAGGAACTGCACCAGAGGTTAGAAGAACATAAGTACTTGAAAAAGATGATACAAAAGAATTCGGGGAAAAGCAACCTTGAAACAAAGATAGCAGCATTAAACCGTGAAATTGAAAAGCTGTCGAGCAATATCGTTCGGCTGGAGTCACAGAAGCGCAGCGGCTACGAGCAGTATGTCCTTGGAAAAATTTCAAAAGAAAAATTTCTGGAACTGAAGCAGGGTATGGAAAATGAAATCGGAACACTGAAACAGACAAAAGCTGAAAAAGAGAAAGAACTGGCCGTTGTTCAAGAAGAATTGCAGCAGAAAAAGCAAATCGCAGGCAGCACAGAGGTGCTTTTGACGGCAGACAATCTACAGCAGTATGTAAAGAAAATTGAAGTGGACCGCAGGAAAATCACTTACACAGAATTTTTACTTTAATGAAAAAAGGAGAACAGACAATGAAAGAGAAAATCTACGATGCCCGGACAGGCATGGAATATGTTTTGGTTGGCGATCATTACCTGCCAGCTTTGGAACTGTCCCGGACCCGTCCGATTGGCCGCTGGGGGATGCTGCATAAGGCGTACCTGAAACTGCGAAAACCAGCCTATTACCAGAGCTTGCTGCTGAGCGGAAAACTGGATACTGTTTTGGCAGACGTGGAAGAGCAGGCAGCGGAACGATATGAGGTTTTGATCGAGCAGCTGAGCCAGCAAGAGGGCATTTCGGAAAAATTGAAAGAGGAAAATCAGATGGAGTGGGTAGGCCGCATGAAGAATCTTGAAAATCGTGCAGCGGAACTCGTAAAGGCAGAATTGATCTACACGTTTGAAAGGCGGTGAGTTGTAGATGATCGGAACCTATTACCGGCTTTCCCTGGCGGACGAGGATGTGGGTGCTGATAAGGCTGAAAGCAACAGCATTCAGGGCCAACGTGGGCTGGTAGAAAGGTACATCATGGCTCGCCCGGAACTGGCTGCAGAGCCGCGTCAGGAGTATGTGGACGATGGCTACTCCGGCACCTCAACAAGCCGCCCTGCGTTTCAGCGGCTGATTCAAGATGCGCAGGACGGAAAGCTGAAAACGATTATCGTAAAGGACTTTTCCCGGTTTGCCCGTGACTACATCGAAGCAGGCGATTATATGGAGCGTATTTTCCCATTGCTGGGCGTTCGCTTCATCTCCGTCAACGATGGTTATGACAGTGGAATGCAGATCGGAAACGATGTACGCGGACTGGAAGTAGCCATTAAGAACATCATCAACGCATCCTACAGCCGGGACCTTTCCGCCAAAATTGCAGCAGCCGACCATGTGATGCAGAAAAAAGGAATGTATCTCGGAGGATACCGCCCGTTTGGATTTCTGCCGGACCCGAATGACTGCCATAAGCTGATCCTCGACCCGGTAGCCAGCCAATATGTGCGCCTAATTTTTGAACTGGCATTGCAGGGCAACAGAACGGGAACCATCGCAAAAATCCTGAATAAAAAGCAGATCCCGACCCCGGCAGCATATCATGTGGCGGAAAACCATGTGTACAGCGAGCAGAAAGCATGGGACTTGCAGCGCAGCCATTGGACAAGCGGAACGGTTTACCATGTCCTAAAAAATGAGAAATATAAGGGAACCTATGTGGGCGCGAAATTCATTATGCCTGTTCCCTGTAAGCATCGGGTCCTGCGCGCTCCCTTGGAACAACAGGTACGAATTGAGGACAGCCATGCCGCCATTGTGACCCCGGAAGAATTTGAGCAGGCACAAAAGGTCATTATGCTGCAGCACGGGAACCACCAGACCGGGAACTACACAAAACACCAGTATCCCTTGAAAGGCAAGGTCTACTGCGGCTACTGCCAGAAATTGATGAAATACCGTGTCCTCAAGAAACTTGGCCCCTCGTTTAATTGCAGATTCTCAGCGACAGCGGTGGACAGTCCCTGCAAGAGAATCCCAATCTCTGAGAAATTGCTGGAAGAGATTGTCCGAAACGCACTGACAGCGCAGATAAAGCAGGCGGAGCATATATTGGAGATCCTGCACGAACGGGAACGCAAAGCCTTGATTTGCTTTTCCGCACTGGAACGGCAGGAAGAAAAGCTGAGTGCAGAAAAGGCAGAGCTCGTAAAACTTCGTGTTGCACTGTATGAGCAGTATGCCGACGGGAATATGAGTAAGGAAGAGTTCATCCGGCAGAGAGATGCCTACAGAG
>ERZ773227.1939-NODE-1939-length-12302-cov-4.004899_pt1 | contig 12302 bp, 14 predicted proteins | sample MGYA00580525_ERZ773227 | MGnify/ENA primary metagenome ERZ773227 (study PRJEB29015, sample SAMEA2737782) | human gut metagenome | biome: human gut; feature: human-associated habitat; material: faeces | place: China | collected 2012 ... | reverse complement strand
AAAAGCAAAAGAAAAACAATCAATAAACATGCAAACAGAAACATTAGGAGATTCATATTATGAATATGAAGATACTGGTATTTTGGATGATAATGGAGATAGTGACACCAAGGGCGTACCACATAACGAAACCAGCAAAGAAAAAAATGGTACGGGTGCACCAGCTAAAGGAAAAGATGGAGATGGAAATCGTCCGATTATTAAATATGCTTCAGTCAATAATTTCAAAAAGCGTATATTTATTAGTAATACAGATAAGAATGAATACACTATCAAATTAACAGTAAATCAAAATATTGATGATTGTAGATTGCAGGTTTTTATTTCGGGTGAAACCTCAAATATTGATGCAGATATTATTTCCGCCTATTCAGATAGCAAAAAATTAAAAATTATACAAAACATGATATGCATCGGAAAATTATATAAGGGATTCCCAAAAGTTATCAAATTTACAGTAGATTCAGACTACCAATGTAACCTGGAGGTGAAGTTGTATGCAAATAAGAAATAGACTGTTTTCATATCCAGTTTACTCTAGTGACGTGGATGATTATAAATCCAATACATTTACATTCGATTATAATGCTGAAAGTAATGGAGACACGGTATTGATTCAATATACAACAACAATTTCAAATAAACACATTTTAAAAGAATTAAATAATTCTACAATAAAATTAGCTTTGATGATTGAATGTGCAAAAACAGCTTATAGAAATTTATTTGTTTTAAAGGATTTAGATGGAACAATTGAAGTCCCTTCATCATCCTTATCTTCAAAAGTTGAGATGTGCTGCTTATTATTAGCAAATGAAGATTATATTATAGATAAAGAAAGTGGTATAAGTTCAGATTATATGGACACTTCTTTCAAGATTAATAAAGGGTTTATTGTTGGATATGATAATACATATTCATTTATAGTGGATAAAGATAAGGAAGATGAATTCAAAGCATCCTCTATCATATCTGTTGTAAAGAAGATTGATCTAAAAGACTATATGGATATAGATTTAGATAATGACAATAAAATAAAAATTCAATTGGAAGATGAAATGTACAAGCGGTTTGTACAAATTCAAGGGCAGGATAAACTACCTGTAGTACATAGTATGATTGTTCTTCCAGCGTTAGTGTATGTCATAGATCAAATTAAGAATAAAGATCTAAGGGAAACGTACTCTGATTATTACTGGTACAGGTGTATAGGTAAGCAACTTGAAGTTTTAAGCATAGGAATCGACAGCTCAGCATTTGATAATAAATCTTCTTTAGCAATTGCACAAGAATTATTAAAGCTTCCAATTAACCATGCATTGATCAACCTAACTACTGAGGAAGGAGGAGAATAAGATGAAATTACATTTTTTTAAAGAAGCTGCTTTAGACTATTTTAAAGCAAATGTAAAATCAAACATTTCTCATTACTCAGATCCAGATAATTCTTGGGTATATGAACAATATGAAGATCCATTTGAAGAAATTGAAATCGATTGTGAACCATTTGATTTATATATAGATTCTGAGAATCCCACAAAAATGGATTTAGAGAACATAAAAATCTTATATACCGCCTTAAAAAGTTTAACTAATTCTCAAGCCTGTGATGAAAGACTTTGGACTGGATTAGCGCACAGTGATTTCTATAACTATACGCAAGCTCGTTGGAGTAATTCACGTGAAAAAGACAACATGAAAAAAGAAAATTATATTCTTACACGTTACTTTTACACTCAGGATTCTAAATCAAAATTTAGACATACATTGGCTAAGTTATGGTGGACAGGAAAAATGATATATGACAACAATAATCTTCAAGATCCACTACATTTTGCGGACACATTAGGAAGAAAGGATATGGCCACAAGAATGAATGATGTTTTTACCAGCAATTTCAGTCGAAACATACATTTACTACGCCCATTTTTAAATGTAATTGATTATTATGATTTAAGTGGTAAGATTATTGATCAAAACTATTTCAGATCGTTAGTTCAATACCTTAATATAGTTGGAGGCCTTTACCTAGTTGACTTTTTAGAAGAAGACAGAATAGAAACTATGCTTAAAGATCGAGTTGTTTACTATGATAAATATGGACCTGACGTTGTAAAAAACATTAAGAAAAAACGTGTCAATATTCACAGTAATCTTCGTGTCTTTAGTAAAAATAGAAACAATAAGTTCAATATTACAATCGATGAAAATAATCTTTCTTACTTCTTAAACAAAAAAGTAAATGATGTGATTGAATATAAAAATGATGAATTAACGATATTATTAATTTATTAATAATGCAGAATCATTCGTTTGTGGAGTTACAACTATAAAACTATTATAATAAAAGCATGGATACAGTTTCTAAAGAACAAAGACATTTAAATATGTCTCATATAAAAGGAAAGAATACAAGCCTAGAGCTTAAAGTAAGAAAAAGACTATATCACGATGGATACAGGTATAGGGTTAATGTACCCAATCTACCTGGTAAACCAGATATAGTCTTATCTAAATACAACACTGTTATCTTCATTAATGGATGCTTTTGGCATAGACACAATTGTAGATTAGCAACTACACCTAAAACTCGCACTGAATACTGGAACAAAAAGTTTGAGCGTAATATACAGAATGATTTAATCAATCATGAAAAACTACGTAATTTAGGGTGGCACGTTATTATTCTTTGGGAATGTGAAATTAAAGAAAGTTTTGAACCATTAATCGAAAGCGTTGAGAATGAATTAAACCAATATTATCTTAATGATCATATATAAAAGAAAAGGAATCTCATTATGGAATTATTAAACTCAAAATCAATATTAGATTGTAATGAAATAGAAATTGAACAACATAATAAAGAATGTTCTAAAATCATAGAAAGTCTTCATAAATATAATGATGATGATTGTGCAGTCATCTATAAATATTTTGATGAAGTAAACAAAGAAAAAGAACCAGTCATCAAACAATGCAAGCTATATGATTGTTTAGACATTGTTCAATATGCAGATATAAAAAATGGTGTAGACTTTGCTATTGTAGAGGGATTCTTAACGTTTATCTGTTATGGATCTGAATATGAATACAACAATCAAATACATCTAGTTACTACTGGCATTCAAATTAGGCCATATGATGACAATAGAGAATTTATACATTTAAACTATCTCCAACATCATTGATATTACACTTTAAGTATAAAGAAGACTTCAAATCAAGTTTGATCTGAAGCCTTCTTTTATACTATCAACTTTTATCTCGTTATTGCTAGATACGCATAAAATAATACAATAGCTGCAACAACTGCTATCAATACCGTTACAAGAGTTTTCTTCATACAAATTCTTTATCCTTTCACATCTTCAAATACAATATCGTAATCATTTGAATCATAGATATTATAAATAAAATTTTTTAATACTTTTTTAGCATTTGATTTTGCCTTATCTAATAAACCATTATCAATTGCTATATTTTCAGCTTTATCTCCCATTTTAGCTCTTAGCTCTGCTTTATTTTCTTCTGATAAATTATTAAAAATACTCTCTTTTTCGTAATAAACCTCTTCTTTATCTGACAACATACCACTGGTTAAAATCTTTGCATCCGGTAACTGTATTGTAATAACGCCTTTTTTACTGTCTGTCTTTGGTTCTACAGTTGGTTTAATTTTCTCAAAATCGTAACCTGCTGTAATTTGAAAATCATGAGAGAAAACACATACAGAATTAGTAAGTGGTACTTTAGGCGCATCCTTAGCATCATACAGTTTACGATCTTCATCCATAGCTTCCACAACTGTAACATAAGCTTCTTGAGTTGATAATGTCCCAATATCTTTCAAACTCAATTGTGTAACCACTTCTTTATGTTCAGGTTCAACTTCCGAGTTTGACACCTTACCTATAAAAAAGAACAATCCTCCCACAATAACTGCAACCACTATCAAACTAATGATATTAGGATGAATGATTTTGTTCACAATCATTTTTAGGACTTTCTTCCCTGACTTCTTTTTTGGTTCATTTGTGTAATCTTCCATAAATACATTCCTACCCTTTTCCCTTTAAATAAATTTTACAACATAATCAAACACTCATGTTAAGTGTAATTCTACAAATTCATATTATTCAATCAAAGCATCACACAGCATTTAATTAACATTTGTAAACATCTAATTTCATTATACATAAATCAATTATTAAAAGCCACACCACATACCTTTTAACCCAATCATTCGTCAATAACCGGTAAAGGACTTCCTTCCTCATATAAACATTCAAATAAATCACTACAAGTACATGGTACTAAATCATAAAAACTTATATCATCATTAGCTTCTACGATAACCATATAATCTTTTGATTTAAACATAAAATATAAATCAAGTTGTGTTTGAGTAATTCGATATTTTTTCATAGCATTGAAAGATACACTGAGTTTATTTATGATTTCTTTTGCAATATCTTGATTCGTTTTATATCCTTCAAAAAAATATTCAAAAGGTAATAAGACCATAATATTCTTTTTAGTTGCTAATAATTTTTTTATAACATTAACTGCATTCAATAATTGATCATCGCCAATAACGTTTCCATCAGTTAATATTAGAGGCCTATCAACAAATACCTTCATCATATTATAATAACCCATTGGCTTCGTGTTTTTGGATATTGCATACGCTGTATTTCCTGTGTTTGTCTTGTAAATTTGCATACTATTAGATGTAAGTGCGTGCATTTGTTCGGGTTCACATAAAATTTTAAAATCAATATCATAAAATCCATTAAACGCATCTGACTCTGAATTACTTTGTTCTTCTTGATGATGAAAACGTAGTCCACCTTTCTCATCAACCAATTTAGAATGATTTATAAAATCCACCATATATTTTTCGTAATTATACTTATCTATTCCTCTTATATAATTATTTCTCAATACCGCTACTGGTATTTCCCTTTTTCTCAAAATTTTATTCATCTATATCTCCCATAAAATCACTAAGTTAAAAACTATTTTCAATTTTCCTTTTCACCCTATAAAAGAAAAACACATATTTAGATTTTTCCATAGCATTTTTTCATCACTCATCATATCAACTTAATCAATTGCTTATTTGCTCTCTCTGTGTAAGCAATACTCTTCTTTAAAGCCTTAATATTTTGCTTACACTCCTCATTCGGATTTTCTAAACCTTCCAATACTTTTAAACGAAGTTTATACTTAGCTAAATCACTCTCTAATTTTTGTTGTAAAGCCACTACTTCATCTTTCATATGCAATCGTTTTAATAATACACAGTCACACTTAGCTAGTAATTTAGCATAATCATTCTGCACAAATTTAGGTGCCATCATCAAAGATAACGCTGTTCCAGAAGTACCTAATCCTAATACAGCACCTCCACCAGCAATCAATACAGCTCCTCCTGCCATACCAAAACCACCAGCTGCAAGTGATCCTCCTCCAGCAGCAGCTAATGATGCACTGACTAGTGCTGCACCATGCAATGTAGGAAAGGCCCCACCAAATATGGCAACCGCTATTTGTGGTGCAAACACAAATGCCAATCCACCCGTTGCAACAGCTACCGCAATGGCACCACCCGCAACGCCAACAGCTTTTAAAGTATTATTTTCTAAATAATTATAGTAATCCTTATAACTCTTTTGAATCTTCTGAATCTCTTTATATGAAATATAATTCTGTGAACGACAGAATACTTCCTCTACATATTTAGTATAAGAAAGCTTTGGCTTCTTATCCTTCTCCTCAAGCTTGAAATAAGGTTTGAACATACTCAACTCTACCGCAATATTATAAAGCCACAATAAATTATCTTGACTAGTCGCATACGTATTTATTGCTGCATACGTCTTTACTGGATCCTTCTCAAACACCTTATTTTGCTGCAAAGACTGTTCTGTTACCTCAATCCACTTCTTTTTCCACTCATTCTTTAATTGTTGTTCCTTATTCTCTTTCGTTCTTTGAATATCCTCATCAATCATTTGAAGTTCCAAAGAATATAGAATTCGCGTTTCAATTTTATTCATTGTAAAACAACGCTCTAAATTCTCTAAAGGAATATCTTTATGTTTTTTGATTTCAACTACTTTTGATTTGTGAACCAATTGATCAATATCTTCCTTTATATAATCCGCATCCACTCTAACAACACTTACCAATCGAGCCACATTTGGAATATTGATATTTACTGCAAACACACAACACTTCTGTAAAAAACCATCCTTTGCTTTAATCGCTTTACCACCTGCAACACCCGCATTAAGTGCTGCAAATACACTTGTTGAAATAGTATCCATTTGAGCAAGAACTCTATTATTATTTAATTTATCAAAATCAATAACCTTTAATCCCTCTAACGATTCAACGTGATGCTCATTTACCTGATCAATAAAATTACGTATATGCGCATAGCTATGCACAAAAATAATATTTGCCTTTACTGGAATCGTTTGAAGCATACAGTCAGCGACACCACTCAATTTCTTTTCATGCATAACCCTTGTTTGAAACCATTCTTTTAATTGTTCCTTATCAAACTTATTATCCTTAAAAGCAACCTTCTTAATATCCTTAACTATCTTTTCAATTTGAACAAATTCCTTTTTACACTTTCCACTCTTCTTATACGCATAAGCCTGTTCAACAAACCAATCAACAATAGCCATCTGTGCTTTTTTTACAATATCATCCGTTTTTAAATCATGTTTTACCTTCTTTATGACAAAACCAGACTTTTCATCCAAACCAATACTCAAATTAAAACAATATTCAATTACTTTAATCAATAAACCATTAAAGCTTAATTCACTACAAAAATCCCAAACTAGTTTTTTATACTTATAAGCATCCTGAATCTTGTGTTCCCAATTCTTTATATACTCATCAATCTCTTTATCAATATTTTTATTATTACAAGAACACTCTTTTAATATTTGTGGTAAAAGTTGAATAATATCAGACTCACTTATTTTATCTTTCTCCAACTTACTTCTAATAAGCAATTGATCCAATGCAAATGCCATAGTACCAGAAGAAACAGCAACCAACACATCTACTTTATCCACCTTTTTTACTGCAGGTGAAAACTCAACATCAATAATATCCGTATATACATCTTCATCACTATTTAATTTTTTTAATGTCTCACTATCCAATAAAATAGATTCAACAAACACTTTATAATCTTCGACATACTCTGTTAAACAGCCATTGTTCACTAATTGTAATTCATACATACCCAATACCTCATTCTTTATATCTATAAAACACTTTTCCTGTATAAAAAGCAACCACAATCCATTAAAAAAGCCGTTGCTTTTACACAACGGTCAAATCTATTTAAAATAAGAGATTTTAAAGCCTTCTTCCAAATACTCAACATTAAGATTCGGAAGTTTATCATTAAAATACTTCACCATGTTTTTTAAACCACCAATTTCACAACCCGCATGATTTACTACAATCATAGGCAAATCATTATCAATGGCATATTGGGCATCTTTGTAGTTTGTGATACCATCATCCGCAACAATTACTACGTCTGGATTGAATTCTAACATTTCAAATATATCTGTTCCAGCACCAGTACCAATAGCTAAACGAGATACTTCTTTATTTACATCTCCAAAAACATAAATGCCATCTTCACCATCATCTTTTAATACATTTGCCACATGTTTTGCTAATTCTGAAACGGTTTGTTTAGGAATATCAGAATATTGATAATATGAGTTAATCACTCTATCCTTAAACTCAAAGCCAAGCTTTTTAGCCCATACATCACTCACACCATATTCAGGAATAGAATCCCAAACATCATGACAACGATATACACAAATATTTCCCTTACTTAATAAATCCTTCTTATATTCTATAGACTCTACTAATTTAGTTTCTAAATGCGTACCTGTTGTATAGAAAATATTCTCATGAGAAATAATGAAATTAATTCCCTTTTCTAATGCCTGTTCAATCACCTTATTTGTAGCCACCCAACAAACACCAATCTTCTTTACTTCTTGATTTTCATTTCCAAACAAAATACGATCTCTAGTACAACGATTCCAACGAACCCAAGTACCCTCATTCTTTAAACATTCAATTACATCTTTAATCTTCATGATTTTCAATCCTCTCAATAATTTTTCCAGCTGATGATTCACATCGTCAAAATCATCAGCCATTGTCCCTTTATCAATTAGAGAATAGATACTTTCGTTACTGTGTCAATTGACATCAAATCCTGAAACAATTCATTTTTATGGTCAATCCACCTATTATTTGTATCAAAAGTCATTAAATCTAGATTCTTATCAATTTTTATTTCATTGACTTCTATACCATACTCTTCAAATATTTTATATATTTCATCATTCTTAGAAACAATATTAGTCTGAATCAATACATTAGGATGATCAATTTGATTGAAAAAAGGATAATGAAATATCTTTTGAAGAACGACTAGAAATAATGTCGCAAAAACACCAATAAAAATCAATCCAGCACCAATACATGCAGCTATACCAGAAGTAGTCCACATTCCAGCTGCTGTAGTAAGCCCTTGAATCAAATCATCTTTCACAAAGATTACACCAGCACCAAGAAATCCAATTCCACTAACAATTTGTGCTGCCACTCTAGCTCCATCCGCCGTCGACACATCAAAAAACGCATATTTAGAAATAATCATAAACATTGAAGCTCCTAGTGCAATAATCGCATGCGTTCGAATCCCAGCCGATTTATTTCGACTAGTCCTTTCATATCCAATGGCACAACCACATAAAGTAGCCAACACGATACGAAATATCCAATTTAAATATTCTAGTTCTGAATACAAAATATCATCTCCAAACTCAACTGCAATACATTTGTTTTAGTTTACTTATTTTCTCTTCAGTCAGAACATACTCCTACCCCAAAAATTTGTCAATTCAAATTGAAAACATCTTAGAATTATAATACCATCCTGAATCATTCAATCTTTTACGACAGAGTTCTTATCCCTTCATTCCTATCTTTTTTCAAACTCATCCAGTAATCCGCCTATTCTAGCTTAATTCCAATAATTTATAATCCTCAACCGTCATCATATTCGCCATTACTTTAAATATAATAAGTGCCTTCACATTATGCAACGGCAAGTCTTCTATGAAATTTATATATATGAATAGCTAATAAGATTATTAATACAATCGACACGGTTCTATGAAGAGTTAGAATTATTGGATGTTCAACCATAATCAATCCGAGTATTCCTAAAACAAAGGATAATATAGTTAATACAATAATAAGAATATACTTATAATCCAATCTCTTTCTATATACGAAGACATGAATCAAGGCAAGTATTAAAAATATTGTAGCAGCTAATTTATGAACAATGATTCCCATGATTGGAACCATGATTGTAAGAATAAAGCTAATTGCGAGTAAATAATTCAAAATCCGTTTCATACTGTCTTTACTCCAAATGTAAAATAAGCCATATGAAAAATCCAAACTATCAATAAAACAATATTACCAATCACAATCCCCTTTAATCCCATCATAATAAATCCAATACTCATCAATAAAGTTACTGAACACATAATACGAATCTTAGCTTGTTTCGTCATACCATTCTTAATATTATTCTCTCTATACAACTTCGTATTCTTAAACCAACCATCCAATCTTTCACTAGATCTTGCAAAACAAAAAGCTGCAAGCAACACAAAAGGAACTGTTGGAAGAATCGGTAATATGACACCAATAATTCCTAATCCTAATGATATGCATCCAATAAAAATATATATAATCTTTTTCATTATATCTCCGCAGTTAGATTATTCTAACTCATTTCTCATAAAAGAAGCCATCTCTTGTTAGAAATGACTAACTGATAATTATTCTACTGAATTTAAGACCCATTGTCAACATAGAACAATCCTCACTGTATCAATAAATCCTAATTTACACAAAATTCACATTTCAAGAAATTCATGACAAGATTGACCATTGTTTCCTTTTCTTCTGGTCTAGACTCTGCAATCATTAAAGTAATAGCTACTAAGGCACTATCTGAAATAATCTGCTTTCCATCTATAATAAGATGTTTATTCTTATTTAAGAATTCAAGAAAAATAGAAGCACCGATGCGTTTACAACCATCCACAAACGGGTGATCTTTTATTAAGAAGTACAGAAGATTTGCAGCTTTTTCTTCAATACTCGGATACGATTCAGTTCCAAAAACATTTTGATAGATAGCTGCCAAAATCCCATTAAGCTTTCCATACTCTTTTTCAATACCAAACACAGATGAAAAGTTACCATATTTCATAGAATCAATCAATTCACGACATTCTTCATAGCCTAAATGATAAATAGAAGCTATACCATCCGGTTTAGGGATGGTTCCATGATCATAATCATCCAATAAAGTTAATGCATTAGAATAGGCTTCAACAACACTCAATACTTCTTGTTCTTCAATACCCAAAGTCGAAGCAAGCATTCTAGATTGAATTGAAATCGTTTTATTTAAAACATCTAAACGTTTTTGGTTTACTACATAGCCTTTAATCATGTAATCTTTCAAAATGGAAGTTGCCCATCGTCTAAATGAAGTTGCTTTTTTAGAATTTACACGATAGCCAACTGCAATAATCGCATCTAAATTGTAAAAATCCATTTTACGAGTTATTTTACGACTACCTTCCATTTGAACTTGTTCCATTTTGGAACAAGTTGATTCTTTGAATAGTTCTTTATCATTGTATATGTTTTTCAGATGTCTAGTAATTGCTTGTGACTTAACGTCAAATAATTCCGCCATTTGTTTTTGAGTTAACCATACAGTTTCCTCATTTGGAGAAACTGTTACATCTAGTTGCAAATCACCATTTACGAATTTAATTATTTCATTATTCATATGCACTCCAATCTTTATATATTTAAGGAATATTTCGAGAATTCTTGCTTACTTATATGGAAGATGAATCTCTCTTTTTATATTTCTAGAACCTTCTTTTTGAACTGTCGCAAATTTTGCGACAGTTGAAGAATCAAGCTCTTCTTTTAATGCATTGTTGATGTGTTTACCGATTGTTTTAACATCTCTGTCAAATAAGGTTGCTATTTGATTTCAATTTAGCCATACAGTTTCCTCATTTGGAGAAACTGTTACATCAATCTGTAAATCACCATTTACAAACTTAATTATTTCATTGTTCATATGTATTCCAAACTTTTTATATTTAAGAAATATTCTGAGAATTCTTCCTTACTTATATGGAAGATGAATCTCTCTTTTAAGTTGTGTAAGTTATCCATGCATTGTTCCTTCCTAAGTTCTGTACATCTGATAAATATATGTTTGATGCTAGTATATTTACAGGACAGGTAAAATATCTCGAATTTGATTCACTGCATAACCATTAATCACGTAATCTTTTAAAATTAAGGTTGCACATTTATGAAAGTTAATGCCGTTTTGTGATTTTACACGATATCTAACAGAAATAATTGCATCCAAAAACTAAAACGGAACAGATTGCTTAACTCCAACAACACGCATTTTTTGCGTGTTGTTCTCTTTTCCAACTTCTTGATCTTTAAATGTGTTATTAATATGTTTACGAATTGTTTTTTCATCACGTTCAAACAACAATGCCATTTGATTTGCAGTTAACCACACAGTATCTTTATCTGGAGTTATCGTAACATCCAATTCCAAATCACCATTCATAAACTTAATTATTTCATTGTTCATATGTCTCCAATCTTTTTATATTTAAATGCCTTTATAATTAATTTCTTCATTAATTAACAAGCTCTAAATTATATGCAAGAACTACCACTGTATCATTTGCATAAACATTCCTTTATCGATATAATACAGATATGGAAAGACTACTGGATACAGTGGTCACTCTGAATTAATTTAGTAAAAAGACACTAATAATCCATTGGTGAGGGTGAACTAGTGTCTTTTACATTTTTCTATGATAATCAATGTGATTCTTAGTATTTCTACTATGGCCATTAAACACATGGCAACATCAATGTACAGATAAATATACATACAACACGTCCTCCTGCAAAAAAATAGAAGGATCTGTCGAGAACGCAAGCAGATTTCATTTTTAATTCCAAGGGTAGCCGTTACTACATCCATTAGCCAATTTTAATTATAAAACTTCAATATGAAACCATTTTGAACTCCAATACGATTGTTCCTATTTCATCTAAAATGCCTTATTTTCATTGAATTAGATACTCTA
>ERZ773227.1933-NODE-1933-length-12345-cov-2.369650_pt1 | contig 12345 bp, 10 predicted proteins | sample MGYA00580525_ERZ773227 | MGnify/ENA primary metagenome ERZ773227 (study PRJEB29015, sample SAMEA2737782) | human gut metagenome | biome: human gut; feature: human-associated habitat; material: faeces | place: China | collected 2012 ... | reverse complement strand
ATTAATCGTTGATGGGGATCGCCATAAGCCTGTCCGCAAAAGCCGGGGATGCCTTTCTTCCACCTTTTGTGCATCGTCTTTCCCCTGCGGTCGGATTATCTCCGTTTTGTGCACCCGCAGGCGGCATTTTGCAGGCAGAGCGGCGGATAAATAACGAAAAGAATTCAGTCTTTTGGTTATTTGATTGATAACGCTGCGTTATAAATATTTCAGGCGGTCGGCGATTTTTCGCCCGCCGTTATTTTTATTTTCTTGATGTTTTTCGCGCCGCAGAGTATAATTAATTTTATAAATATTTCTGTTGAGGTGCAAACGGTGAGGGACAAGCTCAGCGTATTAAAAGAATATTTCGGCCACGATTCTTTCCGCGAGGGGCAGAACAGAATAACGGACAGCCTGCTCGGCGGGCGGGATGTTCTCGGCATCATGCCCACGGGCGCCGGGAAGTCGATATGCTATCAGGTGCCCGCACTCATGTTTGACGGCATCACTATTGTCGTCTCCCCGCTTATCTCTCTGATGAAAGATCAAGTCAGCGCGCTCGTCCAGTCGGGCGTCGCCGCCGCATACATAAACAGCTCATTGACCCACGCGCAGTATCTGAAAGTGCTGCAAAACACGGAGAGCGGCAAATATAAAATAATTTATGTCGCACCGGAGCGGCTCTGCGCGCCCGCTTTTCTCGGAATATGCCGCAATCTCAATATATCCATGGTCGCGGTCGACGAGGCACACTGCGTCTCGCAATGGGGTCAGGATTTTCGCCCGAGCTATCTAAAAATACCCGATTTTATCGACGCTCTTAACTCCCGTCCCGTTGTCGGCGCGTTTACCGCTACCGCCACGGGAGCCGTCAGAGATGATATAAAAACGCTGCTCAGGCTCGTCTCCCCGCTCGTTGTCACAACGGGCTTCGACAGGCCGAACCTGTTCTTTTCTGTCATGCAGCCGAAGAACAAATCGATCGAGCTGATGAAGCTGATAAAAGAGCGCAAGAATGAATCCGGCATAGTTTATTGCTCGACGCGCAAGGCGGTCGAGGAAGTGTGCGAACTGCTTCAAAAAAACGGATTCGCCGCTACCCGCTACCACGCGGGGCTTGATGAAAATGAACGCAGGCGCAACCAGGACGATTTTGTCTATGACCGCGCGACGATAATGGTCGCCACAAACGCATTCGGCATGGGGATCGACAAATCGAATGTCTCGTTCGTCATCCACTACAACATGCCGAAGAATATGGAGAGCTACTATCAGGAGGCGGGACGCGCCGGGCGCGACGGCAGGAGTGCGGACTGTATTCTGCTCTACAGCGCAAAGGATGTGCGGACGAATCAGTTCTTAATAAACAACTCCGAGCCGAACCCCGACCTCACCGAGGACGAGCAGGAAGAGGTCAGACGGCGCGACAGAGAGCGGCTCAAGCAGATGACTTTTTACTGCACGACGCACAAGTGCCTGCGTAAATTCATACTCGAATATTTCGGCGACAAGGGCCCCGAGCGGTGCGAAAAGTGCTCCAACTGCCTCTCGAATCACGAGAACACGGATATCACGGTTGACGCGCAGAAGATAATGTCATGCGTCGCACGGACGGGTCAGCGATACGGCAAAAAAGTAATTTGCGATGTCCTGCGCGGGAGCAAAAACGAGCGGCTGATATCCGCCGGGCTGAGCAGACAATCTACCTACGGCATAATGGCGGACTGCCCCGAAAAGCGGCTGCGTGACATCATCGACCACCTCTGCGAAAGCGGATACATGACCGCACAGGGCGACGAATACCCGATACTCAAACTCGCGCCGAAGAGCCGCGGAGTTCTGACGGGTCAGGAGACGCTGCGCATGATGCTCGAGATACCGCAGAAAAAGAAAGCTGCCGCCGTAAAAGACGCTCTGCTCCCGCCGGCGGACGAAAAGCTCCTTGCCGCGCTCAAAGATCTGCGAAAAAGTCTCGCCATGCGTCAGAGCATACCGGCTTATGTCGTTTTCACCGACGCGACGCTCATCGATATGTGCCGCCTCAAGCCGAAAACGCAGGAGGAATTTATGGAGGTCTCCGGAGTCGGTCAGGCAAAATCACAGCGCTACGGAGAAGTTTTCCTCGCAGTTATTGCAGAATTTTCGGAATAAATTTTAAAAGCAGGGCACCGGATATCCGATGACCTGCTCTGTTTTTTATGCCGTTCTTCGCTTGTTATATACGAACATCCCCACTCCCGCGCCGCAGATAAGAACATAGCCTATAATGCTCAGGACATCCGGCACATCGCCGAAGACGAAAAATCCGAGCGCCGCGGCGAAGAGCACCTGCGTGTAGTCATAGACCGAAATCTCCTTCGCCGGCGCGCAGATATACGCCCGAGTTATTCCTATCTGACCGACGCAGGCGAAAGTCCCCGCGAGGACGAGATAAATAAGCTGCATAGCGCTCATATGCTTGTACCCTGCTATCATAAACGGCAGGCACAGCGCGCACGAAAACGCGGAGAACCAGAAAATTATCCGCTTGCTATCCTCTTTTCTTGAGCCGAGGCGGCGCACGAAAGTATAGGCTATTCCCGCACCCGCTCCGCCGAGAAGCCCCGCGACAGCCGCGAGCACTTCGGGATTGTCAAACCCCGGCTTTATGATGCACATGCTGCCCGCGAACGCAACGCACACGCCCGCTATCTGAACTATGCTCGGGCGCTCTTTGAGCAGAATTACAGAGAATATTATCGCAAAAAACGGCGAGAGTTTGTTAAGCATATTCGCGTCCGACAGGTTGAGTTTACCTATCGCGTAGAAATTGCACAGCATGCCGAGAGTGCCGAAAAAGCAGCGCCCGAAAAGATCGGGGATATTCTTTTTCGCGGGCACGAATCCTGTTTTATCGCGCAGCATCATGATAAAAATAAAAATCAGCGCGATAAAATTCCTAAAAAACGCCTTCTGAAACGAGGGCAGGTCTCCCGCGAGCTTGACGAACATCGACATCAGCGAAAAGCCGAACGCCGCCAAAATTATATAGAAAACACCTTTTATTTTTGAGCTGAGTTTTGTCATAGGCTTCCGCCTTTTTGTTTGATAGCGCGGTGCGCTCCGAATATTATTATACCACCGATGTCAAAATATAAAAAATCCGGAACACCTAAGCATTCCGGACATATTATCAAAGCTTCACATCAGGCTCTCGCCGCGCTCTTCGAGAAATTTCTTTACTTCGTCGAGCGTCGGTATCGACGCGGACGCGCCCGGGCGCGAGACTGCGACAGCCGAAGCCGCCGAGGCAATTTTCAGCGCGCGTTCTGCGCCGAATCGCTCGAGCATGGCGAAGAAAAAGCCGAGAAAAGTGTCCCCCGCCGCTGTCGTGTCAACGACAGGCACGCTGAATATTTCGCAGTAAATGCCGTTTTTCGTGTGGGATACGCACGCATCGCGGTACGCCATATCCGCCGCCGTCTCCGAGTCGCCGGGATTGATATAACCGAAATAATCGCCCCTTATCTGCGCACCTATCCACTCGCGGTAGGGGTTCTTATATTCTGCGGACGCGGGCGGCGCAAAGCCCTTGACGAAGTTGCAGAATGCCGCTCGCTCGGCGGTGCAGTAGGCATTCTTCGGCTGCCTGTTGAGCCAGATATCCGCCACATTTTTCGAGGTAAAATTCCTGCCGTATTTTTCTATAAGCTCCTGATAAAGCACCGTGTAGCTCGTATCGTCGTCCGCCGGGGCGCACTCGGAAATATCGGCATACATATTCTTGCCGAGCCAGCTCCCGACGCGCCCGAGCAGCTCATCGGACAGCTCGCTGCGTTTAATATATCTGTGCATCGGATAGTTTCCCGTCTCACGCAGGAGAATGCCGAGTTCTGGATTTCTCACGCCCTCGACGGGCTTTCCAAGGAAGCAGCCGCATATCCTGCCGTACCAAGCGCCGGCTATTTTATCGTGCAGGCGGGATTTGTCAACGCCGCGCTTTTCGGGGACTGTCCCCCTGCACATTTTTATCTCGTCGAGCTCGCTCGGCTCGTCAAATTCATAGTCCTTTTTAATCGGAGTGCGGGACACTATATCAAACATGACATCCGCTATGCTCTCTTTATACTCGCCGCCGGGAAGATGCGAAACAGCCTTGAAAAGCTCCTCGCATTCATCGATATCTATGCCCTCTTCGCACGACTGCCTGAACTCAACCATCAGCTCCCCGGAATACAGCTTCCACGGGTGGAGCGACGGATAGTCGGGTCTGACGCCCGCCCTGCGTTTTTCGTCGCGGACACGCTCGGTGCAGCCGGTCAGCAATTCATCGAGCGAAACATTGAGTATCTGCGAGAGTATTATCAGATTGTCCACCGACGGTTTCGCGTGGTCGCTCTCCCACTTCTGCACCTACTGGCTCGAAACGGAGCACTTCTGCGCGACATCGTCGCGGGTCAGCCCCGCCTTCTTTCTGAAATCATATATGCGGTTTCCGAGTGTCATTCGATCAACTTCTGTTTTTTCTTGATTATATCAAATCGCGCCGACTTCTTCAATCTACCACAGGTTGTTTTTTGCGCACCCGGGGGTTGAAGAAATCATTGATGGTGGTTATAAAGCAATAACTTTTTTACTCAAGAGATAGAGAATACGCAAAAAATCCTACCCGCGGGTAGGATTTTTGATTTATAACCACTATATCGCCCTTATTTTTCAAAGAAAAACTTCTTTGCCGCTGCGGCGGCGGGGCCGATAAAGCTGTGCTTATCGTCGAGCGGGGAATGTCTGATGTACCCCCTGCCGAAGCCGGAATAATACTGCGCGCACCGCTTCGCGAAAAGGTCAAATATATCGTTCTCAAACATATAGCCGAACGCCACGACGCTGTCCGGCGCAATGACCGTGGCGGCATTCGTGACCGCCTTTGCGAGGCTGTCCGCGCATCTTTCAAGCTCAACTTTAACTGCGCCGTCGCTCTTTGCAGATAAAAGTATCTGCTTTATGTCGATTTTTTTGCACGCGAATATTATGTGGAACAATATACATAATCCGCAAAAATACTTGCGCTTTTCTGTTACAGATGGTATAATATATCTTGGAAAGCACCCAAAGTATAATCTGCTTCATTCGACACCCCCCTACCCCGCGGGTTGCGGTACCCAAAAAACGGACGGAGGACCTTGCAATGACAGACTACGGCAGGACGGATATTTTCCTCGGCGAGAGCCGAGTGAATCGTTCTGCCCTTTTGCTGCAGCAACAGGTCTTTTTGCATAACAAAATAAACAGAACTATACCGGAGACAGGCTATTTTTGCGCTGTCCCCGGTTTTTTGCGTTTTAAAAGGGCGGTGATATATGGTCTGTAAAAGCTCATAGGTCAGACCGGCTTTTGCCGGAACAAAAAAGTCCTTCCAAGAAATAAAGGAGGGAGAAACAAAAATACAAATCGGAGGAACAAAAAAAAATGAAAAAACGAATTTTAAGCATGCTGCCTCATGCTGTTCGGACTGGTTTTCACAGTCTCCGCAGATCCCGATCAGCCCGAAGTTGATCCCGTTGCACACGCAATCACCGTTACAACCGAAAACGGCACTGCAACCGCATCCGCGGAAACCGCTTTCGCAGGCACGGAAATCACCCTTACCGCAGAAGCCAACGAGGGCTTCAGATTCCTGAAGTGGGAAGTTGTTGAGGGTCAGATTGAGATAGCAGACGACAAGTTCGTTATGCCCGACACGGACGTTGTTATCAATGCGGTCTTCGAGAAGATCCCCGTTGAGCACAGCATCACGATAATCCCCGTTGGCAAGGGCAAGACCTATTCCGTCCCCAAGACCGCTGTTGCGGGCACGGAGATAACCCTCCATGCAGAGCCCGACAGCGGCTGGATCTTCTACGGTTGGGAAGAGGTCGTTGAAGAAGGCGTCGACAAGGTCACTATAGCGAGCGACAAGTTCATCATGCCCGACAGAGATGTTGTTATCAGAGTTATCTTCGTCAAGGAGAGCGCTATCAAAGTTACCACCGACGGTAACGGCACCGCTTCCGCCGACAAGGAAAAGGCTCTGAACGGCGAAGAGATAACCCTCACCGCTACCCCCAAGGAAGGCTATGCCTTCAAGGAGTGGCAGGTCATAAAGGGCAACGTAGAAATAAAGGACAACAAGTTCATAATGCCCGACGAGGATGTTGAAGTTAAGGCCATATTCGCCGCAGAGCACAAGATCGTTGTTCTGACTGATAAGAACGGCACCGCTTCCGCATCCGCAACCGATGCTATCGCAGGCACCGAGATAGTTCTCACCGCCAAGGGCAATGACGGCTACTACTTCAAGGAGTGGCAGGTCATCAGAGGCAATGTCGAGATAAAGGACAACAAGTTCGTTATGCCCGATGAGGATGTCACCGTTAAGGCTATCTTTGCGGAAATCAAGGACGCTCCGAACGATGACGACATGAACGTTAAGCGCGACATACATTTCGTATTGGTCAAGACTGACGGAAACGGCGTCGGCGTTGCATATCCGCCTTACTCCGAGGCAGGCACAAAGGTAACGGTCGTTGCCATTGCGAAGCCCGGCTACAAGTTCAAGGAGTGGAAGGTCGTCAAGGGCGGCGTTGAGTTAGAGAACAAGAGCATTGCCACCTTCGAAATGCCCGCAGAGAACGTTATACTCGAAGCCATATTCGAGTCCGACGGCACCGAGGGCGACAAGCCTGACATCCCGAAACCCGACAAGCCCGATACACCCGACAAGCCCGGTACACCCGACAAGCCCGGCACGTCTGACAAGCCCGGCGCAACCGACGTACCCGACACAGGTGATACGACTAACGTATTCCTCTGGGCTGCAGCTCTGGTAATCGGCGGCGGTGCTGCAATAGGCACTGTTGTCAGCAAGAAAAAGAAGAGAGAAGAAAGCTAATCTTTCGGAACACTGAAAAGAGCGGTCGCTTCGGCGGCCGCTCGATTTTTGTTTGGCGGCGGAAAAATACAAATTATTGCGCGAAAAATCCCGATGCAGTGCATAACCGCATCGGGATAAAGCATGTCAGAATTTCAAATTAAAGCATTGACGCTGCCTTTTAGGACGCATTACTCACCTATCGGCTCCGACTTCCGGGTGTTCGCGCCGAAATAGATACCGGAACGGCCGAACCTATTGGAAATCACGGTTTCGTGCTTTTATTTCAGGCCTTTTACAAGTTTAATAATCTGAACGGAGAAGGTCACAGATAATTCTGCAAGTTTATTTTTCTTTTATATTCGTATCACCTGTTTATATAGACAGTATATCCTAAATCCGAACATTGTTCAATGACGCCGACGCTGTGCGCCCGATGATGTCGCTTGCGCTCCGAAATGTTGCTGTTCGCTTCGCTCACAGTGAAATAATTTGCTCTGCAAATTGTGAAATTTGATGCTTCGCATCAAGTGAATGTGAAACAAAGCCTCACCGCCGCAGCGATTTCACACGCCGCAGACGTATTTCACATTTGCAAAGCAATATTTCACATCGAAGATATTTCACTCGTTCCAAAGGAACGAATTTCACTGAAAAAAGCACGCAATAAGCGTGCTTTTTTCTGGTGCGGGCGACCGGACTTGAACCGGTACGGTGTCACCACCGAGGGATTTTAAGTCCCTTGCGTCTGCCGATTTCGCCACGCCCGCATATTAATAATGACCGCCGGAGGCTTTTCCGGCGGTTATTATTATATTGTATTATCCGATGTTTGTCAACAGATTTGTGCTTTTCACGCTTCCATTCCGAACGGGTCGTCGTAATGGTGCGCCTGTTCGAGCATCATATCCTTGACCTTCATCAGGCGCGTTGTTGTGCTGCGCTCGTTCTCATCGAGCTTCATCGAGATATACTTTATCGTCTCCTCATACTGAGGGATCATAACATGCTCAAGGGCGTTGACTCTGCGGCGCGTTTTTTCTATCTCGCCCGCGAGCAACTGGCACGATTTCTCGACCTCTGCAAGTCTGAGCATATCCGGCATTATCTCCGACAGCGCGCTGACCGCATTGTCAAGCTCCGCCGAGGTGAACGCCGTTCCGTATGAATAAATATCGTTCTTGTCAGCAGTTTTATACTGAACATCGAAAACCGGAATCATAACGCTCATCACATTTTTCTCCGAGCTCTCGAGGCTCATCTCCTGCGTGGGGAGCATCATGGCGACGCTCAGGCTCTTGTCGTTCATGGCACTTCTGGCTATCTCCATGTTGACGTTCGCCTGCTTTATCCCCTCTTCCACACGGATGCGAAGAGCCTTATTCTCTTTTACAAGATCGAGGAAGCGGCGCATGAGCTCATCGCGCTTGTCTTTGAGCAGCTTATGTCCCCTGCGCGCAGTCGAGAGCTTGCGCTTTAGGTTTGTAAGCTCCATTCGCGTGGGGTTCACGTTCATTACCGCCATAGTCTATCACTTCTTCCCATATGGATTCAGAACTTGCCGTAATACTTGTCGAGGAACTCGTCGCTGACGCGCTTGAGCTCGCTGCGCGGGAGAATCGAGAGCAGCTTCCAGCCGATGTTGAGCGTCTCTTCGATGCTTCTGTCGGTATCAAAGCCCTGCGAAACATATTCTTTCTCGAATTCGTCCGCAAACTTTGCGTAGAGCTTATCCATATCCGTCAGCGCGTCCTCGCCCAGAACAACCATGAGTTCCTTTGCGTCCTTACCGCGCGCATACGCGGAGAACAGCTGGTTCATCGTGTTCGAGTGGTCGGCTCTCGTCTTGCCCTCGCCGATACCCTTATCTTTAAGTCGGGACAGGGACGGCAGAACATCGATAGGCGGGTTGATGCTCTTCCTGTAAAGCTCACGGCTGAGGATTATCTGACCCTCGGTGATGTAGCCTGTGAGGTCGGGAATGGGATGGGTCTTATCATCCTCGGGCATGGTGAGGATCGGAATCATCGTTATGCTGCCGGGCTTGCCCTTCTGCCTGCCTGCGCGCTCATATATAGACGCGAGGTCGGTGTACATATAGCCGGGAAGCACTTCCCCAGCCGGGATATCCGCGGCGGCCGGGGACTTCCTTTCGCGCCGCAGAAACTTCACGCAGCGCGTCCGCGTAGTTCGTGATATCAGTCAATATAACAAGGACGTGCATCCCGCGGTCAAACGCGAGATATTCCGCGGCGGTCAGAGCCATCTTCGGCGTTGCGATACGCTCGATGGCGGGGTCGTTTGCGAGATTCGAGAACATAACGGTTCTGTCGAGCGCGCCGGTGCTTCTGAAGCTCTCGACGAAGTAGTTCGACTCCTCGAAGGTTATACCCATAGCCGCAAAGACAACGGCGAACTGTTCGTTATCGCCGAGCACCTTTGCCTGACGAGCTATCTGCGCCGCGAGGTTTGCATGGGGCAGACCGGAGGCCGAGAATATCGGCAGCTTCTGACCTCTGACGAGGGTATTAAGTCCGTCTATAGCGGAGATACCGGTCTGGATGAACTCCTGGGGATAGCTTCTGGCTGCCGGATTCATCGGCAGGCCGTTGACATCCATTCTCTTCTCGGGGATTATCTCGGGGCCGCCGTCTATGGGTCTGCCGAGTCCGTCAAAGACGCGGCCGAGCATATCGGGCGAAACGCCGAGTTCCATCTGTCTGCCGGAGAAACGCACCTTGCTGTTGGCGAGGTTGATTCCGGCGGAGTTTTCAAACAGCTGAACGAGCGCGTTCGTGCCGTCGATTTCGAGCACGCGGCAGCGGCGGGTCTCGCCGTTTGCAAGCTCTATTTCGCCGAGTTCGTTATACTTGACTCCCTCGACCTCACGCACGAGCATAAGAGGTCCCGAAACCTCCTGAATAGTTCTGTATTCTTTAGGCATCAGTATTCCTCCCTTGCGTCAACAACGGCTTTTATCTCGGAATCTATCGCCGCGCAGACTGTTTTATATGTGTCCTCAATGTCCTTTTCAGGGACATATTTGAAGCGTCCGATGCTCTCTCTCGAGGGTATCGAGACGAGTTTTTCAATATCCGCGCCCTTTTTGAGCGCATCGAGAGAACCGTCATAGAAGCGCAGGACGAGCTTCATCATCAGATACTGCTTGCGCAGGGACGAATATGTGTCCACCTCGTGGAAAGCGAGCTGATGCAGGAAGTCCTCGCGTATTGAGCGGGCAGTCTCCATCTTGAGTCTGTCGGTCGGAGAGAGGGCGTCCATACCGACGAGCTTAACTATTTCATCGAGCGAGGCTTCGTCTGAAAGCAGAGCCATGAGCCTTGCGCGAAGCGTGGTCCACTCATCCGAGACATTCTCGTTGAACCAGCTTCCGAGCGAGTCGGCATAGAGGGAATAGCTCGTCAGCCAGTTTATCGCCGGGAAGTGGCGCTTATATGCGAGCGCCGAGTCGAGTCCCCAGAAGACCTTTACTATTCTGAGTGTCGCCTGGGAGACGGGCTCCGAAATATCGCCGCCGGGAGGCGAAACAGCGCCTATGACCGAGAGCGCGCCCTCGCGTCCGTCCGAGCCGAGGGAAATAACACGTCCCGCACGCTCATAGAACTGGGCAAGTCTGCTGCCGAGATAAGCGGGGTAGCCCTCTTCGCCGGGCATCTCTTCAAGTCTGCCGGACATCTCGCGCAGAGCCTCCGCCCAGCGGGAGGTAGAGTCCGCCATGAGGGCGACGGAATAGCCCATGTCTCTGAAATATTCCGCTATCGTGATGCCCGTGTATATCGACGCTTCGCGCGCGGCGACGGGCATATCCGAAGTGTTTGCTATAAGCACGGTGCGCTCCATGAGCGACTTTCCGGTGTGCGGGTCGATAAGCTCGGGGAACTCATTCAGAACATCTGTCATCTCGTTGCCACGCTCGCCGCAGCCGATGTAGACGACTATATCCGCCTCAGCCCACTTTGCAAGCTGATGCTGAGTGACAGTCTTGCCGCTTCCGAACGGGCCGGGAATCGCCGCGACGCCGCCCTTAGCTATCGGGAACAGCGTATCAACGACGCGCTGACCGGTGACGAGCGGAACATTCGGCGCAAGCTTCTTTTCAAACGGTCTGCCGCGGCGCACGGGCCATTTCTGCATGAGCGTTACGGGCAGCTCCTCGCCGTTCGCGGTCTCTATCGAACCTATCTGCTCGGTTACGGTGTAATCGCCCTCAGCTATAGATTTGACGGTGCCTACAACGCCGGGCTTCACCATTATTCTGTGTTCGACTATCTCGGTCTCCTGCACGGTGCCGAGGATATCGCCGCCGACGACCTTGTCGCCCGCTTTCACTTTCGGCACAAAATGCCACTTCTTCTCCCTGTCGAGAGCGGGCACCTCAACGCCTCTGACGAGGCTGTTGCCGACGAGCTCGCGTATCTTTTCGAGCGGGCGCTGAATGCCGTCGAAAATGCCCTCGATAAGTCCTGGGCCGAGCTCGACGCTCAGCGGCTCGCCCGTTGACTCGACGGGTTCGCCCGTGCCGAGTCCGGAGGTCTCCTCATAGACCTGAATGGAGGCTCTGTCGCCGTGCATCTCTATTATCTCGCCGATAAGCTTGCTGTTGCTGACGCGCACGACGTCGAACATGTTCGCCTCGCGCATGCCCGTTGCAACAACGAGCGGACCGGCTATTTTTGAAATCTTTCCTGTAGTCATATCTGTTATCACGCCTTTCGGTTGAGCGTCATTATTTGTCCAGTATGTCCGAGCCGACCGCCTTTTGGACGGATCTGCTGACATTCTTCATACCCATGCCCGTGTTTCCCTTGACTCCGGGAATGGGCACTATTGCGGGCAGAGGTCTTGTGCGGTAGCGTTCGAGCTCGTTTTCGAGCCCGGAGGCAAGAGCCTCGGTGATGAATATCACCGCATACCCGCTCTCCGCCATTTTATGGAGCATCGGCGCCGCCTCGGCGGGGTCGTCGACGGGGAAGATGTGCATTCCGAGGGACGCAAAGCCGAAGATGCTGTCTCTGTCGCCCATTACGGCTATCTTATGCATAGACTTCCCTCACTCTCGCTCTTATTGTCTCTGCGGAAAAGCCGTTGAGCTTCGCCGAGAGTATAACTCTGACATTTTTCGTCTCCGTCTCGACGGCATTATAATAAGCCGCAAGCGGGTCGGGGCCGAACGCCGTATATTTTGCCTCGGTCATCTGCTGCGCCGAGAGCTCGTCACACTTCTTTTCAAAAGCCGTAAGCCCCTCTTTGAGGCTGTCCGCAAGGGAGCCCAGTTCAGTGTTCGCGAGCATATCCGCAACTGCGTCAACGCCCTCAAACGCCGCGTGGATCAGCTCGTCTGAATTAAGGCTTTCGCACGGGCACAGCGCATTTTTGATATATTGAGCCGTTCTGTCTGCCGAAGCGCAGCGCAGCGCCGTTTTTATATCGGCGGCAGCGCACGAGAGCTCGAC
>ERZ773227.1928-NODE-1928-length-12366-cov-2.483389_pt1 | contig 12366 bp, 12 predicted proteins | sample MGYA00580525_ERZ773227 | MGnify/ENA primary metagenome ERZ773227 (study PRJEB29015, sample SAMEA2737782) | human gut metagenome | biome: human gut; feature: human-associated habitat; material: faeces | place: China | collected 2012 ... | reverse complement strand
AGAGCTCAAGGGGAAGAAGAACATCGCTCTGGTTCCGACCATGGGCAATCTTCATGAAGGTCATCTGCACCTGATGCAGGAAGCCGGCAAGTACGGCGACACGGTGGTAGCGTCGATTTTTGTTAATCGTCTGCAGTTCGGACCCAATGAGGACTTTGATCAGTACCCCAGAACGCTGGAAGAGGACTGCAAAAAGCTCGAAGAACAGGGTGTCGTTGATTATGTCTTCGCGCCGAGCGAAAAAGACATGTATCCGCAGCCCCAGACTTTCCGAGTTAAGCCAGACCCTAAACTCGCCGACATTCTTGAAGGGTTCTATCGTCCGGGATTTTTTGAAGGCGTCTGCACGGTCGTCATGAAGCTCTTCTGCATCGTGCGTCCCGATGTTGCCGTTTTCGGTAAAAAAGACTATCAGCAGCTGACGATCATCAAAGAGATGGTTCGTCAGTTCGGCATGCCGATTCGCATTATTCCTGCAGAACTGCAGCGCAATCAAGAAACGGGTCTTGCTCTGTCTTCCCGCAACCGTTACTTGAGCGCACAAGAACTGCAAGACGCCACACTGCTTTACAAGACGGTTAAAGGCGTTAAAGACGCGCTTGAAGCAGGAACGGCTGATCCGGAAGTGTTGGAAGAAAGAGCAATGAAGATGCTCGACGGCCACGGCTGGATCCCTGACTATGTTGCTGTTGTTCGGAGAAGCAACCTTCTTGCGCCCACCAAAGACGACTTGATCAATAAAACGCCGTTAGTTGTTTTAGCGGCAGCAAAAATCGGCACCACACGTTTGATCGATAACGTCGAAGTTTTTTAACGTCCGGGACTCGGCTCCCTTCAAAACTCTGATTGAGAGTAAATTCGCTCAGCCTTCCTTTGAGAGGCTGAGCGAAATCAAAGCTGAGAGCGCTTCAGCATAATTGTTCCGGCTCTCTTAAGAAAGCTTTTGAGCCGTAGAGAAAAGCCTTCGAATCTTCAAATAATCTCTCCATCGAGATCCTCACCTTAGACTTTTTGGCAGAAAAATCATCTCTAGATCTAAGAAGGAGAGATCTATGAATAGGAGAAAAATGTTGTTGAGTACGCTCGGCAGCACGCTGGCGGTAAACGGGGTTTCGATCGCGGCCGCGAGTACACCGCCTCTCTTCCAAAGAGAATCTTTGCCGCAAGAATTTTCTAAAGTAATTTCCCCGGGAAAGTTGAGAATTCTCGTTCTTTCCGGAAGTCCTCATAAAGACGGGACTACTAATTTGCTGGCGACTAATTTCGTAAAGGGTGCTAAGGAAGCAGGCCATGAAGTCCGCCGTGTTAATACGTCTTTTGAGGATATTAATGCTTGCCGAGGCTGTTTTTTCTGTCTCAAAAACTCAGGCCAATGTCTTATCCGTGATGATGTTCCTGCAATATTGCACCTTATAGAGCAGGCTGACGTCGTAATTTTTGTAACTCCGATCTATTACTACGCGATTCATTCGTCTTTGAAAGCACTTTTGGAGCGATTTACCTCACGGAGGACTGACTTCATGAAGATGCCCAAAAAGATGGGGCTTATTGCAGTTTGCGGCGGTAAGTTTGAATGGAGTTTTGATTCTATTAATGCCCACTTTGACTCCTTAAGCAGATATCTCGGATGGAAGGATATCGGCAGAAGTGAAGCAAGGGGATATCCGACAAAAACTGATATCCAGAAAACGGAATATCCGAAGCTGGCCTATCAATTTGGTTTTAATCTAAGCTAAGGAGAGCATATGAGTAATTGGTTGTTGCGTTTTGTATTTGTTTTGTTCACCATTCTCGCGGGTTCGGCTGCAATTGCTAAGGACCTTCCTAAGGAGGAACAGATGATTGTGCGAATTGCTGAAATTCAAGTAGATCGGTCCCAGCTAGAGGAATACCTCAAGCAGGCAAGAACCGTCGGAGCAGAGTCCGTGTCGAAAGAGCCGGGTGTGATCGCGATTTTTCCGATGGTAGAGAAGCGAAACCCGGAACAAATCCGAATTGTGGAAATTTATAAGAATGAGGAGGCATATAAGGCTCATCTACAAACGCCCCATTTTTTAAAATACAAAACCTCTACATTATCCATGGTCAAAAAATTAGATTTAGTGGACATGACACCCCTTGATGAACAGGCAATGCCTTTGATATTTAAGAAGCTCTCTGCTCATGAGTAATTACATTACTTCTAATTTTTCTAACTTAATTTTCTCCTGCTCCGTGCCGAGCCAGTGGCACATGGAGCATCGGGTTCCCGATCACTGTGTGGTATTTGTTCGGCAGGGAAAACTTTTGATTTCAGATAAGGGAAGGACAGAGGAAATTCCGGCTGGGTCTTGTGTTTTTTTAAAGAAGGACTGCAGTGTTAGGCTTGTTAAAGCTTCTTTTGCTGGGAAAAATTACGAAGGCCTCAATATCCGTCTTCCTCAAAACATACTAGAAGACTATTTTCAGAGACATTTGAAGAATAATGAGTTCCCGCAAGATTTTACCGGGTTGTCCAATTGCTTCATGAGATTGAACAGGACACTGTGCCTGCAAGGATTATTGTCTTCCATCATTCTGTTCGTTGAAGAAGGCCAAGACCCTGGCCAGGAGATGACAGAATTAAAGGTAGAGGAATTAATTCTTGATTTGCTTCAGACCAATATTCGCTTTTTCCCGACGCTTTTTGATTTTTATCGAGATTGGAATGTAGATTTAAAGGAGTTCATGGAGGATCACTTTACAGAAAATCTTTCTTTAAGTGAGTTTGCCTCTTACTCGGGCCGAAGTCTAGCAACTTTTAAGCGGGATTTTTTAAAAATCACAGAGTTGTCTCCCGCTAAATGGCTAATGACCAGACGTCTAGATCTGGCCGAAAACTTATTGAAAGAAAATAAACTCTCCATAAAGCAAATTTCATATTCTGTTGGCTTTAAAACGCCCGCGCACTTCTCAACTGCATTTAAAAAACGTCACGAAATGACGCCTTCGGAATATCGAGCTTCGAACACAGGCTGCAATTAAACTTTCAAAAGCCGAAGACAACCTGATTTCACAATTCACAGACGAAATTGATTGTTAACTAATGGATTTACCTAGGGGTTCACAGGATTCCTGCTTAAAAGCCGCCCAATGTGGGTTCGACTGTGGCATGATGATCAGAATGGCCGCGACGTGTACGCGGTGACGAATTCTTCTATTGGAGTCTATTAAATGTTGATGAAAAAGCTGCTTTGGACAGCGTGCGCTGCAATCGCATTGACTGCTTCCGCCGGAATTAATGCTGAAGAGTATGTCGTTGGAACAGGCGCGACTTATCGTCCTTTCGAATATGAAACACCGCAGAAAGAGCTCGTCGGCTTCGACGTTGATTTGATGCGTGCTATCGCCAAGGCTGAAGGTTTTGACGTTAAGTTCATCAACACACCGTGGGAAGGCATCTTCGCCACTGTCGATAAAGGCGACCGCGACATCATCATGTCCGGTATCACGATTACCGACAAACGCAAGCAGGTTGTTGATTTCTCCAAACCCTACTTCCTGGCTCATCAGCTGATCCTGACCGACAAGTCCGTCAAGATCAACAAGCTTTCCGATCTCTCTAAAGGCAGTGTGGCTGTTGTGAGCGGTTCTGCCGGTGACGTTGCTGCCTCTAAGGCATTCGGCAAAGCTTCTACAAGAATTCGTCGTTTTGACAACACTCCGCTTGCTCTCGAAGAACTAAATCAGGGCGGTGTGGTCGCCGCAATCGGTGATATCGGTGTTTTGGCTTTCTATGCCCGCAACAACCCCGACAAGCACTTCAACATGACTCGTGACCCTGCTTTCGAAGAACAGTACTTCGGCATTGCTGTTAAGAAAGGTAACCAGAAGCTGATCGATAAGATCAACGCCGGTCTCGAAAAAGTGATCGCCAGCGGTGAATACAACAAGATTTATCGCAAATGGTTCGGTACTGATGCACCGAAACTTCCTCAGTAACAGGAACTAACCAATGAAATTGCCCGATCTACATGGTCGGGTAATTTTTAAATAAAATCTCGGGAATTTTTTAATACCAAGGAGCGAACGTGGGCGGATTTCGGTACGAAGTAATTACAGAATATTGGCCTCTCTTCTTAGAAGGCGCCAAGATGACCATCCAAATTACGGTGATCTGTGTCACCTTGGGTGTGATTTTGGGTATGGCTTTAGGCATGGCCCGACTGGCTGATGCAAGACATTCCCCTTGGAAGCAGATTCTTAAATATTGTGTTCGCTGGCCGGTGACGGTTTACGTGAGCTTCTTCCGTGGAACGCCTCTTTTCGTTCAGATTCTGCTGATGCAGTTCGCGATCCTTCCGTTCTTTATTCATCCGACCGAAGGCCTTTTAATTTCCGGTGACCTTGCCCGTGAGATTCGTTCCACATACGGTGCGATGCTCGCCGGTATCGTAGCCATTACATTGAATGCCGGTGCTTACCTTTCCGAGGTTTTCCGTGCCGGTATCCAGTCTTTGGATAAAGGGCAGATGGAAGCTGCCCGCTCCGTCGGTATGACTTACTGGCAGGCCATGTTCCACATCATCCTGCCGCAGGCTTTCCGCCGTATGCTTCCGCCGTTGGGCAACAACGCGATTGCCATTTTGAAAGACTCTTCTCTGGTTTCTGCCATCGGTTTGGCTGAACTGGCTTACGCCGCACGTACCGTTGCCGGTGCAACAGCCCGCTACTGGGAACCGTACATCACGATTTCTTTGATGTACTGGGTCATGACTTTGGGTCTGGCTTACCTCGTGAAGAAGATGGAACAACGCTTGGGTAAAGGAGACGACAACAGATGAGCGACAACAAGACCGAACAGAAACCGGTTATCCGTATCGAAAATCTGCACAAGTATTTCGGAGATAACCAAGTCCTTCGCGGTATTGACCTCGAAGTGATGCCCGGAGAAAAAGTCGTGGTGTTAGGACCGTCCGGCTCCGGCAAGTCCACAATGCTTCGCTGCATCAATGCATTGGAAGAAACCACCAGCGGCAAGATTTATGTAAATGATGTTGACATCACTTCTCCGAAGACCGATATCAATAAAGTTCGTGAACATCTCGGAATGGTGTTCCAGCGCTTTAATCTCTGGCCGCACAAGACCGTTCTTGAGAACGTTGCCTTGGCACCGAAACTCGTCTCCGGCGTCAACAAAGCCGAGGCCGAGAAGAAGGCCATGGAAATGCTCAAGCGCGTCGGTTTGGCTGAAAAAGCCAACGCTTATCCCGCAAGCCTTTCCGGCGGTCAGCAGCAGCGTGTTGCGATTGCTCGAGGTTTGGCAATGGGGCCGAAGGCTCTGCTGTTTGACGAACCGACATCTGCGCTTGACCCAGAACTCGTGGGCGAAGTGCTGAAGGTGATGACCGATCTGGCGAAATCTGGTATGACGATGGTTGTGGTTACGCACGAAATGGGCTTTGCCCGTGAAGTGGCCGATCGCGTGATCTTTATGGACGGCGGCGTGATCGTCGAACAAGGCAAGCCGGAAGATGTTCTTCTGCATCCGAAGGAAGAAAGAACTCGTACTTTCTTGAAGCGCGTTCTTCCGGCCTCAGAAGAACAGAAATAGTTCATCCGTAATTTTCCAAATAGCTCGCTCTCGAAATGATTCCGAGCTATTTTTACGCCTGAGCTTCCTTACGTGAAGCGAGAAGCCAAACCGCTGCAAACACCAGCACGCCTCCGACACCTTCAGCGGGAGTGAGCGGAGCACCGAGCAGAGCGACGGAGAGGACAACAGCCGTGATCGGCTCAAAGCAGCTCAAGAGGCTGGCCGAGGTCGCTGAGATCATCTTGAGGCTCGATACATAGAGCAGGAAAGAAACCAAAGTTCCGACAACAACGATATAGGCGTAGAAAAGCGCCGACAGCGTCGTCCAATTGGCTTCTTCAATTGCCCACGGCGGAAAGAAGATACTCATCACAATGCCGCCGACCGTCATGCCGCCGCCGACCACAATGGTAACGGGGATTTTCTTAAGAACGGCATTCGGCTGGATGTTGCTGGCGGCGCCGGCAACCGAGGAAGCAAGACCCCAAAGGACGCCCGTTAGAGAGAGTGAAACGGAGTCAAAATCTCCTTTGGTGGTAATCAATACAACCGCTATGATTGCCAGCGCCGTGCACGCCATTTCACGAATCTGAGGTGCGCGATGCTTTACAAAAATGTCCCAGATCGTCGTAAATACCGGAATAGTGGCCACGAGGATGGCGGCGGTGCCTGCATTGCTGCACTGAATCGCCAGGAAAAACGTCAGCTGCGTGAGCAGTACGAGCACGCCATAAAGAAGGATGTCTTTTGCTACGCCGGGTTGGGAGAAATACTTCAGAAGCGAGCGGCGCATAAAGAAGTGTTCGAACATCAGCAGGAGCGCCCCGGCACCCAGAAGGCGCCCTGCGACTAAATCGCCGACGGCAAAGCCGGAATTTTCCATCAGCACTTGTGCTGCGACACCCATTGAACCCCAGCAAATGCCTGCACTGATCGCAAAACAAATTCCTTCGGTTTTCTTCTGCATAACCAAGTCCTCGTTCAAGACTTGAGAATAAGCGGATAATGGCGAGCGTACCGATTAAGTTGTGAATTTCACAAGTTGCACCGATGCGACCTTCCCTCAAAATCGAAACCTGGAACCTCCTCTCGGAATTAGGCAGAACGAAAAGCCTGACTCAAGCCGCAGAACGTTTAGATATGGACCTTCCTGCGGCATCTCGTTTGGTCTCTTCGTTAGAGAAAGAATTGGGAGTCGAGATCCTCGATCGCAAAAGAAAACCGGCGCAGATCGTCACGAAATCGCTGGAACTGTTTTCCGAAGCCGACCGCATAGCGCGCCAATATCAGCGTCTGCTGAAAACCGCCGAGTCCATCAAGCACCAAGACACGATTAAGCCGAAGCGGATTTTGAAAGTGAGCTTGCCGGCGAATATCGATCGCAGTGCTTACTTGAATGCGTTTTCAAATTTCGAACGCAAGCATTCGGGGCTGCGGGTTGAAGTGCTGATTGATGCCGGGGAGGATGGTTTATTAAACGGCGCGGCGGATGTGGCTTACTTCGGATATCGGCCTACAAAAGAAGGCATCACATGGATCCCAGCGGGACACAACGTTACGTTTCTCATGGCGTCTCGCAGCTACCTTCGCCGGAATGGAACTCCTCAGAGCGTCCAAGAACTTCGAAACCATACCCTTCTGTTGAGAAACTCTTCCAATCGCTCTTTTAGTCGGCGCTTAGAAAATCGAGACGCTGTCTTTGAGATTGAATCCGATGAAAAAGTGCATTTTGAGGACGCTTATTCCTGCCGCACGCACTTGATTGCAGGAGAAGGCATATCGGTAGATTTGGTACCTTCTTTTGTCGCTGATGAGCTGATGCGAGGCGATATTGTTCCGGTGCTTCCCGGCTGGCACCGCCGTCCTTGGGAGATATGCGTCTGTAGAAGAGATTCGGATCATTCGCCGTTAGTTTCTGAAATGGCGGATCTCATTGTTGAGAATTTCAAGAAGCACACGGTCGACAGCTGGATGTTTTGGTATCGGTATTTCAGTATCCCGTTGGAATCGGTTGTGTTGCCGGCAGTGGATTAAAGCTTGTCGCGGAACATGAAGTAGGCGGCGCCGAGCATGCACAAAGAAGCCCACAGATAGTCCAGTTTCAGAGGCTGCTTCATGTACAGGAAGGCAAACGGAACAAAAATGCTCAATGAGATGACTTCCTGAAGGATTTTGAGCTGGCCTAAGGAAAGGCCGGAGAAGCCGATGCGGTTAGCCGGAACCATGATGCAGTATTCGAAGAAGGCGATAAGCCAGCTGGAAATAATCGCAACCCACAGCGGAGAATTTCCGAGATTTTTAAGATGTGCGTACCACGCAAAAGTCATGAAACAGTTTGAGAGAAGAAGCAAGGCAGCTGTTTTGTACAGAACCGGAATCTGAGAAAAGAACTGGCTTAGTGTCTGCATTTGGCAAAAAGAAAAATCAATTAAAGCGTTTGCAGATTATAGAAATCGGAGCATGGGTTTGCCTGAGTCCTCAATTGGCTTTGTCTTTAGGCCTGCTGAAGCCGAGAAGAACGACAGCGATAAGGACCATCGCCGCACCTGCGAGCATGAAACCATTCATCTTTTGCGAGAAGAAAAAGTATGAGAGCACGATGGCCGTTAACGGTTCAACGGTTTCAAGCACACCGGTGATGGTCGGAAGAATCTTGGAGGCGCTCACGATGTAAAGCGTGTAAGCAACGATATGGCCCATGATCGCAACCCATAGCACGCTCAAGATAGTCAGAAAGCTCCATTCAAGGCTGACTTTCCAAAACGGATAGTAGAGGTTGCAGAGAATCGTGGTGAACAGCATGGCCCAAGTCATGGCGATGAGCGGTCCGACCTTCCGAACAATAGTGCGGCTCTGGATCGTGTAGGCGGCACTAAAGAGCGGCGCGCCGAAGCCGACCAAAAGCGTCAGCCATCCGAAGGACAGCGTCGAGAAGTTTCCTTTGGTCATCATCAGACAAACGCCGATAAGCGCTAAAGCACAGCAAAAGATCTGCGAAGCAGTCGGCATCACGGCCGCAAACAGCAGGAGCCCCATGATACAGAAAGGCCGCGTAGCGGCGATAACTGCTGCCGTTTCTGCGTTGGAGTACTTCACACAAACATAGAAGCTGACCTGCGTGAGAAGGACCAAAACGCCAAATAGGAAGAACTGAAAGACGTTTTGTTTGTCAGCTGCTGCAAGAAAGGTTTCTTTCGGTCTTGTGGCAAGAGAAACCGTCGTAACGACCATCGTTAAAGAAATGAATTGCGCGGGCGCCATGCGGACCGTGTGCAATAGGTATTGAGCAGCGATGTCCATAGTTCCCCAAAAGAAACCGGACAAAACGCCGCAAATGACGCCGAGTGTTCGAATATTCATGTTCGCCTCCGATGTTGTGGTTATAGTTCCTGAAAACTTCTGATCTATCGTGGACGAATAAATTTGAGCACAGGGACTAACTAAATTTGCTCTCGGATACTTAGAATCTTGAGAACGAATTTTTGTTTTGAAAGGATGAGCATCGTGCAAGAAAACCGATACTCTCGTCACGAACTCTTGAAAGAGGTCGGAGTCGAAGGCCAAAAAAGAATCTCGCAAGGCCGTGTGCTAATCATCGGCGCCGGCGGACTAGGGTCACCAGCCTCTCTGTATCTGGCTTCCTCAGGTGTAAAAAAAATCACGATTGTGGATTCCGATACGGTGGATTTAACCAATCTGCAGCGCCAGGTCATTCACAATGTGGAGCGCTTAGGTATGAATAAAGCCGAAAGCGCAAAAGTCTCTCTGGAAGCCATAAACCCCGAGGTTGAAATCGTTCCGGTAGATCACAGACCGACTCTCGAAGAATTGGAGAAGCTTGTTTCCGAATGCGATGTCGCTTTGGACTGTACCGACAATACCGAGTCTCGCTACATCTTCAATGACGTTTGCCGACGTTTCAAAAAACCGCTCGTTACGGCCGGAGTCGTGGCTTTCGACGGTCAAATCACGGTCTTCGACTTTAGAGATCCTGAGTCGGCTTGTTATGCCTGTCTTTTTCCGAACCATGAAGGCAAAGACGAGAAGGCTTCCACCAAAGGCGTTTTTGCACCCCTAGTGGGCATGCTTGGGTGTATGCAGGCCGCCGAGGCTCTTAAAATTATCGGGAAGTTCGGCGAGCCTTTAACAGGTCGTCTGTTAATGGTGGATGCCCGCACGATGACATGGTGTCAAATGAAATACAGACGCGATGATGAATGTCCGTGCTGCTCACAGGGAAGATAAACAATGAAAGTTAAAGTTCTTTATTTTGCTTCTTTGAAAGAACGTCTGCTGAAAGGCGAAGATACGGTTGAAGTGCCTGAAGATGTAAAAACCGTGGAAGATCTGATTAACTATCTGTCTGAGAACGACGCAGCGCTTAAGGCTGCTTTTGAAGAAATGCCTCGTCTGCGCTTTGCCGTGAACCAAGAAATGGCCAAAGAATCGACAGTCTTGAAGGACGGCGACGAAGTGGCCTTCTTCCCGCCGGTTACCGGAGGTTAATACTTTAGAAAGCAGAAGGGTCCGTTGTAAACGGCCTTTTTGCGGAGATTTTTAATGACAGGCGCCGGGCTCCGTCAAGAGATCGGAACGAAATCGCGGTTGACCGCAGCATTCAGGTTTGTGATCACGATTTCGGCAGCGCTCCTGTTGTCTGGTCTTTTCCATAGCCCCCAATTAGGCGGTTTTGCCGCCTTGGGGGCTTTTATGGCTCTGCTGAGTGATACCGAAAGCGACTTGATTTCGCGTCTCGGCGGTGTTGCCATTACCTTCATCGGCGTTATGTGCGCTGCACTTCTCGGTGTCGTGCTCAAGAATATGGAGTACGGCAAATGGCTCGTCATCGGACTGGTGTGTTTCGGTCAAAGCCTGATGACCTTTGCCGAGAAATTCTGGTGGCTATGGGGAAAATATGTTCTGGTTTTTCTTCTGATTTCGATATTCGATTTCACACCGGACTTGATGGCCTTCGTCGGCTACTTCATCGGTTTCAGCCTTGCGATGGCGGCAATCGTGCTCGATCACTTCGTTTGGCGCTACGAGAAGCTCTCGCTCCGCCCGATGGCACAGCTCAAGCTCGTGGAAGGCGGCAACCGCAACTCTTATGCGTATGCGCTCATTTCCATTGCTACCTTGATATGTGCTTTGGGCTGTTCATTCCTATTTGATTTTTCCGAACCTGGATGGGTCGGAATCACGGCGCTTTATTTATTAAATTCCAACGTGGCTGCGGGCTATAAACGAGTGGTCCAAAGAATTCTCGGAACACTGCTCGCTTACTTCTTAGTCATCCTTATCTTTCCGTATATTGACGATAAGTTTGTGCTTGGTGCGCTGATCGTGGCGTCTTCCGCGGGTATTCCGGTATTTGTCGGCGGGAACTACACCTGCATGACTTTCTTTATCACTTGCTACATCCTTTTTGTATTGGACTGGCTGATGCGTGCATACGGAGGAGACTATTCCATCCTTATTTGGAGGATTTGGGACACGCTGATGGCGGCAGGGTGGGTCGCACTCGGTCTTGGCGTACTTTATCTGTGGGAAAAGAGGCTGAAAAAAGCCGGTGTTGAGCCCCGTATCCCAAGAAACGAGAATTGACAAAAATTGACCCCCAAACCAAAATTAACCGTTTGAGGAAATTAAAAGTTCTTCACAGAAAATCACATAATCAGGAACGATTCCATGGCTGACGACAACAAGACAACGAACGCAACATCAACCGCAAAACCTGCTGCAGCAGAACCGACCAAGGCGGCTGCTCCGGCAGAAGCAAAACCCGCTGCTAAAGCACCGGCAAAACCTCGCACCGTTAAGGCTCCGACGATCCGCAGACCGGCTGTACGCCGCACCGCAGTTAAAGCGGCTGCCCCTGCCGCTGCAGCAAAAGAGACTTCTCTGGAGGAGGTTTCTTTAGACGATCCTTCTCTGTACATTAACCGCGACATCAGTTGGATTGAGTTCGACCGTAAAGTCCTTGAAACAGCAATGGATCCCGAGATCCCGCTGCTCAACCGTGTTCTCTTCTTGTCCATCTTCTACAACAATCTCGACGAATTCTTCATGGTTCGCGTGATGAACGTTCAGAGACAGGCCAGAAGCGGAGCCGAACCGACCGGTCCGGATAAGATGCCGCCCGCTCGTCAGCTTTCCGAAATCCGTCGTAAAGTTACCGAGATTCTCGAAGAAGCTGAAAACCTCTGGATTGATACGCTCAAACCCGAGCTCGAGAATAAAGGCATTCGTTTCTCTAAGTACTCTGCGCTGAACGCAGCACAGAAGAAGGAAATGAACCGCTATTTCGACGAAGATATTTTCCCGGTTCTGACGCCTCAGGCGGTGGACAAAGGTCGTCCGTTCCCGATGATCTCCAACACCAGCCTGAATTTCGTGATGGAGCTCGAAGCAATTGAAAGCGGTATTTCGGTTAAGAACCGTTTTGCTCGTTTGAAGTGCCCGAATAACGTTCCTCGTTTCCTGTTCGTTTCCAATAAAGACAACACCGTTACACCGGATCTGTCCTACGCCACCACTGAAGGTGTGATTGTTCTGACTGAAGATTTGATCGGCAACCGTTTGAATACGCTCTTCCCGGGATATAAGGTTAAGTCTCAGGGTCTTTTCCGTATTACTCGTAATACGGACGGTGAGATCGAAGAAGACGAAGCTGACGATCTGCTCTCTGCCGTTCGTGACTATGTCGAACAGCGTCGTTTCGGTTCAATCGTCCGTGTCGAGATTGAAAAGGGCATGCCGCAGCGTCTGCAGGACTTCCTGTATGAACACTTAGATCTTCATCCGAACCAGTT
>ERZ773227.1920-NODE-1920-length-12396-cov-9.686087_pt1 | contig 12396 bp, 8 predicted proteins | sample MGYA00580525_ERZ773227 | MGnify/ENA primary metagenome ERZ773227 (study PRJEB29015, sample SAMEA2737782) | human gut metagenome | biome: human gut; feature: human-associated habitat; material: faeces | place: China | collected 2012 ... | reverse complement strand
GCCCCACAAAGCTGGCCGAAAGTCCCAGCACATCCTGATAATAATACATGACGTAAGAAGCCGACAGGGCGTATACCATATCCTTGCCCACGGCACCAATACCGAATGCGGTTTTTTGTTTCAGGGTCAGTTCCATACAGCGTCCTCCTTTTCAATGGTGAACCGCAGCACAACAGGCTGCGTCTGCGGTGCAGAAACGGTCAGCAGGGCTTCTCCGGCAGCGCCCACGGTGCGCAGATAAGTACCGGTCATGCCGCCCTCTGCCACAGCGGTCTGTGGGCCAACAAGGGTGGCGCTGCCCTCCACCGTAAACTGCACCGGGAACTGTGCATAGGGGGCAGGGGTGCCGTTCTCGTCCAGAATCCGCACCCGGACAGCCGCCATATCGTAAGTGTCTTTTTCCCGAAGAGCCGTCCGGCTGGCCTTGACTTCCAAGTGCAGCTTTGCGCTGGGGCAAAGGGTCACGCTGCGCACCACGTTGCCGTCCTGTACAGCATCGAACCGCCATCGGGTGGCTTCGCCGCCCCAGTTGCCCACATATTTGCCGTAAAGCGCCACGCCGTCCGCAAAGGTCATTTTGTAGCGCAGCATACACCAGCCGAATTTGACCTTGTAGGCAAGCGGCAGCCCCGGCAGCCCATATTTCCCGGCAGCCAGCAGGCAGTCCCGCACGGCGGCGGCCTTGGCGGGAGAAAAGTGCTCCTGCGTTTCCAGCAGTTCGCCAATGGTATCGTCCATCACAAAGGGCGGGTGGGGCAGCGCCGTCCACGGACTGCGGCGCAGGGCGGTGACAAACACATCGTTTTTGTAGAGCCTGACCTGCTGGGCATTGCTGAAAACGTAGGCCGTGCCCAGCTGCCCGGCGGGGTTATCGCCGATATCCATGGAGGAGCTAACCGTCAGCACCGGGTCTGCATCGCCCTGACTGGCATAGACCGCAGCCGCCAATTTGGGGTTGCGGAAGCTGTCCAGCACGCCGTGGTAGCAGATGCGGTCGCCGGAGCCGAAATCCTTGTGGGTCTGGTAATCGAACATACACCAGCCGAAGCACCCGGCGTGCTCCCCGCTGGCATAGGCGGCGTTCTGAACCCGAACGTGCCGCAGGGCGTGTTCCTGCCGGTGCGGACCATCGTCAAAGGGCTTGGTGGGGTACATGTGACCGTTGCACTCCGAGATGAGCAGCGCCTTGCCCATATCCGGGGTCACGTCCTTTTTGGGCTTTGCGCCGGGCGTTACGCCGTTGTGGGAAAAATCGTTGTAGGCATAGACATCCTCCAGCAGATGGCTCTTTTCCAGATACCGCACGCCGGAGGTGGCGCGGCTTGGGTCCAGCTGATGGGCGATTTGATTGGTGCGGGTGTAGAAGGCATCGTCATCCACGCTCTCGTTGATGCGCACGCCCCACAGGATGATGCTGGGGTGATTGCGGTTCTGCAAGAGCATCTCCTGCAGCATCTCGCAGGCGGCGTCCTTCCAGTTGTCGTCCCCGATGTGCTGCCAGCCCGGCAATTCAGTGAACACCAGCAGACCCCGTCGGTCGCACTCGTCCAGAAAATACTGGCTTTGGGGGTAGTGGCTGGTGCGCACGGCGGTGCAGTGCAGCTCCTCCTGCAAAATGCGGGCATCCTCCCGCTGCAGGCTTTCCGGTGCGGCGTAGCCGATGTAAGGGTAGCTCTGGTGTCGGTTCAACCCCCGCAGAAAAGTCTTTTTGCCGTTGAGGTAGAAGCCGTCTGCCCGGAACTCTGCGGTGCGGAAGCCAAACGTCACCTGTTTGCGGTCGATGGCCTGTCCTGCCGCATTCAAAAGCTCTGCCACGGCATGATGTAAAACCGGATGCTCGGTATCCCACGGCTGTGCGTCCGGGACGGAAAGCTGCATCTTCCCGGTTTCTGCTGCCTGTGCGGTCTGCTCTGCCAGCAGGGTGCCGTCTGCGGTCTCCAGCCGGATGCGGACCGCTGCGGCTGCAGATGTAAGCTCTGCCGTCCACTGCACCACAGCCTCATGCAGGGTGGGCGTGTAGACGAATAAATCGGTCAGGCGGCTTTCGGCGGTCGCTTCCAGCCAGACCTCCCGGTACAGCCCGCCGTAGGTCAGGTAGTCGATGACAAAGCCAAAGGGCGGAATGGCGGGGTCCTCCCGGGTGTCCAGCTGCACGGTCAGCAGGTTTTCGCCCTCCCGGTCCACAAGGTCGGTGATCTCCACCGCAAAGCCGGTATAGCCGCCCCGGTGCTGCCCGGCAACCTTGCCGTTGACCCGCACCACCGCCTGATGGGCAGCTCCGTCAAAACGGACAAACAGCCGGGGCGCAGCCTGTACCGGCGGCACCCGGAACCGCTTGCGGTAGCCGCAGACCATTTCGTAATCGGCCGGAGAGGCATAGTGCAGCGGCACCTCCCGGCAGGTATGGGGCAAGCGGACGGCTTGTTGTTTTGGCACCGGCAGCCCCTTGCCAAAGGCTTCCGTCCAGTGTCGTGTAAACTCCCAGTCATCGCAAAAGCTGTGTTTCATCGCGGCAGCACTCCTTCCAGTAAAATCGAGATCATTTCTTCCAGCACAGCCACATACTGCACTCCGCTTTCTGCCAGACTGCGGTCTGCCAGAAAGCTCTCAATGGATGCGGTGATCATCTGCCGCAGCACCGGCAGGGACACCGGACGCATGACCCCCTCAGCCACAGCCTGCTCCAGCAGCGCCATGGTGGGCTCCCAGCCGTTTTCCAGCTGACTGCGCACCCGCGCCGCCACCACCGGGTATTTCTCGTCCAGTTCCTTCATCTGCTGCAGATCCAGCGCGGCATACTCATCCGGCATAACAATGATGACTGCCCGGAGTTTTTCCTGCAAAGTACCGCTGCCTGCCAGAATTTCCTGCTTGCAGCGGTGGATGTCCGCAAAGGCGTGGTCTACCATGTCCAGCAGAAGAGCCTCCTTGGAGGGGTAAACGGTGTAGATGGTTTTTTTGCTGATATGCAGCGGCTCTGCCACCTGCTGCATGGTGAAATGCAGCCCCTGTTGACGGAATAACTGCATGGCCTGTGTGCGCACAAGGGCGCTGAGATCCTCCTGCATGAGCATCCTCCTTCTGGAAACCGAAGTTTTCTTTCCGGTTTCCATTCTAGTATGGAAACCCACGTAAATCAAGTGGTTTCCGCATTTTCTGCGTTTTGGCGAAGAATCAGAGAAAAATTGCAGCAAAGTGACAGTCATTCGCCCGTCTGGTTTTCAGGCGGGCATTTTCTTTTGCCGGAATATGGTGTTTCTACTTTTATCGTGGTACAATATCTTAAAGACTTTTTGATTTTGGAGGGAGCAGCTATGATCGATCATGCAAAGCTGGAGCCTGTTTTGCGCGGATACCAGGCCTATTTTTCACAGCACTGGCTTCATGGAGAAGATTTCAAATGGGAAGCTGCACAACAATTCCACGACCACTGGAATATTGACGCGGCAGATTTTGGCGAAATGTTCAAGGAGGCTACTGCAAAGGTCTTTTCGCTTCTGGATACCGGCTATGCCTATCCCCGCGCGATGATCCTGAATTTCGCAGCAGCGGACTGTGAAGCCACCCGCACTATGTTCCGCAGTCTGTTTGATGAATCCATCGGGCTTTCTCAGCGCATCGCCGCATTTCAAGCTGCTGCCGAATCCCTGCGCATAAAATACAACGACGGCAGCTGGAACAACCACTACCAGAACACCAGTGCTATCAGCGTCTATCTGTGGCTTCAGTTCCCGGATAAATATTATGCCTATCGGTATGCCGTATCCCGTGATATCGCAAAAGAATTAAACTTTGACGCGCCACCCAAACGGGATGGTTCCATCGACTCTCTGCTGAATAGCTATCGTCTTTATGATGAACTGCGGACGGCGCTGAGCCAAAATACTGCCGTCACCCAGATGATCCGCAGCGCCATTGATGCAGCCCCTTCCGGGAAATACTGGCCCGACACACACTGGAATATTGCTGCCATTGATCTGGGCTTTTATCTGAGCCGCTATTATCTTCAGGAACAGACAGTCGCTCAGAAGGAATCCGAGTGGTTTCCCAGCAAAGCAGACTATGATCCGGGCATTACTACAGAGCAGTGGATCAGTCTGCTGAACGACCCGTCTGTCTTTACACAGAATGCGCTCCGCATTATGAAATGCATGCTGGATTATGGTGGTCAAGCCACCTGCAAGCAGCTTGCGATCAAGTACGGTGAAGCTGCCGGCTTCTACAATATGGGTTCTTCCAGCCTTGCACGAAGGGTCGTTGAAAAGACAAATTGTCCCCTCATGCCACGCGACAGCGAAAACTCCCGCTGGTGGCCTGTTCTGTATACCGGCAAAAGCGCAGATTCCAAAGAAGACGGCTCTTATATTTGGCGTTTGCGGGATGAGCTTATTCAAGCCCTGAAAAAAACTGACCTTTCTCATATTCCCCTTTATGCCGTTTCTTCTGAAAAAGACTCTACTTCTCCCCGCCACTACTGGTGGCTGACCGCAAGTCCAAAAATCTGGCAGTTTTCCGATCTCAAAGTCGGTGAAGAGCAATCGTATACATTATACAACGAAAGCGGTCATAAGCGGCGGATCTTTCAGAACATTCTGGATGCTAAGGCAGGTGATCCCGTCATCTGCTACGAGGCCAACCCCGTTAAAAAAGTAGTTGCTCTTGCAAAAATCACACAAGAAAATAACGGAAAAGAACTTTATTTTGAAAAGATCGAAAATCTAATATCCCCCATTGAATACTCCACTCTGAAAGATTGTCCGGAACTGGAAAAGATGGAGTTTTTTGTACAACAGAATGGAAGCCTGTTCAAGCTTTCGGAAGGGGAATACAACTTTATTCTGGACCTCATCCGGGAAGAAAATCCAGCACCTGTCCGTTCGATAGCATCGAACGCTTATACAAAATCAGATTTTCTGAACAACGTATTTCTGAGCGAACCGCGCTATGACATTTTGGTCTCTCTACTGCGCCGCAAAAAGAACGTTATTCTGCAAGGCGCACCCGGCGTTGGAAAGACCTACGCCGCCAAACGGCTGGCGTACTCCATGATGGGCCAAGCCGATTCTTCCCGGGTGGAGTTCGTACAGTTCCATCAGAATTACTCTTACGAGGATTTCATGCTGGGCTACCGGCCGGATGGCTCCGGCTTCAAACTGACCGAGGGTGTATTTTACCGCTTCTGCCAGAAGGCTTCCAACGACCCTGACCGGGAGTACTTTTTCCTCATCGATGAGATCAACCGGGGCAACCTGAGCAAGATCTTCGGCGAGCTGATGATGCTGATTGAAAGCGACCACCGGGGTGAAAAGATCACTCTGGCCTATAATGGGATGCCCTTCTATGTCCCGGAAAATCTCTACATCATTGGCATGATGAATACTGCCGACCGGAGTCTCGCTATGATCGACTATGCGCTGCGCAGACGGTTCAGTTTCTTCGAAATGGAGCCGGCGTTCACCTCCGAGGGATTCCAGAACTATCAATCTGCGCTTGACAACGAAACCTTCAATGCTCTGGTGGAACAGGTCAAGGCATTGAACCGGGAGATCACTGCAGATGCCTCCCTTGGTTCCGGCTTCCGTATTGGTCACAGCTACTTCTGTCTGGCCGACCCTGCCGCCTGCACCGCTGATTGGATGCGCTCTGTGGTGGAATTTGACCTTCTCCCTACGCTGGCAGAATACTGGTTCGATGCGCCCGACAAGCTGCATCGTTGGGAAGAAAATCTGCGTGGTGTTTTCAATGACGACTGACAAAGGGATTTTTATCCAGAACATCTACTATATGCTCTCCTACGCCTATCAGGTGCTGCAGCAGCAAGATTATCAGTGCATTGCCTCGGAAAAGTTTGAGCACATCGACGATTTGTTTGCTGCCATCCTTGCAAAGGGCGTTTCCCGGCAGCTGAAGCAGGGACTTTATCGGGAATATGTTTCCCGAAGTGAGACCCGGTCGGTTTTGCGGGGAAAGCTGGATCTTCCGCAGACCATTAAGACCCGCATCCAGCACAAGCCGCAAGTCGCCTGTACCTTTGACGAGCTTTCGGAGGACAACCTGTATAACCAGATCCTGAAAACCACCCTGCAAGTGCTGCTTCGGGACGAGAATGTTTCTGCTGCGCGCAAGGTGGAATTGAAGAAAGTGCTTCTGTTTCTGGACACGGTTTCTGTACTGCTTCCCTCTCAAATCCCATGGAAGCAGTTACATTATCAGCGGAGCAATCAAAATTACGAGATGCTGCTGAATCTCTGCTATTTCGTGCTGCACGATATGCTGCAGACCACCGAAAACGGCAGCTATAAAATGACAGCATTTTCGGATGAACGCATGGCAAAGCTGTACGAACGCTTTATTCTGGAATATTACCGAAAGCACCACACCTATCTTACCGAAGTTAAAGCTGCACAGGTCAAATGGGATCTTGTAGGAGAGCACGATGCTGCCATGCTGCGGTTTCTCCCCGCCATGCAAACCGATATTTTTCTGCGTTTCCATGAAAAAATTCTGATTTTGGATGCCAAGTATTACAGCCAGACATTGCAACAGCAGTTCCATAAAGAGACCTTGCATTCTGCCAACCTCTACCAGATCTACACCTACGTCAAAAATCAGGACGCTGCCCATACCGGAAACGTTTCCGGGCTGCTGGTCTACGCCAAAACGCAGGAAGCCATCACCCCGGATTGTCTCTTCAACTTAGGCGGCAACCAGATCGGTGCACGCACCTTGGATCTCAATCAGGATTTCCGGCAGATCACCGCACAACTGGATGGAATTGCCCAGCAGTTTTTCGGGAAGTATCCGCTTTGATCTTTTCCATGTCGATTTACCGCACGTCTTGTCTTCAGGCGGGCATTTTCTTTTGCGGAGATCCTAAGAATTGCAAAAAACTGCCCCCGAAGCAGCGCGGTCTTACGCGATCTGCTTCGGGGGCAGTCTGTTTTTGTTTTATGATAAGGTTACTGCTTTGCGCTTTCCGGGGCGACCTCAAAGTCGATCTTGCCCAGATTGACGTCTGCGCGCACGATGGTGATCATCATGGTATCGCCCAAGTTCCAGTTCTTGCCGGAAACGGGGTCGGAAAGGCGCACACCCTCGGTAAGCATGGTGCCGGTAGCGGTCAGGCTGGAAGCGGGCACAAAGCCCTCCACGCCGTTTTCCAACTCGATGAACAGGCCGCGCTGGGTCACGCCGGAGATGCGGCCCTCGTAGCACTCGCCCAGATGGCGGCGTGCATACTCGGCCTTGTAGCAGTCCTCGGCCTTGCGCTCGATCTGCATGGCGATGACTTCGCGCTCGCTGGCCTGCTTGCTGACGTCCTCGGCAAACTCGCTGTAACGCAGGATCATGGTGTCCTTGTCCGTGCCCTTGAGCTGGGCGGTCATGATACGGTGGATGGCCAAGTCCGGGTAGCGGCGGATGGGGCTGGTGAAGTGGGCATAGTCCTGCAGCACCAGACCGTAGTGTCCCTTGGGTTTTTCCTCGTACACAGCCTTGGACATGCAGCGCAGCATACCAACATTGATGATCTGCTCGTAGGCAGTGCCGCGCACACCCTCCAGAATGGCGCTCAGCTCCTTGGGGGTGGGCACATCCTTGGCAAAGTGGTCGTTGACGCCGCAGGCCTGCAGCAACCCGTGCAAGCGCTCCAGCTTTTCGGCGTTGGGCTCCTCGTGCACACGGTACACAAAGGGAATCTGCTTTACGCGGGCAAAGTGGGCAGCGCACTGGTTTGCCAGCAGCATGAACTCTTCGATCATAGCTTCGCTCTCGCCGGAGGTGCGCTTTTTTACGTCGATGCAGTGGCCGTCCTCGTCCAGGATCAGCTTTACCTCGCCGCTCTCGATATCCATGCAGCCGCGCTCCTTGCGCAGGCGGGCACGGTGGCCGTACAGCTCCTTCATGGCGGGCAGCTGTGCCAGTACCTCGTGGTACTTACCGGTCAATTCGTCATCGGTGCTGCCGGCCAGCAGTGCGTTGATCTCGGAATACACGCCCTTGACCCGGCTGCGGATGACGGATTTGACAAAGCGGTAGTCGGTCAGGTTGCCGTCCTTATCCAGCCGCATCAGACAGGAGAAAGCCAGTCGCAGCACGCCCTCGTTCAGGCTGCAGATACCGTTGGACAGCTGCTTGGGCAGCATGGGCACCACCTGATCGGCGTAGTAGACGCTGGTAGCGCGGTTAAAGGCCTCGTTGTCCAGCTCGGAGCCGGGCTTGACGTAGTTGGAAACATCCGCAATGTGCACGCCCAGCTCAAAGCCGCCGTCCGGGGTCTTGGTCAGACTGATGGCGTCGTCGATGTCCTTGGTCTCGGCGCTGTCGATGGTAAAAATAGGCAGGGCGCGCAGATCCATGCGGCCCTCGCAGTCCGCAGCGGATACCTCGGCGTTATCCAGCTTTTTGGCCTCGTCCCGCACCTTGTCCGGGAAGCGGTTGCGGATATCCTGCGCGTAGAGCAGTGCCTTTGCGCAGCGCTTGGCCTCGTCGCAGCTACCAAAGCGCATGGCAACGCCTACGCGGTGATCCTCCTGACGGTTGCCGCGCAGCAAAATCTCCACTGCCACCTTGTCGCCGTCCTTGGCACTACCTTCGCAGTCCCGCATGACCTGCATGGAAATGGCGGGGCAATCGTCCGGCACAAACTTCAGGCGGCCCTCCATGCGGTGCATGGTGCCCACCAGAGAATTTTTCTCTTCCAGAACAGCTTCCCATACTTCTTCTCTTTCTGATTCTGTAAATGTTCCGTAAAGCCACCTGCCTGAATTGTCAAACACTCCAAACCTGGTTCCGTATGGAAGTATTTTTTCCTCCACTTTTTCTGCTGTCTGAATCTCTTCCCTTTTTTGCTCCAACTGCTGTTCATCATAATTAGCGAGATGTATCACCGCCTTTATGGTCAAAATCTGGACAATCACTCCCAAAACCAGTATAGTTGCTGCTCCTGCAAGTAAAAAACTAAACAGAAAACGTCTGAAAATCCCTGAAATATTCTTTTGCCTTACTCCCACTTGTACCCAATCCCCCACACTGTCTGTATATTCTTCTTCCCATATCTGGCAAATTTTGCCCGAATATTTTTCACATGCTCTGTAATTGCGGAGCTGTCACTTTCTCTCTCATATCCAAATACACTCTCAAAAATTTTCTCTTTAGAAAAAACCTGTCCATGGTTCAATGCCAGAAGCTCACTGATCTCATATTCACTTTTCGTCAGAGGAATTTTCTCTTCCCCCACCTGAACACTCTTTCCCGCCAGATCAAAACGTACTCCTGAAATTTCCACTGCATGTGTTTTTTCTCTGGCTTCTCTTCGCAAATGTGCCGCAACCCTTGCCCGGAGTTCTCCGATTCCAAACGGCTTACAGATATAATCATCTCCACCGGAACCAAGCCCTTCCATGATACTTTTTTCCTCCGCTTTTGCTGTCAGAAATAAAATCGGGCAGTCCACATACCGTCTGATCTTTTTGCACCAGGTGATGCCGTCTGTTCCCGGCATCATGATATCCAGTAAAATCAGATCATAGTGAATCAAATCCTTTTCCTTTATCACCTCTGTATTTTCACATACACTCACTCGATGTCCGTCTTTTTCCAATGCATTCTGAATCAGATTTCGAATCCCTTCTTCATCATCTACCGCCAATATCCATGCCATTTTGACTCCTCTTTCCTGTCATTGTGAAATGCTTTTCCTGTCGTGATGCTGTATCCAGATACACCAGAGGATCAGCCCTGTTATCGTCATTCCCACCATTGAGAGAACGCCCGTCCTGATCTGTTCTTTCAGCATTTCTCCTGCCATTTTAAACAATTCGCTCTCTGTTTTCCATTTTACATAATACAACAGCAGATGTCCACTCCATCCACATGGAAACCACATCCAGAGTCCGTCTCCTAATCCAGTAAAGAGCAGTGCCGCAATCAGACTCTGCGTCACCCCTGCTGCCAGACAGGCTCCACTTCCGAAACGCATTGCCAGAAAAAAGTGCAGAAGATAGATTCCTGCCTGCGTTATCCACAAGATCAGCCCGCATATAAGATATTCTTTTACCGACAGATTCCACGCAGCTTTCGTTCCCCAGACGCCCATTCCAAAGAGTAAAAAAGCAAGCAATGATGCCGCCAGTCCGAGAATCCAAAGTGTGAGTATCTTTCTCAACGTTGCGCTCCAGCGCAATGTTGACACACACAGCAGATTTTGAAAATTTCCCGCCTTTAATTCCTGCATCACAGACTGCATACAGATGATCGCAGAAACAGACGGGTACACGATCGCGAGTGTTTCTGCATAAAATTCCAGTACACTCTGCCATTCTCTTTTGGCAGCCACTCCATACAATAAAAACAATCCCGCGCCTGCAACAGGAACTCCCAAATGGATCCAGAAAATCCAGGTTCCTTTCAATTTTAAGAATTCACTTCCCACCAGTTTTTTTATTTTTCCCATCCGGCTTCCATCCTCCTCTGATACCATCTTGCTGTCATAGCTGTCAACAGGGCAAATAATCCCATACTGAGTAAGATTCCCGGAATGATCACACTCTTTTCCAGTACCTGCGGCGTAAACATGACGCTTTCCGGCACTGCAGGAAGTCCGTTTGGCAGTATTTGAAGAACCGGACACATCAGCCTTGGCAGAATTGCAAACGGATTCATCCACCATCTGGATCCTGTTGTCCAAACAGTCGAAAGAATAGAATTCGCTCCCATCCCAAGTAAAAAGGTCAGGACCATCCCCGTCTTTTGATAACAAAACATCCACAAAGGAATCTGCCAGCATATCGCGCAAACTAACAGTCCCCATGCTGCTGCCACAGTAATCGGGGAAAACAGATTTCCTCCGGTAAATAATTGTTTCAAAACCAAACTGATTCCAGCTACCACCGCTGCGATCATTCCTGTACTTACAATGATCTGCCCAATGCAGCTGACAACCTTTGCTGTCCAGATCTTCCCTGCTGACACCGGAAGCATCTGCACCGCTCTGTACTTCAGACGTTTCTCCCTCCGGCAGATAAAAATACTGCCTGCGATTACCTGGATCGGAAGGAAACACATATACCACCAGTTATACTGATTCATCTGATAATATGTTGCATTTCCAAACGAGAAATATACAGAACATAAAATCGATATCGCTGGAAAAATAACCATCAGTCTTGCCCATTCGGAATGTCTGTTTTTCAGAAGCTCTGCCTTGATATATGCTCTCATATCCGTTCACCCCCTGTTTCTGCTCACAATTTCCGTGAACAGTTCTTCCAGATTTTCCTGCTGTCCCCCCTGATATCCCAATACTCCATTTGCCAGGATTCCAATGTAGTCTGCCGTTTGCTGGATTTCACCTAAAATATGGCTGGAGACAAGTACTGTCATCCCACTTTCTGCAAAAGAAACCAGCATTTCCCGAAGCTGACGGATTCCAAACGGATCCAGTCCGTTCGCTGGTTCGTCCAGAATCAGAAAATCCGGATCATTTAACAATGCCACCGCAATTCCCAGCCGCTGCTTCATTCCCATGGAAAACTTTCCCACCTGCTTTTTCCCCGTATTTTTCAGATCCACAATATCAAGTACCTCCAGGATCCGGGCATCTGAAATCCCAAGCGTCCATGTCCGCACTTTCAGATTATCCACTGCACTTAAATTTTCATAAACAGGAGGCAGCTCGATCAAAGCCCCAATCCGTTCTATGCACTTTCGACTCCATATTTTTCCGTCAAAAAATACTTCCCCGGCATCTGCCCGCGTCATCCCGCACAATATTTTCATCAATGTCGATTTTCCTGCGCCATTTGCTCCCAAAAGCCCGTATACACACCCTTTCGGAATTCTCATATTGATATTTTTCAGCACAGTCTGTTTGTGATACTGCTTGCATAGTTCTTTTGTTTCCAAAATTATTTCTTCCATAAAATGATTCTCCCTTCTCTTTGTACAGCTTTACTTTAAGGGCGAATTCTAAGGATTTTATAAGGAACTGTCATTTTTTTGCACAAAAACCCATACCCGCCTTGCGAATTTATCTCAATATGTTAAAATATAGACGTTAATATGTGAACTTCTATAGATTGACAGAATCATAGTGAAAATAAAGGAGGAACTTTAACATGCATTGTGTCAGAAAAGTAACCGAAGATTTATACTGGGTCGGAAGCAATGACAGAAGACTGGAACTATTTGAAAACATTTTTCCGATTCAGAAAGGAGTTTCCTACAACTCTTATCTGCTGCTGGATGAAAAGACCGTCCTGTTTGATACCGCTGACTGGTCCGTGGGCCGCCAGTTCATTGACAATGTGAAGGCTGTGCTGGGTGGCCGTCCCCTGGATTACCTCGTCATCAACCACGTGGAGCCGGATCACGCCGCCTCCATTGAGGAGATTTTGC
>ERZ773227.1892-NODE-1892-length-12604-cov-3.791378_pt1 | contig 12604 bp, 11 predicted proteins | sample MGYA00580525_ERZ773227 | MGnify/ENA primary metagenome ERZ773227 (study PRJEB29015, sample SAMEA2737782) | human gut metagenome | biome: human gut; feature: human-associated habitat; material: faeces | place: China | collected 2012 ... | reverse complement strand
GGGAATGGTTGAGATACCAGCGGAGCTTGCCGAAGCCGTCTGATTGCTTGTAAAAAGCACATGGTAAAGGAGAGTGATACTTTTACTGGTGTGCAGAAAATGACGATAATACAGGTCGGTAAAAGGAGGGCTGACAGATGAACAAAACAAAAGAAAGACCAACCTCACAGCCGATAACGGTAAATATAGATAAATTGTCTGCAATGTTATCTTGTGGTCATGCTACTGCAAGAAAGATTGGAGAACAGGCAGGAGCAAAAATTGTGATTGGACGTAGGGTTCTTTATTCGGTAGAAAAAGTCAAAAATTACCTCTCATATCTGGAAGAATAACACCCTTTTTTCATTTATGTTTCTTGTGATATATGGTATAATATTTATAGACATAACCACGTCATGAGAACAAAAAAGGAGGCTATTACAGAAAGGAATGTTTCTCATGGCAAATAGCAGAAAAGACCATAAAGGAAGAAAATTAAGAGAGGGCGAAAGCTGGCGTAAAGATGGTAGATACAGTTACCGTTATACAGATATAAGAAGCGGAAAGCGTCTGACAGTATATGCAAAGGATTTACCGGAATTAAGGGAAAAGGAAAAACAGATTGCAAAAGACTTGGAAGATAACATTTTAACTGATGGAGCAATCAAAAAACTTACTCTTAATAAATTGTTTGAAAGATATATGTCCACTAGGGAGCTGAAAGAATCCACTAGAGCAAATTATCTGAAAACATGGGAGAATCGTGTCAAAGACGAAATTGGAAACATCAAGGTTGTTCAGATTTTACCATCACACATCAAATCATTTTACTCAAAACTTTCTAAAGCAGGATACGCATATTCTACAATAAAATTTATTAACAATATGATTTATCCGACACTGGAAATGGCTGTTGATGATGATATTATCCGCAAGAATCCGGCAAAGTTTTCTATCAGTGATTATGGTAGACAGGCAGAAGAACGTATTGCCTTAACAGTTTTACAACAGGAAAAAATGCTGGAATTTGTGAAAAATAATCAAGTATACAACACCTACTATCCAATGCTCAGAATCATGTTAGGAACTGGTGTAAGGTGCGGAGAACTGATTGGATTGACTTGGGAAGATGTAGATGTCAGAACAAAAACGGTAAGTATTGACCATCAGTTGATTTATAAAGATTTAGGAGATGGCTATAAATTCCATATTTCCACGCCAAAGACGGATTCTGGAATCCGAACTATCCCTATGACATCAGATGTACAGAGAGCATTTGAGGAGCAAAAGAAATTAAACTTCATGCTTCAAAAAGGACAAGATGTTGAGATAGACGGTTATAAAGGATTCATTTTTATGGCGAAGTCCGGCAGACCGCTCATGCCTAATGCGATAAACAATATCTTATATAATATTGTAGACGCATATAACAAAAAAGAAGTTCAAATTGCAAAGACTGAACATAGAAATGCTGAATTGTTACCAAAGGTATCCGCTCACATTATGCGACATACGGCTTGTACCAGAATGGCAGAAAAGAGAATAGACGTAAAAGTTCTTCAATATATTATGGGACACGCCCACATAGACGTAACAATGGACGTATATAACCATGTAAGTGAGATGTCCAGAATTGAGAGTGAAATCACAAGACTGGAAAGCGTAGCAATTAGCTGACACCAAAAATAAAAAATTGGTGTCAAAATGGTGTCAAATCAAGAAAAAGTGATGATTATAAGGAAGAAAAAGTGTTGCAAACCCCGTAAAATCAAGGTTTGCAAAAAAAATCTCAAAAAATTAGCACTCACCTCTTGACAGTGCCAAAAAGAGTGTTATACTATCATTAGCAATCATGAAGAGTGAGTGCTAAGTACAAGGAGGTGCTTATTATGAATATCGATCAAATGTCAGAGCGTTTGCAGAAGATTTTAATGGATGCCGTAAATTTGGCTAAATCCAACCAACATCCTAGTGTGGATACAGTGGATATGTTGGAAACGATTTTTAAGGATGATGTATTGGATGGCTTATTTGAGCGTATTGGCTTAGATAAGACTCGTGCCTTACAGATGGTTCAACAAGAATCAAATCGTGTCGCAAAAAGCTCAACTAGTAATATAAATTTATCAAATGAAGTTCAAAAATCGTTTGAAGATGCACAAAACTGGGCAAGCCAACATGATGAAACTTATTTATCGGTTGCGAGTGTATTTTTAGCATTATTATTTAATCGTTCTTATGTTTCAAAAGAATTGGTAAGAACTTTTAACTTAAATAAGGATGCTTGTTACAAGGCAGAACTAGAGCGTCGTAATGGAAAGAAATTTGACACACCAAATTCTGAAGAGAATGTAGAAGCCTTAAAAAAATATGGTCGTGATCTAGTCCAGGATGTGCGTGATGGTAAGATTGATCCAATCATTGGTCGTGATGATGAGATTCGTCGTGTAATGCAGATTCTATCTCGTAAGACAAAGAATAATCCTGTTTTGATTGGTGAGCCTGGTGTTGGTAAAACAGCTGTTGTAGAAGGTATCGCATGGCGTATTATGAAGGGTGATGTGCCTGAGTCATTAAAAGAAAAGAGATTAATTGAATTAGACATGGGCTCTTTGATTGCCGGTGCTAAATATCGTGGTGAGTTTGAAGAGCGTTTAAAATCAATTTTGGATGAAGTGAAAAAATCAGATGGACAAATTATTTTGTTTATTGATGAAATTCATAACTTGGTTGGTGCGGGTAAAACAGAAGGCAGCATGGATGCAGCTAACTTATTAAAGCCAATGTTAGCTCGTGGTGAACTACATTGTATTGGAGCAACAACATTTAATGAATATCGTAAGTATATTGAAAAAGATGCAGCTTTAGAGCGTCGTTTCCAGAAAGTACAGGTGGCTCAACCGAGTGTAGAAGATACAATTAGTATCTTGCGTGGATTGAAAGATCGTTTTGAAAGTTATCATGGTGTACGAATTTTGGATGAGGCTTTGATTGCGGCAGCTACAATGTCTGATCGTTATATTACAGATCGTTTCTTACCAGATAAAGCTATTGATTTAGTGGATGAGGCTTGTGCAACATTAAAGGTAGAAATGGAAAGTATGCCTCAAGAATTGGATGAATTGCAACGTAAAATTTTGCAGCTTCAAATTGAAAAGACTTCGCTACAAAAAGAAGAAGACAAAAGAGCAGTTGAGCGTCGAGAAGAGATTGAGTCCGAACTGGCTTCTTTACAATCAAAGCGTGATGAGATGCATTCTAAGTGGGAAGATGAAAAGCGTGGTTTAGCCAATGAGAAAGAGGATAAACAACGTTTGGAGAAAGCTCGTTTGGATTTGGAACAAGCTCGAAATGAGGCTCGTTATGAAGATGCGGCTAAGCTTCAATATGGAACGATTCCCGAATTAGAGGCTCGTATTCAAAAAGAGCAGACAAGTCAAAAAGAAGATGCTTTGATCCAAGAGACAGTTAATGAGGAATTGATTGCGAAAATCGTTTCGAGATGGACGGGTGTAGAAGTAACACGTTTAGTTGCGAGTGAAAGAGAAAAATTATTGAATTTAAAATCAGAACTTGAAAAACGTGTTGTTGGACAAGATGAAGCTTTGGAGTTAGTAACAGATGCAATTTTGCGTTCTAAAGCACAAATTCAAGATGAGAATCGTCCGATTGGATCGTTCATGTTCTTAGGTCCTACAGGTGTTGGTAAAACAGAAGTTGCCAAGGCTTTGGCTGAACAGTTATTCGATGATGAAAAACACATTGTGCGTATTGATATGAGTGAATATATGGAAAAACACAGTGTGGCACGTTTAATTGGTGCTCCTCCAGGATATGTTGGATATGATGAGGGTGGTCAATTGACAGAGGCTGTTCGTCGTAATCCATATAGTATTGTATTATTTGATGAAATTGAAAAGGCACATCCAGATGTATTCAATGTGTTACTTCAAATTTTGGATGATGGTCGTATTACAGATTCTAAAGGTGTAACGGTTGATTTTAAAAATACTATTATTATCTTAACGTCAAACTTAGGTAGTCAATATGCCTTTGAATCTGGAGATATCCATGAAAAATATATGGAAGAAGTAAAGCGTCACTTTAAACCAGAATTCATTAATCGTATCGATGAAATCATTGTCTTTAATGCATTAAATGATTCTGCATTTATTAAGATTGCACATAAATTTGTTGGTTTACTACAAAAACGTTTAGCAGAGCGTGACATTATATTAAATGTGAGTGATGCCGTGTATAATCAGATTGCCAAAATGGGTGTTGATCCAGTGTATGGTGCTCGTCCAATGAAGCGTTATATCCAAAGAAATCTTGAAACACAGATTGCGAAGGAAATGATTAAGACAGGCGCAATGCAAGGGGATGTAATCAATGTGGATTGTCAAAATGGACAATATACATTTGATATTCAAGGAAGATAGTTAATTATCTTCCTTTCTTTGTTTGTTTGGAGGTATAATAGAGAAAGGAAGTGATATTTATGTCTTTAAAAGAGTGGATTCAAGAAAGTAATAATATAGTTTTTTTTGGTGGGGCTGGTGTATCTACAGAAAGTAACATTCCAGATTTTCGTGTGATAACGGATTATATAAAAAGAAATATCCATATCCAGCTGAAATTATGTTGTCGCATAGTTTTTATCTTAGTCATCCGAAAGAATTTTTTGAATTTTATTTTAACCAAATGATTTATTTAGATGCCAAACCAAATAAGGCGCATCTTGCACTATCAAAATTGGAGCAGATGGGTAAATTAAAGGCAATTGTTACACAGAATATTGATGGTTTACATCAACTTGCGGGTTCTAAAAATGTATATGAACTTCATGGAAGTGTATTAAGAAATACATGTACACATTGTCAAACGAAATATTCTTTAGAAGATATGATGAAATATAGGGATAGCGATGGTATTCCTAGATGTCCAAAATGTGGTGCTATTATTAAGCCGGATGTAGTGTTGTATGAAGAAGGTTTGGACGAATATACTTTGTATTCAGCCGTTCATGCGATTGAACAGGCAGATCTTTTAATTGTAGGTGGAACAAGTTTAGTTGTATATCCTGCAGCTGGTTTGATTAATTATTTCCATGGTAAACATTTGGTGTTAATAAATAGAGACAGTACGAACATGGATTCAAAGGCTGATTTAGTCATTCATGATTCAATTGGTAAGGTTTTAGATGATTCACTATGTGAAGTTTATGTGAAATAAACACTAAACTTGAAATTTAGACACAAATAAACTAAAATTTTATCATGTCAGTAAAAAGCAATAGATCTTTTATTCGCGATGGAATATATAACATAAATCGAACAATGCAGCTTGATCCTGCAGCGCATTCAAAGTGGGAAGTATTTTGGCTGTATCCTCATATTAAGGCAATTGGTTTACATCGTATTGCCCATTGGTTCTGGGTGCATGATCATACATTTATTGCGCGTTGGATAAGTAATCGAGCAAGACATTGGACTGGGATTGAAATTCATCCTGGAGCTCAAATTGGTCGAGGATTGATGATTGACCATGGTATGGGCGTTGTGATTGGAGAAACGGCAATTATCGGGGATGATTGTCAACTTTATCATGGCGTTACATTAGGTGGTACGGGAAAGCAACATGTTAAAAGACATCCTACTTTAGAGGATGGAGTATATATTGGTTGTGGAGCTAAATGTTTAGGAAATATCACTTTGAAAAAAGGATGTCGTGTAGGAGCGAATGCGGTACTTTTAAAAGATGTGCCTGAAGGGGCAACTGCAGTTGGTATTCCTGCAAAAATTATAGAGAAGAAATAGGTGGTTGTATGTGGAAATATCGTTGTAAATCCCATTTAATAGCTATGGTTGTAGCTTTTGTGGTTGGATTAGGATTAAGTGCAGTTGTATTTTCAAGTGGAGTGGATGTCAGTTCAGATATGATTTCAAGTGCATTAAGTTCAGTTCCTGGTGTTGATACACAAACATTAAAACAAGTTTTATCTTATTTGCAAAATAATATGTGGATTTTATATATTGGGGATGCTCTATTGATTTCGGGAATAATTAATATTATATATATTGGTCAATATTTATCAGCACGTTTTAATATAAGTCCATGGATTGTGATGTGTTTAATATTTTTCTTACCAGAATACATGATTTATATTGGAACTCTGCTTGTGATTCCAGCATTTATTGTATGTATTTATGGTATGTTAAGTTTACGCTCTAGTATTTCAAAAGAACGTAGAGAATTTAATTTTTCAAGTGATGATGAATTAGTTCGTATGTATAAGATACATCACAATTTAGATGAGTCTTATAAGGAACTTGCAAAAACATGTCGTAAAAATGTAAAAAAACTTACGGGCATCTATGCTTTAGGTATTGTTGCTTTGTTTGTGATTTTAGGTGTTGTAAATAATATTATGCTTTTAGCTATATTATTAATGTTCTATTTATTTGCGTTTAATATTGTTTTAAGATATCGTGCTATATCGCTTCTTCCAATCACTAAACTATTATATGAAGATTGTAATCCAGAAGCGTGTGCGAGTGCTATTATTTATTATTGCACAAATTCTAAAGGGCATACGCGTCTAACTCAACATACATTGCTTGCGCAATGCTTGATTTATTTAAATGATCCTGAACTTGCACAGGATGTATTGATTAGTTATCCAAGAAAAGATGCAGCAAGCTCATTACAATATTGGTCATTGATGTCTTATATAGATTATATGTTAAAAGATGAAGATGGACTATCTCGTTGTAAAGAAGAGGCTCAAAATGTACGTATGCATTATGGGCGTGCAGGTGTCATGATTCAAAGTGAAGAAATGGCGGCAATTGAAAATAAGATTCACTTAATGGATGGTGAATTTAATACTTGTAAAAAATACTACTTACAAGGACTTCAAAGGGCAAATTTTGCATTTCAACAAGTTGATTCATGTTACTATATTGCCTTGATCTCATTTGTTGAGGAAGACTATAAATTGGCTCGTATGTATTTTGAAAAGGTTGTTGAAATTGGTAATCGTATGTATTTTGTAGAAAAAGCTAAAAATTATTTAGAAAAGATTGACAAAATCAATCCTGAAACAACCATTGATGAAGTAGAATATTCGTAGTAAATGAAAAATAGATTTCACAAAATCCAGTGATATGGCCAAACATAAATGTGAACATAAAACTCAATCCAATGTTGATATAAAATAGGATTGAGTTTTTATTTAAATTAACTGGAATAAAAAGAAACCATTCAATTATAAAAGAGGCTACAAAGATTATGGATAACCATACATGTAGATCTTTTAAAAGGGTAACATCATTATATGGAATACTACATGATAGAATCATGCCTATACAGATAAGGGCATGATTTTTTTTATTGTATCGAACATCATATTTTTCCCATATTTTTTTTGAATAGAAATAAAAACCTAAAGCTGAACTTAATGCCCAAAAAAATAAGTAAATAGGTCGATGCAACTGATTGCCAATATAAGTTTGATTATCATAAAATACGTCGATCCAAAAAAATGGAAGAATATTTAGAATAGTTTGGATTAAATAAACGTGTATATATGTTAAAAATTTCATCATTGTTTCATTTTAGACAAAAAAAAGAGAAAAATCAAAAAAATAATAAAAGTTTTCTCGAAAAACTACTTTTTAAAACGTTTAAGAATATGGAGGTGATGAAATGTGTGAATGGATTGAACAAGATTGTATGGATGAAAATCACTTGTATGTGCATCTTAAAGATCCTAAACTTTTAGATCTTTCTATTTTTGATCGAATGTCAAATGATGATTTCTGCTTACCTTGCATGTTGACGAATCAGAATAGCGCCTCGATTGTGTATGCGATAGAGGGCTTTATTCCTTTACACGATTTTTTAAGTCAATATGTTTTTGAAAACGAAGAGGGATATATTTTTTTACATCAACTTTTTGAACAAGCAATTGCATCAAATCGAAATAAACCAGTTTTATTTGATCCGGATTATGTATTTGTTTCTCCTTTTGGTGATCGCTTTGCGTTCATTGTAGTTCCAATTCAAATAACAAATTGGATGTTTCAAAGGGATATGTCAGAAAAATGGGTTGAATATATCGCAAAAACAATGCAGACGACTACAGCGTTTGAAATTCCAGGATTCTTGTTAAAATTTTTAAAAAGCACGGAATTTAGTTTACCCAATCTTGTTTTGGGGTTAGATAATATTCGTGAATTGTATTATCCAAAGAAGTTTTCATTTTTTAAGCATAGACGAATACAAACGTTTAAAGTCAAGGAACCCATACAAGCTTTTCATAAAAACAAACCTGTTGAATCTATTTTGGAAGAAAAAACACAGCTTCTACAAGTTCAAATTAATTTTTCAGCTTATTTAATGAAGGGAAAAGAGAAATATTCTTTGGCAAATGAAATAAATTTGATTGGAAGAGCTATGAGTTGTGATGTACGTTTTCAAGATTCGAGTGTATCTTTGAAACATGCAAAAATTATTTGTGAAAATGAAAGATACTATATTCAAGATTTAAAGAGTACTAATAAAACATTTTTAAATGATAAAGAAGTCAAAAGAAAAATGCGTTTAAAAGATGGAATGCATATACGATTTGGGGATGTCGAATGTGAATTTAAAGAACAGTAAGTATCGTGTTTTAGACTCGTATAATTGTAATGTATTTCGTATCCAAGATGAATTAAGTACTTGTATTTACATATTGAAGGTTTGTGATGAGATGGAATCGGATCGTTATAAACATCAGTTTAAAACAGAAATTGATGTACTTTCAAAATTAAATTCTTTACTTGTACCAAGCTTAGTTACGTGTTTTGAAGAAGGAACGTTACAGTGCTTTGTAGAAACTTATATTCCTGGAATTAGTGCAAAACAATTTGTTCAACAATATAAAGGTGTAATTCAAAGGTATCGATTATTGTTTGATGTTTTAAGTGTCTTACAAGCTGTGCATGAAATTGGATATCTCTATATCGATTTAAAATTAGAAAACATCATATATTATCAAAAACATTTTTATTTGATTGACTTTAATGCATGCATAGAAAATCATGCACATGTAGCAATTATGGCTTCTAAATCGAATTGTGCACCTGAATTAATGACTTTAAGCAAAAAAGATATTCGTTGTGATATTTATGCACTTGGATCTTTACTTCAAGAAGTTTTTGGTGTTGGGATGATACTCATAATTTATTTGTGTCATAAAAAAAAAGAAAGAAGAATATCGAATTTATCAATATTTAAATTTTTGATTATCATACATATTTTAATTCGAATACTACTTGTACTTTTATTATGTATTCTGTCTGTCTTCTCTTTATTTAAATGTACAAGTCCAAAAAATGTATTTGATGCTTATTATTATCATCATCAGATTGCCATGTTTGAAAAGGCGTATAAAGAATCGGAATCTAAAGATCAGTTGTATATGTGGATTAGTAATGGCTGGATATTAGATGATGTATATGTCAATAAGCAAGCATCTATATTTCTAATGAAGGAGGCTCTTAAAACAAAGGATGCTACTTTGATTCAATATATGTATGATCGTATTTCATTAAACAAAACACCAGAACTTGAAGCATGTGCATTAATTTATTTAAAACCTACAACTAGTACCATTGCTCGTTGTATGCGTTTGGTTTTAACTAGCGATATGTTGTTGAAAGATAAGCTGGATGTCGTGAATCAATGTCTACAAATCGCCATTCACGAAGAATTAAATGTTTCATTAACTCCAATAAAAGATTGGCTTGAAAATGTAGAAACAAATCAATTGTTGAATTATTCAAAAGAATTTGAGGATTTAGGATGTAATTATTTAGAATATTTATTTTTATTAAGAAATAAGGAGAGTGAGATCATGGAAATACCCTTAGTGTTTATTGATAATTTAAAAAGTAGTCGATGGAATGATTTGTATGCGTTTTGGAGGAGTTTATGATGTGGATGCAAGATGTTGTGTATACAAACTATATGGATTGGCAAGAAACAAATACATTTATAAATGGTGTGGCTTCAGCAAGTGGCAATGTAGAATTATTGTTTAACGAAAAAGTAGATCGAGATACTAGTTTAGTCATATATGATGGAAAACAAATAGATTTAAGTCATGAACATACATATATTGATATTCAAAAGGAAGGGATAACACAGTTAGTGTATATTTTAAAAGATATTGATGGTTATGCCCTAGAAGAAGGAGAAAAAACAATTCTTTTGGATACAACTTTACCGAATATTGTGGTTAAGACAAAGGATTGTATGATCAAAGATGTTTTACCTTTGATAGATTGCGAAAAAGTACATGTACAAATTTTAGAAGAAAATATTGATCATATAGATGTTTATTTGGATGATGAAAAAGTTGAATTTGAAAATCTTGAATTTGATTTGGATGTAAGTACAAAAAATCGAATCATAAAAGTTCTTTGCCGGGATATTGCGGGTAATGAAATTGAAAGAAAAATTGAAATCTTACCGATTTTGTTTCCAGAATGTTTACTTCAAGAAAGGACATACGTAAAAGATAATAAATTAGATTTAGGTTTTGAATCGATTTGCGAGATTCCACTTCATTTACATGTATATTGTGATGGGAATTATTTATATTCTATAGATTTAGAAAATAAAGATTTTGCCACAATTGATTTTAGTAAAAGCGGTGTATATACATTTGTTTTAGAACATAAAGAATATCCACATATAAAAAAAGAACTCCAAGGTTCTATCGTATATTCGAATATTTTACCAACCCTTACGTTGCAACCATCAGCCAAAGTATCTAATGAAGATGTATTTGTGAATTTAAATTGGAATGTTCCATATTTAGAAAGAGGCTATATTGATGTAGAGCTAAATGGAATTAAAGATCGGCATTACTTGAACGAAACAATACATTTATTTGCTGTAAATAATCGTGATCTTTTTTATAAAGTAATAGCGTATGCCAAAGATGCTTTTGGCAATGAAGTATGGGATCAGGTGATTGTGCAAATTGATAAACGTGCACCATCTACAAGTTTATATGTTAATAATGAACAAATATTGGATAAAACGATAATCAAAAAACTGCCAGAATTTGAATATCGAATGGACGATCATAATGCGACTATGAAAGTGGAATATTATTTGAATGGAATATTAATGGATATGGATATTGAAAAAATATTTAATCGCATGGTAAGGGATGACATTTTAAAAGTCGTAACATATACAACAGACACTCTTAACAACCTAGAAAAAAAAGAATATGAGTTTGTGTTTAGTCCAGATAAAGAGAAGGAAATCATTTCTAAAAGCGAACAGTTAACAAATAAGAATGAAGTTGTAACATTTGAACGAATATGGAATGTAAATGATAAGAATGAACTAGTATTGACAAAGAATGTAAAAAAATTTCAAAAACAATCAAAACCAGTAATTCATTATTTACGTAAGAAGAATAAAGTTCAAATATGGACGGAAGATACAATCGAATATGTCTTAGTCAATGGAAAAAAAATAAATATAAAGAAAGATGTATTGGGACATGATTTTATTGAATTATCTTTAAAGAAACATAAAACGAATATTGAGGTGAAAGTTAAAAATGAATCAAATAGAACTTCAACATTAAAAAAAGAGGAAGTGCGTAAACAGTTAAAAATATCATTTATACAGAAAATATGGATGTTTATTAAAAGAATATTGAATTTATGAGTAGACTTTGGATATATACAAAAAATCAATGTGAATGTTTTGATGTAGATTCAATCAAGGAATATTCAGGATTTTTATTTGTGAAGAAAAGTCAGGGACTTTGTATTTTTTATGGACAAAACAAAAAGATATTAAGATTTAATGAATCTTGTACGATTTTAGATACATCATTCTATTTAGAAGAAAAGGAAAGTCAAATTAGTTATTTTCCAATCGCATCAAAGATACAAATAGGAAGAAGTGAATTGTGTGATATTCAATTATGTGCAAAAGGTATTTCCCGATTTCATTTTAAGATTGAAGATGGAGTGTTGACCGATTTAAACAGTTTAAATGGTACATATGTTAATACAAGAAGAGTAAATACATGGAATCTAAAAATACAGGATGAAATAGTAGCTGCGAATATTCGTATGATTTATTTAAAAAACTATCTATTACTAGACATGGTAGATAATCCATATGATTCAAAGAATATGGAAGTTGAAGGCCCAATTTTTTATGCATCAAATTTTAATGCAAATTTACCAGCTATTCAAAAATTTGATATACAAATGCCTCAAATACAGCGTGTTGTACATAAACAAAGCTTATTTAGTGCGATTGGACCTTCATGTATGATTGCAGGTTCTGGTTTTGTATCCAGTATAATTATTGGATATTTACAAAAGCAAAAACTTGATACCCTATTTACAAGTATGATCAGTTCACTTACTATGGCGTGTACATTTATGATTTATGGTTTATATAATCGAAACTATCAATATAAATTGGGCGTAAAAGAAAATCAGAAAAGTCTAGATATGTATGATGGATATTTAAAACGAATGTATGAAAAAGAGGGCTTGTTGAAGAATGATTTTGAAAAGAAGGTAAATCTATA
>ERZ773227.1889-NODE-1889-length-12624-cov-92.574031_pt1 | contig 12624 bp, 9 predicted proteins | sample MGYA00580525_ERZ773227 | MGnify/ENA primary metagenome ERZ773227 (study PRJEB29015, sample SAMEA2737782) | human gut metagenome | biome: human gut; feature: human-associated habitat; material: faeces | place: China | collected 2012 ... | reverse complement strand
ACCGGATCAGGCTCATTTAGCCGCATTTATCAAGCAGATATTCAAAAGACAAATCATGCGGTTACGGGAGAATTATACATTGAAACGCCTGTATCGCTGGGAACTGACAACGGACAATAAGTTTGTGAAAGAGTTGCGCAACAAACGGGAAGAGAAAGGAATCTGGCTGGTAGAGGCAGTCAGCAAACTATCAAAATATCCGAAAAAAGAGATTGCTGCTATGGCTTCCATCATCACCGCAGCCATCAGTTATCTGGCATTGCTCGAAGAAAACTGCCCGGTCTACAACGGCCTCAAGATTCAACAGGAAAGCGGCTGGGAGGAATTGGAAGAAGGCATCAATCTATTAGTAGACCTCTGGTTACAAAAACAACTCTAATCAAATGAATAAAATGACAATAATGGGAATATGGTTTCTTTCTCTATTGATAAATAGTGGATGCAACCGGGATTTAGTAGAATACGACAGTAACGATCTTAAAATATCTATTGAAAAAGGGGAAGAGTGGTTGCATAATTTTCCTTTGTTTCTAGGCATCAACATCAAAAATCCGCCCCAGATTGCAATCTGGACTGAAGACATGGAAGGGAATTATCTGTCCACCGTGTATGTGACACACAAAATAGCCACTCAATCCTGGCAAGCCTCCGGCGGTAACCGCCGAAAGGAAGCGCTGCCGCATTGGTGTTATCAGCGGGGAATCCAATATGAAGACGGGTTATATCTCCCTAGCAAAAAGGAACCGTTGACGGACGGTATCAGCGGAGCTACTCCGAAAGGTAGTTTTAATGTGAAGATGTCGCCAACCGGGAAGTTGAAGAAGTTTATAGTCAAAATTGAAATCAATCATTCTACAGATTTCAATGATGCATATCCGAAATCGGCCAAAGAAGGAGACGCCAATTACTCCGGTGGAAAAGAAGGGAGCGGACAGCCTGCCCTTGTCTACGCAGCAGAAGTGGATTTGACTTCCGGCAAGAAAGAATTTACAGCCAAACTGATTGGACACAGTAGCCCGGATGGAAGTAATGGAGATCTTACCAGAGATACTTCTTCACTCACAACTGCATTGCATATCATTAAAAGCATAACCGTGTATGTGCAATAGCAGCAGCTAACCATCGTATTATCAGACTCTATCCTTGCATCATTATGAAGAAATTTATATTCATCTTTGCACTGCTATCTTTCATCACTGTATGTGCCGACGGACAAACAGACAGCAGACGTCTCTCTTACACTACATATATCGGGACAGGTTTTTCTATGAATCAGCCTTCTTACACGCCTTTCAACTGGCAAATCGTCAGTCATTACCACATCAGTCAACGGTTTGCCATCGGTGCGGGCAGCGGACTTTTTGTTTATGAGAAGTTGCTCATTCCGCTTTATGCCAGTGCGCAATTTTATATAACGAAGCCCAGGAGACTGACTCCTTATCTGGAATGTCATATCGGTGGGTCTTTTGCCACAGACAGAGAATCAAACGGAGGCTTTTACCTCTCTCCTTCCATCGGTGCACAATTTAAAGCCAACCGGAAATTTAAACTGAATTTGATGGCAGGTTATGAACTCCAGAAACTGGAACGGACAAAGAAACAGGAAGATCCGTATTTCCATACGACGTTTAAGGAAGAATTGTCGCACCATTCCATTACGCTGAAAATCGGCTTGACTTATTGAGGTAACTATAATAAGAGATAAGGAATTTGCCATTGCGAACAGAATACATATTCAGATCCTGGCTTTATTCCCCTCGAATAAAAAAAGGCATAATTATTAATGATTAAGTCGTTATATTATTCAACAAATACTAACTTTACGACGTTATAAAATATAAAGAGCGAACGAAATGATTGTTAAGACATTACTAGATACCGATCTTTATAAGTTTACCACATCGTATGCTTATATCAAACTGTTTCCCTATGCAATGGGCACGTTTAGTTTCAACGACCGGAATGAAACTCAATATACCGAAGATTTCCTGAAGGCACTCAAGACAGAGATTAAGAATCTTAGTCAGTTGAGATTTACGGAAGAGGAGCTGGAATATATGACGAAAAACTGCAGATTCCTTCCGAGGGTCTACTGGGAGTGGTTATCTTCTTTTCGTTTCGACCCGAATAAGATTGATATTCATCTGGATGAAGCCTGTCATCTTCACATTGAGGTGACTGATTTGCTCTATAAAGTGACGCTGTATGAAGTGCCTTTGCTCGCGATTGTCTCTGAAATCAAAAACCGTTTCTTTGGCAATGTAGCAGACATGAACGAGATTCTTTGCAAGCTGTCGGAGAAAATAGAATTATCGAATCAACATCAGCTCCGCTTTTCCGAATTCGGCACACGGAGAAGATTCTCCATTGATGTGCAGGAAACGGTTATCAAGAAGCTGAATGAGACGGCACATTATTGCACCGGAACTTCCAACTGTAACTTTGCAATGAAATATGGAATGAAAATGATGGGGACTCATCCACATGAATGGTTTATGTTTCATGGAGCACAGTTCGGATATAAACATGCCAACTATATGGCACTCGAAAACTGGGTGAATGTTTATGACGGGGATTTGGGTATCGCACTTTCCGATACATATACTTCCGGTATCTTCCTTAGTAACCTTAGCCGCAAACAGGCTAAACTATTTGACGGAGTGCGTTGCGATTCCGGTAATGAGTTTGAGTTTATCGACAAGCTGGTTGCCCGTTACAGAGAGTTGGGAATTGATGCGACGACCAAAACCATCGTTTTCAGCAATGCCCTCGACTTTACAAAGGCATTGGATATTCAGGAATACTGCCAGAACAAAATACGCTGCTCTTTCGGAATCGGTACCAACCTTACCAATGATACCGGATTCGAGCCTTCGAACATCGTGATGAAACTGACACAATGTAAGATGAATGTCAATCAGGAATGGAGAGAATGTATCAAACTGTCTGATGATGAAGGAAAACATACCGGCAGTCTTGAAGAGGTACAGGCTTGCCTGTATGAGTTACGACTCAACAGACAGCAATAAAAACAAAGAAAATAAAGAAAAGCAGGAAGTACCTCACCGGAGAATACTTTCTGCTTTTCTTTATGCATATTAGAAGTATGCCAGACAAAGACACACCAACATAGAATCAGCCACGTATATCATTGTGATAAGCTATGCAATAATCGTCAGGATTTGAATCCTTTCACTGCTCTTTCCAGTCTTTTCAAAGGTAATTCGCCGGATTGTCTCCAAAGCTGTTGTCCTTTTCTAAAAAGAATAAAGGTAGGAGTCGACTCAACCGTATAGAAATCTGTAAGGGCAGGTTCCTGGTCGATGTCTACCAATACCACTTCCAATGTTCCCTCCATCAGTTTCTTAAATTCTTCAACAACCGGTTTCATACGTTGGCAATGAGGACACCACGTTGCATAAAACTCTGCCATGACCCAATCACCGTTAGCCAGTTTCTCCTGATTTCTTTCTTCACGAGCTATTTTCTTTTCTTTCATACGAATATCTCCTTTTTATTAATTATTATCAACTTAACAATATCAGGAGAAATATAGTTTAGAAAAGTAGCAAGGTTATACACTAATTAAAGAATCCTTATTTAAAGATAAGCATTGCACAAAAATGAAACTTTCGTGCAAAAAAGGAACATCTTATTTAATATTTATTTATCTTTGCCCCCCGAAATGGTTCAGAATCCGTATCCAACGGACGATGATTAATAGGGAACCGGGTGTAAGTCCCGGACAGTCCCGCTGCTGTGAAGCTCTGTTCAATGTCTTATAATTGAACTAATTTAACGCCACTGATGTTAATCGGGAAGGCAAATAAGACAAGAGTCAGTCAGAAGACCTGCCATTTTGTGTAAGACGCTCCCCTCCTCGTGGGTTAGGAGAAAGAGCATCACTTGTTAAGCCCCAAATCAAAAAAATACTGTTTTTCGTCGGGTGGAGTATGTCCATTAGATAGGAAGACATTAATAAGTATGTACTTAATTGAAAAAAGTATGATAAAAAAAATCTTAGTAGCCAATCGCGGTGAAATTGCCGTAAGGGTGATGCGCTCCTGCCGGGAGATGGAGATAACGAGTATCGCTATCTTTTCCGAAGCAGACCGGACCGCGAAGCACGTGCTTTATGCAGACGAAGCTTATTGCGTAGGGCCGGCAGCATCCAAAGAGAGTTATCTGAATATAGAAAAAATCATCGAAGTGGCGAAAGCAGCTCATGCGGACGCCATCCATCCGGGTTACGGCTTCTTGTCCGAGAATGCTACCTTCGCCCGTCGATGTCAGGAAGAAGGAATCATCTTTATCGGACCTAATCCGGAAACAATGGAAGCCATGGGGGATAAAATTGCTGCCCGTATCAAAATGATCGAGGCGGGAGTACCCGTTGTTCCCGGCACACAAGACAATTTGAAAAGTGTGGAAGAAGCCATAGAGCTTTGCAATAAGATCGGATATCCGGTGATGCTGAAAGCCTCTATGGGCGGCGGTGGAAAGGGTATGCGCCTCATCCACAGTGCCGAGGAAGTGGAAGAAGCTTATACCACTGCCAAGAGCGAATCGTTGTCTTCTTTTGGCGATGACACGGTTTATCTGGAGAAGTTCGTTGAAGAGCCTCATCACATCGAGTTCCAGATTCTTGGTGACAAGCATGGAAATGTCATTCATCTATGCGAACGCGAATGTTCCGTGCAACGCCGTAACCAGAAAATCGTAGAGGAGACTCCTTCGGTTTTCGTCACTCCCGAACTGCGGAAAGATATGGGTGAAAAGGCGGTAGCTGCGGCTAAAGCGGTGAACTATATCGGTGCGGGTACTATCGAATTTCTTGTTGACAAACACCGCAACTATTATTTCCTTGAGATGAACACCCGTTTACAGGTGGAGCATCCGATTACGGAAGAAGTGATTGGGGTAGATTTGGTGAAAGAGCAGATTAAAGTTGCCGACGGACAGGTGCTTCAGCTGAAACAAGAAAATATTCAGCAACGCGGACACGCTATTGAGTGTCGTATTTGTGCCGAAGATACAGAAATGAATTTTATGCCGAGTCCGGGTATCATCAAACAGATTACAGAGCCGAACAGTATCGGTGTACGTATCGACAGTTATGTGTACGAGGGATATGAAATTCCAATCTACTACGACCCGATGATCGGTAAACTGATTGTATGGGCTACCAACCGCGAATACGCTATCGAGCGGATGCGCCGCGTACTCCACGAATATAAGTTGACCGGTGTGAAAAACAACATCAGCTATCTGCGTGCCATCATGGACACTCCCGATTTCGTGGAAGGTCACTATGATACAGGATTCATCACCAAGAACGGCGAATATCTGCAACAACGCATCATGCGCACCAGCGAACATTCCGAAAATATTGCTTTGATTGCCGCCTATATGGACTACTTGATGAACCTCGAAGAGAACAACAGCGGTATGGCTACCGACAACCGTCCTATCAGCAAATGGAAAGAGTTCGGACTGCACAAGGGAGTGTTGAGAATCTAATTTTAACAAAGAGAATTCAATTATGGAAATTCATATAGGAAACCGTGTGGCCGAAGTAGAGTTGGTCAGCAAGGAAGATAACAAGGTGGTGCTTACCATTGATGGAAAACCGTTTGAAGCAGACGTAGTGATGGCGGAAAACGGCACTTGCAACATCTTGATGGACGGACGCAGTTCGAATGCACAGCTGATTCGCCGTGATAACGGGAAAAGCTATAAAGTGAATACGCATTATAGCAGTTTCAATGTAGAAATTGTGGACAGTCAGGCAAAATATCTGCGGATGCGCAAGAAAGGGGAAGAGGAACAGAACGACTGCATCATTTCTCCGATGCCGGGCAAGGTGGTGAAAATACCTGTTGTAGCCGGTCAGGAAATGAAAGCGGGAGATACTGCCATCGTTGTCGAAGCAATGAAGATGCAGAGCAACTACAAAGTAACTTCGGATTGCCGCATTAAAGAAATTCTGGTTCAAGAAGGTGATAGCATAACCGGCGAACAGACATTAATAACATTAGAACCGATTGCATAATATAAGAACGGATTGCATTATGGAAGAAATAAATAAAGCATACGCCACGTTCGAGGAACGTGACCGCATCGCTTCTCTTGGCGGAGGCGTTGATAAAATAGAGAAGCAACATGAAAGCGGTAAAATGACTGCCCGCGAACGTATCGAGATGTTGCTCGATAAGGGTACTTTCGTTGAACTGGATAAGTTGATGGTTCACCGTTGTACGAACTACGGTATGGATAAGAACAAAATTCCGGGAGATGGTATCGTATCCGGTTACGGAAAGGTGGACGGTCGCCAGGTGTTTGTTTACGCTTATGACTTTACGGTATATGGCGGCTCACTGTCAGCTTCCAATGCTAAAAAGATTGTGAAAGTACAACAACTTGCATTGAAGAACGGTGCCCCGATTATCGCTTTGAATGATTCGGGCGGTGCACGTATCCAGGAAGGGATCGAGAGCCTTTCCGGTTATGCTGATATTTTCTATCAGAATACAATGGCCAGCGGTGTGATTCCACAGATTTCGGCAATCCTGGGTCCTTGCGCCGGAGGTGCCTGCTACTCTCCTGCCCTGACCGATTTCATCTTTATGGTGAAAGAAAAAAGTCACATGTTTGTGACTGGTCCGGATGTAGTAAAAGCTGTGATTCATGAGGAAGTAAGTAAAGAAGAGCTGGGTGGCGCAATGACACATAGCAGCAAAAGCGGTGTGACTCACTTTATGTGCAATACCGAAGAAGAATTGCTGATGAGCATCCGTGAACTGCTTTCTTTCTTACCGCAGAATAATATGGATGAAGCTAAGAAACAACCTTGCACTGACGAAACAAACCGCGAAGATACTTCTCTGGATACAATCGTTCCGGTAGACCCGAACGTACCGTATGACATGAAAGACATTATCGAACGTGTTATAGACAACGGCTATTTCTTCGAAGTGATGCCGAACTTTGCTAAGAATATTATCATTGGCTTTGCCCGTATGGCAGGTCGTTCGGTAGGTATCGTAGCGAATCAGCCAGCTTATCTTGCCGGTGTTCTCGATATTGATGCCAGCGACAAAGCAAGCCGTTTTATCCGTTTCTGCGATTGCTTCAATATTCCATTGATTACATTCGAAGATGTTCCGGGATTCCTTCCGGGATATACACAGGAAAACAATGGTATCATCCGTCACGGTGCAAAAATAGTTTATGCATTTGCAGAAGCCACTGTTCCCAAACTGACAGTGATTACCCGCAAAGCTTACGGTGGTGCTTATATCGTAATGAACTCTAAGCAGACCGGAGCTGACGTGAACTTCGCTTACCCAAGTGCAGAAATTGCTGTGATGGGTGCGGACGGCGCCATCAATATCCTGTTCCGCAAAGCTGACGAAGCAACAAAGGCCAAGGAACTGGAAGCCTACAAAGAAAAGTTTGCCACTCCGTATCAGGCTGCCGAGCTGGGATATATTGACGAAATCATTTATCCGAGACAGACTCGCAAACGTCTGATTCAGGCACTGGAAATGACGGAAAACAAGATGCAGACAAACCCGCCCAAGAAGCATGGTAATATGCCTTTATAACAACTAGATAAGGTGCGCAAAAGCACCACTCATAAAACGAGCTTGCAGAGATTCTATGATATACTTTAGGAGATTTGTAAGCTCGTTTCTTATTTGTAAGCCTGCCGTTTCTTTATATGTGACAAAAAAAACGGCACCTCGATTCACATCGCAGCACCGTCACAACACAAACACAAAATAAAACACGACAAAACTACTATGCAATCTTCCTGTCATGCCGGGGAGGCATACCTTGCTTGACTTATCTATATTCGCATACACACAAGAAGCTTTATCAGGCGATTTGCACAATAAATAACATACATTTCCGGATTTTGTTCACAGGATTGATAAGATTTTATTCAATAATATGATAAGAAAATGAAATAGCACGCCCTTTAAGGAATTCAAGAGAAACGAAAAAACGGTACCCCGATTCACATCGCAGCACCGTCACAACACAAACACAAAATAAAACACGACAAAACTACTATGCAATCTTCCTGTTATGCCGGGGAGGCATATTCACTAGCCTATATATATTCGCATACCTACAAGTAGCCATCAGGCGATTTGCATATATAAAACATTCAGATTTTTATTTTGTTCACGAAAGGAGAAGTAAAAATGTTATTTCTTCTCCTTGTAGTCTTTCAGGAAGCCTTCCATCAGCCATTTGGCGAGTGCCTGACGATTGGAATTCATCACCAACCGACGCTGATCGAACGTATTCTGGATATTACCCAACTCCACAAAGACGGAAGCGGGAGTGGTATGGGAAAGTACGTATAAGTTACGCCCGCTTACTGTGCCGGAAAAGCCCCGGTTGGGTTGATGCTTATCATATTTTGACTCAAACGTATCTTTCATATTATTCGCCAATCGTTTGCTTTCTCCCTTTTTATTCGAATAATAGAAAAAGACATCCGTTTGTTTTCCCTTACTACGGCTATCGATATGAATAAAAATTGCCCTGCAATAAGAGTAGTTCTTACGGTCTTTCCGATAAAGGACGTTTATTTTATCGCAGCGTTGCTGTAAGCGTTGCACCTGATTCAAAGGAATTGGATCGCCCATACAAGTCTCCCGTTTACTGTTTGACAGGTACGAATCATCACGGATACCATCTTTAGCATCTTGAATGATGATACGGACTTCGGCTCCTTCCTGCATCAGGTTACGTGCCAGACGGAGGGCAATATCATAAGCGTATTCATCTTCGTGCAATTCGTATTTACCAACTTTCCCGATAGCACCCGGATCAGGACCTCCATGTCCGCTGACCACATAGAAGCAAGCACCGGCAAGACGGTTGGAAGTGACTTTCACATCAGCCAGTTGCTTTCCAAACAGAGGCTCATTGAGGGTGGTTCCTATTTTTGTTGATTTAGCTTTCGGAGATTGTTGCTTTGTCCCGGAACTTTCGGAAGCTGTATTCTTCGCATCGGCATTCTTAGTGGGAGCATCTTTACTAGAAGTTTCTTTAGTGGAAGTACTTTTTGCAGGAGTAGCCGTCGATTTCTTTACCGGAGGAATAACATACGTTACGCCCACTTTAAGCACATTGTTCTTTCCCAGTTTCTGTTTATTCAGCTCAATAAAATCGTCGTAATACTTCTTCGGAGAGCGGTTGTGCCTCAACAGAAAAGAAGAGATGCCTTCACCCGCCTTCGGAGTTGCCTTCTGCTGTGCCCAAAGAGTTGTGCCCGAAAAAAGAAAAGCTAAGAATAAAAGAATATAGAGTTTATTTTTCATAACTACATTAACTATCTCCTTCGCAAGAGTATCATTTCACTCATAAACAGGGCAAAAATACAATTATTTTCCCTACTTTTGCAGCATTAAAACATTTTTTGAAATAAAACATTAAAACCCGATAACATTATGGCAAAACAATTCAAACCGGAAACCCTGTGTGTACAGGCAGGATGGACGCCTAAAAAAGGCGAACCACGCGTATTGCCCATCTATCAAAGTACAACTTTCAAATACGATACCAGCGAGCAGATGGCCCGCCTGTTCGACCTGGAAGACAGTGGTTACTTTTATACCCGCCTGCAAAATCCAACGAATGACGCTGTTGCCGCCAAAATCGCTGCCCTTGAAGGTGGTGTAGCCGCTATGCTGACTTCCAGCGGTCAGGCTGCCAACTTCTATGCCATTTTTAATATCTGTCAGGCAGGAGATCACTTTGTTTGCTCTTCCGCTATTTACGGAGGTACGTTCAACCTGTTTGGCGTGACCATGAAGAAGCTAGGCATCGATGTGACTTTCGTTAATCCGGATGCCAGCGAAGAAGAAATTTCTGCAGCTTTCAAACCGAATACAAAAGCTTTATTCGGTGAAACGATTTCCAACCCTTCTCTTGAAGTACTGGATATTGAGAAATTTGCACGCATCGCACACAGTCACGGGGTTCCCTTGATTGTTGACAACACTTTCCCGACCCCGATCAACTGCCGCCCATTTGAATGGGGAGCTGACATCGTGGTTCATTCTACTACCAAATACATGGACGGACACGCTACAAGCGTAGGTGGCTGTATCGTAGACAGCGGTAATTTTGACTGGGATGCTCATGCTGAAAAATTCCCGGGACTTTGTACTCCGGACGAGTCATACCACGGACTGACTTATACCAAAGCATTCGGTAAAGGTGCTTATATCACCAAAGCAACTGCCCAACTGATGCGTGACCTCGGCAGCATCCAAAGCCCGCAAAATTCTTTCTTATTGAATCTGGGACTTGAAACGTTGCACCTGCGTATGCCTCAACACTGCCGCAACGCGCAGAAAGTAGCCGAATATCTTTCTAAAAATGAGAAAGTTGCCTGGGTAAACTATTGCGGACTGCCGGACAATAAATATTATAGCCTTGCACAGAAATATATGCCGAATGGTTCCTGCGGAGTCATCTCCTTCGGACTGAAAGGCGGACGTGACGTATCTATCAAGTTTATGGATTCACTGGAATTCATTGCGATCGTTACTCACGTGGCGGATGCACGTAGTTGCGTGCTCCATCCGGCGAGCCATACTCACCGCCAGTTGACGGATGAGCAACTGATGGAAGCAGGTGTACGCCCGGACTTGATCCGTCTATCGGTAGGTATCGAAAATGCGGATGATATTATTGCTGATATCGAACAGGCATTGAACGCATAAGAATACCGTAAAGGCATAAAATAATAAGAGAAGGCACGGGAAATCTTTCATTCCCGTGCCTTCTTATTTTCCACAAAAAGAAAGTTAATTTCGCGGAGAATCATTTCAAATATGAACCGATAAATCCTCCCGGATGTTTATCTTTGCAGGGAACCAAATTCTGTACAGATATGAAAAAGAATCTATTATTAGCATTCGTGTTATGCCTTTCTTACGGATTTTCTTATTCCCATTCATTTTATAACCCCATTAATCTGACTACAAAGATGCCTGACTTTGAAATGGATTCGTTTACCACCAAGAGTGGAAAAAGCCTGAAGATCACTTTCTTCAAGCATGCCAGCTTATTATTAGAGTATGCAGGACAAAAAATATTCGTTGATCCAGTATCCGATTATGCCGACTATACACAACAGCCGAAGGCGGATTTCATCTTGATTACGCATGAACATGGCGACCATTTCGATACCAAAGCAATAGCAGCTATCGAAACGAGTCGGACCAGAATTATAGCCAATCCTAATTGCCGAAAAATGCTGAATAGAGGACAGGAGATGAAGAACGGTGATGTGCTTCAACTTGCAGATGACATCAAACTGGAAGCCGTGCCTGCCTATAATACAACTCCCGGCAGAGACAAATTCCATCCCAAAGGGCGTGACAACGGATATATTCTGACTCTGGGAGGAACTCGTATTTATATTGCCGGAGATACGGAAGATATTCCGGAACTGACCCAAGTGAAAGATATTGATATCGCTTTCCTGCCAGTCAACCAACCCTACACCATGACACCGGAACAAGCGATACGGGCAACTCAAATTATCAAGCCGCGCATTTTGTATCCTTATCATTACGGAGATACGGATATCAATAAAGTAAAAGAGGGGTTGAAAAATGAGAAAACAACCGAAGTACGTATACGGGCTTTACAATAAAGCCCGTACAAATGATTATAAATCCTCCGCAGATAAACTGGAAATCATTGTATCCACCCAGTATACAACTGTTCTATCCTCAGGTAAAAAACCTTCAAGATAAGGCGAATCAGATACATCTTCCAACCATGCCGTAGTAATCGGACCTCTTTCTCTTGTAAGACTTTGAGTTCCTAAATACGGACTAAAATTAAAGAAGGTGTGTTGTTTCTCTACATCATTTTCACCTGTATATGTAAAGACAAAAGCTTTTTTCTTTTTTCCGGCCAATGAAGCCCATTCTATCCGATATGTCCCTTCAACAAGCACCTGTTCATCCTTTGTTTTATAGGTGAATTTCCCTCCTTCTCCTTCTTCAGACAAACGATACACATCATCCGGTCGTAACACACAGATATCTCCTCTATTAATAAAAGCATAAGGAGCCATTGCTACATTCACTTTCTCCTGCAAGTCATCTTCTGCATCCAACAATAACAACATATCCTCACTAGGTCTGGAAACTTGGAATTCAGGTTGGTCGAGACATGTAAAAGTCAGTACACCATAAGAAACAGTAACAGGCAGCGTGACATAATTGCCGTCTTTATCACTAACGGTAACCGTCACTTTCCCTTTTTTACCGTGTGAGCTAAGCCATAACCTGTTATCGTTGACTGTTGCCGTCACAATCGTCTCATCGGAGCTTTGTGCCGAGTAACCACCTTTTCCATTAGCTATCCCGATATTCTCCGCTTCCCATCCATTAAGATACAGGACTGTAGAAGAAATCGTGTTCGTACAGGTTCCCGTTTCGTCGATTAATTCAGAACCGCTAAATAAAATAATCTCTGCATCATCTTGACAGGCTGATATACAAAAAGCCATGAGAGAAAGAAGAAAGAAGCCTAATAAAGTTTTTGTTTTCATATTTTCAGTGGTATGGTTAAATCGCG
>ERZ773227.1887-NODE-1887-length-12634-cov-12.538835_pt1 | contig 12634 bp, 10 predicted proteins | sample MGYA00580525_ERZ773227 | MGnify/ENA primary metagenome ERZ773227 (study PRJEB29015, sample SAMEA2737782) | human gut metagenome | biome: human gut; feature: human-associated habitat; material: faeces | place: China | collected 2012 ... | reverse complement strand
TTTATTATGTCGGCGGCATTTTTCATTCCTTCGTCGAGCCTGTCAGCGTCTGGCGTATTTGCGGCAACATTTTCGGAATCGGCAAATATCACGTAGCGTAAAAACATCGAGGCCATAAACTCGCCGTAGCGAAGGCTGCGAGTCGAATTCCACGTCTCATGATCGGATTGCTCGCGCATGGTACCTTCGGGAGAGCCGTTGACTCGTGCTTGGGGACGCATGGTGCCGTCGCTGTCCCTCACCGTAATCTCGCCATGCTGGGGTTGGACTCGTCAAGGACCAGTTGCATGTCGGGCCCATCAGGCAATGGCACCTCGCTAACGGGACGGTCCACCTTGTATACCTCGCCCGAAACGCTCACGTAGCCCAAGAGCGATATGTGGCTTTTGCCGACGAATTCGACGACATAGCATGACTCTTTAGGGTCCTCGCCAAAGACTTTCCAGACAACGCCATACGAGCGTCCCGCAGGCTGCTCGGGCATTGCCGGAAAGCGCTTTTTGGGATCGAGAAACCTGAGCTTGTATGTCGGACGCTCTGCCACGAAATATCACCCTGATCGGTCGTTTGAAGAAGGAGTGGTCGCGAATAAGTCGCGACATCTACTCGGAATCTTACACGAGTCGACAGGAAATCGTCCCTTTGGACGAAAGCACTCAAGCTAGCGCAAAAGAAAAGCCCCCGTTGCCGGGAGCTTTAATCTCAAATGGTGCGGCGTATAGGATTCGAACCTATGACGTTCTGATTCGTAGTCAGACCCTCTATCCAGCTGAGGTATAGAGACATATATGTATTATCGTTGATTTTTGACTTTTCTGCACTTTGTATGGAATGCTTTTCACAACGAAGTGACCGACTGCGTTGCAACCGGAACGGTGTTAAACTTGTTGCATCAAAATTTGTTGAGAAAACCGTGATTCTCGGTTTTGCTTTTGAATAGAGCAATCACTTCTGCACCCAAGGTATCAGGTTGACCGAATTCTTAGGAGGCGGACGCTCTATCCAGCTGAGCTACGGAGACATGGGTCTGCATCCTTGGGGGCAGAACGACCCCCAAAATACAGTACCTTATTATAATACCGCAACCAGGCTATAAAATCAAGTTGAACCTGCGGGCAAAATGGTGTATGCTATAAGGGAATGCAAAGCGGCTGCGTGCTGCGCAGGGAGGATGCTATGGAAAAGATAAAAAATATCCGCAAAAAGCTGCGGCACCAGAGGTCGGTCCGGCGGAGAAAGCTGGGACTGAGCACCCCGACCCAGATCATCTGCGTCAGCTTTATTATCGTAATCGCGCTGGGCACGTTGCTGCTCACTTTGCCCATTGCCAGCAGGCATGGACGGCTGGACGTGCTCAACGCTATGTTCACAGCCACCAGCGCCACCTGCGTCACTGGTCTGGTGGTGCGGGATACATGGTCGCAGTTCACATGGTTCGGGCAGGCGGTGGTGTTGCTGCTCATTCAGGTGGGTGGCCTTGGCCTTGTTACCCTTACCAGCTTTTTTGCGCTGGCCATGCGCCGGCGCATGGGCTTCCGGGATCTGCGGTTGCTGGGCGAAAGCGTCTCTGCAGACGGCTACGATCAGGCCAAAAGCGTGCTGAAGATCGTGGTGGGGCTGGCAGCGATGTTTGAAGGCATCGGCATTCTGCTGCTGATGTTCGCCTTTGTGCCGCAGTTCGGGCTGGAGGGCGTGTGGATCAGCGTGTTCACTGCCATTTCGGCCTTCTGCAATGCGGGCTTTGACCTGTTCGGACGGTTCGGCGCCTACTCCTCGCTGGTGCCCTATGTCAACAACTACTATGTGCAGGCGGTGATCATATTCATGATCATCTCCGGCGGTCTGGGCTTTATGGTCTGGGTGGAGCTGTGCCAGTGGTACAAAAAACGCCGCCTGTCCCTGCACGCCAAGGTGGTGCTGTCCTTCTCGGTGATCTTATGGCTGGGCGGCGCGCTGGGGCTGGGACTGATGGAATGGAACAATCCCGCCACGATGGGCGGACTGTCGGTTCCCGGCAAGGTGATGGCTTCGCTGTTCCAGTCGGTATCCACCCGTACCGCCGGCATGAACACCGTGGATCTGGCCTCCTGCGGTACCCTGAGCAAGCTGCTCATGAGCGTGCTGCAATTCATCGGCGCAGCGCCCGGCTCTACCGGCGGCGGTGTGAAGGTGACCACCTTCGCGGTCATCATCCTGACCATCCGCAGCGTGGCGCAGGGGCGCGACGATTGCGTGATCGCGGACCATCATATCGAGTCCAAGACCGTCTACCGTGCGCTGACCATTATCGTGCTGGGCGCTGTGGCGGTCATTGGCTCGGCCATCGTGGTGTACTACAATACCTCGGACGCCGTGTCGGTGGTGGACGCCATCTTCGAGTCCTGCTCGGCCTTTGGCACGGTGGGTCTTTCCGTGGGCGTGACCAGCCAGCTGAACAACGGGGCAAAGGTCCTGTATATGCTGGTCATGTTCATGGGCCGTGTAGGCCCGGTGGCCTTTGCCATGAGCCTGACCGCCAAACCGGACGACAACAAGCGCAAGATCATGCCGGTGGGGCATATCAATGTGGGTTAAATAAAAAGCGGCGGCTGCACTATGCTTTGTGCAGCCGCCTGTTTTTTGGTAGGGAAAGATCATTTTTGATTTTCGGGCTAACGGAGCTTGTCGGAGCAAAGCCCCTCCGTCCGCTGACGCAGACAGCTCTCTTCACAAGGGATAAGCGCTGCTGCACGCAAAAAGCCCCCGGAGGTGTTCTCCGGGGGTGGGGGTCAGGCTTTAGTAAGATTTAAATGTACACTGTCTTAATGCTTTGCAGCCTTCCATGTTCTGAAAACCTTCAGACGGGTAACACGCTTTGCGGGAGCAAATTTGCCGCTGCTGTCGGTTTCCATCAGACCTACCTCAATGGTCCACTGTGCTGCCTTGGCAGTTTCAAGGTCGGACACGTCGGTAAAGGCGGGCTGCTTTTCGGGCTCCGGCTTACCGGCTGCATTCCACAGCAGCAGAGCCAGTTCGCCGCGATTAGCGGGGATGGCTGCACCTGCGGGCAGGGTCTCCCGGAGGGTCTGGGTGATGCCGAGCTGATGGGCGGCATAGAAGGTCAGACCAACGAGTGTGCCGGCGACAGCGCCCAGAGCAAGACCGAACATCGGGTTGCCGTCCTCACCGGGAGCGGGTTCCGGAGGAATATCGCCTGTTGCACGGATCTCAACATCTTCTGCGGGCATGGTGAAGGTGATAACGTTGCCATCGATCTGCAGATCTCTGGGCGTGGGGGACAGAGCCCAACTGCTAAACACCTCGCCTGCGGTAAAGGCGTCCTCATTCACAGTCAGGGTCAGGGTCACGGGGCTGCCAGCGGGGATTTCGGCTTCGCTGCCGGTGTACGGCTTGCCGTTCAGCTCCGAGATCGTGCCATTGGTCACGCGCAGGGTGTGCTTGGCACCGGAGAGCAGCTCCAGATAGGGGAATGTGCCGGGCTGATTCGGTGTGAACGGTTCAAGGCTCATGCTGTACCAATCAAAAGGTTCCGCATTTTCCATGGAGTCGCCGCCAAGCGCGAGGGCAATGTCATAGCCGTCTGCAAACTTGACCGGCATATCAATAGAGCAGTCCTCGCTATCAATGAAGATGTGAGCGTCCTCAATCGTGGCTCCCTCGCCGACAGAGATGCCATTAACACCCTTCACATAGAGTTCGACACCGCCGCCGATCTCCATACGACCGTTATTGCCATCGTCCAACGGCTCCATGTGGATCGCGTATGGCTCCACATCATCATGGAGTACGGTGGTCGCTTCCACCCTGCCGCCGTCGATCTTCATAACATCGGATGCACGCAGGGCATTGTAGTGCTGCGCGGTAGCCTTGACCGTAGCGTTGGTAATGGTCATAGCGCTGTCGCTTATAATGGCGTTATACTCAGCCTCGGCGGTAATGCTGCCGTCGGTCAGGGTCATTTCGCCCTGCGAATACAGTGCAGAAGCACCCTTGTTTTCCACGTTGCAGTTGGTGATGCTAAGGGTGCCAGCGGCACCGAGGGCATCGTTACCGGTACAGGTGGATTTCAGCTGACCGCCGTTGATAGTGATATTGCGGTCGGACCAGATGACGGGAAATTTCCCGGCATTGTTGGTGGTGACATTCGAATTCTCGATCTTCAGATCGCCGGGCGTCCAGATAGCATTGCTATCGGTGGAACTGGATTCAAAGGTACTGCCGCTGATCTCGATGCCTGAATTGGCGTAGACCGCAAGAACATCGCTGGACACCTTAACGGTGGTGTCCTTGACGAGCAGACTGCCGTCGGCACCAAGGGCTTTGCCACCGGCACAGGTGGACTTCAGCTGACCGCCGTTGATAGTGATATCGCCGTCGGACCAGATGGCGGGATATCCATCATCGTTCTTGTTGTCGTTGGAGGTGGTGACGTTCGAATTCTCAATCGTCAAATCGCCGGGCGCATAGATGGCGTTGCCGTCGGTGCTAGCGGATTCAATAGTACTGTTGCTGATCTCGATGCCTAAATCGGCGCAGACCGCAAGAATATCGCTGGACACCTTAACGGTGGTGTCCTTGATGAGCAGACTGCCTGTGTTGGCGTAAATAGCATGACCAGCAGCGGTGATGTTCAGGCTGCCTTCGCCGGTCAGGGTCAGAAGGCCGCATCCCTGCATACTCAGAATACCGGACTGCTTGCCGGAGTTGATGCTGTTTTCACCTACCAGCTTAATGGTAAGACCATCGGTCTTATTAAAGATGGCGGTAGTGTCGTCGCAGTTGATCGTGACATTCGTCAGGGTCAGGGTCTTGGTGTCGGGGTCATACGCGGCAGTACCCTCGCCGCAAGCCACAGAGCGCGTGGCACTGCCCAGCCATGTGTCGCCGACACGCACCTGCTCGTCATCAGCCGCAAAAGCGGATGCGGGAAGGAACATCAGCACCATGGCAGCTGAGAGCAACAAGCTCAAAAGCCGGGTCTTTAGGGAAAATCGTCTAGGCATAAGGAACATTCCTTTCTTTTGGCGCATTGTGCAGCCGCCCGTACAGACTTTGCGGCAACACGCTGCATTTTTTGCGAGAATCGTCTATCCATATTATACAATATTTATACGGGGGGGGGGGTAAGTGGTGGTTTGGCTAAAAAAAGAAAGAAGAATTTGATGTATCGCACAAATTTTCGGGAGCGGAGTTGCAGTTTGTTGCAGATGGTGTTTTTTGCTGCCGTTTGACCGGCTCGTTTGCCGAAAAATGGTTTTAAAAAGAGCAATGCCGGGCAGCCCGAAGGTTGCCCGGCATTGTTTTTTACAGGGGACTTTGCAGCCCCTGCTTTGTTGTATCAAAAAATAAAATTACTCTGCGTACAGGGAAATGATATTCAGCACGATCTCGGTGCAGCGGTCCATCCGCTCCACGGTGGTGCACTCGCACACGCCGTGGAAGTTGAAGCCGCCGGTGCCCAGATTGGGGCAGGGCAGACCATTCCAGCTCAGGGTAGCGCCATCGGTGCCGCCGCGCACGGGCACCTCCACCGGCTCCAGACCGGCCATGCGCACAGCCTTGCGGGCGGTCTCGATGAGGTGGAAGTGGGGCTTGATCTTTTCCAGCATATTGCGGTAGCTGTCCTTGATCTCCACTTCCACGGTGCCTGCGCCGTACTTGCCGTTCAGGTAATCGGCAATGTCCTGCATATTGTCCTTCTTGAACTGCAGCTTGGCGGCATCGTGGTCGCGCAGGATGTAGCCCAGCTTTGCGGTGGTAACGTCGCCGTACATCTGGCACAGGTGGTAGAAGCCCTGACGTCCCTCAGTGGTCTCGGGACGAGCCATCACAGGCAGGGCACCGTGGAACTCCATGGCAACGTTGGAGGCGTTGATCATGGTGTCCTTGGCAGAGCCGGGGTGCACCGAGAAGCCGTGGATGGTCACGGTGGCGGCAGCGGCGTTGAAGTTCTCGTACTCGATGTCACCGGCATCGCCGCCGTCAACCGTGTAAGCAAAGTCTGCACCAAAGCCGGGGATATCGAACAGGTCGGCGCCCTCGCCGATCTCCTCGTCCGGGGTAAAGCCGATGCACAGCTTGCCGTGGGGACGGCCCTCGCGGATAACGGTTTCCACAGCGGTCATGATCTCGGCCACACCGGCCTTATCGTCTGCACCCAGCAGGGTGGTGCCGTCGGTGGTGATCAGGGTCTCGCCCTTCATGGAGGCAAGGAAGGGGAAGGCAGAAACCTTCATCACCTTGCCGGTGGCGGGCAGCACCACATCGCCGCCGTCGTAGTTTTCGTGCAGGATGGGGTTCACGTTCTCGCCGCTGGCATCCGGGGCAGTGTCCATGTGGGCGATCAGACCCAGTGCGGGCTTTTCCTCGCAGCCGGGGGTGGCGGGCAGGGAACCGTAGACGTAGCAGTGCTCGTCCACACGGGCATCCTCCACGCCCAGAGCCTTCAGTTCCTCCACCAGCTTGTGAGCCAGATCAAACTCCCGCGCAGCGGAAGGATGGGTACCGGACTCCGGGTCCGAGGTGGTGTAGACCTTGACGTAATCAAGCAGTCGTTCATAGGCGCGCATAACAAAGCACACTCCTTTAGCAGTATTAGAGAATCGCAGGTAGCGATCCATCTCCTATCATACCCTGTTTTTCGTGTTTTGACAACCTTTTTTGCGCACATGGGGCAGAAAGCACCGCTTCAACAACAAAATGAACAAAATTCACTATGAAAAAGCTGTCCTCCATCCGTAAACGTGCTACAATAAAGACATACTTACAAAGATGCAGGTTGCGCCGCACAGGCACGCATTCCGGTAAAGAAGGACCAGGAGGAGAATTTTATGGCAGTCAAAGTGTTTTTCTATACTCTGCGCCCCTACGATGAGCAGGGCATCTTGGAGGATCTGGCAAAGCAGCGGGGCATTGAGTACGGCTATACCGAGGCGTATCCTACCATGGAGAACGCCCAGTTGGCCGCAGGCTACGATGCGGTATCGCTGACACCCTGTGATATGAGCGCACCCATGCTGCAGCGCTTTCATGACCTTGGGGTGAAGGCCATCTGCTGCCGCTCCATCGGCTACGACCATGTGGATCTGGAAAAGGCGCGGGAGCTGGGCATGAAGGTTTCCAATGTGGATTATCCCCCCAACGGTGTGGCGAACTTTGCCATTATGCTCATGCTGATGAGCCTGCGCAAGGCGGGGCATATCCTCAAGCGCGGTGAGCTGCAGGACTACTCCCTGAAGGGCAAGATCGGCCGGGACATCTCCAACTGCACCGTGGGCGTTATCGGCACGGGGCGCATCGGGCAGACCGTGCTGAAGCACCTGTCCGGCTTTGGCTGTGAGCTGCTGGCCTACGACCTGTACCAGAACGATGAGGTGAAGAAGATCGCAAAGTATGTGCCGCTGGAGACCCTGATCGCGGAGAGCGATGTCATCACCCTGCACACTAACGCTACCGAGGAGAACCACCATCTGCTCAACGCCGATGCCTTTGCCAAGATGAAGCCCGGTGTGACCATCGTGAACACCGCCCGCGGCAAGCTGATCGACAGCGACGCTCTGCTGGCTGCGCTGGAAAGCGGGCAGGTGGGTGCTGCCGGTCTGGACGTGCTGGAAAACGAGAACGGCCTGTACTACTACGACCGCATGGGCGATGTGATCCCGAACCCGGAGCTGGCTGCCCTGCGTGCCATGCCCAACGTGATCCTGACCGACCACACAGCCTTTTACACTTACGAGGACGTGAAGAGCATGGTGCGCGGTGTGCTGGAAAGCGCCGCCGCCTTTGCCGAGGGCTCGCCCAGCCGGCACGATGTGACCAACCGCTGAGGAAGCATGAAATGCAAAAATCGGACAGACCACGGTCTGCCCGATTTTTGTTTGCGTTGATTTTTGCCCTAAAGCAGCAGCTTACTCAGCCAGAGCGGCGGCAACAGCTTTCAGGAAAAATGCCGTCCTCTGCCTGTAAAAATAGGACACAGGGGCAACTATGCTGCTCCGGTGTCCTGAACAGATCGATAAAAAACTCAGCCCAGACAGACGCCCATGCGGCGTGCCACGCTCAGCAGCTCACAGTTCTCGGGCACATTGCGGGTCTTACCGGCAATGTCTGCCAGACGGTTCTCGGTCACCCGGCGGTTCACCATGGCTACGGTCACGCCGTAGCGCTCCACCTCCACCAGCTGTGCAGCGTAGCTGCCGAACTGGGTAGCCAGCACACGGTCGTAGGCGCTGGGGCTGCCGCCGCGCTGCATGTGCCCCGGGATACACACACGGGTCTCCATGCCGGTCTTTTTCTGCACGGCCTGTGCAATGCGGTTGGTGGCGGTGGTGCCAAGGCCGGCCTCGGCACGCTTGGCCATCCAGTCCTTGCGCTTCATGCGGGCTTCCTCGGTGTTGATGGCACCCTCGGCCACGGCAAGGATAGAGAAGTTGGAACCCTTCTTGGCGCGGCGCTCCACGGCCTCGCACACGCGGTCGATATCGTAGGGCAGCTCCGGCAGCAGAATGATGTCCGCACCACCGGCAATGCCGGAGTACAGGGTAAGCCAGCCGGCCTTGTTGCCCATGATCTCGATGCACATCACGCGGCTGTGGCTGCCGGCGGTGGTGTGGATGCGGTCGATGACGTCCGTGGCGATATCCACGGCGGTGTGGAAGCCGAAGGTCACATCGGTGCCGTAGATATCATTGTCGATGGTCTTGGGCAGGCCGATGATGTTCAGCCCTTCCTGCGAAAGCAGGTTGGCGGTCTTGTGGGTGCCGTTGCCGCCCAGACACAGCAGACAGTCCAGCTTTGCCGCCTTGTAGGTCTTTTTCATGGCGGCGACCTTATCAATGTTGTCGTCCTCCACCACACGCATCAGCTTGAAGGGGGTGCGCTTGGTGCCCAGAATGGTGCCGCCCAAGGTCAGGATACCGCGGAAGTCGTCCTCGTTCATCTCACGGTAGTCGCCGTTGATCAGGCCGCTGTAACCGTTTGCGATGCCCACGATCTCCACGTTATCCCCCATGCGGGCGTACAGTGCTTTTGCAACACCGCGGATGGTGGCGTTCAGGCCCGGGCAATCGCCGCCGGAAGTCAGGATACCAACACGTTTTTTCATTCAAATACCCTCTTTCATTATCATTCAGGCAAAGCCGAACGGTCCGGCAAAGGGTGCCGGGCTGACCGGGATCCTACCTCTTTATAGTATTAGAGTATTCCGAAAGGGGAGTGCTGTCAAGAGAAAAACCAAAAATTTACAAGCCTGTGTGCAACGGAAAGCTGCTGTAAAAACTTTTACAGAAAAACTGAAAAAATGGTTGACAAGCAGCCCTCTGGCGTGTATAATATCCCTTGTCAGCAATGCACGACGCGGCTGACAAAACCGAATATTGGGGATTTGCATAGTGGTAGTGCGGTAGACTCTGACTCTACTTGTGGGAGTTCGATTCTCTCATCCCCAACCAGTTACCGCAGCCGAATAAGCTGCGGTATTTTCGGGGCATAGCGCAGTTGGTAGCGCGCCTCGTTCGGGACGAGGAGGCCGTGGGTTCAAATCCCGCTGCTCCGACCAAAAAGACCAGTACACATTTGTGTACTGGTCTTTTTTTGCTTTTGCGCGAACAGGCTGTAAAAAAGTGGCTCGGAAACACCGACAGGTATTTCTGAGCCACTAATATTATATCGTTTCCAGCAATGCGGGCAGCTGGGCAAGGTCGTCGATGACGTAGGGACTGGCCTTTTCCAGCCGGGTGCGGGACTGATGCCCGCCGGTGTACAGCACACAGGTCGCACCAATGGCAGCAGCCACCTCGGCGTCGTGGTCGGTGTCGCCGACCATCACGCAGGCAGCCGGATCGATGCCGGTGCGGCGCAGATAGTCGGTGCCAAGCTGTACCTTACTTACGCCGTAAATGTCCGCAAGGCCGAGCAACTCGGTAAAAAAGCCTTGCAGACCCCGGGCGGATACCTGCTCGATCAGGTAATCACGGCGGGAGGCAGAAAGCACAGCCTGCTGCCAGCCCATGCGAGCCAGCGTTTGCAGGGTGTCAACGGCGTGTGCCGTTACAGCGCAGCCGGGTACACCGGCGTTATAGTGCTCCATAAAGCGGGCGGCAAGCTCCGGGTAGGGGTGCCGCGCAAAGTCGAACCCGGCGCAGCGGTAGTAGTCCTCGATGGGAAAACCGAACAGCTCCCGGTAGGCAGCCAGATCGTACCGCTGGGGGTAGCCGTGAGTCTCCAGCATCCAGTTCAGGCAGCTGTGGGTAAAGTCCACATCGTCCATCAGGGTACCGTTCCAGTCCCAGAAGATCATACCGTTTGGCTGCATGGAAACCTCCTTGTGTTATTCCGTCGCAAACACCTTGCGCAGTGCGGCGTTGCTCTCGATCAGCTTTACCAGCACAACGCCCAGCACCGTGCAGCTGATCAGCTCGCCGATGCCAACCGAGATGCCGTTGGTGATGCAGGCCAGCCAGATGGGTGCGCTGGATGTGGGGTCCGGGAACATCACGGCAATCTCAATGCCGATGATCACGGCGTTGAACAGCACCGGGGGCAGGCTGGCTGCAATGGCCAGACCCTTGAAGCGTACATTACGCAGCTTGTAGGTGACAAGGCAGGCCAGCAGGGTAGCCAGTGTGCCAAAGATCACATCCACGATGGTGGAGCCCAGCAGGTTTGCAAGGAAGCAGCCCAGCACCACACCCACGATGTACTCTGCACCGAACACGGGCAGCAGGCACAGAGCCTCGGCCACGCGCACCTGCACAGCACCATAGGAAAGGGGCTGCAATGCCAGACACAGCACCACATAGATGGCAGCCACCATGCCGCAGTGTACCAGTTTACGGACGGAAGAATTCTGATTCATGATAATACTCCAGCGGTTTGATTTTGACCGCACAGGAACCGCCAGCTCCTGTGGGTTTTGCCCGGCGCCGCTCGAGTGGCACCGGGGAGCCTAAAATCCTAAGTTGCTCTTTGAGGATACTGCACAAAAAAGCACAGCGGAAGGAAGTATATCACAAAATCGGACGGAATGCAATGGGAAGAGGACGATTGAAACTTGCCGCCGCGCTGCTCTGGGCGTATTCATGTAAAAATGGAATACCGGAGCGTCCGCAGACGCTCCGGTATTCCGAAATTTCAAATAATGATTCCGCTGAATATGGCCAAAGCGCAGCGGCGGCCATTCCAAATGGTTTTACCCTCTGGGGTGGCCGGTATACGTCAGCGCTACGGTGTCGGGGCCGGTGTTGGCAGAGACCACGCCGCCCAGCTCAAACACGGCCAGCGGCGGCTTGCCAAAGGCCTTGCGGCAGGCCTTTTCCAGATCTGCGGCCTGCGGGATGTTGGTGTGGCCGATCATATACTCAAAGTCCTCCACATCCCCGGCGCGCTTCTGGCACAGGTCTACCATGGCGGGCACGACTTTTTCATCGCCGCGCACCTTGGCTTCCACCTTGGTCTTGCCATCAATCAGGGTAATGATGGGACGGATGCCCATCAGCTCGCCCATGACGGCTGCGGCGGCAGAGATGCGGCCGCTCTTTTTCATCTGCCTCAGACTGTAAGGCCCCAGCACGACCTCCATGCAGTTCATCTGCCGCTCAAATTCGTGGATGACGTGGCGGATCTCTGCGCCGTTCTGCAGCTTGCGAGCCATCTCGCACAGATACCAGCCGAACACCATAGAGTAGGTGTGGGGGTCCAGCAGATGGATGTTCAAATGGTGCTCCGGACGCTCCTCCCGCAACATCCCCTGTGCCATCAGGGCGTTGTTGTAGGTGGAGGAGCCGGACTTGTTGATGGGCACATGGATGACATCCGTGTAGCCCTCGTCCACATACTGGCAGTACTTTTCACAGAACTGGATGGGCGTGATGGCAGCGGTAGAGGGCACACCCTTTGCCGCACGCATCTTGTCGTAGAACTCGGTGTTGGTGCAGTCCACACGCTCAACGTAGTCCACATCATCCAGCAGGATGTGGAAACTCATGATATCAATGCCGTATTTTTCGGCCATCTCCTGCGGGATATCGCAGGAGGAATCAGTCAGAATTGCAATCTTGCTCATAATTTCCCTCATTTCCATTCATAATCTCGTAGGTGGCCGTGGTCCAGCAGCTCCGGGAAATCCCACTGCCGCAGCACCTCGTACACGCCCACCGCCACGCTGTTGGAAAGGTTCAGACTGCGGCAGGTGTCCCGCATGGGCATGCGGATGCAGTACTCCTGATTTTCCACAAGCAGCGCCTCCGGCAACCCGGCGTCCTCGCGGCCGAACACCAGATAAGCCCCGTCCGGGTACTGTACATCGGTGTAGCGCTGGGGCGCCTTGGTGGTAAAGTAGTAGTAGGGGCCGCTGTTGCGGGCAAAAAAGTCCGCAAGGCCGTCGTAGTAGGTAATGTCCAGATAGTGCCAGTAGTCCAGCCCGGCGTGCTTGAGCTTTTTGTCATCAATGGCAAAGCCCATGGGGCCCACCAGATGCAGACGGCAGGCCGTGCAGGCACAGGTGCGCGCCACGTTGCCGGTGTTCTGGGGGATGCGGGGCTCTACCAGCACGATATTCAAAGTCGGCTTGTCCATCATAAAATGCCCTCCGGTTCCTCCCGCAGGGGGCACAGGCGGGGCAGCAGCGGCTCGAACC
>ERZ773227.1877-NODE-1877-length-12712-cov-3.218851_pt1 | contig 12712 bp, 11 predicted proteins | sample MGYA00580525_ERZ773227 | MGnify/ENA primary metagenome ERZ773227 (study PRJEB29015, sample SAMEA2737782) | human gut metagenome | biome: human gut; feature: human-associated habitat; material: faeces | place: China | collected 2012 ... | reverse complement strand
CGTCACCTCGATGCCCACTGCCTCATATCCTTCCTGCACAGCGGCAAGGATGGTCGTGCCCGCCCCGGCGAACGGGTCGAGGATACGCCCGCCCGGCACACATATCTGTACGATGTCGCGCATAAGCTGCAGCGGCTTTTCGGTGACATGCGTCCTGTTCATGGGATTCGCATATCGAAACACGCCCGGTAGGCACCCTACCGGGCGGCTGATGGGCATGGGGCCGTTGGAGCCCCACACGATGTACTCCGTTTGTTGGCGAAACCGCCCTTTTTGCGGTCGGCTCGTCATCTTATCCCACCCGGCCACGCCGCGCCAGATCCACCCAGCCCATTGCAGCGCGTCCGTCATGCTGGGATACTGCCGCCAGTCAATGAACAGGCAGATGGGCGCACCCGGCTTGCAGGCTTTGCGCACATCGCTCAGCCACTCCGCCATCCAGCGTGTCCAGCTCCGCTGGTCACGGTTATCCCCGTCAAAATCCGGCAACGCCTTTTCTGCCCGCATACTGCTGTATTTTTGCACGGTCGTGCGGTTCTTCTCACTGGGCTTGCTGCCTCCGCTCGCATAGGGCGGGTCGGTGATCACCGCGTCGAACACGCCAGCCTTAAACGCACGCACGATGCTGAGCGTGTCCCCATGCAGGAGTGTCCACCCATCGCCTCCGCTGTGTTCCACAGTCAGTTTTGCGTTCTCGTTCATGATCAGATTCAGTTCATTGGTTTTACTCAGAGGCATCATCCTTGTATTATAGAGTAGTAGTTATTAGAGCCCCTCTCCAAGGGCTATGTGGGCAACCTCGCTGATCTCATACTTGTTGTTCATCTTTCACCACCTCTGTGCGCTGTTTTCCTTTTCTGTTTTTTGTGTGAATCTTGCGATATTCCCTTTCGTTGGTTCACGCCGGATGTAGGCATATCTCCGTCAAAAAAGACAAGGAATGCAGAGTTTCTTCCTCCTTCAATCTTTTCTCCTTTTCCTACAACACTCGCACCGGATACGGATACATTGCCAACCACAGTACCATATATCAGTGCGCTTCCCGAAATTCGAGGCGATTTGCGTGTTCTTTGGTCCTTTTTGATTTCTGCATCTCCACGTATCACAGCTTGCTCTACAACAAGGCCGGATGTCACATGTGCGTTTTCCAATACCGCCGCATTCCCCCCCACATGGGCATCGCCTGATATCACTGCCTGACCCGATATATGGCTTTTGTTACCAATCCAGGCCGACCCATATACCCGAGCATTGTCACACACAACAGCATCATCTGCAATCCAACAGGCGCCTTTCTGACTGAGATTTTCCTCGCACTGTACATATCCACCCAAGTGTCCTTTCGGAACACCAGGACGTACATCGCTTAAGGCACGGATCCGATGCAGCCAGGGATATTGGGGATGAGCGATCTCGCTGATCTCATACTTCTGATTCATCGAGCTCCCTCCTTTCTTCGCTGCTTACTTTTGGTCAGTCTTTCTCTGTGGGCATCGTTGCCCGCCGTGTAGATGGTATCGCACAGCAGATCACCAATGGCGACATGGTCGTTCTCCCATCTCTCATAGATGTAAGCCAGCGGATTCTCCTGATCCAGAAGCGCACGGACCTGCTGTTTGCTCAAAAAGGCGCTTTCCAGAAGGACCGCAAGTTCGCTCTTGATCACGAGTTCGTAAGCGTTGTCCATGACCGCCTGCGCGCCCTGGCTGAGCAGGCCGGATCTGTATTGTTCCAGCTCCGCATCCACTTTCTGCTGCAGGCGCTCCAACAGCGTGACGCTCATCGTTCTTCACCTCCGCGCTTTTTCTCTTTTCGAATATGTGCCGGATCGTGCGACAGGTCGCGGGGAACAGAAAGCTCCGTTTCAACATATTCGCTGATGATCCCCAGCGCCTTGTAATAGTTGTCGCAATGCGTCACTCGCCTGCGCATTTCCAGCGACTCCGCATTTTGGCCGTTTTCGCGCAGCAGCTTTGCGGCGCGGCCCATAATGGCGAAAATGTTGCCGTCATGCCCGACCAGTTCCATGGGAGGCCGGGCAGGTTTGACGGCTTCTCCGCATTCTTCAGCAATGGGCACCATTTCAAACCTCTCCGGCTGCCAGAAATGGACATTCAAAACACCGCCATCCACTTCGATATCCCTCTGTTCAAAACCTTCTCCCCAACCGTCCGAGTATTGTCCCGTGATATATTCCATCACGGAATTCCATTGGCGCTCCGACAAGTCTTGACGGAAGGTGATGACCGCACAGCCGCACAGTTTCCCATCGTGCACTTCGACTGTGGGCAGGATGCCGGCCAGTTTGCCCCGGATCTCCTCAGAGCCATCATAATATGTGAGCAGATCGTCTGCATACTGCTCCACAGTCTCTCGAACCGCTGCGTAATAGGGTATAAGTTCCCGCCCGTTCAAGTCCTGGACATCGTCGTCCGACCATTGATCAGGCACAAACTCCGCAGTAAGCGGCGACAGCAGTTTGATTTTTCTGTTTTCTTCTATCTTGCTGAACCCTCCCTTTGATGCAAACAGGCCGCCCTGTGCCGGGCGGCCCGCTTCTCTTTTTCTTCTTTTGCCATATCCGCCCAATCGCATTCATCCCTGGGCGGCAAATTCATCTTGATTTTGTATTCTGCTGAATAGTGTTTTGCGACCTGCAGTGCGGCCCACCGGCCCGCTGCATCGTTGTCGGTGCAGATCTCCAGCTCCGTCACTTCGGGATGGTTTTCCAGAAAAGTTTCCAGTGCCAGAGGCTTTTTACATGGATGCTCGACAGAGGGCTCCACAGGCGCATAAATACCGCCAAGCGACAATCTGTACTTATTCGCCTGTCCTCTTTCCAGCGTCATGTGGGCCATGGCGTCCGGCGCGGCCTCATAGACGGCTACGCATCTGCTTCTCATGATGGGCGGGATACAAAAGCAAAAACGCTTGTCGCTGCCTGGTTGGTCTCGTTTGAATGGCCGCGGGAGGTCAGTTGTGCTGCGCAGCGTGGCATATCTTGGCATTCCCTCGTTATTCAAGCCAACAAACACACAGTTGTGATGCGGCGTACCTTCATAGAGGATGCCTTTGGAAATACAATAGCGGATCACGTCAATGCTGATTCCCCGGCTTTGCAGGTACAACTCTACATGATGTGTTCCGCGGGCGCCTGCCGGGAGCACAAACTGCTTTTGCTCTGTAGCTTTGGTCTGCGGCACATAGCTTGGAGCTTCCTGTTCCAGCATATATCTCACTGCCTCCAGAAAAGGCACACTTTCCACATGAATGAGATAGTCCAGCGCGCTTTTCCCTCCTATATCCCGGCTTTTCCAGTGCCACAGGCTGGTACTCTCGCTGATCTTAAAGCTGTCGTGGCTGCGAAGTTGAAATTCTCCAGTTCCACAGCGCACCAGCTCATCGGGACGGTATCGCTTTAAGAATTCAATGGCCGTCATCTGCTTGGCCCGTTGGATCAGTTCTTTTTCATAGTACAGTCTTTCGCCCTCTTTCAATGAAAAAACGGCCTGTGACTGTTCACAGGCCGCCCATTTTATCGTTCTTGGTTCCGTTTTCTTTTTTCTTCCCGTTGGATCTGCTTTTCCCAGGTTTTTGCCGTCTGTTCTTTTAAAAAACTGCACAGAGGCGTAAGTTCTTGATGTGTGTCCCATGCCTCCAGCGCGGTGTAGTAGGTCTTGCGGTCCTCTTCATGAATAATGATTGGCGGGTGAGAATGCATGACGAGAAAATAGTTCATCGCCAACCGCCCTGTGCGTCCATTTCCGTCCGCGAAAGGATGGATGTTCTCAAACTTTGCATGAAAATAGGCCGCTGCCGTTAACGCCTTTTCATAGGAGATATCATCCAGCTCCGCTACAAGCTCAGCCATTTCTTCCGCCACATCCTCGGGTGCTGCGCCAACTTCTTCTCTGCCTGTCACATAGTCATGATGTTTGTACTCGCCGGGCCGTTCCCCCAACTGATACCTGCGTGTATCGTAGGTATTTTGTGTGAGCAGCCGCTGGAATTCTTTGATAAGCGCCTCATCCAAAGGCCGCCGCTCGTTGAACGCCGTCAGATACAATTCGTTTGCTGCTTTTGCATTGCGGATCTCAAACAAAGTCCTCAAATCGCCGGTATAGGATGTAACGCCGTCCCGTTCAAAAATTTCACGTGTATCGTTATAGGTGATGCGCTCGTTTTCTATTTTTCCCGAATGATACGCAAACGCAATGCTATGACCGTTCAAGGCCTCGGCAAGTTCCGCATCCGTAGAAATTTTTCTGCGCTGCCACAAGGCGACCGCCTTGTCGTATTGGTCCATCAATATTCCTCCAATTCGCAGTCGAACATTTCATCAGCGTTCTATATCTGACTTTCCGCGCCGTTCTTTCCCGCTGTAAGCCATATCCCTTTTCACATCGCGCGCCAGATCGTCCCGGCCGTATTCCCTGCTGCGGATGTGTGCTTTCAAGCGTTCAACCCGTTCCGCGACAGCTTTGGCAATTGCTTCCGCCCGCTGGGCATCTACAAAATCCGATCCGGCAAATACTTCCCGCACAATGTCATCCAGCCCAGCCAGCGCGGATACATCCAGCCACTGGAAATCCCGCACCAACTGCAGCTGTTCCTCGTGCGTGCTCTTAAATGGTTTACAGGGCACTTTCGCTCCTGCCCGGATCTGCGGCGTCGGGGTTTCAAACCATAGCGAAGAACCGCTGTCAAAAACCGGCGCGGTGCCTATGAACTCCAGCGTTTCCGCATTGCGTACCGCGCCGAAGTTGCCCTGGTGCCGGTCCTCGTTGGCAATGAGATAGTCCAGCACGATCTGCTGGCTCATCGCCTGTTCTGCCCCTGCGATCCCCAGCGCGTTGCACCGTTCCAGATAGTGCTGATACAAGGAGATATGGTTGGGCTTTGCCTTTGTATGGAGCAGATACCATGCGGAAATATATTCCGTTTCCGGCGTGACGAAGTCCTCGCACACACTGTACGGCTGGCCGTCCATCATATGCAGAGTGTACTCCACGTGTGGGATACCCAGCCGCTCCATGATCCTGCTGGCGATCACCTCATTGTACGGCTCCTGCCGGTTCGCACCGCTGCCGCCTTTTACAAGGCATCGTTTCCCGTCCAAAATCACCCATTTTTTTCGAAGCCATCCATCCGAGGTATTATCCGGGGACATAAGATCGGGGTTCTCCCTTGCAGCCCCTCCGAACAGCGTCTCACCTACATCGCCGGAAAAGGGATTTTCAAAGAAATTGACCGCTTTCCAACACAGGCCGCTGTCCTTTGGCCAGATCCAGTATTGGTCGGACAGGCTGAGGCCCAGGCATTTTTCCAGAAGTCTTTGCGGTGTGGCGATGTTCAGTTCTTCCAACACATGGCGAAGCCCTGCACGGCTGGCCGGTATGGCGCGCCCCATCCACCACTCGTTGAGGGCGGCGCGGTCTGCAATACCTTTCCGCACACTGACGCCCAGAGGCAGATGCGCTGCATTGGACACATCATACACCGCAGTGATCAATCCCGTGGCCTCGTCCAATTCAACTCCGGCCACTGCGACTTCCTTGTGCATCAAGACATATTTTTTGAATGCTTCCGGCATTTGACCACCACCTGTTCATTTTGATTATACCACAAATTGAGCTTAAAATCTTACAAAACCGCATCCTGCAATGCCTTTATTCGGTCCTCCCGCTCCCATGGAAAATCCGCACGCCCGAAATGGCCGTAGCACGCTGTTTTGGCAAAGATGGGCCGTGTGAGCTTCAACGCATGGATAATACCGGCTGGCGTCAAATCGAACACATGCCGCGCCGCCATTGCCAGACAATCGTCCGCGCACAGCGTACCTGTTCCAAAGGTGTCCACCTCCACCATGACCGGCTGTGCCACGCCGATGGCATAGGCAAGAGTGACCTGACATCGGCTGGCGAGACGGGCCGCCACAATATTCCTGGCAATATATCGCGCCATATATGCCCCGCTGCGGTCCACCTTGGTGGCATCTTTACCACTGAACGCCCCGCCGCCGTGGGGGGCAAATGGGCCATAACTGTCCACCATGAGTTTTCGGCCCGTGAGACCTGTGTCTGCGTCCGGCCCTCCCAGCACAAACCGCCCGGACGGGTTGATAAGGATGTGGGTGTCCTCGTCGGGCGGCAAAGTGCGCAGAGCATCTGCCAGTACCCCCGCCCTGATTGCCCGTGTCAGCCATTCCATCTCTGTATTCTCATAGTGCTGGGCCGATACGACCACTGTGTCCAACCTTGCCGGGCATCCATCCTCGTACTCTACTGTGACTTGGGCTTTCCCATCCGGCAGAAGTCCAGTGATTCTCCCGGCTTTGCGTGCCACGGTAATCCCACGGGTAATATTATGCGCCAGCATGACCGCCAGCGGCATTTTCTCGGGCGTTTCATCGCAGGCGTACCCCACCATCACGCCCTGGTCGCCTGCGCCAAGCTGCCTTCCCGGCCCTTGCCCATTTCTTTCCTCCAGCGGGCTATTCACCCCCGCTGCAATGTCCGGGCTTTGCCTGTGCAGCAGAACATCCAGCGTTCTCCCTCTGGTTTGGTATCCCGCATCTTGCAGTACACGCTCTACGATGCCCGGCACACGCGGGATATGTCGGCTGCTGATTTCTCCCGCAACCGTGATGTGTCCCCGTGTCGCCAACACCTCACAGGCCACATGGGACGCCGGGTCGTGTGCAAGGTAGTCGTCCAGCACGCTGTCTGCTATAATGTCGCACAGTTTGTCCGGGTGCCCTTCCGTCACTGATTCTGCCGTATAGTATTTTTTCAATTTGACCACCTATTCTTTCAAAATATACAAAGGGGGCTGCTGCCGCAGCCCCTTTTCTGATTGATGTCCTTTATTTTCCTCTCCATAATGTTAAGCGTCTGATGCAGCACGCCTTTCATACTCAATATATCCCCTTCGCAAACGGCTTGAGGCTTTCCGTGATCTGGCCGTAGCTCTCAAAATGCACGGTACAGCCCAGCAGATAGGATACCGCCTCCGACCACTTGGCCAGCGGGTACTGTTCCTTACCTTTTAAATCGTGGAGCTGTGCCAGCGCGCGCCACTTGAGTTCCGGGAAAAGCCGCAGGTCCGAAATATACCGCTTGTTTCTGCAGGCGATCTCATCCAACAGCCCGTTTTTCAAACCACACCGCTTCCTTTTCACACATACACCATCAACGTATCGTCTGTATAGATACAGCGCGCCGCCATATATCCCTGCGTGCCAAGCTGTTCGAACACTGCATTCATCGCTTCCCAAAGCAGACAGTAGCTCTCATCCTCTGTTTCCGCGGCGTAGTCTGAGAGAACAAATGACGCGGCAGGCTGCGTACAGGCGTCGCTGCGCTTCATGCCTGCATGGCCCATCATGCTGTCCGCCTGGTTGGTCGCAAGCAGGATCGCGTATTCTTCCGACACCGTAACAGAGACCGACTGTTCGTCCGCTGTTGCTGCCGTTACACCAGATGAATCTTCATCCTTGGCATCGACGTCCGATTCCGCTGTTTCGCTGCCGGAAGCCGGTTCCGAGTCAGCGTCCATTTCATCGGACGTCATACTGTCGGAAGCAGGCAGTGAGCTGCCGGTTTCAGCTTTCGAACCCACAGAAGTGCTGCTGTCAGACTCCACCGGCATACTGTCGGATTCGGGCTGCGGGACAGAATCCGATCCATCCTCCGCATTGCTGCCGGACTCCGGCTCGGTGCTTTCATCCGTTGCACTGCTGGAATCGGATACAGCACTTCCGTTCGCCAAACTTCCGGAGCCGGATGCAGTATTTTCAGCCTGCGTCACACTTTCCGAAATGCCGGAGCTTTCGTGGATGGATACGCTCTCCGCTTCCTGTGCCGCCAGCGCGGGAAGCAGTGCGGAAATGGACATGAGGCCCGCAAGGGCCAGTGATACAATTGTTTTCATTCTGCAAAATCCTCCATGTTTTCTTCATCCGTTTCTTCTACTTTGTTTTCTTCCTTTCGCTTCCAAATGAGCATGACCATCGACGTGCCGCACAGCAGCACGAACAGCACCGTCCACCAGTCCACCAATCGGAAACGCCATACGAGCGGCTGTGTGAGGAAGAACAATACCACAGACAGTACCGCCAGCACTGCATTTACGGTTTTCTGGACAGCGTAGCCCCTCGGCTCATCTTCTTCTACGTCCTCATCGACCTGTTCATCTTCATCGTCCGCATCCTCGCCGCTGTCTTTTTTCCCGCGCAGCCACACAAGGATGGCAAACAGGATGGAGAGCAGCGTACAGGCAAGGTCGGCCAGCGTCAGCGCGCGGGCGTCCTCCCGCACAGGGACCTCCACCGGTGCCGCCGGTCCTTCCGGCTCCGGATCCGGCTCCGGCTCGGGCTCGGGTTCCGGCTTCGGCTCCTCCGGCTCAGAGGGCGCAGGCTCCGGCTTCACAGGTGTTACGAAGCTGTCGACCGGCACGGTGTACTTCAGCAGGTTCCCGCACCGGTCCCACACGAAAAAATCGTAGTCTCCGTTCCGGTCCACTTCAAACACGAGCGTGTCCACGCCATACGCAACGCTTCCATCTGGCCGCGTGATGGACTGGACGCCGCAGATGCTGCCGTCTGTTCCCAGGTTGATGTTCACCTTTCCGTCCTTGCCCGGCGTCAGCGTATGCGAAGCCGTGGGCGGCGTTTTGTCCAGCACGATGTCCCGTGCTTTTTCTTCGCTCACATTCCCGGCAACATCCCATACACGCACAACGATATGGACGATCTGTTCCTCCGTGAACTTCGGCGGGTCCGCCGGGTCGAACACCGTCCATTCCCCGTCGCCTGCTTTGTATTCGTACCGTTCGATGCCGGAACCGACATCACCGGCGCTGGCGTTCATAATGATATCGTAATTGTAGTACTCGGTTTTGCCGTATTCCGTGATGATGGTGCGGTCGCCGCCGTCCAGCGGCTCAAAATGGAAATCCACAGTCGGGCGCGCGGTATCCACATTGCCGACTTGTGTATGCAGCGTAGTTGTATTCCCGCCGTTGTCGGTAATGATGAAGTCATACGTACCATTGACGCTCACGGTAAAATCCGCCGCATCGCCCTCCACTACCGTGCCGTCCGGCATCGTGATGGACTTGACGCCGCTGGGCGCATAGCCGTCCTCCGGCTCCGGGTCGGTGGCCGTCACACGGATGGTCACGGGCTTGTTCGTCCAGTCACCGGGCATCACCTCATAGTCCGCAGCCGGCGCAAGCAGGTCGATGTTGCTCACTTCTACGGGGTATGTCAAAACGTTGCCGCAGTAATCCCGCACAGAGAAGTTGTACACGCCGTTTTTGTCCACCGTGTACTTCGCCTGCGCAGCATCCACGATGCTGCCGTCCGGCAGGGTGATGTCCCGCACGCCCGACAGGTTATCGTCCGTGGACAGGTCGATCTCCACCGTCCCGTTCGTCCAGTGATCCGGGGTCAGGGTTTTCTCCGCCACAGGCGCGGTCTGCTCGAACATGAAGCCTGCAAAAATGGCGTCGGACACATTCCCCGCGTTGTCCTCCGCCTTCGCGTAGATGTTTCCGAAGTATTCCTCCCGCATGGCGGGCTTGTCCAGCTCGTCATAGGTCAGCCAATCTGCTTCGAGAGAATCTTCATCTGCGGCAAATTGGTAGTAGATGGCCTTGATGCCGCTGTCCGTCCAGCCTTCATCGGCCAGATCGTGGGCCAGCAGCTCCGGGCGGTCTACCTCATTGAAATGCGGATAGCCGAACATCCCCGCGGGCGCGTTGTCCGCTGCCGAATGCAGGATATCGTCCATCACGGGCCTGGAACGGTCGATGGTGTCGATGACGATCTCTTCCGGGCCGGGGCCGGGTGTATCCTCTCCGCCATCTGCATCCGCGTCCGCGGACACGCGCTGCACGTTGTCCTTCGCCCACAGATAGTACGTGCCGTTTTCCGTGATGTTGGCGAAAACATTGCTGTCTTGCCACTCAGCGGGGCGGTCCGCCGTGCGCGTCACCGCATACCGCCCAAGGCCGGATTCCGTATCATGGGCTTTTACCGTGATGGTCTTGCTTTGGCTCCAGCCCTTGTCCCACTCCACAGAATCAATGACCGGCGAATGCTTGTCGATGTGGTCGATGATGAACGGATACGGCCCGGACACATTGCCTGCCAGGTCGCGTGCATAGGCGTTGTAGCTGCCGTTCCCGGTGAAAATGAAGGCCGCTTCTGCCGTGGAATCCACCCAGGTGATCGGGTCAGGAGCATGACGGCTTCCCATATCTTTTTCGGCCCGTTCCCAGCCGATGGCCACAACGCCGCTGTTATCGTCCTGCGCCGTTACTTTCGCCCAATTTTCCTTCGCGTCCCAGGTACGCTGTGTCTCCACCTTTACCACAACGGGCGGCACGATATCCAGCGCGGTGACGTTCACCTTTGCGGCAGCGGAAATATTCCCCGCCTTGTCCGCTGCCCAGATGTAGTAAACGCCGTTGTGGTCTGCCTTAGGAACATCGGCGGTAAAGCTGTCCAGCGCAGGCGCTTTTTCCTCCGTGGTGACCGCATAGCCCTTGACACCGCTGTCCGCGTCTGTGGCCGTAACGGCCAGCGTCATTTCTGTGCGCCCGCTGTCTGGCTGCTGCTCCACCTTTGAAATGACCGGCGCGACCTTATCCACCAGCGCGGTCTTGCTGGCCGTGCCGGAAATGCGGCCCACATTGTCGATGGCGCGGGCGCTGACCGTATGTTTGCCGTGGCCTGCGATGGAGAGCACACCGCTGTACGTCGTCCAGCTTCCGCCGTCCAGAGAATATTCCGTGCGGGCAACGCCGCTGTGTGCGTCGCCGTTGTCCTTGATGGCCGCCGTTACCATGCTGTTCGTCCACTGTTCCGTGGAAAGCGTGATACCGGGCACATTGGGCGGGGCCGGGTCGATGTACACCTTTGCCGTGGCTGTCTGGCCGGAGGCGTTGCCCGCGCCGTCCACCACACGGGCGGTCACAGTCGTGATGCCGCCTGCGGTGATGGTCACGGTGGGGTCGCCCACGGGACAGCCCGTCCATGCCCCGCCGTTGATTTGATACTCATAGTGATGGATGCCGCTGCCGTAGTCGCCCGGCGTTGCGCTCCAGTCCGGCAGGCTTGTGCCTGTGTCTGTGCCGCCCGAAAAACGCACCACCGTGCTGTCCCGCTGCCAACCCGTGGGCGCGCTGACCTGCACGCCGGACGGCTCGGTGAGGTCATAGCCGTAATAGCAGCCCGCGTACATCGGCACGTTGACCGGGATGTATACCCGGTCATCCGACAACTGCCCGTTGTTGTGCCTGTGCCGCACCAGCGCGTAGCGGATGCTCATGGCCCCGCCTGTCGCCGCAATATCGTATCCATAGCACGGCATATACAGATTCGGGGACAGCGCCGTTCCCTGCGAATTCCCCAACGGGTCCCGCCCGCACACCGGGCAAAGCCAGATGTCATAGTTGTTGGGCGATGTGAAGATCTCCCGTGTGTTGACGGTCTGGGAGCTGCCGGAATACATGTACCCGATCACGTAGGTATATGGCGTGCCGTTTCGGTCCGCGCCCAGCGCGCCGCCCGCGGCGAACGCTGGAGATGCGCACGCAGATATCAGAAGGAAAAGTGAAAGAAAACATATACTCCAGTACTTTAATTTTTGTTTCATAGTCTGTATCCTTTCCTTGATGTTTTTTGGAATACACCGTTTTGCATCCAAAAAAGAAGGGAATGCCCGTGAAGCATTCCCGATTAGTATCATATTGAGTTGCTTGCCAAAAATACAAACTCTCAATTTCCGCAAAGCAAATTAAATCAAAAAATGATTGTTACTTGCTTGCTTTAGCGATATAATAAAAGCAGAAAGGGGGCCGTTATATGGCTATGGATATTCGCCCTGCTTCCGCGCTTCGTACAGAGTACAATGAGCTGGCCGCTCGTTCCCGTATGACTGGACAGCCAATTTACATCACGCGCAACGGCGAAGGGGACACCGTCTTGATGGATCTTGCTGCCTACACCCGACGAGAAGAAGAACTTAATCGAAAAGAAGCGGCTCTTGCGCATCGCGCTGTGGTTTTAGAAGCCGAACTAAAGCGATTAAATGGGGCGGCGACGTACACCTCCGCACAGGTACGCGATTTGGTTCGCGCAAATCTCAGCAACAGGCAGAGACGGAAAAATGGATGAACTTCAAATTGTCTATACCACCGAGGCAATGCAGGATATTTTGGGGATTTCCGATTACTATTTCGATAAAGTTGGAGAAAGCGCTGCTTTGCGCGCGGTTGACGCCCTGCAGAATCACATTGACAAACTAATGCGCTTTCCCCACATGGGAGAAGAACATCCGGACGAATATTTGAAAGCATTGAACTTCCGCAAGCTGGTCCACGACAATCATATTGTGATTTACCGTGTTGATACGGAAACAGTAATCATTGAGCGTATCGTTTGGGCTTCAAGTAATTATCCGGAACTTTTTCAGCAGGGAGTTCCAGCTCTATAAAAACAAAACGCCAAAGCGCGGATCAGCGCTCTGGCGTTTTTATTTTTAAGGTGCCCAAATTTGGACACCTTAATTTTTTATTGTGAGATCAACCCGTATTTTTGCGCCAACATGTGGTCCTGACGCAAAAGCCCCATGACCCGGCGTGCGGGGCCATCCGGCTTATAACGACCAGCCTCCCATGACTCTACAGTTTTGGGCGAAACCCC
>ERZ773227.1871-NODE-1871-length-12757-cov-2.678712_pt1 | contig 12757 bp, 9 predicted proteins | sample MGYA00580525_ERZ773227 | MGnify/ENA primary metagenome ERZ773227 (study PRJEB29015, sample SAMEA2737782) | human gut metagenome | biome: human gut; feature: human-associated habitat; material: faeces | place: China | collected 2012 ... | reverse complement strand
ATCCATATGCAATTCACCATACATACGCTGCCAAGCATAGGAATTGGCATCTCCGAATAATTCTGAAGGTCTATAATTCTTTTCAGAGCCGCCGACAATTACACGACCTCGCCTGAGCAGAGTAAATCCAGCATCTTTTACACTACCGGGTATTCTGATAGCGATAAATCCACTAACTGCCAATTCTTTCCCTTCGTGTTGTACTGTAAAAGAAATGTCCTTTTTCCATGTTTTGGAATCATCATCTGTGTAAACGGGAGCTTCCTTAAACTGTAAAGCATTTCCGTTATACGTGATTCTCACCAATCCTGTGCGCAAATCCTCACGATAGATGCTGCTAAGCAATTCTTTTACTTTTCCGATGGTTCTCGGACCAACGATACGCTTATTCAATCTCTTGATCACTATTTTAGTAAAGTGATCTTTCTTGCTTACAGATTCTTCCTGAACATCTATCTCTTCCGTCTTATACTTTCCTAATTCATCAATGTTTATCTCAGTATAGTATTTTGTGGTGGAGTTTAGTTGAGTGGATTCTACAGACCATAATGATCCAAACCAGCAAGCTGCTGTTTTTAAGCCCATTCCGAACTCATTTCGACCAGAGGTGTTCTTGGGAGGACGATCGAGCACAACTGCTCTCTGGAAATCCGTCCATTCCATACCATAGGCATCATCGGTGATCTCCAAGCGGTCGCCTTCAACAGCATCTTCAATGTATCTGATGGTGATATTAAGTCCTTTAGCATACTTCTGAGCCATAAGTTCGTCCTTGTGGTCATAGAAACTTTGGGTGGAATTATCAACAAATTCAGCTATTGCCGTCCAGGGTTGATAACTCAGGCGCTTATATGTAGCATAAACGCTGCTAGTAGGTCTAATGTTTATCTTCTTACTCAATATCATCACCGTCCCATCCCTCTATGGCAAGATTAAAAAGGCTCTCACCGAGGATTTTTAGTATTCTAACATTTACTGAGTTGCCTAGTTGTCTGTACTTTATGGCATCAGTTCCTTGAAATTTAAAACTTGCATGGAAACTCTGAAGATTTGCAGCTTCTCTGGGCGTTATATATCTAAAATGCTCTTTTTGTTTGTCCCAAATAATAGGGGTATTCACAATTGCTACCAAGGAAGGATAGAATGTAGGTCGTTTTACCCGTATTCCAGATTGTCTCACCTGAATCAGTGCATTATGAATATCATCTACATCTGCACCGCAATTCCATTCAAATTTTTTGTATAGTTTGATTTTGGTAAGCATATCATCCCGTATTGCCACGAGAATGGAAAACGTCTCTTTGCATATGAATACAACGGCTACTGGAAGGATGTCGGCACGATAGACAGCCTCTGGGAGGCAAACCTCGACCTGCTCAACCCCAAGGTCGATCTCGACCTGAGCGACCCGTCGTGGAAGATATATTCCCGCACCCCCACCGCCCCGCCGCACTATGTCTCGCCCGACGCAACGGTTCAGAACTCCATGGTGACCGAGGGCTGCGAGATTTCCGGCGATGTTGACTTCTCCGTTATCTTCGCGGATGTCACGATAGAAAAGGGCGCGGTCATAAGAGACTCGATAATCATGCCCGGCACGGTTATTAAATCCGGCGCGGTGGTTCAATATGCCATTGTCGCGGAGAACGCGGTGATTGAAGAGAACGCCGTCGTCGGCGAGCGGCCCGAGGCCATGGATGACCTCGACAAATGGGGCGTCGCCGTTATCGGCAAGGGCGTCACGGTCAAAAAGGGCATGAAGATTGAGCCCAAGGCCATGTATGACGGAGAAAAGGAGGACGTTCGCAAATGAGAGCCAACAATGTTCTCGGCATAATCTATGCCAGCACCTATGACCAGTCGCTTCCCGAGCTTACAAATATGCGCACGATGGGCTCCGTCCCGTTCGGCGGAAGATACAGGCTCATAGATTTCCCGCTTTCAAATATGGTCAACTCCGGCATCTCCAAGGTCGGCGTTATAACCAAGAGCAACTACCGCTCGCTGATGGATCACCTCGGCACAGGTAAGCCGTGGGATCTTTCCCGCAAGCGCGAGGGTATGTTCATTCTGCCGCCGTTCAACTCCGCAGAGGATTCCGGCGGACTGTTTGCAAACAGAATTGACGCGCTTATCGGCTGTACGTCGTTCATATCGAGCTCGACTAACGAATATGTCCTGCTCTGCGACTGCAACACGATTTGCAATATTGATCTCAACCTGCTCTTTGACGCGCACGAGCAGAGCGGTGCGGATATCACCGCGGCATACTGCCACGGCACCGTTCCCGCGCTGAGCAACACCATGACATTCGACCTCGACTCCGACGGACGCATAAAAGAAATCGCAATTTCTTCGACAGGCGGCGAGGAGGGCAACTATTCGCTCAATGTGTTCCTGCTCAAGAAGTCACTGCTCGAGAGACTTATCTCCCAGGCGGCGAGCATGCACTACACCGACTTCGAGCGCGATCTCATCCAGGCGAATGTCGGTGCGCTGAAAATCTGCGGCTATAAAACCGAGGGCTTTGTCGTAACTCTCGACTCCCTCAAGAGCTTCTACGACGCGAACATGGCTCTGCTCGACCTCGGCAACCGCTCCGAGCTGTTCTGCAGAGAGCGCCCGGTCTATACAAAAGTACGCGACGAGGTTCCTGCGATTTACGGACTCGGCGCAGATGTCAAAAACAGTCTCATTGCCGACGGCTGCAAGATAGAGGGCAAGGTTGAAAACAGCATTCTCTTCCGCGGCGTCACCATCGGCAAGGATGCGGTCGTCAAAAACTCCATCGTCATGCAGGGCGCGTATGTCGGCTCCGGCGCGACGCTCAACAGCGTGATAATGGATAAGATATCTATAATCAAACCCGACAAATCACTCTGCGGCACCGACACCTTCCCGGTATATGTCGGCAAGGGCATAGTGGTCTGATCGAAAGGGGACTGAAAAAATGAAAATCTTATATGCTGCAAGCGAAGCTCTTCCCTTCATGGCGAGCGGTGGGCTCGGCGACGTTGCCGGCTCTCTGCCCAAAGCACTGCGCAAGCGCCTTGTCGGCTGCCGTGTTGTCATGCCGCTCTACGGCGGAATAAAGCAGGAACTGCGCGACCAGATGCAGTTCATCACACATATCACCGTCCCAGTCTCGTGGCGCAGGCAGTACTGCGGCATCTTCGAGGCGAAGATAGACGGCGTTATATTCTATTTTATCGACAACGAGTATTATTTCAAGCGCGACGGCATCTATGGTCACTATGACGACGCGGAGCGTTTTGCGTTCTTCTCCCGCGCGATACTTGAGATAATCCCGCACATCGACTTCAAGCCCAACATCATCCATACGAATGACTGGCAGACGGCTCTCGTCCCTGTCTACTACTCGACGATGTACGCAAACCGCGAGGGCTATGAGGGCATAAAAAACATATTCACCATCCACAACATCCAGTATCAGGGCGTCTACGGCAAAGAGATACTCGGCGACGTGTTTGGTCTCGGCGAACAGCATGAGCAGCTGCTCGATTTCGGCGGCACGCTCAACCTGATGAAGGGTGCTATCGAATGCGCCGATGTCGTTACCACGGTCAGCCCGACCTACGCAGAGGAGATACTCGACCCCTGGTTCAGTCACGGACTCGATCCGATTCTGCGCGAGCGCCAGTATAAGCTCCACGGCATCCTCAACGGCATAGATACGGATATATATAACCCCGAGACCGATAAGGCGATTGCGAAGAACTTCTCCGCAAAAGACCCCGCGGGCAAAAAAGAGGACAAGGCAGACCTCCAGCGCGAGTTCTCCCTGCCCGTGCGCGACGATGTGCCGATAATCGGCATGGTATCGCGCCTTGTGTCGCACAAGGGTCTCGACCTCGTCAAAGCCGTCCTCGACGAGCTGCTGAGCACTACCGATGTTCAGCTTGTTGTGCTCGGCACAGGCGACTGGGAATATGAGAACTTTTTCCGCGAAATTGAAGCGCGTTACCCGGGAAAAGTCGGGCTGCGCATAGCATTCATCCCCGACCTCGCGCGCAAGATATATGCCGGATGCGACATGTTCCTCATGCCGTCGAAGAGCGAGCCGTGCGGCCTTTCGCAGATGCTCGCGCTCAGATACGGCACTCTCCCGATAGTCCGCGAAACCGGCGGACTCAAGGACAGCATCACCGACTCCGGCGACGGCGAGGGCAACGGCTTCACTTTCAAGAGCTACAACGCCCACGATATGCTCGGCGCGATCCGCAGATCGCTCGGCGCGTATTCGGACAAGAAATACTGGGCTTCGCTCGTTGAACGCGCGCTCGAATGCGACAACAGCTGGGGACGCTCGGCGAGAGAATATATGCGTCTTTACAGAGAGACCATAGGCAAGTAACAAAAATTCAAGCGGAGGACCGCAGTGACCGCCAAAGCGACGGCACACCGTCGGTCCTCGTCTTTTTACGGTGAAAAGATATGGTTATAAAATCAAACATGATTGACCGCCAGCTGCGCCCGATCGGCGAGGCTATCCGCTTCGTCTGGCCGAGCTTCAGCGAGCGGAAGTTCAAATTCTGCAACTTCATTCTGAAAAACTTCGGGCGCGGCGCGGACGTTACGCCGTGGAAGATAAAGTGCGAGCAGATAAAGATTCCCCGCGCGGACGGGAGTGAGCTTCGGCTATGCGTATATTCACCGAGAAAGCGCGAGGGCGAAATGCCCGGGCTGCTGTGGATTCACGGCGGCGGCTACGCCATGGGCATACCCGAGCAGGATCACGGCTTCGTGCGCTCGTTTGTCGGCGCAACAGGCTGCGTCATGGTCGTGCCGGACTACAAAAAATCGCTCTATGCCCCCTTTCCCGCCGCACTCGAGGACTGCTATCTCGCCCTGCTCTGGCTCAAGGAAAACGGCGAAAAATACGGCATGAGACGGGACAAGATATTTGTCGGCGGCAACAGCGCGGGCGGCGGAATGACCGCGGCGCTCACGCTCTACGCCCGCGACAAAGGTGAAGTGAATATTGCATTTCAGATGCCGCTCTATCCGATGCTCGACGACCGCCCTACAAAAACTTCAAAGAACAACGACGCTCCGGTCTGGAACACAAAATCGAACATCGCCGCGTGGAAGCTGTATCTCGGCGACGACTACGGTACGGACAGGGTCTCGAAATACGCCGCGCCCGCGCGCGAGACGGACTTTTCCGGTCTGCCGCCGACGCTCACGTTCATTGGCAGTATAGACCCGTTTCTTGCGGAGACAAAGAGCTATGTCGAGGCGCTGCGCGCGGCGGGTGTTCCCGTTGAGTTCAGGATATTCGAGGGCGGATTCCACAGCTTCGATATATATTATTTTGCAAACATCGCCAAGGAGGCGAACAAATTCATCCGTGACGGCTTCAAATATGCGGCGGAGCACTTCTCCGCTCCTCAGCCGGAGGATAAATAAACCGTGGACAGCGTGTCGATAAAACCGTTTTTGATGGTTTCGCAAAAAGCAAAGCCTCCCTTGTGTAAAGGGAGGTGGCGCGAAGCGCCGGAGGGATTGTTCTGAATAAGTTGAATTTTTCAAAAATGCTGAGTATTTTGAACTTTCATTACAACAACCCCTCAGTCACGGCTTAGCCGTGACAGCTCCCCTTACACAGGGGAGCCTTGAGTCCGTGCAATGACAGACTTTTTCGACAGACTGTAACCACCGTCGCGGACGGTGGTTATTTTATCGCACAAAAGAAAATCCCGACCGGTTAAGGTCGGGATTTTCTTTGTATAAAACGGGGGCAAGAAGATGGTAGGTGTCTGATTTATTCGGCCTGCTTCGAGTATTTCTTGAGATAGATAACTCTCATGAGCAGGCTCTCGATAGGATTGATCGGCTTGCACTTACCGAAGAGGCCGGAGCCTATGTAGGTAAGGCAGCTCTTTTCTGCGATCATCTCGACCGCACCTGCGTTGCTCTCATTCGAGCCGCAGCAGAGCGCGCCGCCGTCCTTGACGAGAACGCAGTGGCGACCCTTGAGCGCCTTGACGACCTTCTTGGGCGAATTCTTCGCGCACTTGAGGCTCACGCCGATTATCTGGGCGCTGTCATCAAGCTGAGGTTTAACAGTCTTGCCCATGGCGGCAACTGCGAGCACCTCGGGAGCCTGGGAATAAAGAATAGCATTGATATCCTCGCGTGAAGCATATATGGCGCGATGGAGGTCTGCCGTCGGAATCTCTCCCTCGCCGCTGACCGCTGAAGTTACGGGATCGACGGTGACGGTATGCTCCTTGTCGCCTGCAGCGTAGAATACTATCTTTCCGCTTGCGTCTCTGTACGAGTTATTATAACAGGTTTCGTCATGTTTTACAATAGTTTTTCCGTGCTTTTGTGCCCAGGAAACACACATTTCGCTCAGGTCGGCAATTTTTTCGCCGAATTTACGGTCGAACTGGTCGAGCACATAAAGTGCGCTCTCGCGCTCGAGCGTGGCGGCGACGTTGAACGCCTCCTCGCTGTCCTTGCCGTAGCAGACGGCTCCGTGATGCGCCATGATAACTGCCTTGCTGTCCATGTCGGCAGCGATAGCGGCGGCGACGCCCTTCTTGAGCTTCTTTGTGCCGGGCAGACCGTATGCGCCGAGCAGAACCTTGTCGCCTATAACTTTGCGGCCTTTTTCGCTGAGCGTCGGGATGCCCTGCATGGTCGCGCTTATAATGGAAGCGAACTTCTGATGAGTGTGAATAACAAAGCCCGCCTCGGGATGAGCCTTGTAGACCTCGGCATGAACGCCCTTTTCGGAGGAGGGCTTGACATTGCCCTCGTAGCTCAAGGTGTCGATCTTGACCTCGACGATATCGTCGGGGGTCAGTCCCTCATAGGGCTTTCCGCTCGGGGTTATGACAAAGCTGTTCTCGTCAACGCGGCAGCTGACATTGCCCCATGTTCTCGCGATGAGGCCCTTTTCGACAAGGCGCAGACCGGCTGCGATAACTTCTTTTTTTGCCTGTAAAATATCCATGAAAACCGTCCTTTCACGATAAAATCCGAATTGTGCTTGCGAACAATTTTGTACTACAGTTCAATTATAACACAAGAAGCCCAAAAGTCAACAAATTACTCTTTCGGCTCGCCGTCGGTCTCCTGATTCTCCTCTTCGGCTGAAACATCCTCCGGCTGCACCGCCGCGGCGTCCGCCTCAACGGATTTCTTCGAGCTGCGCCAGATATGGATAACGCCGTCGTCGTTGAGCACCTTGAGCACGGTTATAACTATCGGCATAATAAATATTCCGATGAAGCCGAAGAGCTGGAGTCCGATGTACATGCCCATGATGCTGACTATCGGCGGGATGCCGAGGTTGCTCGCGACTATCTTCGGCTCGATTATCTGGCGTATGACAGTTATGCAGGCATATATGACAATGAGTCCGATTCCGAGTCCGTAGCTGCCGTTTATCAGCGAGAACACCGCCCACGGGATAACGACAGTACCTGTACCGAGCACGGGCAGGATATCGACTATTGCGGTTATTATTGCGATAATAAATATATATCCGCTCTTGTACGCGCCGATGACTTTCAGCACGCTAAGACCTATCGACATCTCAGCAAAAGTTATGAGCATTATCAGCGCATATGACTTGACGAGTTTGCCCATGGACGAGAACACGATTTGTTTAGTTTTCGAGAGCGTTCTGCGCTTCTGCGGGGTCAGCTGATTCTTGATGAAGCCGACTATTCCGTCATATCCGGCGGTCATGAAGCAGGCGGCGATAATAAACAGGAGCACGCCGACCAAAATACTCGGAATCTGTTTCGCGGTTGACCAGACGCCGCTGAGCGGAGTCTTGAGGATAGACAAAAGATTGATATTGGAGTTCTGCTCGCCGCCCTGCGCGCGCTGAGCCGCACGCTCTTCTGATGATAGCAGGAGCTTGTCCGAGAATGATTTTATCGCATCCTCGGCTGAGCTTTGAAGTCCGTCCGGCAGACGCTCTGCGAAGCGATAGAGCGAAGTCTCCCAGCTTTTTACATAATCGGGAACTTTCTTGAGCCACTCGGTGAGTGTCGAGGCGAGTCCCTTGACCTCGGACACGACCCTTGCGCCGGTCAGGGCAACTATTGTTATCAGCAGCGCGATTATCAGCAGCACCGCGATAACCGAGACAATTCCCTTTTTGATATGGGTTTTCTTCGAGATAAAATTGGTCGGGCGCTGGAGCGCGGCGGCGACCAAGAATGCGAACAAGAACGGAGCGACTGTCCAGAATGCATATTTCATGAACAGATAAAACGCGCCGAGCACGAGCGCGATATATGCGACATTGATAAGTACCGCTCTTCTCTTTTCCACAGTGGCAGGGGACATTTTCTGCACCTCTTCTTTCAACCGTTTTTTCCTGCGTCCAATGACAAAACAGCATAATTTATTATATATATTATACTATTTTATCTTAAAACTCAATGAGTTTGAAAAATACTTCATAAAAATGTAAGAAAGTTTTCCTTTGGGTCTTTATCGCCGGGGCTGTTTGTGATAAAATAATAAAAATCAATGACAGTGGGGAGACAGTTATCATGTATATAGCGATAATGGGCTACGGCGTTGTCGGAAGCGGCGTTGCCGAAGTAATCAACAAAAATCACGACAGCATCGTGCGCAAGAGCACGCAGTCGGAGCTTGAGATAAAATATATTCTCGACCTCAAGGATTTTCCGGGCGACCCGAATGAGAAGCTTTTTATAAAAGATTTTAATATCATCCTCAACGACCCCGAGGTTAAGGTCGTTGTCGAGACAATGGGCGGACTTCATCCGGCGTATGAGTTCGTCTCCGCCTGCCTCAAGGCGGGCAAGAGCGTTGTGACCTCGAACAAAGAGCTTGTCGCGGCGAAGGGCTGCGAGCTGCTCGGATACGCCGCAGAGCACAATGTGAACTTCCTCTTTGAAGCGTCGGTCGGCGGCGGAATACCGATAATCAGACCGATAAGCCAGTGCCTCGCCGCAAACGAGATAAACGAATTCGCGGGCATTCTCAACGGCACGACGAACTTCATTCTCACCCGCATGATAAACGATGGCATGGCGTTTGAAGATGCGCTCAAGCTCGCGCAGGACAACGGCTATGCCGAGCGCGACCCCTCGGCAGATATTCTCGGCTTCGACGCCTGCCGCAAGGTATGCATTCTCGCGTCCCTGTGCTTCGGCAAGCATGTCTATCCCGACCAGGTTCACACCGAGGGCATAACCGAAATAACGCTCGAAGATGTCGAATACGCCAAGGACTGGGGCGGAGTTATAAAGCTTCTCGGCAGAGCGCGCAAGAGCGAGGACGGCAAGCACATCTATGCGATAGTCAGCCCCGCATTCGTCGATCACCACAGCCAGCTCGCAAGCGTTGACGATGTTTTCAACGCAATTCTCGTGCGCGGCGACGCGATAGGCGATGTCGTATTCTACGGCAGAGGCGCGGGCAAGCTGCCCACCGCAAGCGCGGTCGTCGGCGATGTTATCGACTGCGCACGCCACGAGAACAAGCAGAAGTTCTTCGGCTGGGCGGACAGCGAAGAGGGCTATGTCTCCGACTATCTCGACATGCCTACGGCGCTCTATGTCAGGGCACGCGCTCAGCAGAAGCAGCAGGTCATATCATCGGCGGAGAAGACTTTCGGCGAGATAAAGCTCCTCAAGCGCGCCGGCGCGCCGGAGGATGAGTTCGCCTTTGTCACCCCCGTCGCCTCGGAGCGCGAGCTGCGCACAAAGCTTGAGACTCTTCTCGGCGCCGAAATCATCTCGACGATAAGAGTTACAGATTATTGATAGTTTTTCAAGAGGGACTGCCGTTTGGCAGTCCTTTTAAATTTTGCGGGAGTGATTGTGTGGTGCAAAGTGTTGTTTTATAGATTGAGAGTTCTTTATCGCTTAAGCCATAGCAACCCCCTAATTTGTCGCTGTATCTGTTTTCGCACGCCGGCGCCCGTTCAGAATAAAATCACCGCTCCGTATCGCCAATTCCGCAGGCAGTTTTATCCCACACCGATATTGATAATCGCGCGGTCTTGTGGTATCATATGAGCATAAATTTCGGGAGACTGACGCATGAACAAAAAAGAGATTGCCGCCTTCTTTGACCGCATGGCGCCCGAGTGGGACGCCAACATGATAAAGAGCGACGAAAAGATAAATTTCATACTTGACGCCGCCGGAGTGAAAGAAAACTCCGTCGTGCTCGATGTTGCCTGCGGCACGGGGGTCATGTTCCCGTATTACCTCGCGCGCGGCGCGGATCGCGTTATCGGCGTTGATATTTCAGCTCAGATGGCGCGGATAGCCGCATCGAAGATGCACGACCAGAGGGTCGAGGTGATCTGCGGCGATGTTGAGGAGATTCCCGTTGAGCGCCTGTGCGACTGCTGCGTTGTTTATAACGCTTTCCCGCATTTTGAAAGCCCGGAGAGGCTCGTTGAGCGGCTGTCCCATTGGCTTAAAAGCGGCGGACGGCTGACCGTGGCGCACGGCATGAGCCTTTACGCGCTGCGCATGCACCACAAGGGCAGGGCTGACAGCGTCTCGCGCGAGATGCTGACTGCCGAGGAATTATCAGCAGTGTTCGCGCCGTACTTTGATATTGATGTCGCCGTTTCGGACGATGAAAAATTTGTGGTCTCCGGCGCAAAAAGATAAATAATATTAAAGGCTGCCCTTGAGGCAGTCTTTTTTAATGCGCAAAGCCCCGGGAGGATGTTGCCCCGGGGCTTCGCAGAAGAGTCATGATGAAAATAGAAGTTGTCTGTTTAAAGAAATTTGACAGCGATGACTATCAGCGCGACAACTGCCGCAAGAGCGGCAAGCGCCTTTGCTATCATCGGCTTTGCCATGTCCACGGTCGTGGGGACTACGCGCCATATCGCGTCTTTTATCGGCGTGTTGAGCTTGCCGTCGCAGAGCTGCTCATATGTCTTGGTATATGTCTTATAATTGCGCGGATCGTTCTCGTCGAGGACGAAGCAGCGCACGCCGCGCTGTTTTCCGTTGCCGTAGACATTGAAGCCCGCCGATTGAGTGAAGCCGACATCGATATTGCCGACTTTTCCGACATAGGAGTTTTTGTGGTCGTGACCGACATATACGCCGAGCACATCGTCTTTTTCGCTGAGCGCTTCGAACTCGCCGGTGTTGATGTCCGGTATCGACGGAGGCTCTAATAATACAGAACCCTCAACGCACTTGGTCTCGTCTATTTTATAATGCTCGCCCTTGTGTATTCTGAACGCAGGTATCGCGCCCTTTTCGCGCTTGCCGACTCTTTTGAGAACATTGTAGTGCTCGAACATCGGTATGTGCTGGAATACAAGGGACGGAATGTAGTCTCCATTTTTGGCTTTCAGCTCGTCGCGCTTTTTCTTATACCAGTCTATTATCTGCGGGTCAAACGGCTCATATCCGCCGCCCTTTGCGTCAGTTCCGCTGTCGAAAAGATAGAGATTAAACGCGGTGCGTTTGCCGTCGGAGGACAAGATCGGTATATTATATGTTCCGCCTCCGTCGATGCCCTCCGCCTGCTCGCCCACGCATCCGGGCAGGGCTTTGTATATCTTTTCGAACTGGTCTTTGTTGCTTATCCCGACCTGCCTGTCGTGGTTGCCGAAAGTGACGGCGAACGGGATGTGCCTGTCGGTCACGGGCTTTAAGAGCTTGCCGACAGTCTCGGCGACGCTCTCTATTAGCGCATCGCCCTTGCCCTTATACGAGACTCCGTAGCCCTTTATCTGATCGCCGGTGAGCACGACGAGATCGGGCTTCTCTTCTTCGAGAGCCGCATTGATGAGCTTTATCGTATCGGGCGACACATCCGGTATTTCCTGAATATCGGTTATCTGCATTATTTTAAATTTTCCGTCGGAGTTGAAGCGCATATTCACTCCCCCTGTTCTACAGCGGGCTTTTTCTTTCTGTGGATAACGAACCTGTTGAGCGGATATGTCCAGAGGGTCGGCACGGTCATAACGACGACCTTTGTCAGCAGCTCGATGAGCGCGTTGCTGCGGCCGCTGTTCTTGATGAGCGTGCCGAGGAATGCGCCAAACCAGGTGTTGAAAATAATCGTACACACGACCATTATCGCATACAAAACAGTCGAGAGCAGCGGATTCGCGTCCGCCTTGAAAGTTATCTTTCTGTTCATGACGAACGCTATCGCGTAACCGACGACGGTCGAGATGAAATACGAATACATATAGCCCTTATACTCAATGCCTAAGAACGAAAGAACTTGATTATCTGTTACCGGAACCTCGTTAAGTGATTTAAAAATCACATATTGCAAAAGCCAAAAGACCGCAAGCTCCAAAACCGAGGTTGAAGCGCCTGTAAATGTAAATTTTATAAATTTCCAAATTTCTGCGTGTTTATTAACGAATTCAGTTATTTTTTCTTTAAATGTGTTTTTGTTTTCTGCTGTTATTGTTTCGTCTGTATATATATGGTTTCCATAACAGTCAATCTCCCATACAAACATCCCAAGCACGCGTAAAACAACGAACATAACAACCATGCCTGTCAGAAATGAATAATGCTTTCTGTATCTGAACAAAAAATATACAGGATAAGCTTTACCTGTAACTTTAATGTGTACGTGTGTAAGCCTTATATATTTTCTCAATTTAAAAAAATCTTTTCTTGTCATTCTGACAGTTATGCGGTTTTCATACTTTCCATCGTATTTCATATGAATAAATGTAATATCATCTTTTCTGCATATATTGATGAAACGTCTTATCTCATCACCTTCT
>ERZ773227.1869-NODE-1869-length-12787-cov-89.060713_pt1 | contig 12787 bp, 7 predicted proteins | sample MGYA00580525_ERZ773227 | MGnify/ENA primary metagenome ERZ773227 (study PRJEB29015, sample SAMEA2737782) | human gut metagenome | biome: human gut; feature: human-associated habitat; material: faeces | place: China | collected 2012 ... | reverse complement strand
ACATGAACTTATTTATAAAATGTTCAATCATGAAGAAGCTCCCGGATATGGTTTCCAGTTAAAATTCGGCGCTACAACTTTGACCGAGCAGTGGGACCCCCGTCAAGGTTCTTCCTGGAATCACTTTATGATGGGACAGATTGATGAATGGTTCTTTAATTCACTGGTCGGTATTCGTCCTTCTACCACTCCAAAACAAGGTTATCAGAAGTTCATCATCGCTCCCCAACCTGTGGGAGATTTGAAATATGTCAAAGCGTCGTATGAAACTTTATACGGTACCATTAATGTGGACTGGACTTGTGAGAATGGAACTTTTACTTTAAACGTGTCTGTTCCGGTGAATACTACCGCTGTCGTTTACCTCCCGGGCGAAAAAGAACCGAAAGAGATACAGAGCGGAACATATCAATTGATTTGTGCAAAATGAAAGAGACATTTTATATATATTTGTAGAATGAAAAACAATGTATTCGTATAAAAAATCATGCAGCATCTTTATTTTAATCATGTAGCATGTTTGAAAAAAACATCTCAATGATTGTCTTCAAACATTGGGAAGAAAAAAAGATTCTATTAGCATGATTTTTTAGAAGGTAACAATGAAATTATACTTTAATAATATCGATTATGAATTTACGAACAACTCTTATTGTCTTTCTTTGCTTCTGTGCAACCACAGTTCTTCGTGCCGAGCGTGTAGATATGCTGAAGGCCGGTGCAAAAGCAAATGGCAAGACTCTTAATACAAAGCTAATCAATTCAACGATTGACCGTCTGAACCGTGGGGGCGGAGGTACTCTTTTCTTTCCTGCCGGGACTTATCTGACGGGGAGTATCCATCTGAAAAGTAATATTACACTGGAATTGGAAGCCGGAGCTACCTTGCTCTTTTCTGACAACTTTGAAGACTATCTTCCTTTTGTCGAGGTTCGCCACGAAGGAGTGATGATGAAAAGTTTCCAGCCTTTGATTTATGCGGTAGATGCCGAGAATATTACGATCAAAGGAGAAGGAACTTTAAACGGACAAGGAAAGAAATGGTGGATGGAGTTCTTTCGTGTCATGATTGATTTGAAAGACAATGGCATGCGTGATGTGAATAAATATCAGCCAATGTGGGATGCAGCAAACGATACGACAGCAATTTATGCTGAAACGAACAAGGATTATGTAAATACATTGCAACGTCGCTTTTTCCGTCCTCCGTTCATTCAGCCCGTTCGTTGTAAGAAAGTAAAGATTGAAGGAGTGAAAATCATAAATTCTCCCTTCTGGACGGTCAATCCGGAATTTTGCGACAATGTAACCATAAAGGGGATCACCATAGATAATGCGCCCTCACCAAATACGGACGGAGTGAATCCGGAATCCTGCCGCAATGTACATATCAGCGACTGCCATATATCAGTAGGAGACGATTGCATCACAATCAAGTCGGGAAGAGATGCGCAGGCCCGTCGTTTGGGAGTACCTTGCGAGAATATCACTATCACCAACTGCACCATGCTTTCCGGTCATGGAGGCGTTGTTATCGGCAGCGAGATGAGTGGGAGTGTGCGTAAAGTTACTATTTCCAATTGCGTGTTTGACGGAACAGATCGTGGAATCCGTATTAAGTCGACCCGTGGAAGGGGAGGAGTCGTTGAAGATATTCGTGTCAGCAACGTCGTAATGAGCAACATTAAACAGGAAGCTGTTGTATTGAATTTGAAGTACAGTAAAATGCCTGCCGAACCTAAGAGTGAACGCACTCCGATATTCCGTAACGTACATATCAGTGGAATGACTGTGACAAACGTAAAGACTCCGATCAAAATAGTGGGCTTGGAAGAAGCGCCGATATCTGACATCGTTTTGCGTGATATTCATATTCAAGGAGGGAAACAGAAATGTATCTTCGAAAATAGTGAACGTATCACGATGGATGACGTAATCGTCAATGGTGAAGTAATTAAAAGCACCACAGATACCACAGATTAACACAGATTTTTAATTCGACTAAATTATAAAAATAATAAATCTGTGAAAATCTGTGTAATCTGTGGTGAAAAAACAACTTACATAAATTAAAAATAGATGAAACGAATCCTTTTTACTATGCTTCTTGCCGCATCTCTTTCGGCCGAAGCCCAGACGCAAACATACGAGACGGAATTTGCCCGTCCCTTGAACGAAGTACTGACGGATATACAGAACCGTTTCGGAGTCCGTTTGAAATATGACATTGATACGGTGGGAAAAGTGCTGCCTTATGCTGATTTCCGTATTCGTCCTTATTCCGTGGAAGAATCCTTGACGAATGTATTGGCACCTTTCGATTATAAATTTGTCAAGCAGAAAGGAAATATGTATAAGCTGAAAGCATACGAGTATCCACGTCGTACAGATGCAGATGGAGAGAAGATGTTGGCTTATCTGAATACACTCTATACAGACCGACAGTCTTTTCAACTTCGTGCCGATTCTCTGAAAAAAGAGGTACGTCAGCGTTTAGGTATCGATACTTTGCTGGCTCAATGTGTCAAATCCAAACCTATTCTTTCAAAGATACGTAAGTTTGATGGCTATACCGTGCAGAATTTCGCGCTTGAAACACTTCCCGGATTATATGTTTGCGGTTCTATCTACACGCCCCAATCGAAAGGAAAACATGCGTTGATAATCTGCCCTAACGGACATTTTGGTGGCGGACGTTATCGGGAAGACCAACAACAACGTATGGGAACTTTAGCACGTATGGGAGCTGTTTGTGTAGACTATGATTTGTTTGGATGGGGAGAGTCGGCTTTGCAAGTTGGCAGTGCGGCACACCGTAGCAGTGCGGCGCACACTATACAGGCAATGAACGGCTTACTGATTCTTGACTACATGCTTGCTTCCCGTAAGGACATTGATACCAGCCGTATTGGTACGAATGGCGGTTCGGGGGGAGGTACCCATACTGTATTGTTGAGCGTATTGGATGATCGTTTCACCGCTTCAGCTCCGGTGGTGAGCCTGGCTTCTCACTTCGACGGTGGCTGTCCCTGCGAAAGCGGAATGCCCATTCAACTATCTGCAGGAGGAACCTGCAATGCGGAATTAGCCGCAACTTTTGCTCCTCGTCCACAACTGATCGTATCGGATGGCGGCGACTGGACGGCCAGTGTTCCTACTCTTGAATTTCCTTATCTGCAACGAATCTATGGATTCTACCAGGCAAAAGATAAAGTAACGAATGTACATCTTCCCAAAGAGAAACATGACTTTGGCCCGAATAAGCGGAACGCCGTTTATGACTTCTTCGCAGAAGTATTCAAGTTGGATAAAAAGATGTTGGATGAAAGCAAGGTCACCATTGAACCGGAATCCGCTATGTATAGTTTTGGCGAAAAAGGAGCTTTGCTTCCTGAAGGCGCCATCCGTTCTTTTGACAAGGTAGCTGCTTATTTTGACAAGAAGGCTTTTGCTAATTTAAAATCAGATGCTTCTCTTGAAAAGAAAGCCATCGACTGGGTAGCTTCTTTAGAGTTGAACGATGATAAAAAGGCAGGTTTTGCAGTAACTGCCATTTATAATCATCTTCGAAAAGTGCGTGACTGGCATAATGAGCACCCTTATACAACAATCCCCGAGGGTATCAATCCCCTGACAGGCAAACCGCTTTCTAAGCTCGACCGTGAAATGATTGCAGATTCCGCTATGCCGAAAGAAGTACATGAAAGGCTAATGAAAGATTTACGCAGAGTATTGACGGAAGAACAGATTGAACAAATCCTGGATAAATACACGGTAGGTAAAGTTGCTTTTACCTTGAAAGGTTATCAGGCCATTGTGCCCAATATGACAGAGGAGGAAACAGCTTTCGTTCTGGAACAGTTGAAATTGGCTCGCGAACAAGCTATTGACTACAAGAATATGAAGCAGATTTCTGCTATCTTTGAAATTTATAAAACCAAATGCGAACAGTATTTCAATGAGCATGGTCGCAACTGGCGTCAGATGTTCAAAGAGTATGTGAATAAGCGAAACGCTGAAAAAAAAGCTCAAGAAAAGAAATAAAATGAGGGTAAACCCTTAACCTCCATACATATCGGAGTATCATTCGGGATAATATAGAAGAATATAATAGAGCTATGCTTTGCAACTGACAAAGCATAGCTTTATCATATCTAAAGCATAGCTTTAGCTCTCAAAAAACACTGCTATAATTTATTTCTTCACGATTACTAAACATCTTTTTCGCAGAAAATGTGTTATTTTGTAGATGGCTAACAGAAATGTATATGATATGGATAAGCAAAAAGTAGCATTAGTCCTTTCCATGGGGGGAGCACGTGGAATAGCACATATAGGAGTAATTGAAGAATTACTTCGTCACAACTTTGAGATTACTTCCATTGCAGGAAGTTCCATGGGAGCAATGGTAGGAGCAATGTATGCTTCTGGAAAAATGGAAGAATGTAAAGAATGGTTATATAGCTGGGATAAACGTAAGATGTGGGAATTGGCGGATCTTACCCTAAGCCGGGATGGATTAGTGAAAGGCGACCGTTTTATCAAAGAACTGAAACAGATTATTCCGGACATGAATATTGAAGACCTGCCTGTCCCTTATGTGGCGATGGCTACGGATATTGTACGCGATCAGGAAGTCAGGTTTGACAGAGGGAGCTTACATGAAGCTATCCGTGCGTCTATTTCTATCCCTATGCTTTTTCGTCCATTGAGAAAAGACGGTATGGTGCTGATTGACGGAGGTATTCTGAATCCTCTTCCATTGAGTCATGTGCAACGCACTGAAGGAGACATTCTGATAGCTGTCGATGTGAATGCACCCATTGATACCGGAAAGAAAAAGAAAGTATCTCCTTATAATCTGTTGACAGAATCTTCCAGGATGATGATGCAGCAAATCACCCGTTATCAGATAGAACGTTGTCAGCCGGATATCTTAATTCAAATTTCCGGCGATACGTATGATATGTTGGAGTTCCATCATGCTGCTTCGATAGTGAAAACTGGAGTGGAAGTTGCTCGAAGAATATTAATGCAATAAATAGTATTCATTAAAGTGATAGATTTTTATTCAATATAAATCATCTTTTTCGTCATTCCCCCGTCAATAGTGATGTTTTCTCCATTGATGAAATCATTGTTTTCCTCGCAGAGAAACAGGCACATGCGGGCAATATCTTCCGGTTTGCCTACCCGCCGGGAAGGATGCTGTGAATGGTCTTCCGGTTGGAGTTGATCATAATCATGAGTTTGTATCCATCCCGGAGCAATGGAATTTACGGTGATATTCCATTCAGATAAAGACAAAGCCAATGCATGAGTCAAAGAATAGATACCACCTTTCGAAGCTGCATACCCTTCAGTTCCCGGTTCACTCATCAGATAACGTGTAGAGCAGATATTTATAATTCGGCCGTATGGGTTGGGAGAGGGCTGCTTTTTACGATGGATGGCAAGCAGCCGGGAAGTGATGAATACTGGACGCAGGTTAATAGAAAGAATTTTGTCGAAATCTTCTACACTTGTTTCTGTGATAGAAGAAAATTTGCTGATACCGACGTTGTTGACAATAATATCAATATCGTTCCATTCGGCAAGAATGGTTTGCATACAACTTTCAAGCGCGTTTTTATCACTTACGTCGACTTTATGGAATATAGCCCCGGTTGCCTTCGCAGTTTCCTGTCCTGATATTTCGTTTATATCACAAAAGGCAACTTGATTTCCAGCCAGGCGAAAAGCTTCTACTATTGCTTTGCCTATTCCTTCCGCTCCGCCTGTTATAAATACTCTTCTTTTTGAGTCCTCCGGTTTTGAAACCGTTGAAGTGTGAGACTTCGATTCAGCCGGACGTACTGCTGTTAGTTTCTTCTTACCATATTTTTGTGCTTGTTTCCAAGCAGCTTTTCGGGCTTCGTATTGTTCCTGTTGTCTCTCTATGTAATTATCTGCCATCGTTATTTTTTATTTATTGGCAAATGTAAAGTATAAAATGGATAAATACAAGAATCGACCGCTCTTTTGCGGACAAAGGAGCAGTCGATTTCATTCAGATGGTCGTTCAAAATTTAAAACTTTGTCAGATCTATCTCTGCATATTTAATTCGTTGACGGCGCCAAGTGTAAATGGCATGCAGTTTCCCGTCTTTCCCCTGAATAATGCTAGGGTAAGAGTATTGGCTAATCGGACTATCTTCTAATGTAAGAACAGGCTGCCAATTGATACCATCTTCTGAAACGGCCACACAGAGCGGAGTACGCGGACCTTTCGGAGTTCCGGGCAATGTAGAGAAATTATTGTAGATAAGTATATGTCTACCGTCTTTCATTGTCACAGCATCCGTTCCGGAATTATTATTCGGAACATCCAGTAGCGTTACTTTACTCCACGTATCACCATTATCGCTGCTCCACGCAGTTGCTACCTGTGCGTTACGTGTGCGGCAGAGTATCTGTAATCTTCCATCCTTATGCTTCAAAATACTGGGTTGTATTGCATAAACAGGTTTGGCTCCTTCTCCTTTGATAGCTTCTCCGCCTTCCTGGTCATCCACATTCATATCCCCCTTTTTGCGGTTTTGGGTGGGGACGGATAACTCGGCATCCAGTGGTCCGACCATCTTCCAGGTCTTGCCTTTATCATCGGAAATCTCGAAATGAACTCTCCATCCGTTACTTCCTTCCGTACTGGAAGGGCAGATGATACGCCCATTGATATATTCCGGCTTATTCTTAATAGGTCCAAGAAAACCTTCCGGAAGCGGTTCGCGTTTGCTCCAGGTCTTTCCTCCGTCGCGTGAACGAACTAACCATCCTGTCCAGTCACTCACTTTCAGACCTATTTTATAGAATAAAATCAAGTCACCTCCGGGAATCTGGAAAAGAACCGGATTCCAACAAGCTTTTCTGCGGGCAATAAGTTTTCCTTGTTCATCTTTCACAGGTGTACAAGTTGAATCGATTCCAGCCAATACAGCTTGCGAATCTTTGAGCGAGAACACACCGTCAGCGGCAAGCTTAGGGGCAGTCCATTCTTTGGAACCTTTCAGCTTACGACATACCCAAATGCAACAATCCGGATTGCGTTCTTTGGTTCCTCCGAAGAAAGAGGCTACGAGATCGCCGTTCTTCAGTTCTACAATCGTAGCTCCGTGACATTCGGGGAAAGAAGTTTTTTTGTATAGGAATTCATCACTTAGAATAGCTGTATTCCGGGTGGGTATGTCTACACTGAAGTGATATTTTCCCGATCCGATCTTTTCCTTCCGTCCATCCGGTAGGTGCACTTCACCTGTTGTGTTGGCAGGAAGCTCGATGTCCCATTCCAGATGAGTAGGAGTCTTTGCCCACCGGCTGATTATTTTCCCGTAGATACTCATGTATGAGGCATCCACATTGCTCAATTCCTGGATTTCAAAAGCCGGTTGGAAAATGATATGTTTGTAACCGGACTTCCAGCGGTCTGCACGAATACCTGCCAAATTATTGAAACACCAGGGTAATAAATCGCCTAAAAGCATCACGTGATTACCGCTGTTCATTTCAGGATTGGCCGTATCACCGTTCCATAACTCCCAAATAGTGGTAGCACCTTTTTCAACCATATATCCCCAAGATGGATATGTTTTATTGGTAGCCAACAGGTAGGCTACATCGGCATGGCCACGACGGCTCAATTCGCGCAATAGCCATTGCACACCGATTACTCCGGTACTTATATGTCCCTTGTTGGTGGTGATAATAGAAGTGACGGCATTTTTAGCTACCTCATGGATGTAGTTCTTAGGTACCAGTCCAAAAGCAAGTGGCAGGATATTGGCAGTAACTGTGTTGTTGCCATAGAAAATGCTATCGGGATATAAAGTATGTCCCGGTACGGGAGAAGTACCTTCTTTTATGTGCAGAAAACGGGCATTGAATGCATCTTTCATACGATGTTCCAAATCTTCCCATTCTTCTGCGTCGGCTTTCAGCCCTTGCAGGCTTGCAAAGCGGTGCATCAGTTGTAATACCTTCAGATAATAAGCGGTGGCGATCAAAGCTCCGTCGGTCTTGCGGGAAGGGTCCTTACTATGAATTAACTCCAGTGATTCGGGTGGAACACACCAGTCACCATATTTATCTTTGGTGATGATAAAATCCTCTGTCATGTAGTATTCACGGATATGAGATACCCACTTCTTGATAGCCGGATAATTCTCTTCGATCGGACGTTTATCTCCAAAGTTCGTGAAAAGCATATCGCAGGCCATCGGTAAGGCGGCAGGCCAAGTCACATTGTCCGAGTAGTAGTTCCAGTATGCCGGGGCTACATCAGGAATACAACCGTCTTCCCGTTGCGCTTCGCGAATGTCACGCGCCCATTTGGTATACATGGCGTAATTGTCGAAAAGCATACTTTCTCCCCAACAACCCATGGTACGGTCACCCAACCAGGGTTGGCGTTCATTCCGTTGCGGACAGTCAACCGGCATCCCTTTATAGTTGCTTCGGATTCCCCAAAATGCATTACGGACAATCTTATTCAGGGTTTCGTCAGAACAGTTGAAAGTACCGGTATGCTCCATTTCATCTTCTACTATTTCGGCAACGAAATCTTCTGCTTTTGCGTCCGGATAACCGCTGACTTCTACATAACGGAATCCATGATAAATAAAGCGAGGCGCCCAGGTAGCATCTTTGGTTTCGCGTCCGTTGGCAACATATACATCTGTAGAACGGGCATCCCTGAAGTTTCTTGTATAAAGTTCACCATTATCTTGCAGGCTTTCTGCAAAACGGAGACGGATGCTGTCACCGGCTTGCCCTTTTATCCGGAAACGTACCCATCCCGCCATATTCTGACCGATATCCAGAATATATTTGCTACCGAGCTTTTTAATAGAAACGGGTTTCAAGGTTTCTGTGACTTTCATGCCCGGCATCATTTGTGCACGCAATGTTCCCGAAGGAATACTGACACGTTGGGCCTGCATCCAGTCCTTGTCATCATATCCGGTTTGAGTCCAGTCTCCTAACTCTTTACGGGCATCATATTCTTCGCCGTCATATTCATTGTTGCTACGGATAGGACCTTCAGTAGTTAATTTCCATGAAGTGTTTGTAGCAATTGTTTCTTTGCTGCCGTCTGCATATTCAACAATCAGATTCAACCGAAGCTTAGGATAACCGAAAGTCGGTATCTTATACGGTTTATAGTTCTGACGCATCGTATAGAAGCGGCCGTTGCCGAGAGTTACTCCGATAGCATTTTCTGCCTGAAGCAGTGAAGTCACATCGTATGTGTTGTACAGAATCGTTTTCCGGTAGTCGGTAGGAGCAGGTGCCAGTATTTGATTGCCGATGCGTTGCCCGTTGATAAACAGCTCATATAATCCCATTCCGGCGATATGTACTGTGGCACGTTTCACGCCTTTCTTTAACGCAAACTCTTTTCGAAGATAACGGGCTGCCAAACGGCTCCATTGTGTTTCGCTGTCTCCGGGAGCGGCCCGATCCAAGCCGATCCATTGTCCTTGCCAGTCCGCTTCATTAAATAGTCCTGTGGTCCAGAAAGCCGGAGCACTCCAATTCGTTGCACCTTTGTTGGTGTCGATTTTCACTTTCCAATAGTAGGAAGCATTACGTTTTAATGTTTTTCCCTGATAAGTGATCCATTGGGAAGCGTCAGATTCAATCTTTCCTGAATCCCATATATCTCCTTTTTCTTGTTCCAATAGCTCCGGGGAAGATGCGACAAGAATGTGATACGCAGTCTGTATCACATTCTGTTCATCCGATTCGATGCGCCAACTCAATCGGGGCTGGCGCACGTCGATACCTTCCGGACTTTTCAGCAGTTCCGTTCGCAGATCAGTGATATCTATGGCTGCGTATATGGACCCGGTAAAGAGCAGAAGAGAAAATAGGAATAATATAAATATTCTTTTATTCATGAGCATAAATTATATAAAAAGAGTAATTGCTTACTTTGGCACCGAATGGAAACTAGGCTCCGGCACCTTGCCGGTCCGGTAACTCTGTCCAGTCTTTCCCTATATAGTTCTTACTACTGTCCACTACAATCAGGATATGGTCGTTCCCGCTGCAATAACCGCTATCGTGCTGGAATTTATGCACACCATTATCAAATTCTCCGATGTATTCCAATTTACCATCTTTCGTAGTGTACCACCAGGCATTCTTTTTCGCACCGCTAATCTTGCTGAAATCAACTTCCATCGGACGTCCGGTATAGTTGTATACCATCAGATAATCATTACCACGTGTAGCGATAGCGCGGTCGTAACGTTCTCCATTCTGTCCTGCAATGATAGACTGATCGGGTATGCGTTCGAAGAACGGGAAAGTCAGCATCAGGTTTTTCAGATACTTCATCTGATTGTAGCCCGGATCATTCAAAGCATCATACCAGGGCTTTTTTGCACCGTAAGCACCACCTACACCCGGTTTGATAAATTGCATGATTGAGTTATGACCGTAAGTATGTCCGAAAGCTCCGGCAAATACAGACCAGTAAGCATAACGGCGTACGTCATAATCCTTCCACAACAGTTCATTCTCATCGTGCAGGCCATGAGGAATTTCTTCGTAGATCGGTTCGCCGTCAATCACAGGTTTCATGGGTTCCATGGCCATGCTGCGTTCTACAAAACGCCAGTTATCTTCTTCCGTATTTTCTTCGATAGGATAGTCACCATCTCCGAAACGTTGTCCGTAGCGGCGGTGTCCGCTTTGGAACATGTTGAAATCCAACCAGGGAGCATTATTGAACCAAGTTGCGGAGGTTGTCCTTCCGCGTGGATGGAATGTCATCAGGTGATTTTTGTCGATAGCCTTGATAGAGGTTGCTAATGCTTCCCATTCGGCTGTTTTCACGTCTCCGCGAATATCCCCACCGATAAACCAGATAATATTGGGTTCGTCCTTATAACGCTCCGCTAAAAACTTGCCGTATGCTTTTGCCTGTTCTACAGTCATTTCGCCCCGATTTACCGGGCTTCCCCAAATACAGACCATACCAATATACTGACCTTTCTTGGCTGCTGTACGGATGATGTAATCCATGTGGTCCCAATAACCGTATACACCTTTTTGATTGATGTTTTTGAAGTTATATCCGTCAATCATCGAATATTGTCCGTAGATATTCATAGACGGAACATTGTTCAACGTTTGAACCTGAATCACGTTATATCCGCGACGTTTACATTGTTCCAGGTAATATTCGGCTTCATCCCGGTTCAAGCGTTCGGGCAATAGCCAACCGGTTTCTCCCAACCAAAAGAAAGGAGTGCCGTTTTCGTGTTTCAGATAACGTCCCTCTTCGGAAACTACGAGCTTGCCATTGTTCCAGGGGATATACGTCTTTTGTGTTTTCTTCTGTGCTGCGACCGAAGTTGCCATTGTCAATAGCAGCAACAAAAGAGGAAGAATTTTGAATTTTCTCATTGTACTTTATCGTTTTTAGTTTATTTCTTTGTCATTTTCTCATACTCAATGGCAGCCAGAATAAATGAACCTACCGATTTCGGATCATTTTCTATGATCGGTTCACTGATATAATATTCAAATGAGCCGTCACGGTATCTTTTTGAATCTCCACCCAATCCTGCAACAGCACAGCAATTGGTGATTGTATAACTGCCATCTTCTTCCAAACGGGTAAATGTCTTTACCATTCCGTCAAAGGCTTTTTGTGTCGGTTCGATATATTCGTTGTCAATATATCCTTTATTAATAGCTTTGGCAAGCGTATAGATAAACAGGGCAGTGGCAGATGATTCCAAATAATTACCTTCACGCGCTCCCTGATCGGTTACCTGATACCAGGTTCCGGATGAAGGATCCTGATATTTCACAATCGCTTTAGCCAATCCCTGCAGAATCTGTATAATGCTGTCGCGTCCGGCAGTTTCCTGTGGCAGGAAGTCCAGTACATCCACAATAGCTGCTCCATACCATCCGATGCTGCGACTCCAAAAATTAGGAGAGCAACCCGTTTCAGGATTGGACCATTTCTGTTCGTGACTTTCATCCCATCCGTGATAATAAAGCCCTGTTGCGGGATCATAAGTCTTGCTCTTTATCAAAAGAATTTGTTTCGTTGCTTCGTCAAATAAAGCAGGTTCATCAAAAGTAGCACCATATTGAACCAGATAAGGAGAAGCCATAAAAATTCCGTCCAACCACATTTGATGAGGATATCTCAATTTATGCCAAAATCCTCCCTCACTGGTACGGGGTTGCTCCGCCATTTGCTTGCGTAAAGTATCCATAGCTATTTTGTAGCGTTCGTCTCCGGTCTGTGCATAAAGATCGAAAAGGATCTTTCCGCCGTTGACATTATCAATATTGAATGAAAGATACTTCATGGTTTTGATATGCCCGTCAGCATCTATCAGGCTATCCGCATAAATCTTGGCATACTCATAATATGTACTGTCCCCGGTATGTTTCCATTCTTCCAACATGGATTTCACTACAAGTCCGTGGGTATATCCCCAACGTGGTTTTTTCGCTTTTTCAATCATCCAGGGTTCGGGAAAACGTTGCATTTCGGAGCGTGCCATGCGTTCACTCCATTTTTCCGTTTCTGCTTTTTGAGGTGCTGTGCAAGCCAGAAAACAAGCAGTTCCACAGACGGCAATCAGTTTTAATAAGTTCTTGTTCATTATCGGTCGAGTTATTATTTTCCAATCAGTACATATTCTTTTCCTGCTTTGGTAGGCAGATCATAGAGGTAAGTCTCTGCAATTTCCACTTTGTTCAAGTTTGCTTTTTCGTT
>ERZ773227.1860-NODE-1860-length-12890-cov-11.901675_pt1 | contig 12890 bp, 13 predicted proteins | sample MGYA00580525_ERZ773227 | MGnify/ENA primary metagenome ERZ773227 (study PRJEB29015, sample SAMEA2737782) | human gut metagenome | biome: human gut; feature: human-associated habitat; material: faeces | place: China | collected 2012 ... | reverse complement strand
ACTCAATTCTATCACTATATCTTTCCGCATTTCACTTTTTTGTAGTAACTTTGCATCCTAAACCATAGACAAATATGAAGAGAGTTATTATTTTATTTTCAGCTTTTACTCAGCTGTTATTCATGTTGCCGCTTTCTGCACAGGAGTCCGTTCAAGATTCCATAATTCCGGCCGATTCAGTGCAGATTGCTCCTGTACAGGCTGTCAAGCCTTCCAAGAAGGTAACAAAGTCTTCAACAGTGGTGGCGAAAGCCAAGGTGGTGCGATCGGATACGCTTTCAACGGAGCTTCAGAAATATTTGATGCTGAAACTCAATATGTCGGGACCGACTCCTAAGTTGGATACAGTTTCCTATTTATATAATAAGTATATTGCTCAGTTGGATTATCTGAATGATCCTTCTGTGCCGGCACGTTATATTCCTTCCGACCCCGATTATTTTCGCCTGTTTACTCCATTGGCATATTATTATGCTCCGATGAAGCAATATTCTACAATAGACTGGAAGCCGATACAGTTGGATACTACTCCGAATCTGACGGCAGAGCTTTTGCCTTATGATACGCTGGTATTTACTAAAACCAAACGAGCCAATATACTGGTCAACAACGCATTAATGGATCTTTATCTGAAACGTCCGGAATTGGTTGTTACTACGGAAGACCGGATCATGAGCCGTGATGTTTTCCGTCCGGATGTGAAGCCGAAAATATCCCCGAAAGCAAACGTTATTCATTTGTTTCAGCGTGAGGAGATGAGTGATAATGTAGGGAAGGCCGATATTAAGATCAGCAAGCCTAACTGGTGGGTGACCGGTGGTAACGGATCGTTGCAGATCAGCCAGAACCACCTTTCGGACAACTGGTATAAGGGAGGAGAAAGTAACTTCTCCGGATTAGCTACTTTTCAGATATTTGCAAATTACAACGACAACGAGAAGATCTTGTTCGAGAATCAGCTTGAAGCTAAGTTGGGCATGACTTCCACTCCGTCGGATGAATACCATAAATACCTCTTTAATACCGACCAACTCCGCTTATATAATAAGTTAGGTTTAAGAGCACTTAAAAATTGGTATTATACGATTTCTTCAGAGTTCAAGACTCAGTTTTGCCATGGATACAAGGCCAATAGTGAAGATTTGGTTTCTGCTTTCATGTCTCCGGCAGATTTAGCAGTCAGTATCGGTATGGACTATAAACTGAACAAGAAGAAATTCAACCTTTCCGTGTTTATGGCTCCATTGACCTATAACTTGCGTTACATCGGTAATTCAGAAGTAGACGAAACTAAATTCGGCTTGGAAAAAGGCAAATGTTCAAAGAATGATTTCGGTTCTCAATTGCAATCGACATTCAATTGGAATATTATCACTGCCGTTACATTGGAATCCCGTCTCAACTATCTGACCAATTATCATTGGGCACGTGTGGAATGGGAAAATACTTTCAACTTTATTTTGAACCGTTATTTGTCCACAAAACTTTATGTGCATACTCGTTTTGACGATAGCTCCAAGCCGACTGAAGGCGACAGCTTCTTCCAGTTGAAAGAACTGCTAAGTTTCGGTATTAATTATAAATGGTAGAAATTATAACAAATAAAACAAAATCAGGCGCGGATTTCCGCGCCTGATTTTGTTTATAAGTGCGCATTTCTATTAGCATTCTAAAAAGAAAGCATTTTTTTCTTGTTTCTTATTTATTATTTTGCCTATCTTTGCAGCAGGAATTATTTCATTGCCTAAGTAGCAATGGAAAAAGTGGGGTAAAAAAATATGATCATTAGCAAAAATGACGATCGAAATGTTCTGCCAACAGATGTGATTGGCAGAAGCGTAGCGCACTCTAAACGCTGGTTAGTCGCCATTGTGCGTATCCATCATGAGAAAAAGACAAGTGAGCGCCTCACTAAAATGGGCGTTGAAAATTTCCTTCCTATCCAACAAGAAGTTCATAACTGGAGTGACCGTCGCAAGGTTGTCGACAGAGTCATCCTTCCAATGATGATCTTCGTCCACGTTGATCCACAAGAACAAAAAGAAGTTCTGACCTTATCCGCTATCAGCCGCTACATGGTACTACGTGGGGAGAGTACTCCGGCTGTAATTCCCGACCAACAAATGTTACGATTCAAATTTATGCTCGACTATTCGGACGAAACGATTTGTATGAGCACATCGCCATTAGCGCCGGGAGAAAAAATACGTGTAATAAAGGGGCCATTGGCAGGACTGGAAGGGGAACTGGTAGATATGAATGGGAAATCAAAAGTCGCCGTCCGACTGACAATGTTGGGATGTGCGTGTGTAGATATACCGGCAGGATGTGTGGAGCCGGTTTAGTACTTTCGATTGAATTTAAAAATTCAGATTAATCAATGAAAATGCAAAAACTAATGGGTGCGCTCATCCTCATATTGATGTTGGGCGCTACACCTGTGACTGCTCAAAATATGAGCGACTCTCAAGTATTGGAATATGTCAAAGAGGGGATTAGACAAGGGAAAGAACAAAAGCAGCTGGCCTCCGAGTTAGCCCGCAAGGGTGTAACCAAGGAGCAGGCCCTGCGTGTGAAGCAGCTCTATGAGCAGCAGAACAACGTGAACGCTTCCAACGCCACAGGTACGGATATCAACGAATCCCGCCTTCGTGAAGAGATGAAGGAGAACACCTCGGATATGTTGGAGGACCACCCTAGTACCCAAGACCTCGCACGCGGTAATCAGGTCTTCGGACGTAACATCTTCAACACCCGTAATCTGACCTTCGAACCCAGTGTCAATATCGCCACCCCCTTGAATTACCGCCTTGGCCCCGGTGACGAAGTGATAATCGATATCTGGGGGGCGAGCCAGAATACTATCCGCCAGCAGATCTCTCCCGACGGCACTATCAATATCCAGAAGATAGGCCCCGTCAACCTGAACGGACTTACGATCGCTGAAGCGAACGACTATCTCAAGAAGACATTAAACAAGATCTATAACGGTCTTAATAATACGAACGACCCGACTTCTGACATCCGTCTGACACTCGGCAGCATCCGTACTATCCAGATCAATGTCATGGGTGAAGTGGTCCAGCCGGGCACCTACTCCCTTTCCTCCTTTGCCACTGTCTTTCACGCGCTTTACCGTGCGGGAGGTGTGAGTGACATCGGCAGCCTGCGCAATGTCCAACTGGTCCGTAACGGCAGGAACATCGCTACAATCGACGTCTACCAGTTTATCATGAAAGGTAACATTCAGGACGATATCCGTCTTCAGGAAGGCGACGTTGTGATAGTTCCCGCTTATGAGGTACTGGTCAAGATCGACGGCAAGGTGAAACGTCCGATGCGTTTTGAGATGAAGAAGGACGAGAACCTTTCCACGCTTATCAGCTATGCCGGCGGCTTTGAAGCCGACGCCTACACCCGTTCTTTGCGTGTGGTCCGCCAGAACGGTCAGGAATATGAAGTCAACACGGTCAAGGACATGGATTACAGTGTCTATAAGATGCGCAACGGTGATGTTGTGACGGCCGAAGCTATCCTTAACCGCTTCATCAACAAGCTTGAAATCCGCGGTGCGGTCTACCGTCCCGGTATCTACGAACTGAACGGCAGGCTGAATACCGTCCGCGAACTGGTCAACGAATCCCAGGGCCTTACCGGTGATGCGTTCCTGAACCGTGCCGTCCTTTACCGTCAGCGTGAGGACCTGACTTCCGAAGTAATCCCTCTGGATATCAAGTCTATCATGGAGGGTACTTCCCCCAATCTTCCCCTGATGAAGAATGACATTCTTTATATTCCCAGCATTCATGACCTGGAGGACAGGGGTAATGTGGTCATCCACGGTGAAGTGGCTCAGCCTGACTCGTATCCTTATGCGGATAACATGACCCTTGAAGACCTGATCATCCAGGCAGGCGGTCTGCGTGAAGCCGCTTCCGTAGTCCGTGTTGATGTATCCCGCAGAATAAAGAACCCGTATAGTACAGTTGATAATGATACTATCGGTCAGATGTATACGTTTGCCTTAAAGGACGGTTTTGTAGTTGACGGCCGCCCCGGCTTTGTCCTTCAGCCCTACGATGAGGTTTATGTTCGTCGCAGCCCCGGTTATCAACCTCAACAGAATGTTTCAGTCGAAGGAGAAATACTTTTCGGCGGTTCCTATGCGATGACCAGCAGGGAGGAACGTCTTTCAGACTTGATCAATAAAGCCGGCGGAGCCACCAACTACGCTTATCTTCGTGGTGCGAAGCTTACCCGTGTAGCCAATGCGAGTGAGAAGAAACGTATGGGTGATGTAATCCGTTTGATGAGCCGTCAGTTGGGTGAGGCTATGCTTGATTCCCTGGGTGTCCGTGTGGAGGATACGTTTACGGTCGGTATCGATTTGGAGAAGGCGTTGGCCAATCCCGGAAGTACGGCAGATATTGTGTTGCGTGAGGGTGATGTAGTCTCCATTCCAAAGAATAATAATACGGTAACAATCAATGGTGCCGTCATGGTTCCTAATACTGTTTCTTATATGAAAGGCAAGGATGTAGACTATTATCTGAATCAGGCGGGAGGTTATTCTGAGAATGCGAAGAAGAGTAAGAAGTTCATTGTTTATATGAATGGTCAGGTGACTAAGGTGAAGGGTAGTGGCAAGAAACAGGTTGAACCCGGTTGTGAGATTATAATTCCCAGTAAGGCGAAGAAGCGGACTAATATTGGCAATATATTGGGTTATGCCACCTCTTTTAGTTCATTGGGAATGATGATTGCTTCTATTGCCAATTTAATCAAGAAATAACGATTATATCTTAACTCGCTATGATAGAACAGACATCAGAAAAAGACATAAAGCAGAAACAGAATAATCACAATGATGAAGAAATCGAAATCGATTTAATAGGTATTCTTCGTAAGATTATAGGCATTCGTAAGACAATTTACAAAGCTGCCGGTATTGGCTTGGTTATAGGTATCATTGTAGCTATAAGTATTCCCAAACAATATACGGTTGGAGTTACTCTTTCTCCTGAAATGGGAAATACTAAAGCCGGCGGTTTATCCGGTTTGGCAGCTTCTTTTTTGGGAAGTGGAATGGCTATAAATGAAGGAACTGATGCCTTGAATGCTTCTTTGTCTGCCGATATTGTATCTTCTACTCCTTTTTTGTTGGAACTTTCCACTATGAAAATTCCAGCATTGGAAGGTGAAACTATGACCTTAAATGTTTATTTGGATGAAGAGTCTTCTCCTTGGTGGAGTTATGTAATCGGACTTCCGGGTATGGTAATTGGTGGGGTAAAATCATTATTTACTGAAGAAGAGTCTGAATTAGTACCTTCAGATAAGGCAAATCTGGGTACAATCGAATTATCTAAGAAAGAATCGAAAAAGATTGAATCACTCAAGAAAAAGATTCTTGCTTCTGTAGATAAGAAAACTTCAATGACTACAGTTTCCGTGACTTTACAGAATCCCAAGGTTGCCGCAGTAGTAGCTGATTCTGTCGTAAGGAAATTGCAGGAATATATCATAGATTATCGTACTTCCAAAGCAAAAGAAGATTGTCTTTATTTGGAGAGATTGTTTAAAGAGCGTCAGCAGGAATATTACGATGCTCAGAAGAAATATGCCGATTATATGGACTCTCATGATAATATCATTTTGCAGAGTGTTCGTGCCGAACAGGAACGCTTGCAGAATGACATGAGCCTTGCCTACCAAGTGTATAGTCAGGTGGCTAACCAGCTTCAAGTAGCCAGAGCCAAAGTCCAGGAGGAAAAACCAGTCTTTGCTGTTGTAGAGCCTGCGGTTATCCCATTATATCCTTCGGGAACCAGTAGAAAAATATATGTTTTAGCTTTTATTTTCCTATCAGTTTGTATTGTTATCTCTTGGAAGTTATTTGGAGAAGATATTCTGAATAAGTTCAAAGAAATCCGTGCCTAAAATCAATATTTAATGTGATATGGTATCAACAACCAGTCAAATAAATAAAGTCGTAGAGTTTATTGCAGTATTGGGAGATTTGATCATTCTGAACTTGTGTTTATTCTTTCTCCTTTTCTTTTGGGAAGAAACATTTGTATCTTTACCTTTTTCCTGCAGAGTTTCATGGATGATGACTTCGTTAAGTCTCTGTTATTTGGCATGCTCGGCGTCCCGCGGTAGAGCATGGAATAGCCGGGCGATTCGTGCTGATCAGCTTGTGGTACGTGTGCTGAAGAATATTATCATCTTTTCGGTTTTTTGGGCATGTATCATGGCTTTTAGTGGAATCTCCATAATCTCTCCTCTATTTTTTATTATCTATTTTTTTATCCTTTTTGTCGTATTAAGTGTTTATCGCATAATTATTCGTCGTTTGCTGATTGATTATTGTGCGAAAGGTAAACATAAAAGTTATGCTGTTTTTATAGGTGGAGGAGACAATATGCATACGTTGTATGAGGAAATGGAAAGCTCTTTGGCTGCCATTTATGAAGTTGTCGGTTATTTTGATGTTACTCCGAATGAAACTTTCTCCCCTCGATGCCGTTATCTTGGCAATCCGGACAATTTTGCTGATTTTATGTCCGGAAAAACATCCGTAAAACATGTATTCTGTTCTTTGGCAATGGATGAGGGACATTATAATGTTCCTATTATAAACTATTGCGAGAACCATTTACTTTATTTTCATGGTGTTCCTAATGTTTGTAAGGGATTTCCTCAACGTATTTGGCATAGTATGATAGGTAATATGCCGATTTTGAATTTGAGATACGAACCTTTAAGTAAAGTAGAGAATCGTTTCTTGAAACGGCTATTTGATATTATGTTATCCGGTATTTTTTTGGTTACTGTTTTTCCTGTTATTTACCTAATTGTGGGAACTATCATAAAATTGACTTCTCCCGGCCCTGTATTCTTCAAACAAATGAGGACAGGATTGAATGGCAGAGAATTCAAATGCTATAAATTTCGCTCTATGAGAGTGAATGATGAAGCCGACAAAAAACAGGCAACGGTTGATGATCCTCGAAAAACTAAATTTGGAAATTTCCTTCGACGTTCTAATATAGATGAACTTCCTCAGTTTATTAATGTCTTTAGAGGTGAGATGTCTATAGTTGGGCCTCGCCCTCACATGTTAGCTCATACAGAGACTTATGCGCGATTGATTGATAAGTATATGGTACGTCATTTTATTAAGCCTGGAGTGACAGGTTGGGCACAGACTCATGGTTTTCGTGGTGAAACGAAAGAACTGTCTCAAATGGAAGGTCGTGTTCAGTCTGATATTTGGTATATGGAACATTGGACAATATTACTGGATTTATACATTATTTATAAGACTATAGTAAATGCAATTATTGGTGAGAAAAATGCATATTAAGATGTATGTTCTATATAAATGAGATTTTTTGATGAAATATTATTATTTTCTATGTTCGGTGTCAGTTTTGTGAAAAATAAAGTTAACAATGTTAGATGCTTTGAGAATTCGATAGACTTTTTATATACTAGTGTAAAGTTTGTGAATAACGATATTAAAGAAAAGCAGATAATTGAATATTAAACATTGAATGAATAAAAAGGTTCTGTGAAACGTGAGTGAGGGGGGGGTATGATTAGTATTGATAAATATTTAAAATCGCGAATTAGATCATATTTTTCAAGTGGTAGTGTACGTAGTGTTACTGTGAAGAGAAATATAGCAGGTTCTTTATTTCTAAAATGTATTAGTATTATAATTTCATTACAGGTTGTTCCTTTAACAATTGATTATATAAATCCTACTCGTTATGGGGTTTGGCTTACGCTTAGCTCTATTATTGCTTGGTTATCTTATTTTGATCTAGGTTTTGCGCATGGTTTTCGTAATCGTTTCGCAGAGGCAAAAGCAAAAAAGGAAATTTATTTAGCTAAAGAATATGTTAGTACTACGTATGCCATTCTTTTCTTGCTTTTTTCTTTTCTTTTTTTTATAGTACTTATTGTAAATAAGTTTTTAGATTGGGCTGCTATTCTAAATATAGATCCTTGTTATAATACAGAGTTGCAGTTTGTATTTGGAATATTAGCATGCTTTTTTTGTCTGAATGTTGTTGCAAGTGTATTTACCACTATGTTAATGGCTGACCAAAAACCAGCATTAGCCTCATTAATACAAACAGGAGGGCAGTTGTTTGCCTTTATAACAATTTATATTCTAACTAAAACAACAGTAGGCAGTCTTACTGCGTTAGCATTAGCTTTTTCTGGTATTCCTTGTTTTTTGTTAATTTTAATATCTATAATTTTATTTTGTGCAACAAAGTATAAAATGATCGCCCCTTCTATTAAATGTATTCGTTTCTCGTTGACTAAGAATATTTTAGGGTTAGGAGGGCAGTTCTTTATTATAACGATTTCAATGTTGTTTATTTATCAATTTATTAATATTATAATATCTCGTATTGTTGGTCCTGAAGCTGTGACTCAATATAATATTTCATACAAATATTTCAATGTATTTAGTATGTTTGCTTTTATTATTCTAACACCTTGTTGGTCTGCGTTTACGGATGCTTATGTACAAAAGGATTTTGAATGGATGAGAGGAATTCTAAAGAAGCTAGAGAAATTATGGCTTTTGTCTATTCCTATTCTTATTATAATGCTATTGTGTACAAAATTTCTATATGACTGGTGGATAGGGGAAAGTGTACGGATTCCTTTTACTTTGTCATTTTGTATGGCTTTTTATGTGTTGTTTCAAACAGGGGGGGGGATTTATATGTACCTCATTAATGGAACTAGTAAAGTGCGTTTACAGCTAATTGTTTATTTATTGTTTGCTATAATCTCAGTTCCAGTAATAAATATTTGCTGTCGATATTATGGTATTGAAGGGGCATTAATCGTACCAACAATTGTTTTTGCTTTACAGGCGTTAATAGGGAAAATCCAGATTACTAAAATTATAAATAATGAAGCTAAAGGAATTTGGCTTAAATGATATTAATTTTATTTGTACTGATATTTTTTATAGAGCCGAAAGTATGATAGTATTAAATAATTGCATGAAGTTTAATAATTTTATAGCTCTAGTGTCTGTTTTTAGAAAATATATTTTATTGGCCAACATATAAATATTAGATTGTTATTTTATATGAATAGAATTTCTATTTTAACTATTAAAAATAAATTGATTTTTATTTTGCATAAAGTAAAAATAGCTAAGGGAGCTACGTTATTAGGACGAATTCAAATACATAATCGTGGGCAGATTTATATAGGACGTTTTTTTACTTTAGTGGGATTGTCTTTCTATAATCCATTATGCCGAAGTGCAAGTTCCGTGTTAAGAACAGAAGAAAATGCAATATTGGAAATAGGGGAGTCTGTTGGCATAAGTGCTTCGGTCATTTGGGCATTTAGAAAAATCACTATAGGAAACAATGTAAATATTGGTGCTGATTGTATAATTATGGATTCTGATGCACACGCTTTAAAGGCGGAAGAACGTTTAGCGGGAGAAGATATCAAGAAGAGAATAGCAAATCCTATATATATAGGAAATAATGTTTTTATTGGTACTCGTTGTATTATATTAAAGGGTGTATCAATAGGAGATAATTCTGTAATTGGAGCTGGAGCTATTGTTACTAAATCAATACCTGCTAATTGCATAGCTGCGGGTAATCCTTGTAGAATAATTAAATATTTTAATGAATAATGAAATTGTTTTTTGTTACAACAGGAGGAGGGTTGGGGAATCAAATCATGTCATATGCTTTGTGGCTATATTTGAAGAAATCAGGATATCGAACAGTGTTTTATCTTAGAAAAAATCATTTAGAAAGAATTTTTGATATAAAAGATAGTTTGATAAAAAAGAATTATTTAGACTTCTTCATATACATAATAAAGCTGTGGGGTAGTTGTACTAGATTTTTTTATAGACTATTTCATAAAGTAAAGGATGTGGAATACTCTTCTCTGTTAGGAATAAACGTGATAGATTATCCGGAATGGGGAGATTATAAATTTATTGATGAGATATTAGCTGAATTAAAAAAAAAGTTGTCGTTTCCAGAAGATAATAATGAAAATAATAGGCGTATAATAAATATGATGCAAAGGTCAGATTCTGTTAGTATTCATGTTAGAAGAGGTGATTATCAGAATTCTGTCCATTGGAGAATTATTTTAGGGGATATTTGTGATAAAGAATATTATGAAAAGGCAGTAGAGAAAGCCTATTCTTTTTTACCTAAACCTGTTTTTTTTGTTTTTTCTGATGATATTGAATGGGTTAAGTCTAATCTTTATTTGAATGATCCTGTCTTTATAGATTGGAATAAGGGTGAAGACGCATTTCGAGATATTCAATTAATGTCGTATTGTAAAATGAATATAATTGCTAATAGCACCTTTAGTTTATGTGCGTCTTGGCTTAATATTAATATAGAACCAATAAGGATTGTTCCCTCTAAGTGGTTAAATAGTAATTCTGATAATTTATTATGTAAATATATACCTTCTGATTGGATTGTTGTTGATAATAGAAAACCAATAATTTCTATTATTAGTAATTCGAGTCTCTCTAAAGATACAATAAGAAATATTTTGAAACAACGATTTTCTGATTTTGAACTAATACTTAATAATAACGAGACAATAGAGTTTTGGGATAATAGGCTCAAAACTGGTGAGATAAATGGAAAATATGTGTATAATTATTCACTAAATGATTCTTTAAAGTTTAGAAATAGGAATTATTTATGGAATTGGTTATCAAAAATATATGTTAATGAATTATATGGATGATGTTGTTTTATTGTTGACAGCTTGTATTAATCCTAATGGTATGCTTTATACTACTATTCAGGATACAGAATTGCGTAAAAAACATTATATAGAAAGTTTGTTTTTTTATTTAACAAAAACTCAATATAAAATTGTTTTTGTTGAAAATTCAAATACAGATATATCTAGTCTTTATCAAAAGGAAATCTCTGAAGGACGGTTGGAATGTATAACTTTTGATGGAAATAATTATGATCGTTCTTTAGGAAAGGGCTATGGAGAGGCTCTAATTTTGGATTATGCATGTATGCATTCGAAATTAATATCAAAATGCTATTATATAGTGAAAATAACGGGACGGGTAATTGTTGAAAATGTTGTAGCATTGATTGATTCATGCTCTTTTGAAAAAAAAAGCGTTTATTGTGAACTGGGGTTAAGAGAAAAAACCACAGTTTCAGTATTTTTTATAGCACATAGAGATTTTTATTCCTTGTTTCTTTCTCATAAGAATTTAATTAATGATTTTAATAATTGCTATTTTGAGAAGGTATTATTTCAGTCTATAGTGGAATGGAGAAAGAAAGGAGATCATAAGTATTCTCCTTTTTACTTACCTGTTCGTATGAAAGGAATATGTGGAACTTCTGGTGCTATATATCCTAATGGAAATAAAATAAAAGCTTTTAGTAAATATTTGTTGTATCATTTTTTTAAACATTTTATTATTAACTAAATAATATGCGTAAACTCATATCTATAATAATTGCAACATATAATGCTGGTTCTACTTTGGAATCTTGTTTAAAGAGTATCATTGCTCAAAAAAATGATTTGATAGAATTATTAATAATTGATGGAAAGTCAAGTGATAATACTCTTAAGATTGTAAACGCATATAGAAATCAAATCGATATTTTTATTTCGGAGAAAGATAAAGGAATTTATGATGCTTGGAATAAAGGAATTGTATTAGCAAATGGACAATGGATAATGTTTATTGGCGCTGATGATATTTTGTACTCAGATGTTTTGGAGGGTTATATTGATTTTATAAGATTGAATGGAGATAGAGTGAACAGGATGGATTTAATAACAGCTAAGTCTGAATATGTTGATTTGAAAGGTGAATTAATTAAAATAATAGGTGAACCATATGTTTGGAATCGTTATAGAAGAAACATGATGATTGCCCATGGAACAACATTACACAATCGGGCATTATTTGATGAGATAGGACTATATGATATCAATTATAAAATTTGTGCTGACTATGAATTACTAATGAGAAAAGGTGAGGGAATTCAAGGGCTTTTCTTAGATAAAATTATCATGAAGTTTAAAATAGGAGGAGCTAGTTTTTCTTATAATTGTTTGTTGGAGACTTATAAAATTAGAGATAAATATAAGACTGTAAGTCCTTTCTTAAATTGTATGCTATTTTTGCGTAGATTACTTTCTTTATGGGTGAAAAAAATAATGTTTACAACAAAAGAAATATAAGCTTTGCAATAAAGCATAAATATTATCTTCTGTTTGCTATTATTGTCTTAATCGGCTTTCAGCAATTTCCTGTATTGAGAATAGGGGGCAGTTTTAAGATTTATGAACTTCTCTCTATTTTACTTCTATTGAAGTTTGTTACAATTAAGCCGAAAACTTTTTTGATGATTGTAGTTTGGACGCTTTTTGTATTTTCTCCTGTATTAAGTTTATTAAATGCCTATTTGTTTCAGAGTATACCATATGATTTCTTTATTAGGTATCCTGAAGCACTTCATTCCTTTAAATTTAATAATCCCTTCTTCTCATTGTTGCAACTTCTTTATATGATTTTTAATTATTCTGTATTTTCACAGATTTATTATAACAATCAGATCTTTGATAATTTTGAGAAACTAAAAAAATATGTTGTTATAGTAGGAACGTTTATAGCTATTTATTCTATTATAGCTTGTTTTACTGTGGATATTATTACCTTTCTTCCTAGTTTTATTCAATATCTGTATTTACAACCGATTATTACTCAATATTTTATAGATAATAAGTCAGAAATATGGTTGTTATTTTTAATTGCACATTCTAAAAGGTGAAGATTTAACGCTTTTATTGATTATTAACTC
>ERZ773227.1859-NODE-1859-length-12890-cov-38.649630_pt1 | contig 12890 bp, 12 predicted proteins | sample MGYA00580525_ERZ773227 | MGnify/ENA primary metagenome ERZ773227 (study PRJEB29015, sample SAMEA2737782) | human gut metagenome | biome: human gut; feature: human-associated habitat; material: faeces | place: China | collected 2012 ... | reverse complement strand
TACCCATCACGTTGGTCTGAGCGAAAGTGAATGGATCCTTGATACTTCTATCTACGTGGCTCTCGGCAGCGAGATGGATAATGCCATCCACCTTGTAGTCCTGCAGCAGTTTTAACATCAGGTCGAAATCGCAGATATCACCCTTTACGAAAGTATAGTTAGGCTTATCCTCGATGTCCTTGAGGTTAGCCAGGTTGCCTGCGTATGTCAACTTGTCGAGGTTGATGATGTGATACTCAGGATATTTGTTCACGAAAAGTCTTACTACGTGTGAGCCGATGAAACCAGCTCCACCTGTTATTATTATATTATGCATATATATATTTTAATTATAGGGAACCCTCATCCAGGCGGTCCCATCCCGCAAAATATGGCGAGACCTCTGACGGTCCGACAACCTTAGAGCGTAGCGGTTCCGAGCACGCCAAAAGTGTGCGGTTACATCCCCGCTTCCTGAGGAAGAGGGGCTTGGGGAGAAAGTGGAGCTCCCTTTGGAAAGGGAGACGGAGGAATTCGAAAAATATTTAATACTCAAGATTCTTTGTCAAAGAAGCTTCATTCTCTTCAAGAATGGAAAGCAGATACTTGCCATAGTCATTCTTCAACATTGGCTGAGCATTCTCACGCAACGTATCACTATCTATCCAACCTTGGCGATAAGCAATACCTTCCAAGCAAGCTACCTTCAAGCCCTGGCGCTTCTCCAAGACTTCGATAAAGGTAGATGCCTCTGAAAGGGAATCATGGGTTCCGGTATCGAGCCAGGCGAATCCTCTTGCCATGGTCTGTACCTTCAGCTGCTTATCCTTCAGGAACTCCTGGTTTACTGTTGTGATTTCCAACTCACCACGAGCAGATGGTTTGATATGCTTAGCCACTTCCACCACCTTATTAGGATAGAAGTATAAGCCCACTACAGCATAATTGCTCTTTGGATGCTCAGGCTTCTCTTCGATACTCAGGCAATTGCCTTGCTCATCAAACTCTGCCACGCCATATCGCTCAGGATCGCTTACTCGATAACCAAATACAGTAGCTTTGTTATTCTGCTCTGCATCTACTACAGCCTGATGCAACATCTGGTTCAAACCAGCACCATAGAAGATGTTATCTCCCAAAACAAGGCAAGCAGAATCATTACCGATGAACTTCTCACCGATTATGAAGGCCTGTGCCAAACCATCTGGTGAAGGCTGCTCAGCATACTCAAATTTCACACCCAGTTGGCTACCATCGCCTAAGAGTCGCTTGAAACCAGGCAAGTCGAATGGTGTTGAGATAATCAGAATCTCACGGATACCAGCCAACATCAAAACCGAGATAGGATAATATATCATCGGCTTGTCAAAGATAGGTATCAACTGCTTGCTGATACCCTTTGTGATAGGATACAAACGTGTACCACTACCACCTGCTAATACGATTCCTTTCATGAAATATTTTACTATAATTTATTCTGATAAAATTTCATCATTCTCATTGCTTCGCTGTGAGAATCAAATCCATTCTTCTTTACCTCTTCAGCATAGCTTCTTCGCTTGCCAAGATTTGCATTCACCACATTGATAATAGTATCAGCCCAAACTTCAGGCGATTCATTTAATCCTATGTAGTGTGCCAACTCTGAAGCTGTAGTCTCTTCTGTTATATTCTTAGAGAAGAAGATTGGCAAACCTGCACATTGAGCTTCTATGCCAACAACAGGCATACCCTCATACAAACTTGGTAGCAAGAATGCATCAAAAGCATTATAAAATTGCTTGATGTCATCACGACGACCTAAATCCTCTACTCTATCTTGCAATCCATATTCCTGTATCTTTTCATGTATTGCCTTTTCTAATTCGCCAAAGCCAATCATAACAAGTTTAGCTTTAGGCTGTTTTTTAGCAATCGCATTGAATATATCAATCAGGAAAAGAGGATTCTTCTGATCAACATATCGTCCGATAAAGCCATAAATCACCTTGTCTTCCCATCCAAACTTCTTTCTAGCTTCATCTCTAAGAACCTTATCGAAAGCATTGGCATCAGCATTGATTACAGTCTTGAATATTGTAATATCACCTTTATCATAGGTTTTCTTACCAAATTGCCAAACTCCACAATCTATAGAATTTGCCATGTAGTAATTAGCAAACCAATGGGAGAAAGGACGAAGAGCCAATTTTACTATAGTTTTCTTCTCATTCTTGTCACCTTTAGATATACTCTCAGAAATTCTAACCTTTACACCAGCTAACCACCCCAAGAACATAGGAAAGACATTCAAAGTATTATCAAAGGCATGCATGATTTCATAGTTGTTGTCCTTCAATATTTTATAAGTCTCTCTCATATGCGCTCCAATATGCTTGTAAGGAGCAACCTTATAAACCCTGCCACCTAAAGAAAGAATTTCCTCCTCTGGAATACCATTTGAATCAGAATCACAGATAAAGTCAAACTGAATCTGGGTTCTATCAATATGTCGGTAATACTCCATAATAAGATTTCGTTTTCCGCCAGAATGGAGTACACCTGCAATAATTGCAATTCTCTTCATAACCATTAACTATTTTACAGATTCATTATAAAAAGTAGAGATACCATTTAACATAGGAGTCAACTCAACTTGTGCCAAACGTTGCATCTTTTCAGTATCCAAAACCATGTTAGACACATCCATAGGGCGGGCATTCTCATAGACAATCTTAAAATCCTTCTTTGTGATAATCTTCAAGAAAGCAAGAATATCATTCACAGAATAACCTCTGCCACTGCCCAAGTTAACGGTCTCGTTGTAGATATCCTTATCTATCAACTGATAGAATACCTTTGCCAAATCATCAATATAGATATAATCACGGATTGCCGAGCCATCACCCCAAACTTCTACAGGTTTATCCTCCAAGATCTTACCAATTGCTACAGCCACCAATCCTTGCTTACCATGTAGATTTTGACCATGACCATATGGATTAGATGGACGAACTATCAAGTACTTCAAGTTTTCCGTACGATTCTTGAACAAGATACTATTCTCCATCATTTGCTTTGACCAGCCATAGTAAGAAATAGGTGCCATTTCATCTGTTTCAACAAATGGTAGCATCGTTGAACGATTACCATATATAGTACCCCCCGAAGAGAAATACACAAATTTGATATTCTCCTTGGCACAAATTTCCATCAACTTGATAGAAGGGAATATCATGTTCTTAAACTCATTGTTGAAATCATCATATCCACTACCTGGTATAAGCGTAGATACAAGATGAACCACGATATCTATCTTGTTACCAATCAAAATCTTTTCAACCTTGTCGATATTACCTAAAGCCTCTCGGTAAATCTTTACATTAAGGCCATCAAGTCTCGACACATTGGCAAACTCTGGTTCTACAACAAAAACATTATATTTTTCGTTTGTCAAAAACTGCTTGACCAAACTGGAGCCAATGAAACCAGCTCCTCCTATAAAAAGTATATTCATATTATAGCTATCTTGCATTTTACAAAAAAGAACAATTCAAATAAACATTATCCAATCAATAGATTACACACACGAAATTGAACATTCCGCAATAAATTTTTGATATCAGCAATGTTTTTTTCAACCCATTCCTAATTCCCCTACATCCTTTTATTTTTACTTGTTTCAAAGACTCCTGATATTCTATTTGATATGTTACATATTCAATTTCTACATAGAATAAACTCTCTCTTTTTTCCTTGGCAAAATAAAGAGGAGCAGCCAATTCTACCGTCGGTGAAACTAGAATAACTCTCCCTCTCTTGCTCTTCTTAAATCATCCAGCTGGATCAGCTCAAAGCTGCGCAAATCCAATCTACCAACAACCCGTTCCTTCCCTTGTCTGTCATTGTCACCATAATAAGAAATATGCCATATGGCACCTTCATTGACAATATCTCTCACATGTTCAAAGTATGGTAAATCCACATCAGCCATAGAGTGTCCCAACACATATACATCTGTAATATCTGCTAAAATGCTAAAGAAATCTTCATTTTCAGCAATGACAGCCTGCGTATCTTTTCTCCATCCTTTAACTAGGTTAGCAACCTCAGAACAAGCTTCCTGTTGTATTTCATCTTCGGAAGTAAATATATCATTTATCTCTGCATCTTGCATATTATGCCCTAATATAAGTTGAGGGAAATTCCCTCGTACACAACCATGAATATGTAACACTTGATCAGGATTCACTTGATAAACATTCTCCAAAGTCAATGTATAGTTAAATGTCATAAACAAAGAGTCTTCTAAAAAAAGATGATATAGTTTATGTACATTAGCTAATTCAATAGTCTGAATCCATTCTGTGAAATCTGTTTTTATTGTATCAACATAATCTACTTCATTACGGATTTCATCGATAAACCTATAATATCCGTTCATATTTTGATTCCAATCTGGATTATTTATTGTAGCCCAATCAAAGATGGCGTTCTGACTAATACTAGGCATATTTTCCTCGAAACTACACCAAAGATCATCAATTTGGTCTCCATAATATCGACTCAACTTCTCATACATTTCAGGAATGTTTCTTTCACAATAATCCCTAAAGTCAGAATACTTACTTGGTATGCCATGAGCTATATCAAAGCCATTACCTATTATATACAATCTACTCATATCTTTGAATTTTAAGTTCCACTTCCTTCAATTCCTCTGGCGTATCTATCTCATAGATACAGAGAAAAAGATTCTATTCTCATTTTCAAACACCTGCTTGAAGTCTTGAATGTTTTGTGAGATATCAATTGTATCCATTGGCAAAAAGAACTAATACTTCTTTGTTATTAATTTATTTTTCAAATCAGGATCAATTTTATTCAGTATATTCCTAACACCAGTTCTCAAATGTATATAGAACATAAAGATAGCTGTACTTAATTTAGAATGGCCATTAGATAACATTGCCTTTTTCATCTCATCATATCTTCTTTGTCCTGCAGTTTGGGATATACCTCCCATTCGGAAAATGGCTAAATTTTCATTGATTTTTCTAAATTTGGCACCCTTTTGAGTAAATCTAAGCATCAAATCAAAATCCATTGCTACTCTGTAATCAATACCATATCCACCATAACGCTCGTAAGCAGACTTCGATATATAGGTTGATTGATGACATATGAGAAAATTAAAAGGAATCGCAGGATAACTGATAACAGGATATTCAATTGATTTGAATCCTGTTTCTTCATTCCATCTAATCGTATTACCTTTGATTACATCGTAGCCAGGTTCATAATTTCTAGCAAACTTATTCAAGGCATCGTCTGCTAATAAATCTCCAGCATTCATCATAACGATGTAATCACCAGTAGCATGGGCTATACCTTTATTAAAGGCATCACTTCTACCCTTATCTGGTTCAGAGATAATAACATCAATTTTATCACGATATTTATCAACTATATCCATCGTACCATCCTTTGATGCACCATCAATGATAAGATACTCTTTATTATCATATTGTTGATTGATAACACTCAAGATAGTTTCCTCTATCTCTTTTTCGCAATTATATGCGATTGTTACAATACTAATCTTTGGTTTTTCCATATTTATTTATATCAATTAAATAAATTATTAGCTACTATATATACCAACTAGGCTTTTGCTCCTCAGGAAATTTCCTCTCTCTATATTCTTTCAAAAGTTTCAAGTAAAATTCGTAAAAATCCCCATAGGTATCAAAAGGACCAGCCTTCATATCGTCTACAATTGTATAATCCCCATAAACAAGTAACCACATTCTGATAGCACATCCCACATATCCCCACAACATATCTTCATGTGAAAGTTCCAACTTATTCATTATATTTGCTATTCTCACATCCATGTGTGGGTGAACACCATCACTGCTTATTGTATCTTGTCCCATAAGCAACAAAGCACACAACACATTAGCAATGCCTACCTTGTATGTTAATCCGAATTCACCACTAAACTCTGTAGCGATAAAAGACAATGCCGACTCATCTGCATTCATTTCATCCTCTATTGTCACTTCTTGATTTTCTGGGTAATGTGTATGCCCAAGAAAATTATGAGAGAACTCGTGAGCCATAATAAAGCACATACCTCCGATATATATAGCATTCGCTTTGCCAATTTCATTCTTAAAGGCTTGTGGATCACAAATATTGGGAATCTGAGTATAAGCATTAGGGACAACACGAAACATAAGTTGCCTAGCCCTAGCGAATGTGTCTTCCGCAAATCTAACAGATTCCATATTGGTTTTATAACCATTTACATTAGTTCCTGTAAGATTCATTTTCGGAATCTGCACAATATTATCGAAGTAAGTGCTAAGATACAAGCCTACAGACCACATAAATTGACAAAAAGTCAAAGAGAAAGTTATTTGATGTTTCCCATTAACCTCCTTTATTTCTGCTACATTACGAATTCGGTCTCGTTCTTCCTCAAACAGGATTCCATTAGATAAATCATTCGTATAAACATCTATATACATTGATTTATGCAAATTATCAATGCTTAGAGCAGTTTCAATAACTTGCAGATTTAAAGCCTGAACAGGAAGAAATATCTTACTATAATCAAACATAGACAATTCTATAGGATATGACATAATTTACTTCGTTTTAGTCAACTGTTTATACAAATCAATGTATTTACCATACTGAATGTTTTTATTATATTCAAGCACAGCTTTCTTTCTACATGCATCAGTATATTGCTCTTTTCCATTGCGAAGTATAGTTCTTATAGCTGATAGAAGCCCATCCATATCATTTTGCTCAACCACTATTCCGGTCTGGTCTGTAACACTTTCTACACTACCACCTGTTCTGAAAGTCACTATAGGCGTTCCGCATGCTAAAGCCTCCAAATTAGTTGTAGGGAAAGTATCTTGTAATGTTGGATTAACGAAAACTTCAGCCAAAGAATATATGGCAGCTAACTCTTGTATACTATCAGTATGCTCAATACCTAAACAATGTTTTTTAGGAAGCTTATGAAAATCTTTCTTATTTAATCCAACAACTACCAACACTTCATCATCTGTTAAATAATCTGTTAATTTTATCAAGTAGTCAGTACCTTTATATTTACTAAACACATTAAACAATGCCAGAATAACATGTCTTTCTTTTATTCCATACTTTTGACGAACTGAATTAGTTTTTGATGGCTTAAAAATATCTAAATCAACACCATTATTTATAACTTTAACTGGATATTCCTTCAAAAAAGATTGCTTAACTAATTCTGCGAGCCAAGTAGAGGGTGTAACTATTGTCAAATTCTCTACTCCTTGAAAACATTCTTTCTTTTCTTGGAAGTTCTTGGAACTTCGATCAAAAAACCAAGTAAAAGGATAATCATGTTTGAGCTGGCAATGATTGCACTTTGTTTTCCACTTGTAACATTTCGCATAATCAAAATGTGAACACCACCCAGTAAAAGACCAGCAGTCATGTAATGTCCAGACTATTGGAATCTTCTTCTCCTTGATGTAATCGAAAAGTAACTTAACATTTATATAATGATTATGAAGATTGTGAAGATGAATAAGATCAGGCTTAACTCGATCTATCCATGCCAACATACGTTTTGTTTCCTGAATATTGTAAAAGGCATGATGAGCAAAAAGCCTTGTCTTAATTTTACTCCATTGCATCTGAAAAATTGAACACATCTTATATGTATTTACATAATCCTCATCTGATAGGACTTTAAACTCATATCCATATACAACATAAGCATCGTTTTCTTCAGACCTCAATAAAAGATTACGTAAATCATAGACTATACGACCTGTACTTCCACCGTTTTTATATACTGTATTAATAAATAGAATCTTCATAATTTTGCGAATAATTTAAATTAAAACTCCCAGACAAATTTATAAGGGTAATATGCTTCTACTGTTCTCATCATAAGAACAACATACAACATCATAAAAACAGAAATTGCAATCAATGCTCTTCTGAGGTTTTTATGAGCTGAGTTATTGAAGCCATGATGACCAGTAGCTTTTGTCCAAAGTTTACTGATAAAAAGTTCTTTATCAGATTCTATCCGATAAACAGTTCCCTTTTCATCATCCTTTGGATTATAGCCAAAACCAAATGCTACATAACTTTCAATCCCGTTAGTCTCCATCACTTTCTTTAAATCGAAAGTGATGCGCCCCGTGGATCCACCATTATAATAGCGGGTATTAATTTGAAGTACTTTCATTGTAATTATTTGGTATTTAAACATAAAAATAAGAAATTCCTCAAAAAACTTATTTCCACCAGCCCTTAGATACACCCAATAATTCGTATGCAGGTCTTGTTTCATTCCATACATACATATTTAGTTTATTGTTGGGTAAAGGAGTACAAAAACGAGTTGTCTGTAACAAAAAATAAATAATCATAATTGGCTTATAGATGTTAAATCTGCTATGTACTGATTTTGTAGAGTAATAAACAAAGCCCATCAACATACAAACAAAAGGATCGAAAATAGCTCTATATCGTAAGGCTAACTCTAGATTTTGTCCTAATGACTTAATCAATAAGGAAACTACAAAGCAATTATAAACAAAACAAGCTAAATAAGAATTATTCATTTTCTTATTGGCTACCCAAAGTGTAAAATACAAAGGTACCATCAATACTAAGCTCATAAACGCATTAGCATCTTGTACAACAAACCAATCACTTGCATCATCGCTATAATGTCCGAACCTTTCAGACCTAGAAAATAGATTTACAACAAAGAGCAAGTTCATCATTAAATCTTTATAATACGACATGAGGAAAACGAATATTACGCTTAAAGATATAGCAACAAATGGATGAAGCATTTTTTTCTTAAATTTGCCTATTAACAGCATCAAGAATACGGATAAAATCATTGCATAGTGAGATAACACCGAAATAACTACCCAGAACAATGCATTTTTCTTTTTACCATCTAAATAATGTCTCAATGCAATTAGCAAAAAAGAATATGACATATACCATCTTATTAAATTTTCTGCAAAATATCCAGCTGTGACAACCAACAAAGGCATTACATAGGGTAATACATTCCTATAGGGTTTGCAAAAATAAAAAGCAGACACAATAAACAAAAAAGACATAAAAGATATGATTCCACTGTAGGGAACATGAAGAATTGCAAATAATGACCAAACAATACGAAAAACTGGTTCCATCGTATAGTCAGTTTCATTAAGTATAGAAGCATATGTCTCATAGTACATACACCAATCTATCATCCTTCCCCAACGTAAGCCTTCTTCAAGAGTAAAAGCAATAATAGCCCACATTGCGTATTGCCAATATTTGTGAGAAGACTGAAACTTTATTTTTTTACATGATATATAAGTAATCAAAACTAACAACACATGTAAAACTATATATTGAACTGAAATCATTTTGAAGTAATGCTAAAAAAAAACTGTTAACACGTAGAAGTTATACGCTATGACAAAGATACATAATAGAACTCTATATACATTCTATAAATTATCAAATTATCATTGATGGTTTTCATGTATCATTCATAAAATACAGAAAAAATATCAATTCTTACTTGATAATAAGATACTATACAGGATATTTACGGTTCTTATCGAAAAGATCTACTATAAGCAAAAAAGAAAATACGCCTAAATAGACCATGATTTTGAATTTTTCTTTTAAAGATAGGCTATTTCTATATGGATAAAGGCATTTAAAAATGTAATCTTCCTGACATTTTACTTCATGATAATCATCGAAAATATAATTTTCTGCTTGATCAATTTTTATATTCGCATATCTATTATCAGCCTGATTACAAGTTGCTCCAGAACCATCTAATCCCCAATTTCTTACTTTACTAACAACAGGATGGATGTTAACCATCTTATTAAAACAACAGTACATTCCCATATAATAGTCTCCCCATTGAACTCTTTTACGATTCATAATAAGAAGCGGCAATATCCAAAGTTTACATACTTTAAATACTGTCAACATTTTCTTTGAGAGTAGAATATCACGCGCAGGATTTTTTTGACAAAAATCCAAGAATTCTTCATACTTATCCTTCCAATAAGCAATTCCCCATGCACATGTTTCATAATCAACATAATAGTTATGTTGATAATCACCCAAATCTTCTCCATGATAGAATCCACAGATAGCAAATATATCTGGACTATCCTTGAATTTTTCCAAGCCTTTATTCATATAAACTAAGAAATTAGGAGAAAATTCATTATCATCTTCAGAAGTGATAACTCTGTCATATCTTGAAAAAATCTCTTTTCTTAATGTCATGATATTACCTTCTTCCCCTAAACCATAGTTTCTGCTTCGCAGTATAACAATTAGCTTTTTAAAGCCTAAATTGTCTTCTTTATGTGATAACAAATAATCTTTTATTTTATTGTAACCATCCCAATGAGATTCTTTTGCTGGATAATCCAAAGCAACATAAACTTCTGTTTTATCTGCAAGAGTACAACGTGACAAAGATTCTATGCAACGCTTAAAATGTTCATATCTACATAATGTAGGTATTGTAACTGGTGCTAAATTTTCATTCATCATTTTTGTTTTCTTAAAATGCTATTAATAATTAAATTCTTCTCGTAATCATTCATTACGAAAAAGAATAAGACCGAGAAAAACACAATGGTATAAACAAATCCCAAGGCAAACAACAAATACCAACTATCAACCTTAATTGAATGTTCTACAAAAAACAAAACAAACAAGAAAACAATTAGACAAGGCAATATTTTAAGATGACATTTATAAAAGAACTTACGAATATCAAGCTTTAATTTTCTATAATAAAAAATATTCATCAGTATATTATTTACTAATAAAGCTACAAAAACCGCAAAGCCACAGCCTATGGCACCCCATTTTGGAGCTACGCATAATGCTATAATTAAACTCAAAACGGATGTTGTTATAGCGAATATACTATTATATTTTACTTCATTTACAACATACGATACAGTAGTACCTATCTGTTGAGTCATAGAAATGAAATACAAAACCACAAGAAACACCATCACATAATAGGTTTTACTAAAAGAATCACCTATCCACAGGTGTATAAACGACTGCCCTAATCCAAACAAACCTACTATTATGAAACCTACAATATATAATTGTATACGCCCAACCTTAATCATAAGATCAGTCAGTTCAGATGAAGCATTTTCAGAATTTATCATTCTCGACACTTTAGGCATAAATAATCCATTCAATGCATTTGAGAAGATATAGATAAATCCCTCAAGGTTCATCGCAACTGAAAATATAGCAATTTCTTTAGTTCCACAAAAGACACCAAGGATTGTTGGAATGATATTTAGTCTGAGACGTTGGGCAATGTTTATAAAAAACACCCAAAATGAAAAATTAAATAAATCTTTTGCTACAGATTTCTCAAATAATCTTATATTAATCTTTATTGGTTCGGTTCTAAATAAAAATCCTAATTTCATTAAGGAAACAACCATGGCAACCAAACCATTAATTAAAACCAAACCTATAATATCTCCACCCAATAATAATGTTATAGTTATCAAAAGTACCGTTCCTACACGTTGAACTAAATCAAGCATCTTTAGAGTTATGAATTTTTCATAAGCCACCAAAACACCATCAAAAGGTTTTAAACAAAAATTACATACGCTAAAAAAGCCTGCTATTATATATACTTTTCTTAACGTAACAATTTCCTCAGGTGTAAGCTTGACAAATATATCACTCAAAAAGAAATATATAACAAATAGCACCAAACCTATTAATAGTGAAAGAAATGCATATACTATAGTTGTTACACTAAACATTTTATCAATTCCTCTATTATCTCCTTTAGCCCTATATTTTGAGATGAAGCGAGAAATAGCTTCACTAAGACCAAAATCTAATAAGAAATAAGATAAAAAAGAAACTATCAACGAGTAAATACCATAATCAGACATTCCTATTTCTCGAATCATCCATGGCGTATATATTAACGATATGATGATGTTTAAAAAAATAGAAATATATGATATAATCGCTCCAGTTTTTATCGAATTATTTTTCATCAAAACTTTAAATTTGTTATTCGTTTAGATTTATACTGATGATACAAACCTAGAATACATTTTCTTATACCAACTAATCTTATACTAAATATAAAAGGATTATTACTAAATCCATTGACAACAATGCCATTGAGACCTGTTGTAAAGATTAAGCAAATACCAATCAATCCATATTCATCAGGAGAGAGAAGGCGTGCTAACACCAACCCGGCTATGATAGTTACTCCCTGCCCAAGAAAGGCATCAGCAGCACTCTATTCTCCTCCTTTTATAGTTTTTTAATGATTCCTGTTGCATCGTTTTATACGCGGTACTAACTTATTATATTGATTACAAAAGCTAGAGGTTTATCCATTAACAAAAAAACTATTAAAAATTAAGACTCCATACCTGTGGCAAAAGAATCTTTATACACTCTCTTGCCTCTAATACCCAAAAATATACCTAAAAGTGTCCATCCAACTACTATTATCATTTCTTGCCATACAAGAGTACAAGCAGAACCAGGTATCAGATACATTGCAGCCATAAACCCTGACATTAAAACAGCCATAACACCTACCCAATATGCATGTCTTACCCGATATGGTCGCTTCAAATCTGCTTTCTTCTTTCGCAAAACGACAAATGATAGAGAAACAATACAATATGCCAGACAACAGGCAAAGTTAGCGGCATCTACTATCCAAACTAGCATAACTCTTCCAAAGAATGGAGCTATAATAGATGTTAAACCTAACAATAACAATGCGACAATTGGGGTTTTATAGACAGGATGCAATTTTGCAAAGCTACTAGGAATCATCC
>ERZ773227.1855-NODE-1855-length-12941-cov-4.407497_pt1 | contig 12941 bp, 7 predicted proteins | sample MGYA00580525_ERZ773227 | MGnify/ENA primary metagenome ERZ773227 (study PRJEB29015, sample SAMEA2737782) | human gut metagenome | biome: human gut; feature: human-associated habitat; material: faeces | place: China | collected 2012 ... | reverse complement strand
TGGCGAAAAATCCCGAAGGGACTTTTTTGACAAGCTGCAGGGAGCTGCGGCAATGAACCGCAGCTCCCTTTTTTTACTGCTCCGTGATCCACGGACCCGCATTCGGGAACAGGATGCGGAAGCGGATCTCATAGCTTCGTCCAAGCGGTGCGGAGAAGTCTGTCAGACGGAATTCCGGGATCACATAGTCCGTCACGCCGTCCGGCCCGGTCACAAGCGCCGTGTCCTTCAGGGCCGTCTCGACGCGGGTCGTCATATTCTGCCTGAGCAGGGCCTGCGCGATGCCCTCCGGCGTCAGGTCCTTGATCGTCGGGCGGCAATAGCGGCAGTAGGCGATGTCCTTCATATAGGCGAAGATCAGCTCGCGCGCAAAGGCCTCGCTGTCCTCCGGCTGCGGGTCCTGCTCGCCCTGCAGCCACTGCAGGCGCGTCAGCCCCATGGAGAGCGCGATGCCGACGGAATTTGCCGCCGTGCCCCACGCGCTGTAGCCCATGAGCCACTGCAGCGAGGTATCCTCCAGCTGCTGCGGCAGATGCTGCGTGGCAGATGAGGCATCGATGACGATCGTCGGGACACCATTCCGGCAGTTCTCCTCCCAAGCTGCCAGATACCGGCTGCACTCCGTGGAGGAAGCGCCGCGCGTGAGCACCAGCACGACAGCATCTGACTGTTCGTTCCAGTCCACAAGCTCCGCGCCGAGCGCCGTGATATGCTGCTCCACGGACTCGCGGAGCGTCGAGGTATCGTAGGCATCGGCCACGCTGTCCTCATAGCCGCCGAAATAGTGCACGGACAGGCGGCTGTTCCATCCGGCACAGTCGGCATAGGCACGCGTAAAGGCCATCATACCAAGCTCGTCCGTTCCGCAGAACAGAGCGCAGTTTTTGCCAAGCAGCCGCTGCAGATAGCGGATCTCATTCGTCTGCACGGAGATGCGCGCAGCTGAGTCGTCAACACCGACGACGCAGGCCGCAAAGCTCTCGGCATGGCGCAGCAGATAGTCCGTCAGCCGCAGCTTGCGCGCGCGGGCAGCCAGATAATGCTCCACCAGCTCGTCGTCCAACGTCGTTTCGATCCGTTCGCCGTCCGCACCGTAGGGGTAGCCTGCAATGATGTTATCGACCGTCAGGTTGTGACCGGTCAGCTCGCCGCGCTCGGCCATGCCGTAGCTGCGGAACAGGCGGTAGGCCTCGCTGTCGAGTCCCTGATAGCCGGCGGTCGTGGCAAGGCGCATCACCGTGTCGAACACATAGACCGGCTTGCGTGCAGCGATCTGTGAAAGTGTATCAATGGCATCCTGCTCCCACGTCAGGTCCGTTCCGTCCTCCCAGCGGCTGTTCACAAGGCCGCCGGAGAGCAGCTGGTCCATGCTGACGATCAGCACATCGCAGGCGTCCTCATTGTCCAGCACCCACTGCAGGAGAGCATGCGTGTCGCCGTACTGCGTGCCGTTGGCATTCGTCGTCTGCCCGTCGAGCCGCGTGGCATAGAGGTCCTCCGGCGGCAGCAGCACGTTCATGCCGGTGCTGTCCGCCAGCGCCTCGACGCGCAGGTCGTTGACGGGACGGTTGTCGAGCGGCAGGTAGAGTACCGTTGTGCCGCGGGCCGTGAAATAGTCCGCGCGCGGCATGGCGTGCTCCTGCTTCTGCAGGCTGCGGCAGAAGCGGGCCAGGATCGCGGCGGTCTGCGCGCGGACGGCAAGCGCCTGCGGGCGGAGCAGAACGGCGCCGCCCTCGGCAGAGCCGGTCAGATAGCCCGCGCCGACGGCCCAGCCCATGGCGCTGCGCGCCCAGCTGCTGACCGTCCCGGCGTCCGGATAGCCGGAGAGGGACGCCTCGCCGTCCCCGGCAAGGTCATACCACGCGGCATAGCGATAGAGGATGGCCGCCGTCTGTTCGCGTGTGACGGGGTCGTCCGGGCCGAAGCGCCCGTTGCCGTAGCCGTTGACGATCTGCGCCCCGGCGGCCCACGAGACGGCATCGGCATACCACACGCCGTCGCCGACATCGGAAAATTCGCCTCCGGCCGCGGCGGGCTGACCCGCCAGACGGTAAAGCACCTGCACGAGCATGGCGCGGGACGTGGCCGTATCCGGCTCGAATTCCGTCGTGCCCGTTCCGCTCATCAGCCCCTGCCGGTAGGCATAGGCGACGCTCTCAAAATACCACGCACGGCGCGAGACATCGCGGAACGGCAGCGTTTCGGGCAGGAGGCCCTCCAGGCGGCCGTCGTCGCTGCCGTAGCGCACGCAGACGAACAGCCTGCCGTCCTCGAGCCGCTGCACAGCGGCCGTCGTCCCGCAGACCGTTACGGACGGCGCATCGGAAAAGGACGCAAGGCCATCCGGCTCGAGCACGAAGCCGAGATAATAATACACACCCGGCTCCGTGACGGTTCCCGCCGGGAGCGGCTTACTGATATGCTCACCGTCCGGAGACGAGAACCACACCATGCCGGACCAGCTCTGCCAGCTGTCCGCCAGATGGCAGGCCGCGTCCGTATGGAACGACGGCATACGCTCCGGGAGTCTGGCCCCACGCATCAGCGCGGTCGGCACGCCGGAGACGGCGACCGTTCGAATGGTCTCCTGTGTTGTCATGGCCAGCGGCTCTGCACCGCCTGCGACCACGCCGCCCGCAAGCTGCAGCACCAGCGCCGCGATCAGCATACAGATGACACCCTGTCTCATGCTCTCTCCTCCTGTGTTTGCGGACCGGCGCCGGCCGCGCCGGTCGTTCCTTCTCTCTTTGCAAGATTAGACGGCAGGAAGCCGAAATTGTTCCAACGTTTTTCTGCATTATAGCATACACGCGCTTGCCTTGCAACAGGTTGTTTCGATATGACGTCGGCATTATTCTGCAAAGCGGAGACTTTTTGACAGTCTGAGACTCCCAGACGGTTCCCGGCTTGTCAAATGTCCCAGTCTTGTCATTGCGAGGCCCCGCAGGGGCCGTGGCAATCTCGCAGGACTGTTCTGAATTCCAGGAAAATCTCGGCGAATTCGAAACATTTTACCGGAGATTCCCACGTCGCTTCGCTCCTCGGAATGACAAAGCGGAGGCTCTTTGCCATACCGAGGATACCCCGATGTTTTCCCCTTGTCTTCCCTCCGAAACCTCCGGCTGGACTGGTTTTTCGACACCCAGACGCAAAAACGAAATGTACCGCCCGGCAAGCCGGACGGTACATTTCGTAGAAAAGAAAGAAAGAGAGAGAAAAAAGAGAAAAAGCATGAAAAAGAGAGGGGGTGCGATCTATGGAAGACATCGGATCAGGGCCGGGTGCTGTCCTGCTCGGACGGCTCCAGCGCATTGGCCGATGTTGTTGGCTCTTCGTTCTGCACCGCATCGTCCTTGCTGTCAAACACGATGGGCAGGCGGAACGTCTTGCCGTAGCGCTCGATGGTGAGCGTCGCGTGCTGGCCGCCGCGGTAGTGCCGCAGCGCCGCGCTGAGGTCGGAAAGCGTGCGCACGGTGTAGTCATCAAGCGCAAGGATAAAGTCGCCGTCGCGCAGGCCCGCATGGGCGCCGGCGGAATCCTCTGTGACATCCCGCACCTGCACCCGGCCGTTGCGGGCCGTGTTCGTCGAATAGACCGTGCCGACCATCACGCCGAGCTGGGCGCGGTTCGGCACGCGGCCGTATTCCCGCAGCTCCGAGAGGATTTCGCGGACGTCGTTGATGGGGATGGCAAAGCCGATGCCCTCGATCGTCGCGCCGGTGACGGTCTCGCCGGAATATTTCGCCGTCGTCACGCCGACGACATTGCCGCGCAGGTCGAACAGCGGACCGCCGGAGTTGCCGGGATTGATGGCGGCGTCGAGCTGCATCATGCGGATGGATGGGCCGTCCAGATCGACGTCGCGGTCCTTCGCGCTGATATAGCCGACGTTCAGGCTGTAGTCCAGGTCGCCGAGCGGGTTGCCGATGGCAGCAACCTCCGTGCCGATGCGCAGCCGGTCGGAATCTCCGAGGCGCGCGTGGCGGTAGCCGCTGCCGTCGATCTTCAGCAGGGCGATGTCGCTGTCCTCCTCATAGCCGAGGAGCTTTGCCGTGTGCTCCGTGCCGTCATACAGCGTGACGGTGAGCTGCGTGCAGTCCTTGACGACGTGGTAATTCGTCAGGATCTCGCCGTCTCCCGTGAGGAGAACGCCTGAGCCGGTGCTGGCCTGCATGGTGTCCTTTCCATAGAGGTCCGTGACCGCGCTGAGGTTCAGCACACCGACGACGCAGGGCGCATAGCGCTCATAGAGCTGCGTCGGGGTCAATTCTCCCGCAGTCGAGGCCACACGCGCCGCAGAAAGCTCCGCGCCCGTGCTCTCTGCCCCGGATACGGCCGTCTGCTGACCGGCCGGCCGCATGGCCGCTCGCTCGCGGCCCTGCAGAAGCAGTCCCGTCGCCGCGCCTCCGGCGATTCCGCCGAGCAGGGCGCAGCATACAGCGAGAGCCGCCAGCCGCAGGTGCTTTCTTCGTTTGCAGGCCAATACCGGCTCGCCTGCACTGGAGTCGATGCGCTCGTTATGCTCCATGGTGTTCAGCTCCTTGCTGTGCTCGTAGTATACCCGCCTGATATGTCCAAATTATGACGGACCGGAAAACGATTTTTGAAGGAACGCGGGCGTTCAGCTGCAGCGATCCTGCATGATATCGAGGATCGTGCGGTCCGTCTGCCGCATGCCCTGCTGCGCCAGCACACCGACCTTGGCGATCGTGTCGTCAACATTGCTGCCGACGATGCCCTCGCCGTGGCGGAATTCGCGGTGGTGCAGATACATGCGGTAGCCCATGATGCCCGCATCCACGGCAGCGGCGATCTTGGCCGCGCAGGACGGCTTCGCGCCGTCGCAGATGGTGCCGGAGAGGATGGCCACGGCGCTGACGACCGTGTGCGCAACGGCGTCATAGTCGCCGCCGAGCAGGTAGCAGATGCCCGCGCCCGCGCCGACCCCGGCGGAGATGGCCCCGCAGTAGGCGGAGAGGCGGCCGATGCCGGTCTTCTGGTGGACGGTGACAAGGTCGGAAACGGCCAGCGCGCGGTAGAGCTGCTCGCGGGTCGCGCCGATGTGGCGGGCATAGGCCACGACGGGCATGCAGGCCGTGATGCCCTGATTGCCGGAGCCGGAGAGGATGACGACGGGCATTTCGCAGCCGCTCATGCGGGCGTCCGAGCCCGCGGCCGCATAGGCCTTGGCCCGCTGCTTGATATCATCCCCGTAATCCTCCAGTAAAATGCGCCCGATCTGCGCGCCCCATGCGCCGCGGAGGCCCTCCTCGGCAATGGCGGAGTTGCAGCTGACCTGCGGCTCCAGCAGGGGCAGCAGGTCCTCGAGCGGCACCTCGGCCGCAAAGCGCAGGATGTCCGCCACGTTCAGCAGGCTCTTGTCCGCGCGATGCTCCTCGGCAGAGTCCACAACGGGAAGCTCCCGCAGGACCTCGCCGTCGCGCTCAAGGCAGACGATATTTGTGTGATGGTTTGTGATGCGCACGCGGGCCGTGTGGCCGCCGCAGCTGCCGCGCAGATCGATGTCGAGCTGGCAGGGAGAGTGGCTGCACGAGACGGAAATATCCACCCGCTGCAGGTAAGCGTCCAGCTCCGCAAGCTGCTCTTCCGTCACGGCGGAGATGACCTGCAGGTCGCGCGCCGCGTCGCCCGCAACGAGGCCGACGGCAATGGCGGGGGCAATGCCCTTGCGCCCGCCGGTATTCGGTACGACGACGCTTTTGACGTTTTTCAGAATGTTGCCGCTGACGGCGGCGTCTACCTGCTCGGGCAGAGCGCCCAGCAGCTCCCGAAGGGTCGCGGCGCAGTAGGCAATGGCGATCGGCTCCGTGCAGCCGGTCGCCGGGACAAGCTCTTCGCGCAGGATGTCAAGATAATTCTGCAGGATCGACTGTTCCAGCATGTTGCCAGCTCCTTATATCGGTATTTTGGAAACGCCTGTGCAATGTTTACTAAGCTAATGATATCGTATTTTGCCGAAAAAGGCAAGAAAGAAAAACCGGTTCGCCGCAGGGCCTGGTGCTGCACCGGCGACACGCACAGGCTGCCGAAAAAAACGTACAAACCGATTACGTCTGCAGCGGCGCTCAGGGAGCGCCTTGGGCGGCTGCAAATTACCGGGCAGTTCGTCGACCGCACCCGCCTTGTAGGGGAGCGGCATGCCGCTCCCGGCGCTGCACCGGCGCAATCAACAAGCTGCCGTTAAAATGGCAAATACTCCCGATTTGTCATTGCGAGGAGGCCGGAGGCCGACGTGGCAATGACAATTCTGGTGCCATTACCGTTTTAGTGTTACCCTGTACGGATCGGCAGCGATGCGCCGGGAGGGGCATGCCCCTCCCCTACAGCGCATGACCGGCGGTCTTGTGAAATTTTCCACTTTCCAGTTTCATTTCCCGCGTGCCACTTCCCTGCATATGTGTTATCCCATATTGCAGAAGGGCCTGCTGCGGGGTTCATGCAGCAGGCCCTTTGCTCCCCGGGAAGGGAACAGGCAATATCAGAGATGGACGACCGTACCGGCCTCGCCGCGGACGGCGGCTCCGGCCTGTGCGAGCGAGGCGATGATGGCCTGCCCGCCGGTCTTGGCGAACGAAACGGCAGCCCTGACCTTCGGCAGCATGGAGCCGGGGGCAAAATGGCCCTCCTCGCAGTAGCGCTCCGCTTCCGCAACGGTCATTTCCGCAAGGCTCTTCTGGTCCGGCTTGCCCCAGTTGATGCAGACGCGGTCCACCGCCGTCAGGATGACGAGGGCGTCGGCCTGCACGAGCTCTGCGAGCTTGGCAGAGGCAAAGTCCTTATCGATGACGGCGGGCGTGCCGTAGAGCTTGCCGTCCCGGCGCACAACGGGGATGCCGCCGCCGCCGACCGTGATCACGACGCAGCCGCCGTTGATCAGGGCGCGGACGGTGTTCTTTTCGATGACGTCCACAGGCTTCGGTGAGGGAACGACCTGGCGGTAGCCGCGGCCCGCGTCCTCGACCATGGTGTAGCCCTTTTCGGCGGCGATGCGCTCGGCCGTGGCCTTGTCATAGAATGCGCCGACAGGCTTCGTGGGCTTCTGGAAGGCGGGATCGTTCTCGTCCACCAGCACCTGCGTGACGACGGTGGCGACGTCCTTCTGCAGGCCGCGCGCGGCAAGCTCGTTGCCGATGGCGTTCTGCAGGTGATAGCCGATGTAGCCCTGGCTCATGGCGCCGCACTCGGGGAAGGGCATATCGGACTTGATGGCGCCGGCCTCGGCGGCCGTGGCCATGCCCAGATTGATCATACCGACCTGCGGGCCGTTGCCGTGCGCAATGACGACCTCGTTGCCCTGCTCGATGAGGTCTACGATCGGCTTTGCCGTTTCCGTAACAAGGGCGAGCTGCTCATAGGGCGTGCTGCCCAGCGCGTTGCCGCCCAGCGCGATGACGATGCGTTTTCCCATGGTAATTATCCTCCTGCCGTGCGGCTCAGAACATCTTGCGCTTGTTGTCGGCAGCGTCGAGCTCCATAAGAGCCTTGACGGGGTCCTTGACCTGTGCCAGGAAGATCATGGCGGCGATGATATACGGCTTGAAGGAGGCCTGCTTGTACAGCGGCACAAGATAGCGGTCAAACACAGAGTTGTCGACCTCACCCTCCGGGCAGCTCAGGCCGGAGATATCGGCGGGCAGGCAGTGCAGATACAGCGCCTTGCCGTCCTTCGTGAGCTTCATCATCTCTTCGCTGCAGGTCCAGTCCTTGTGCTCGGCATTCTGCGCGAGGAGCTCCTTCTCCAGCTCGTCGATGCCCTTCTGGTCGCCCTTGACATAGAGCTCGGAGCGCTTTTCCATGGCCTGGAACGGAGCCCAGGACTTCGGATAGACGATGTCGGCGTCCCGGAAGGCTTCCTTCATGTCGTTCGTCTTGTGGAACTTGGAGCCGTACTTCTCGCAGTTCTTACGGGCGATCTCCTCGACCTCGGGGAAGACGTCATAGCCCTCCGGATGGGCCAGCGTGACATCCATGCCGAAGCGGGTGAACAGGCCGATGACGCCCTGCGGGACAGACAGCGGCTTGCCGTAGGACGGGGAATAGGCCCACGTCATGGCGACCTTCTTGCCCTTCAGGTTCTCGACGCCGCCGAAGTAGTGGATGACATGCAGCATGTCGGCCATGCACTGCGTCGGATGGTCGACATCGCACTGCAGGTTCACGAGCGTCGGACGCTGCTCGAGGATGCCGTCGCGGTAGCCCTCTTCCAGAGCGTCCATAAACGTCTTCTGGTACTCGTGGCCCTGATGGATGTACATATCGTCGCGGATGCCGATGACGTCGGCCATGAAGGAGACCATGTTCGCAGTCTCGCGGACGGTCTCGCCGTGGGCGATCTGGGATTTCTTCTCATCGAGGACCTGCTCCTCGAGACCCAGCAGGTTGCACGCAGAGGCGAAGGAGAAGCGGGTACGGGGGGAGTTGTCGCGGAACAGGGAGATGCCGAGGCCGGAATTGAAGACCTTCGTGGACTTGTTGCGCTCGCGCAGGTCGCGCAGGGCGTCGGCCACGGTGAAGACGGCGTCGATCTCGTCGTCCGTCTTGTCCCACGTCCAGTAGAAATCGGTTTTATACATGTTATTGATGTGGAGCTTTTCGAGGTGTCTTGCCAGTTCAACAGTCTTGCTCATGATCGTTCTCCTATTTCATATTTTGGTTGATCGGAAGCCCGGCGGAGCCGGGCTGCTTGCTTTTTATCGGATGGACGGAAAAATCACTTGATATCGTTGCCGGTCAGCTCCTGACGGAACTCGGCCTCGGTGATCTTGTTTTCGGGCTTGTACAGACCGGGAACGGCGGCGTACAGCGCGGCGCAGACGACGAGGTCCTGCTTCCAGGTGATCTCGTTCGGCGCATGGGCCTGCGACTCGGCGCCGGGGCCAAAGCCGACGCACGGGATGCCGTAGCGGCCCTGGATGGAAACGCCGTTCGTGGAGAACGTCCACTTGTCGGTCAGCGGACGGCCTTCACGCTTGGAGCGCGCGGTCTCGTCGGCCCAGAGGCGCTTGTCGCCCCACAGAGCGTGGTGCGCGTCGACAAGGGCCTGCACATGGGCGGCGGATTCCTTGTTGATCCACGTCGGGAAGAAGCACTCCGTCTCATAGACGTGGCCGGTCCATGCGGGACGGTCGTACATATACATCGAAACCTTGACGTCCTTGGCGTACTTCCTGCAGGCAGGCAGGTCCTCGATCTCCTTCAGGCAGGACTTGTAGGTCTCACCTGCCGTCATACGACGGTCGATGGAGATGGAGCAGGAGTCCGCAACGGCGCAGCGGGACGGGGACGTGTAGAAGATCTGCGACGTCGTGCAGGTGCCGCGGCCGAGGAAGCGCGCGTCTTCCCAATGCTCGGGGTTGTACTTCGGGTCGAGCATCTTGACAAGGCCCTTGATCTCCTTGTCATCGGCGGCGTCGTTCTCGTTGAGGTCGCGGACGTTCAGCAGGACCTCGGCCATCTTGTGGATGGCGTTGTCACCGCGCTCCGGAGCGGAGCCGTGGCAGGAGACACCGTGCATGTCGACGCGGATCTCCATACGGCCGCGGTGGCCGCGATAGATGCCGCCGTCCGTCGGCTCGGTGGAGATGACGAACTCGATCTTGCTGCGGGCATCCTCCGGTCCGTTGAAATATTCATTGACGATGGACTGCCAGCACATGCCGTCGCAGTCCTCCTCCTGCACGGAGCCGACGACCATGATCTTATAGCCCTCGGGGATGAGACCAAGATCCTTCATGATCTTCGCGCCGTAGGCAGCGGAGGCCATGCCGCCCTCCTGGTCGGAGCCGCCGCGTCCGTAGATGATGTCGTCCGTCTCATAGCCCTCGTAGGGGTCGTTCGTCCAGTTGGCGCGGTTGCCGATGCCGACGGTATCGATGTGGGAATCGATGGCGATGATCTTCTCGCCCGTGCCCATCCAGCCGATGACGTTGCCAAGCTGATCGATCTCGACCCTGTCATAGCCGAGCTTCTCCAGCTCCTGCTTGATGCGCATGACGACGCCCTTTTCTTCGCAGCTTTCACTGGGGATGGCGATCATGTCCCGCAGGAAACGGCTCATGTCGGCACGATAGCCCTCGGCCGCACGTTTGATTGCTTCAAAATCCATCGTGGTACCCTCCATTATCTATTCATTCCGTACCGCAGTGCGGATATGCAGGCAGTCTGCGGTTCTCTGCTCCTATCTTACCATATCCTGCGCAGAAGTCAAACAAATTTTTTTCAAAACAAAAAAATTTTGGAAAAAACAATTGATTTCTCCCGGCTATAATGGTATCATAGGGTCAGGAAAATCCAAACAGGGACGCTCTGACCGGCAAAAACCGGAAGTTTGTCATTCCAAGGAGCGAAGCGGCGTGGGGCTCTCAGGCACCATATTTCGTATTCGCCGGGGATCCTCAAAAATCCGGAATGATCCCGCGAGATTGCCACGGCCCCTTGCGGGGCCTCGCAATGACAAGCCTGACAGCGGGCAGTATGCGTGAGGGATTTCTTCAGAGTTTCCCACCAGAAGGGAAGCTCGGAAGAAATCAGCAAGAGCGGAGGGCGAGAGATTTTTCGTCGAGGCGAGGTTTGGGGAACGCAGGAATACTTTGTGTATTTCAAGTTCCCCGAACCGATGGATCGGCGGAAAAGCTCCGGCATCCGCCGCAGAGGATTTCTTCAGAGTTTTCCCAACCAAGGAAAGGGGCGCTGCGATTGCTGAAACCGAATGAACTGGAAACGCTCCGCCAAATGGCGAGAGGCCTCGCGGCGCAGTTTGGAAGCAACTGCGAGGTCGTTGTGCACGAGATCTCGGAGCGCAGCACATCACACTCCGTCGTGGCCATTGAAAACGGCCATGTCTCCGGCCGCAAGCTCGGCGACGGTCCCTCACAGGTCGTGCTCGAGCAGCTCGGCAAGGACGGCCGCGCGCCGGAGGACCAGCTGTGCTATCTCACCCGCACGCCGGACGGCAAGCTGCTGAAATCGTCGTCTATCTACATCCGCGACGAATCCGGGCGCGTGTGCGCCATTTTCTGCATCAACTTTGATATTTCCGCGCTGGCCATGGCCGAGCAGGCGCTCGCCGGGCTGACGTCCGCCCACCCCGCCGGGGAAGAGACGCCCCGCATCACGCACAATGTCAACGACCTGCTCGACGATCTCATCGAGCAGTCCGACCGCCTCATCGGCAAGCCGGTCGCCCTGATGAGCAAGGAGGACAAGGTGCGCGCCATCCATTTCCTCAATGAGCACGGCGCGCTGCTCGTCACAAAATCCGGCGACAAGATCGCGAAACATTTTGGCATTTCCAAATACACGCTATATTCTTATCTTGACGTAAAAACTGGAGGAAAGAGCAATGATTGATCTTCGCATCAACAAGGAAGGCCTGAAGCACAACATCGAGAAGGCCAAGGAAAACCACATCATCATCCCGACCATCGCGCAGATGCAGAATCCGGATCTCATCCCGGAGAAAATCAAGGAAAAGCTGACCCATACCGGCCTGTGGGACGTCGACCCCGTCAACCTGTTCCGCATTTCCTGGCACAACGAGGCCAAGGAGTTCGGCGGTCTGTATCAGCACACCCCGAATTATGTGGAGATCCCCTCCAGCCTGTCCGGCGTGCCGTGCCGCATCCTTGCCATGTCCGGCAAGTGGTTCCCCACGGGCTGCCATAAGGTCGGCGCTTCGTTCGGCTGCCTGGCTCCCCGCCTCGTGACCGGTCAGTTCGACGCCACCTATCATCATGCCGTGTGGCCGTCCACCGGCAACTACTGCCGCGGCGGCGCCTTCAACTCCAAGCTGCTGGCCTGCGACTCCGTCGCCATCCTGCCGCAGGATATGTCCAAGGAGCGCTTTGACTGGCTGAAGTCCATCGCCGGTCAGATCATCGCCACGCCGGGCTGTGAGTCCAACGTCAAGGAGATCTTCGACAAGACGTGGGAGCTGAAGAAGGATCCGTCCATGATGATCTTCAACCAGTTTGCCGAAATGGGCAACCCGCTGTGGCACTACAATGTCACGGGCTACGCCCTGGCCGATCTGTTCGAGGCCGTGAAAAAGCCCGGCCAGCGTCTGGCCGGTGCCTGCTTCACCTCCGGCTCCGCCGGCACGATGTCCTCCGGCGACCTGCTGAAGGAGCGCTATCCCGGCATGAAGCTCGCCGTCGGCGAGGCCCTGCAGTGCCCGACCATTCTGGACAACGGCTTCGGCGGCCACCGCATCGAGGGTATCGGCGACAAGCACATTCCCTGGGTCCATAACGTGAAGAACACCGACATGGCCATCGCCATCGACGACGAAGACTCCCAGCGCCTGCTGCGTCTGTTCAACTGCAAGGAGGGTCAGGAGTACCTGAAGTCCCTTGGCATGACGGACGAGCAGATCGAGAAGTTCACCTGGATGGGCATCTCCGGCATCGCCAACGTGCTGTGCTGCATCAAGATGGCCAAATACTATGAGCTGACCGAGGACGACGTCGTCGTCACCGTCCTGACGGACTCCGCCGTCATGTACAAGTCCCGCGTGGAAGAGCTCAATGCCCAGCACGGCGCCTATTCCGCCTTCGAGGCCGAGAAGGACCATGCGCTGCATATGCTCGGCCTGAAGACCGACAGCATGCTCGAGCTGACCTACACGGAGCGCAAGCGCGTGCACAACCTGAAGTATTACACCTGGGTCGAGCAGCAGGGCATGAACGTCGAAGACCTCAACGCCCAGTGGTACGACACGAAGGGCACCTGGGACGCCGTCCATGCACAGGCGAAGGACCTCGATGCGCTCATCGATGCCTTCAATGACGAGGTCGGCATTCTCAAGACTCTGTAATTAGGGCAACCCCGCACAATTGCAGCTTCGGCCTTCGCCGGATATTTTTCGCCGATCCATCGGTTCGAAAAGTTTGAGGTATTGCGCAGCCGTTGGCGGCTTTGCC
>ERZ773227.1847-NODE-1847-length-13028-cov-9.411932_pt1 | contig 13028 bp, 11 predicted proteins | sample MGYA00580525_ERZ773227 | MGnify/ENA primary metagenome ERZ773227 (study PRJEB29015, sample SAMEA2737782) | human gut metagenome | biome: human gut; feature: human-associated habitat; material: faeces | place: China | collected 2012 ... | reverse complement strand
GGCCAGCCAGCCCAGCGCCTCGATCTGGCCGGTGGTCGCCTAGATGCCCTGGTTGTAGTCCAGTACATAGTACAGGCCGCCGATGCCGCAGATGCCTGCGCCGATGCAGGTGGACAGGTACTTGTACAGCGTAACGTTGATGCCCGCGGCGTCCGCGGTGGCGGGGTTCTCGCCGACGGCGCGCAGATTCAGGCCCGCACGGGTGCGGGTCAGGAACCAGTGCAGCACCACAGCCAGCAGGATGGCCGCATAGACGAGAAAACCGTAGGAGAACACGACCTGCCCGATGTCGCCCAGACCCGACAGCACGGGAATTTTGGCGCTGAACGCCTTGTTGGCGATGGGAGCGGCGGAGTAGCTGGCGCCGTTCAGGATAAACACGCCGAAGAAGTTTGCCACACCCATACCGAAGGTCGTCAGCGCCAGACCGGTGACGTTCTGGTTGGCGCGCAGGGAGATGGTCAGGAACGCATAGATCAGGCCGCCTGCCATCGAGGCCAGAATGGCGCAGGACAGGGCGATCAGGATGCTGACAAAGCCGTTGGGGTTGGCAGCGCTGTTCTCATAGGCCCAGGCGCTGGCAAAGCCCGCGAAGCCGCCCAGGTACATGATGCCCGGGACGCCCAGGTTCAGGTTGCCCGACTTCTCGGTGAGGATTTCGCCGCTGGTGCCGTAGAGCAGGGGCGTGCCGTAGAGGACGGCGGCCGTGATCAGGTTGAGCAGAAAGGTCATTTCGCCGCCTCCTTCCTCTTGTGGCGCTCCTCCGCGCCGCGGAAGACCAGCTTATAGTTGATGAAGAACTCGCACCCCAGCATGAAGAAGAGGAGCACGCCGGTGATGACGTCGGAGAGGGACGCGGGGATGCCCATCTGGGTGTTGAGGGTGTCCGCACCCTTCTGGAGGACGGCCAGCAGGGCGGATATGCCCACCATGGCGAAGGGGTTGAGCTGGGCCAGCCAGGCCACGGTGATGGCGGTGAAGCCCGCCCCGGCGGCCACGCCGGAGTACAGAGTGTTGTTGGCGCCGGAGACCAGCAGGAAGCCCACCACGCCTGCGATGGCGCCGGAGAGGAACATGGTGCGCATGATGACCCAGCCCACGTTCATGCCCGCGTACCGGGCGGTGTTCTCGCTCTCGCCGATGACGGCGATCTCATAGCCATGCTTGGTGTACTTCATGTAGAGGAACATGAACACCGTCAGGGCCAGCACCACGACCCAGCCGCAGTACACGCCGGCCACCCGGGGCAGGCAGGCGTTGGAGGCGAACTGCTCAATCTGCTGGCTGCCCCGGGGGATCTTCTCCCACGGGCCGCCCTGGAGCCACTTTACCACGCCGATGATGATGTAGTTCATCATCAGGGTGAACAGAGTCTCGTTGGTCCCCCAGCGGGCCTTGAAGAAGGCGGGCACCAGCGCCCACAGGCCGCCGCCGATGGCGCCGGCGGCGCACATGAGGAGCAGCAGGGGCACCTGGGGGATGGAGTCGGCCCAGAAGAGGGCGAAATAGGTGGCGCACATGGCGCCGGCGGTGATCTGTCCCTCGGCGCCGATGTTCCAGAAGCGCATCTTGAAGCAGGGGGCGATGGCCAGGGCGGTCCCCAGCAGGGGGATGAAGTTCTTTACGGTCTGCCGGATGCCGGAGGTCTTGCCCAGGGCGCCCTCCACGATGATGGCGTAGCCCTGGATGGGGTTGTTGCCCGAGAGCAGGATCACCAGGCCGCCCACCACCAGGGCCAGCAGGATGGCCGCGATGCGGATGCCCCACTGGCCCGCGCCGGCCATGCCGTCCCGCTTGGCCAGGCGGATCAGGGGTGTTTTGCCGCTGCTATGCACGCTCGCCCGCCTCCTTTCCGCCGCCCACGTGGGTCATGTAGAGGCCCACCTCTTCCTTTGTGGTATTCCGGCCGTCCACGATGCCGGACACCTTGCCGCCGCAGAGCACCAGGATCCGGTCGCACAGCTCCAGCAGCACGTCCAGATCCTCCCCCACCAGGAGCACGGCCACGCCCTTCATCTTCTGCTGGTTGAGCAGGCCGTAGATGGTGTAGGACGAGTTGATGTCCAGGCCCCGGACGGGGTAGGCGGTCATAAGCACGGTGGGGGTGGAGTCGATCTCCCGGCCCACCAGCACCTTCTGCACGTTGCCGCCAGAGAGCCGGCGCACCGGGGTGCCGACGCCGGGGGTGACGATCTCCAGCTCGTCAATCAGCCGCTGGGCCAGCGCCCGGGGGGCCTTGCGGTCCACGAAGGGGCCCTTGTGCTCCCGGTAGGTCTTGAGCATCATGTTGTCCACCATGTCCATGCCCGCCACCAGGCCCATGCCCAGGCGGTCCTCCGGCACGAAGGCCAGGGACACGCCCACACGGCGGATCTGCATGGGGGTCTTGCCCACCAGCTCCTCGCCGTCCCGGTCCACGGGGACGTGGTAGCCGGCGATGTCGCTGTTGGGGTGGGGCGGGTAATAGAGCACGCTGCCCGCCTCCGCGGCCTGGAGGCCGGCGATGGCCTCCAGCAGCTCCTTCTGGCCGGAGCCGGCGATGCCCGCAATGCCCAGGATTTCGCCGCCGAAGGCCTGGAAGGACACGTCGTCCAGGGTCTTGACCCCCTCGTGATCCCGGCAGGTCAGGCCCTTGACCTCCAGGCGGAGATCCCGGTACTTGGCCTCCGGCCGGTCGATGTTCAGGCTCACCGCCCGGCCCACCATCATTTCGGTGAGCCTCTGGGGATCGGTGTCGGCGGTGTCGACGGTGCCGATGTACTTGCCCTTGCGGAGGACGGCCACCCGGTCGGAGAGGGCCATGACCTCGTGGAGCTTGTGGGTGATGATGACGATGGCCTTGCCGTCGGCGCGCATGTTGCGCAGGACGGCGAAGAGCTTTTCGGTCTCCTGGGGGGTGAGGACGGCGGTGGGTTCGTCCAGGATCAGGATGTCCGCCCCCCGGTAGAGCACCTTGAGGATCTCCACCGTCTGCTTCTCCGACACCGACATGTCGTAGACCTTTTTGCCGGGATCGATGTCAAAGCCGTACTTCTCGCTGATCTCCTTCACCCGGCGGGCGGCGGCCCGGAGATCGAAGGCCCCCTTCCCCTCCAGGCCCAGGACAATGTTCTGTGCCGCGGTGAACACGTCCACCAGCTTGAAGTGCTGGTGGATCATGCCGATACCCAGGGCGTAGGCGTCCTTGGGGGAGCGGATGGTGACCTCCCTCCCGCCCACGCAGATGTGTCCCTCGTCTGGGAAGTAGATGCCGGAGATCATGTTCATCAGGGTGGTCTTTCCGCTGCCGTTCTCCCCCAGCAGGGAGAGAATCTCGCCGCGCCGGACCTCCAGATCAATTCCGTCGTTGGCCACGACGCGGCCAAACCGCTTGGTGATCCCCTTGAGCTGGATCGCGCTGACCTGTTCCAAACCCAGCCTCCTTTCCCGGCCCCCGCGGGGCCGAAGCGTTCTCTTCTCTCGCACTCGCTGCTCCTTGCGGCAAAGGCCCCCGGCGCGGTCGCGGGGGAGAAATCCGGGGCCGGCCCGCCTGGGCCGGCCCCGCCTTTGCTTCCGGTTTGATCTTTTGTTTACTCCTCGGTGATGCCGTCGATGACGTAGCAGAACTGAGGCGCGGACAGGCCGCCCTCCTGGCTCAGGTCGGATTCGGGGAAGAACTCGCCCTCCCCGATGCTCCACACCTCGCCGTCAGGATTCTGGGCCGGGTGGCCGGACAGGGGGCCGGCGAACACGTGCAGGCCGCCCGCCAGATCGGCCTCCGCCTTTTCCAGCGCCTCCTCAGTGCCGGGGGCGGCAATGGCGGTGTTCAGCTCGGTCAGCTTGACGGAGCCATCGGCGTAGCCGGCAGTCCAGTCCTGGTCAAAGCTCTCACCGTTGGCCACGGCGGAGATGGCATAGACGAAATAGGGCGTCCAGTCCACGCGGCAGGAGATGAGGCTGGCCTCGGGGGCCACGCCGGTCATGTCGTTGTTGTAGCCGCAGTGGAACACGCCGGCGTCCTGGGCGGAGGTGGCGGGGGTGGTGTTGTCGGAATGCTGGGAAATGAGCACGCAGCCCTCGTCGGCCAGGGCGGAGGCGGCGGCGGCCTCCTGGGGCGCGTCGGACCAGGAGTTGACGTACTTGACCTTCATGGTGACAGAGGGACACACGCTCTTGGCGCCCTGGTAGAAGGCGGTGTAGCCGGAAACCACCTCAGCAAAGGGGAAAGCGGCCACGTAGCCAATGACAGCCTCCTCGGCGGTGATGGTGCCCTCGTCGATCATCTGCTGCAGCTTCATGCCGCCGGCCACGCCGGCCAGGTAGCGGCCCTCGTAGATGTTGGCGAAGGCGTTGTGGGTGTTGTCCAGATCGTCCACGGCAGAGGCCTGGTTGGTACAGGAGATGAACTCGATTTCGGGGTAGTCGGGGGCCACCTTCAGCATAAAGGGCTCGAAGCCGTAGGAGTTGTTGATGATAATATCACATCCATCCTCGGCCAGCTCGATGTTGGCGTCCTCGCAGCCGGAGTCCTCCAGGATATTTTTCTTGTAGCTCCACTCCACGGTAATGCCCTGCTCGGCCAACTGGGCGGTGGCCTCCTCCACGGCCTTCATAAAGTTATAGGTATAACCCTGGTCGTTCTCGTCGCCGATGCAAACCATGCCCACCTTGACGGTTTTACCCTCGGCGGAGGGCTCACCAGTGCCGTCAGTCACCGGGGTGGTCTCCCCGCCGGCCGGGGTGTTGGCGGAGCCCTCGTCCCCGCTGTTGCCGCAGGCGGCCAGTCCAACAGACATAGCGCCCGCCAGGAGCAGTGCAAGCAGTCTCTTTTTCATCGTTTAAGTTCCTCCTTAATTGTGTCTCTCAATCAATCGGGTCCTCTATTCAAAACGGCTGCCTGAACACGGGGGCACTCCCCCCTGCTCACCGACGGGCGCCATACGCGCCGAACGCCAAAATCATCCGCTCATCACGGAGGGCCGTCCTCCGCCTGCGGCAGCCGGTCTTGCTGTGTAAGACAGGAGCCCGGAGGCTCCCCGACGAACCGTAAGACCTCGGTTCATCCGGCGGAGGCGCCCGCCTCCGCTTTTCTCTTCGCTTTCTTTCCTCCGCCCTCCCGGCGGGCGGCCACAAGGGCCGCCCCTACGGGATGCGGCGGCTGGGGCTGTGGGCTCAGCAGAACTCCACGCCGCCCTCCACGCTCATGGCTTTGATGCGGGCCAGGGACTCCACCCGGACTCCCATACCGCGGATCAGATCGCCGCCGGGCTGGAAGGCCTTCTCCACACAGATGCCCGCACCCACCAGGGTGGCCCCGGCATCCTGCACCAGGTTGATGAGGCCCTGCAGGGCCGAGCCGTTGGCTAAAAAGTCGTCGATGAGCAGTACCCGGTCCTCGGGGTGCAGAAACTCCTTGGACACGATGATGTCGTACACCTTGCCGTGGGTAAAGGACTCCACCTTGGAGGTGTAGACATCGCCGGCGATGTTGCGGGTCTTGTTCTTCTTAGCAAAGATCACCGGACAATCAAAAAACTGCGCGGTTACACATGCGATCCCGATCCCCGATGCCTCGATGGTCAAAATCTTGGTAACCCCGCAGTCCCCAAACAAGCGCAGGAACTCCTTGCCCATTTCCTGGAACAGCTTCACGTCCATCTGATGATTCAGAAAGCTGTCCACCTTCAGCACGCCGCCTTCACGGATTTTCCCGTGGGTCCGAATGCGCTCCTCCAGCAGTTTCATTATGTCCCTCTCCTTACTCCACAAGAAAAAGTTATTTCTATTGTATCGAATTTGACAGACAACTGCAACTGCCTATATTCTATCAAAAAAGATTGCTTTCGTCACCTGTTTTTAGAAATTTTGTACGGAGGTTCTCCCCGCCTTCCGGTTTTTTCATTGTGCTTTTGCGCCGGGTTTGGTACAATGCTGTTGATCGCTTTTGAGCAAGGAGGTTTATTGTTATGAAACACCGTTTCTGTGCGGCAGCCCTGGCCGCCGTTTTGCTTTTGAGCGCCGCACCCCTCTCCCCCGCGGCCAGCGCCGCATTTTCCGACGCGGAGGGCACCTGGGCCACAGAAGTCATCGAAAAGGCGGAGGGCTATGGCCTGATGAACGGCTACCCCGACGGCACCTTCGGCGTGGGGAAGGAGCTGACCCGGGGCGAGTTTGTGGCCGTGCTCTGCCGCATGTTCGGCTGGGATGCCGCCTCCCCGAGCGCGCCCTCGTTTTCCGACTGCCCCGCCTCTCACTGGGCCTACTCCTATGTGGAGACCGCCCTGGCCCACGGCGTGATGGATGCCGGCGGCGCCTTCCGTCCGGAGGACTATATCAGCCGGGAGGAGATGGCGGTCATGCTGGTGCGGGCCCTGGGCTACGGCACGCTGGTCCAGTCCCTGTCCGGGCTGGAGCTGCCCTTTGACGACATCACGGACAACCGGGGGTACATCGCCATCGCCTATGACATCGGCATGATCACCGGCGTGGCCGGGGCGGGCGGCCAGCTCAAGTTCCTGCCCCGCGACTCCGCCACCCGGGAGGAGGCCGCCGCCATGCTGGTGCGGGTGTACGAGCGGTACACCTCCAAGCTGGACTGGCTCCACGGCTTTTACGCCTTCTCCTCCTATTCCCAGATTGATCTCACCGCCTCCATGGACGCGGTGAGCGTAGGCTGGGCCCGGATGGAGTACGACCCCGCCGCCGGGCCCGTCCTCAACTCCTCCCGCACCAACGGCAACGACTGGGTGCGCCCCGACGACCCCACCCCCGCCACCGATTACTGGGATGCCCGCAGCCTCCCCTACAACTTAAATGTATATGCCTCAGCGGGCGATTCCATCCCCCTCCCCGACGGCACCACCACCTCCACGGTGGCGGCGGTGACCGGAACGCCCGAGGTCCGGGCCCAGGCCGTGGCCGCCCTGGCGGCCGCCAGCGCGGACTACGCGGGCCTGACCATCGACTTTGAGGGCCTGAAGGGGGATACCATAAAACTGAATTATGTAACCTTTCTAAAAGAGCTGGATGCCGTCCTGCCCCAGGGGAAAACCCTCTATGTCTGCGTCCAGCCCGACACCTGGTACACCGGCTTTGACTACCGGGGCATTGGCGAGGCCGCCGACAAGGTGATCCTCATGGCCCACGACTACCAGTGGACCTCCGTCCCCGACTCCTATGTAGGCACTACCAACACCGACTCCCCCGTCACCCCCTTCGCCAGCGTGTACGAGGCTCTGCGTGATCTTACCGACCCGGCCACCGGCGTGGCCGACCGGAGCAAGCTGGCCCTGCAGATCTCCTTTGGCTCGGCGGGCTTCCACGTGGACGGAGAGGACCGCCTGCTGGAGACCACTATCTACCACCCCGCCCCCTCCACCCTGGCTCTGCGCCTGGCCCAGCCCGACACCCAGGTGGTCTACTCGGAGGAATTCCGCAATCCCTGCGCCCTCTACACTACCGAGGACGGCAGCCGTTACAAGGTCTGGTACGAGAACGAGCAGAGCGTGCTGGACAAGGTGGCGCTGGCCCGGATGTTCGGCATCACAGGAGTCTCCCTGTGGCGCATCGGCAACATTCCGGCGGACGGTGCCTACGACGTGTGGAGCGCCCTGCTGACCCAGCGCTGACCCGCTTACCATCTACTTAGGAAGTGAAACGGATGACCAACCGCAAGGAACTGCTGCGCGAATTCCTGCTGATGAACCTGGGCACCCTGCTGGTGTCGGTGGGGGTCTACTTTTTCAAATTTCCCAACCATTTTTCCATGGGCGGCGTGTCCGGCCTGGCGGTGCTGCTGGGAAAGCTGCTGCCCCAGCTCTCCCCCTCTACCTTCAACACCATCATCAATGTGCTCTTTTTGGTGCTGGGCTTTGTAATGCTCAACAGGGGCTTCGGCGCCCGGACGGTCTACTGTTCCATTCTCTCCGCCGGGCTCATTCAGCTCTTTGAGTGGGCGTTTCCCATGGACCGTCCTCTCACCGACCAACTCATGCTGGAGCTGTTCTTCGCGGTGATCCTCCCCGCCCTGGGCTCCGCCATCCTTTTCAACATAGACGCCTCCTCCGGCGGCACCGATATCGCCGCCATGATTCTCAAAAAATACACCGGCCTGGACGTAGGGCGTGCCCTGCTCCTCTCCGACGTGGTCATCGCGGCGGCCGCCCTCTTTGTCTTTGACATCACGGCGGGACTGTGCTCCCTGCTGGGCCTGGCCCTCAAGTCGGTGCTGGTGGATAGCGCCATCGAGTCCTTCAACCGGCGCAAGGCCTTTTTCGTCATCTCCTACGACCCGGAGCATGTGTGCGACTATATTACCCATACCCTGGGCCGGGGCGCCACCGTATGGCAGGCCCAGGGCGCTTATACCCACGCAGAGCACCACGTGGTGCTCACCGTCCTCACCAGGGGGCAGGCCGTGCTTCTGCGCCGCTACCTGAAAAAGATTGATCCCCATGCTTTTCTGATTGTAGCCAACTCCAGTGAAATCTTTGGAAAGGGCTTCTTACAGCCCTGATTCTCCGCCCGCCCGGACCTAAATGCCGGGCGGGCTTTTTTGCTGTGCAGGAGCAGAGCAAAATTAGCCCTGTGCCGCTTAACAGCGGCACGGCCATGGGATGACAGCGCGTGGGTCGGTACGGCCCACATACGCAACCACTTCATGCGCCTGAGCCTTTGCGTCGTTTCGCGGTACGCCCTGTGCGCACGAAGCTTTCTGTCATTTTGGAAAATATTTCCCAATCGACGGCATTCGGCTTTTTTTGCGCCAAAATATGGTAATATATGGTTAGTCAATATTCTACCGCAAAGGAGGCTTTCCGATGTCCTTACTGCGTCGAAAAGGACTGTTTGAGAGCACCAAAGTGCTGTTTCTCCCCATTGCCGCCATTTCCCCCAATCCGGACCAGCCCCGCACCTGCTTTTCCCGGGAGGGCCTGGAGGAGCTGGCCGCCAGCATTCAGGAGCTTGGCGTACTCCAGCCTCTGTCCGTCCGCCGGTCCAAGAACGGCGGCTACGAGCTGATTTCCGGGGAGCGCCGCCTGCGGGCCTCCCGCATGGCCGGTCTCACCGAGGTGCCCTGCATTCTGGTCAGCGTGGACAGCCAGGGCTCTTCTTTGCTGGCCCTGGTGGAGAACCTTCAGCGGCGGGATCTCAACTTTGTGGAGGAGGCCACCGCTCTGGCCAAGCTGATCGAGACCTACCATCTGTCTCAGGAGGAGGCGGCCCGCCGCATCGGCAAGTCCCAGTCGGCGGTGGCCAACAAGCTGCGCCTGCTCCGCCTCCCGCCCGATGTCCTCACCCTGCTGCGGGAGCACGGCTGCACCGAGCGCCACGCCCGGGCGCTGCTCCGCCTGGAGGAGCCGGAACTCCAGCGCACAGCCGCCCGGCATGTGGCAGAGCAGGGGCTTACTGTGGCCCGGACGGAGGAGTATGTGGAAACCCTGCTTCATCCGGCAGACAAGCCCGCCCGAAAAAAACCAACCTTTGTAATTAAGGATGTGCGGCTGTTTCTCAACACCGTGACCCGGGGACTGTCCATGATGAAGAGCGCGGGCGTACAGGCCAACTGCAAGCGCCAGGAGACGGAGGACTCCATCTTGCTGACCATCACTATTCCCAAGTAGAGGTGCGCCGTACGCGGAGGCCATGGCGGTTTTCCTGAAAGGATGGGGCTGTTTCACGTGAAACAGCTCCATCCTCTTTTTTTCCTGTTTCACGTGAAACAGCGCGAATTTCAGTTGAATTACGTCTACCGCCGCTATATAATAGAACCTGACCCTTTGCAACGACCCAAAAAGGCAGGTGTGCTATGGCAAAGACCATTGCAATTGTGAATCAAAAGGGCGGCGTGGGAAAGACTACCACCTGTGTCAACCTGGCGGCGGCTCTGAAAAACCAGGGCTGCCGGGTGCTGGTGTGCGATTTTGACCCCCAGGCCAACACCACTTCCGGCTTCGGCGTAGACAAGACCACCTCGCCCAACATCTATGACGTGCTTCTCAACGGGACGGAGACCGCCAAGGCCATCTCCTCCACCTCCTACGGCGATGTGCTCCCCTCCAACAAGGCGCTGGCGGGGGCCACCATTGAGATGATCGCCCTGGAGCAGCGGGAATATCGGCTGAAAAACGCCTTGAAGCAGGTGGCGGAACACTATGACTACATCTTCATTGACTGTCCCCCCTCTCTGGAACTGCTGACCCTCAACGCCCTGTGCGCAGCGGACACCGTGCTGGTACCGGTGCAATGTGAGTACTACGCCCTGGAGGGGCTCAGCGACCTTCTCTCCACCATTCGCATTGTCAAGCGATCCCTCAACCCCAAAATTGCCCTGGAGGGGGTGGTACTCACCATGTACGACGGCCGTACCAATCTCTCCATGCAGGTGGCGGAGGAGGTCAAACGCCACTTCCCCGGCCAGGTGTACGCCACGGTGATCCCCCGTAACGTCCGCCTGTCCGAGGCTCCCAGCTTTGGCAAGCCGGTGTCCGCCTATGACGCCCTCTCCCGGGGCGCGGAGGCCTACGATGCCCTGGCCCAGGAGCTGCTGGAGCACAATCAATACGCCGTCACCCGTGTGGAAAGGAAGGATTGACCTATGGCATTGGAACGCGGCCTGGGCAAGGGCCTGGGCGCACTGCTGGGGGACGCTGCCCTCCAGTCCCAGGAGGGGGGCTCCCTCTCCCTCCCTATCTCCCAGGTGGAACCGGGGCTCAAGCAGCCCCGGAAGCGGTTTGACGAGGAAAGCCTTCAGGATTTGGCCGACTCCATCCGCATCCACGGGATCATTCAACCCCTCACCGTCCGCCGGCTCTCGTCGGGCTATTACCAGATCATCGCCGGGGAGCGCCGCTGGCGGGCCGCCAAGCTGGCGGGCCTGAGCGAAATCCCCGCCGTCATCATCGAGGCCGACGACCGCAAGGTGATGGAGCTCGGCCTCATTGAGAACCTCCAACGGGAGGATCTGAACCCGATTGAAGAGGCCAACGGCTACAAGGTGCTCATGAGCGAATACGGTCTCACCCAGGAGGAGGTGGCCCAGCGGGTGGGCAAGTCCCGCCCCGCCGTTGCCAACGCCCTGCGGCTGCTGACCCTTCCCGACCCGGTACACCTGCTGCTGGAGGAGGGCAAGCTCTCCGCCGGCCACGCCAGGGCCATCCTGGCCGTGCCCAGCGGGGAGCTACAGAAAAAGCTGGCGCAGAAGGTCATTGCGGAGGAGCTCTCCGTCCGGCAGACCGAAGCTCTGGCCAAGCGGTTGGCCGCAGAACCCAGAGAAGCTGCGGAGCCCAAGTCCGCCGCCGGCCCTGACCTGTCTATCTATCTGCGGGAGGCGGAAAAGACCCTGGCTACCCGCTTTGGCCGCAAGGTTCACATCATCAACGGCCGGAAAAAGGGAAAAATTGAGCTGGAATACTACAATCCAGAGGACTTGAACACTCTGCTGGAGCTGCTGGAGCAGCTTCCCTCCGCCGGGAAAGGAGGGGTTTCCCTTTGAGCACCGATTCCGACAAGCAGGAGCGCAGCCGCCTCCAGCACGAGGCGGAGCATGAGCGGCCCCACAAGCGCAGCTCGGTACTGCTCTATCTGGTCATCCTCTTTGCAGCGGCTTTTCTCCTGCTGCTGATGTCCTACTTCATGCAGCAGCGAGCCAACCAGGAGGCCATGGACAAGCTGGAGCAGACCTCCGACTCGGCCACCCAGTCCCTGGAAAACATTCTCCAGGAAAACGAAACCCTCAAGGTGGAAAACGAGGCCCTGAGCCAGCAGGTGGCCCAGCTCCAGGAGGCGCTGGAGGACGCAGAAAGCGCCTCCGACGACGAAGCCGCCCTGGTGCAGTTGGAGGCGCTCTGCTATTTGAACCAAATTCGCGCCCTATACAACGACGGGCGCTACTCCGATGCCCGGGATGCGGCGGCCGCCGCCGAGGCCGCTCTGGCTGGAGAGGGCGGCATGGAGGGGGTACTGGGTACGGTGGCCGATGGGCTTACCGGCCAGCAGCGACAGGACTACAACCCCCTGGAGGCCTACCAGTCTCTCATGGAGTGGCTGGGCTGATTGTTTCACGTGAAACGGCGTCGGGACAAAGTCCGCTCCATTTCATCCGGCGCACAGCGCCGGATATCCATTCCGTTCCCTTGCCCCTTCGCTTCCCCACGCGACCCGCTCCGCACTTTTCTCTCCCCTGTAGGGGCGGCCTTTATGGCCGCCCGTGGGCGACCACAAGGGTCGCCCCTACGGGTTTATCTCACACCACTTTATTGAAGGAGAATCAACCATGCTGGACATTAAATTCATCCGGGAAAATCCCGACGCCGTGAAGGAGAACATCAAGAAGAAATTTCAGGAACAGAAGCTCCCCCTGGTGGATCAGGTGCTGGAGCTGGACGCAGAGAACCGCCGTACCATCCAGGAGGCCCAGGAACTGCGCACCGCCCGCAACGCCAAGAGCAAGCAGGTGGGCGTACTGATGGGGCAGTCCAAGAAAGACCCCTCCAAGCTGGCGGAGGCCGAGGCGCTGAAGGCCGAGGTCAAGGCCGACGCCGACCGGCTGGCCTTCCTGGAGGGCCGGGAGACCGAGCTGGCCGCGGAGATCCGCCGCATCCTGCTCCAGATCCCCAACATCATCGATCCCTCCGTGCCCATCGGCCCCGACGACTCCTGCAACGTGGAGGTGCAACGCTTCGGCGAGGCAGCAACCCCCGCCTTTGAAATCCCCTACCACACCCAAATCATGGAGTCCTTCGACGGCATCGACATGGACGCCGCCGGCCGGGTATCCGGCGCGGGCTTCTACTACCTGATGGGCGACATCGCCCGCCTCCACGAGGCGGTGCTGGCCTACGCCCGCGACTTCATGATCGACAAGGGCTTCACCTTCTGCATCCCCCCCTTCATGATCCACGGCAACGTGGTGGAGGGCGTCATGAGCCAGACCGAGATGGACGCCATGATGTATAAGATTGAGGGAGAGGATCTCTACCTCATCGGCACCTCAGAGCACTCCATGATCGGCAAGTTCATCGACCAGACCATCCCCGAAGACAAGCTGC
>ERZ773227.1845-NODE-1845-length-13039-cov-6.879698_pt1 | contig 13039 bp, 9 predicted proteins | sample MGYA00580525_ERZ773227 | MGnify/ENA primary metagenome ERZ773227 (study PRJEB29015, sample SAMEA2737782) | human gut metagenome | biome: human gut; feature: human-associated habitat; material: faeces | place: China | collected 2012 ... | reverse complement strand
TGATCATGCAGCCGTCGATGTAGTTCCACTTGTTGGGCTTGCCGCTGCGCACCTTCTCGATGTTCCACATGGGTGCCTCGGCGCTGGAATTGGCGATGAGGTAGTCCACATAATCGCCCAGCATGGACAAAATCTCTTCATGAGTCATGGCTTAGTCCTCCTCAAAATGGCCGACGTTGGCAAAGCGCAGGCGCTCGCCCTCGTAGCCCTCGATCCTGACGTTGTGCAGCTCGATGTTCTTGACGTTCTCGGCGTAGATGGCCAGCTTCTTGACCAGCGGGCGGTTGTCGGCCATGGCAGCCTGACCCTCCTTTGCGTTGGGGTCGAAGGTGATGGTGACGTTCTTCATGGAGATGCCCTCGATGGGCTGCTCGGGCAGGCCGTCAAAGTAGCAGCCCGCAAACTGTGCATCGGTGGCCACGATGTCTTCCATGGTCAGGGTGCCGAGCTTCGGGGTGTACTCGTCCACGGGCAGAGCCTCGCGGCACTGGACATAGGGGCTGTGGCCGTCCGGGTCGCAGAAGTAGAACATATTGATGACGAAGGGAGCCTTGACGCCCCGCATCTCCACGTTGCGGAACACCAGACCGTCGATGACGGCGGTGTTGCCGCGGCCGCGGCGGGTCTTGACGCGGAGGCCGCGGTCGGTGTGGTCCATGAGGCACTGGGTGACCACCATGTCCTTGACGCCGCCGCTCATCTCGCTGCCGATGACGATGCCGCCGTGGCCCTTGTCCAGCAGGCAGTTGCGGATGACGGTGTGCTCGCAGCTCTTCTTGAGCTTCATGCCGAGGAAGACCTTGCTGGCCTTCATGGCGATGCAGTCGTCACCGACGTGGATGTTCACGCCGATGATGCGGATGTACTCGCAGCTCTCGGGGTCGATGCCGTCGGTGTTGGGGGCGTTGTAGGGGTTGTTGATGTTGAAGTTCAGCAGGTCGAGGTGTTTGACGAAGATGGGGTGGATGGTCCAGGAGTAGCTGTTCTGTACGGTGATGCCGTGGAGGCAGATATTCTCGCTGTCCACCATCGCCACGGCGCGGGGACGCCATGCGATGCGCTTGACCTTGGGGTCGACCCACCAGTCGCCGTTCTGGGCGTCGCAGTCCAGGGTGCCTTCGCCGGTGACGACGACGTCATGCACCTGGGTGATGTTCAGCAGGCCCGCAAAGCTGTTCAGCGGGTTGCCCTCCCAGCCGGTGAGGTAGTATTCGTCCACTTCGTTCTCGCTGGGGATGACGCCGGGCAGGATGGGGTAGTGGGTGCGGTCATTGTCGCCCAGCAGCACAGCGCCCTTCTCGAGGTAGAGGGTGGTGCAGCTCTTCATGAAGAGGCTGGCGGTGCGGTAGCGGCCAGCGGGGACATATACCGTGCCGCCCCTGGGGCAGGTGGAAAGAGCAGCCTGCAGCCTGCCGGTGTTGTCGGTCTCGCCGTCGGCGACGAGGCCGTAGCGGGATGCGTCCACAAAGAAGCTCTCGGCCTCGGTGGTGAAATCCAGTTTCAGGTGCTCACCCTCGGTGTCTACCTCCACAGTGTAGGCGGTGGACGGAGTCAGGGAGAAGAGGGAGAACACGTTGGTGTTGCAGCTTTCGTAAATGGTCTTGCCGTTCAGAGCCACGGCGAAGGGGTGCTCCGGGCGGAAGCACTTGCCGTTTTCCAGCTCGAAGACGGCGCTGCGGGTCATGGAACGGATGAGAGACAGATTCATTTTTACAGCCTCCTGAGTTATTTGCGTAGATTTGCGGCTTGCCCGCAGAGGGCGGACATGGTACACTGGGGATAAGAAGATCAGAGCACTGCCCCGGCGGGGCAGGCATAGCAAGAAGGGGGAAGGGCGGATGCGCGCCGAACGGGAAAAACTCAACGCGAAGATCACGGCGGGAGCACTCAAGCTGACCGGCGGGCGGCTCGAGCTGCCTGCCGAGATGTGCCATATCGTTCTGTTTTCGGGCGGCAGCTGCACGGTCCAGTGCGGGGATACGTCGCTCCTGGTCAGCCCCGGCTGCGCACTGCTGCTGGGGCCGGGGGCGTGGGCGGTATCGCAGGCAGGCCACACCCAGCCGGAAATGCTGGGATGCAGTTTCCCGCAGGCGGCCCTCCACGAGATGAAGAACGCCACCAGCGAAGATTTCCTCCGCCTTTTTGCACCGGGCAGCCAGATGGCCCTTTACGGCAGCATCCAGTGGGCCAGCCGTCTGCGGACGCTGCTGGAGATGATGCGGAGCGCCATGGGCGAGCCGGAGTATCCCGGCGGGCTGTATCTGGCACTGACGCTCCACTATGTGGAGCAGGAGCACCGGGCGCAGAGCGCCGCCGACGCCCGCCCCCGCAACGAGACGGTGGAGCAGATCTGCGCCTACCTTGCGGCAAACTACCAGCAGAAGCTTTCCCTCACCGAGGTGGCGGCGCGGTTCTACATCTCGCCCTACTATCTGAGCCGGCTGTTCCGGCGGGTGACAGGACAGTCCATCGTGGACTACATCAACGCCCGCCGCATCGAGGCGGCACAGAAGCTTCTGGAAACGACCGAGCTGAGCATCGGCAGCGTGGCCGAGCAGACCGGTTTCGCCTCTGCGGCCCACTTCCGCCGCGTCTTCCGGGAGACGATGGGCGTCGGACCGCTGCAATACCGGAAGAGCAGAAAGTGATACTCCTTCCGTCATCGCTGCGCGATGCCACCTCCCTCAAGGAGGGAGGCTTTGGCATAACGGAAAGCTTTCCTCCATCGCCAGAGGCTCCCTCTCTGAGGGGGCTGTCTGCGGAGCAGACTGGAGGAGTCATGAAAAATGCCCCCTGCGTCCTCTCTATGGGAAGAGGCACAGGGGGCATTCATGTTTGTCGGGATGATCCGAGCGGCGGGGGCTTCAGCTTAGCCCTTGACAGCACCGGCGGAGATACCTTCGACGAACTGATCCTGTGCGCAGAAGAACACGATGAGCTGCGGCAGGATAGAGATCAGGGACAGGGCCAGAATACGGTTCCAGGCAAAGCCCGTATCACCGTCCATGGACAGCTTGACGAACAGGGACATGGGGTACTTTGCAGGGGTCTGGACGTAAAGCAGGGGACCCATGAAGTCGTTGCAGCTCCACATGAACTGGAACAGTGCGCAGGACACCAGAGCGGGCATCAGCATCGGGACGATGACCTTGTACAGGGTCTGGAAGGAGGAGCAGCCGTCGATGGCGGCAGCCTCGTCCAGGTCGCGGGGGACGTTGCGCATGAACTGCACCAGCTGGTAGACGAAGTAGGTCTCAGTTGCGAATGCGCAGTGGACCCAGATGGCCAGATAGAACGGGCTGTTGACCCAGCCGAACTTGGTGTACAGCAGGAACTGAGGCACGTTCAGGACGACCTGAGGCAGGAACAGGGTGGCCAGCATGATGCTGAACAGGATCTTCCGGCCCGGGAAGTCGAAGCGGCCAAAGCCGTAAGCTGCAATGCAGGAGGAGACCACGGTGCAGATGACCTTGGGCAGGACGTAGCTGTAAGTGTTCAGCATGGCCTGCAGGATGTTGATGGAACCGCCGAAGTTGTTCAGCGCGTTCTTGTAGCCCTCCAGAGTGGGGTTCTTGATCCACAGGCCGATGCCTGCAAAGATCTCGCTGTTGTCCTTAAAGGTGGCGCTGATCATCCACAGCAGGGGATAGATCATGATGAGGCCCACCAGGATCAGGACGAAGTACTTGAAAAACGTCGCGATGGCGTTAGAAGCTTTCATTCCCATACTGTCACACCTTACCTTTCATCCGAGTAGTAGACCCACTTCTTCTGGCTGGTGAAGGCGATGATCGTCAGGATGCAGACGATGACGAACATGATCCATGCCAGTGCGGAAGCCATGCCCATCTGGTTGGACTTGAATGCGTAGTTGTAGACCAGAATGGAGATGAGGGTGGTGGAACCGCGGGGACCGCCGTTGGTGATGATGAACGGGCCATTGAACTCCTGGAAAGCCTGGCAGATCTGAGTGACCAGGTTGTAGAAGATGATGGGGGTGATCATCGGGACGGTGATGGAGAAGAACTGCTTCCATTTGCCAGCGCCGTCGATGGTGGCGGCCTCGTACAGGTCGGCCGGCACGCCCTTCAGAGCGGCGAGGAACAGCACCATGGCGGAGCCGAACTGCCAGATACGCAGGAAGCAGATGATCCACAGTGCGTAGCTGGGGTCGCTCAGCCAGGAGGGACCCTGGAAGTGGCCGAAGGTCAGCATACGGATGAGGGTGTTGACCAGACCGTCATCACGGAACACGGCCTTCCACAGCACGGCGATCGCAACAGAGCCGCCGAGGATGGAGGGGATGTAGTAGACGGTGCGGAACACGTTCACGCAGGCGATCTTGAAGTTCAGGATGTAGGCGATGAACAGTGCGAAGACCAGCTTCAGAGGCACAGTGATGAAGCTGTACTTGAAGGTGGTGATGAGCGCCTTGGTGATCTTGGGAGTGGAGAAGGCGTCCACATAGTTCATGATGCCATACTGATGGATGCCGTTGAAGAAGTCCATATCCGTAAAGCTGTAGTACAGAGACTGGCCGAACGGAATGGCCTTGAAGACGACGAAGCCGATGATCCAGGGGATCAGGTAGAACAGGCCCTGCCATTTGTCAAAAAACTTCTGGGCCGGGGTACGCCCGAGAGAGGGCGCTTTGCTTTCTTTCATCCGGGAATCCTCCTTTTATAAGGATATATCTCGTACGCCGCACAATAGTTTGGACACATTTTTGTCAAAAAAATGTCATCACCGTCTTGCAAAAAAGGGGCATCCGTCCGTAGGTGGAAGGGATGCCCCTTGCAAGACTCTTTTATGCGGGGCGGCCCGTGTCAACACCGCGCGTGTGCGGGCCGCAAAAAGTCCGTGAGGCGGAAATCAGACGGTGTAGCCGACAGACTCCATGCCGTCCAGCAGGGTATCGACCAGGTCAGCGCCGGAAACATTGTCGTAATCCAGAGTGTCGAACACTTCCTGATAGACGCCGGTGCCGGTAGCCTTCAGGTCGTTGGACTCGAACAGGGGGTCGAGCTGGTTGGAAACGAAGGCCATGACCTTGCCGTTTGCCTCAGCCACCAGCTCCTTGATCTTGCCGGCGCCCTGAGCAGCAGCCAGACCAGCCTTGGAAGCGGGGATACCGCACTCGGAGCCCATGATCTCGGCACCTGCGGTCTCGTTCAGCAGGAAGTTGATGAGGGTAGCTGCCTCTGCGGGATGCTCGCAGGTCTTGGTGATGGCCAGACCCATGGAGACCTTGGAGAAGCCGCCGTTGTAATCGCCGAACTTGATCTCCTCGCCCACGGTGAAGCCAGCCTTGTTCTCCTCGTCCAGAGCGTCAGCGTACTTGGTAGCGGAGGAGTCCCACTCGAAGCAGCCGGCCAGCTTACCGGTGATCCACTCGGTGGACTGGTGAGCGGCGTTGTCGCCGTTGGAGCCGTAGTAGGTGGGCAGGCTCATGATGACGTGGCCCTCGACCAGGCTCTTGATGAAGTCGATGCCCTCAGCGATCTGGTCGGCATCGTAGTTCAGGGTGGAGGTGGAGGGGTCGGCCCAGTCCTTGCCGTACTTGCTCTCGAGGTAGAACACCATCAGGATCATACGGTCGTATGCGCCCAGGTGCAGGGGATAGTAGTCATCGCCCAGCTTCTCCTGGAAGGTCTTGCCGGCAGCCATCAGCTCGTCCAGAGTGGTGGGGAAGGAGATGCCGGCCTTGTCGAAGGTGGTCTTGTTCCAGTAGAAGATACGGCCGGTCATGGAGACGGGCACGCACTGCTGAGCGTTTGCCACGTTGCAGGCAGCCAGCTTGGCCTCATCCCACTGAGTCAGGTCGAGGTACTCGGAGACGCTGTTCAGGTCGATGAAGGTCTGGCCGTTCTTGGAGTAGTTGTACAGCCAGTTCCAGTTGATCTGGCAGACATCCTCAGCGACACCGCCGGCGAACTTGGTGGACATGGTGTCCTCCCAGCCGGACCATGCAGCGAAGGTGGGGTTGACGGTGATGGTGCTGTGCTCAGCAGAGAAAGCCTTGATGGCCTCCTGGTAAGCGTTGTGACGGGACTCGCCGCCCCACCAGCTCATGGTCAGGGTGACGGGGTCGGAAGACAGGCCGGCCACGGAAGCTGCGGCGGAAGAAGCAGCGGTGGAAGTAGCGGTAGAACCAGCGTTGCTGGAGCCGCCGCAGGCGGCCAGCAGGCCGGCAGCACCCACAGCGCCAGAGACCTTCAGAAAGTCACGACGAGAAATTGCCTTGCTCATTTTCGTTCTCCTCCTATGTAGAAAACATCTTCTTGCACGGACGCCTCTGCAAAGCATCCGTTGTATACAAATATAATACCAAAGGCAAGAAAAAAAAGAAAGATGCAAATTGTAGTGATAGCGGCAGAAAACGTACAAATATTGCGCTTATTTTTTGCCCGGTTTTGACGTCATTGCCATAATGAATAAACTTGGACCGAAAAACTGTGCAACTTGTATACTTCAACGATTTGCATAGAAAACTGGGATGCAACAGGAGAAGATTGGCCTGAATTGCAAGAATTTTGTAACAGGGGCAGAATTTGTTGAAAGAGCGTTGTATACATCAAAAGCGACGATAACAGAAAGTTCCGGCCCCGAGCTGATATATCAATAGCGCAAAAAACGCGCGAATCAGGCCCAGACTGATATATCACGGATGCAGAAAAGATACAAAAATGCCGCCCGGCGCGCGGACGGCATAAAATCAGGAAAAAGAGTCACCGACGGGCGGCGTAGAAGGCGCTGCGCTCCCGGAAATAGCACTGGGGACACATGCTGACGTACTGGACGTCGTTCTCAAGGTCGATGGCTACCTGTTCGCCCTCAAAGACGAAGCGGCCGTTGACCTTGCGGCAGTTGCAGGTGGCCTTGCGGCCGCAGGTGCAGATGGTCTTCATCTCCTCGATGGTGTGGGCCAGCTCCAGAAGCCGGGTGGAGCCGGGGAAGCCCTTGAGGGAGAAGTCGGAGCGCAGGCCGTAGCAGATGACGGGGATGTTCAGCTCTACCGTCACCATGAACAGCTGTTCGGCCTGCTCGGCAGTGAGGAACTGGCTCTCGTCGCAGAGCACACAGGCCAGAGGCCGGCCCTCGCTGCTGGCGGCCCGGACGGCCTCCACCAGGTCCATGTCCGGCGGCACCAGCAGATCGGCAGGGCGGCGGACGCCCAGACGGCTCACGAGGTCGCCGCTGCCCTTGGTGTCCACCTTCGGCTTGAGGATGAGCACCCGCATCCCCTGCTCCTCGTAGTTGTGGGCCACCTGCATCAGCGCGGTGCTCTTGCCGCTGTTCATTGCGCCGTAACGGAAATAAAGCTTTGCCATATCGAAAAAGTCTCCTCATGAAAGGACTCTCTCAGCCAAAGCCTGACGGAGAGGGCCTGTATTATCGATAGTATCTGCTCAGTCCTGATTGCGCAGCCGGTAGCCCAGGCTCATCAGGCTGTCGCCGAGGTGGACGTTCTCCACCACCACGTCGGGGTAGGAGACAGACAGATCGTAGTGGGAGAAGTTCCAGAAGCCCTGGATGCCCAGAGCCACCAGACGGCCGCTGATCTCCTCTGCGCCGCTGCGGGGCAGACAGAGCACAGCCACCTCGGGGTGGTGCTCTGCGCAGAAAGCTTCCAGCTCGTCGCTGTGTAAGATCTGGATGCCGTTGATCTCTTTGCCCACCTCGTCGGGGGCGTTGTCGAAGGCGGCGATGAGCTTGTAGCCGTTGGTGTCGGTGGTGATGAAGCGGCTCACAGCCTTGCCCAGACGGCCGCAGCCGATAAGGATGGTGGGCAGGAGGTCGCCGTTGCCAAAGAGCAGATGCTCAAGGATGCTCAGCAGGTTCTCCACCGAGTAGCCGATGCCCTGACGGCCATTCACGTCGCCGATGCAGTTGAAGTCCTGCCGAACCTGAGAGGCAGTGGTACCCATCTGGGCGGCCAGCTCACGGGACGAGATGCTGGTGATGCCGTCGTTCTTCAGGGTGCGCAGGTAGCGATAGTATTTGGGCAGGCGCTTGATGACGGGCAGAGAAGCTTTGCCGGGAGTGTTCATAGGGGGTCTCCTTTCTTTTTATCCGCAGCATTGCCGGGGAGAAGTGCGCAGCGGCAGGGTGCTCCGGCAAAAGATTTGTACTTTCTTGTACAATAATGATACATATTTGACAATCTTATCTCTAGTATAAAGTATACAGCGCGAAGAGAGAATGTCAAACCATTTGGCACATTTTTTTGAGAAAGAAAAGAAATCTTTACCGAAGTATAACCGGCAGGAATGCCGGACAAGCTGAAATGAAGCAAAAAGGAGGATGCGCAGAATGTCACAAGAAGAGAAGAACATCCCCGTGGAGCAGCAGCGGCTGGAAAAAGAGCAGATCGAGGATATGGGCAGCGTTTACCGCACCCGGGGAGCTCACGCCATCCACTGCCTGACGGTCATCGGGCAGGTGGAGGGCCATGTGGAAGCGCCCCAGGGCCAGAAGACCACAAAATATGAGCACGTCATCCCCCAGCTGGTGGCCGTGCAGGAGGACCCCGCCATCGAGGGCCTGCTGGTCCTGCTCAACACCGTGGGCGGGGATGTGGAGGCGGGGCTTGCGCTGGCGGAGCTCATCGCCAGCATCTCCAAGCCCAGTGCGGCGGTGGTGCTGGGCGGCGGCCACTCCATCGGCATCCCGCTGGCCGTCAGCGCCCAGCGGAGCTTCATCGTGCCTACTGCCACCATGACGGTCCACCCCGTCCGCCATTCCGGCATGATACTGGGCGTACCCCAGACCATGCGCTGGTTCGAGCAGATGCAGGAGCGCATCACCGGCTTCGTGGCGTCCCACAGCGGCATCTCGGAGAAGCGTTATACTGAGCTGATGATGCGCACGGGCGAGCTGGTCATGGACGTCGGCACCGTGCTGGATGGCCGAAAAGCCGTGCGGGAAAAGCTCATCGACGAGCTGGGCGGGCTGTCGGATGCGCTGGCATGGCTCTACCGAGAAATCGAGGGGAAATAAATTGCCATTTGACTTTTCCCGTGGTACAATGAAAGAATCGAGTAGTATCGAAATTCTTCCATCGTCACCGACAGAGCCGCCCTGAGCGCGCCCTGCTTCATGATATAAAATAAGGAACGGGTTTTAGGAAACATGGCAAAGAGAAAACGCAAGACCTCCGGGCGCAGCACAGCCTCGCGCCGCAAGAACCAGACACAGGACCGGATGCCCGCGGGGCTCATCACCCTGTTTGCGGGGCTGGTGCTCATGGCGCTGGCTTTCGTGCCGGGCAGTTCGGCCTGGCGCACGATGCACGATGTCCTGTTCGGCGTGTTCGGCTGCGGAAGCTTCGTGCTGGGCGCAGCGCTGTGTTATCTGGCCATCCTCTACACCCGGGGCGAAGACCTTCTGCCCCATATCGCCAAGCTTACGCTGGGGCTCATCTTCGCCAGCGGCACGGTCATCGTCTTTTCTGACATCCCCACCGACCAGACCGCCGCGCAGATGACCGCTGCCTGTTATCAGAATGGTATGAGCGCATGGCTCTCGGGCGGTGCGCTGGGCGCTGTGCTGGGCGGGACGCTCCTGCTGCTCTGCGGCAGACCCGCCGCCAATCTGGTCATGGCGGCGCTGGCGGCCTGCGCCAGCCTGTACATTTTCGACGTTACGCCCGCCGAGTGCTGGCAGTGGCTCTGCAACGTGGGCGGCAGCGTCCACGAAAAGGGCCTTGCCGTCCACGAGCAGAATGCCGCCCGCCGGGCCGAGCGTCTGGCAGAACGTGCCGCCGAGGAGGCCGAGGCAGAGGAATACGAGGCCTATGACGACGACCTGCCGGAAGACGAAGTGGGCGAGGACTGCTGCGGCGGCGAAGAGCCTGCCGCGCCCGCCTTCCATATCCAGCCTCCCGGCTGGCTGGCTGGCGTCTTCCACTGGGGCCATCAGGTGATGCAGGGCGGCGAACAGGCAGAGCCTGCCCCTGCGCCCGCACCGGAAGCGCAGACCCCGCCTCAGCCCGAGCCTGCCCCCGTACAGGTGGAAAAGCCCCGGCCCCGTGCGCCCTTTGATATTGATTTAGGCCCTGACCATACCACCGTCACCGAGGGCGGCAGTGAGCCCATCGAGCCCATCATCCTCGGCCCCGGCGGCACCTTCGGCATGGACCCGCTCCGCCGTGCGCCCATCCGCGCCACCGTGACTCCCATCGTCCCGGACGCTGTGGATACCGCCGCCGAGGACTTCTTCACGGCCCAGCCCGAGCCGACGGTGACACCCACCGTTACGCCCGCAGCCCCGGCAGAAGAGCCGGAACAGCAGCCCGCGCCTGAGCCGCCGCTCTCCTTTGGCATCCCGCTCTATGATCTGACCCCGACTCCGGAACCGGCCCCGCAGCCGGTCAGCGCCGAGAATGCGGTGGCGTTCCGCTCTGAGCCGGATGAGGACGGCTGGATCAGCATCACCAGCGACCCGGTGGAGGAAAAAGACCTCAACACGCTGGTGGCAGCTGCCATGGAAAAGCCTGCTGTCTCCGAGGAGCAGGCTGCGAACGCCCCCGCCGAAGAGGCGGAGACGGAGGAGAGCTTCCAGTATCAGTACCCGTCCATTGAGCTGTTCGAGCGCGCCCCGGAGGAAAGCGACTCCGGAGCGGAAGACGAGCTGAAAGCCAACGCCCAGAAGCTGGTGGACACGCTGGAAAGTTTCGGCGTCCGCACCCGTGTGCTGGATATTTCCCGCGGCCCGTCGGTCACCCGGTATGAAGTCCAGCCCATGGCGGGCGTCAAGATAAGCCGCATCACTTCGCTGGCGGACGACATCGCCCTGAACCTGGCGGTGGCCGATGTCCGCATGGAGGCTCCCATCCCCGGCAAGCCTGCCGTGGGCATCGAGGTGCCGAACCATAAGAAAACGCCGGTCTACATCCGCAGCGTCTTCGAGAGCCAGAGCTTTTTGCGGATGACCTCGCCGATGGGCATTGCGCTGGGCAAGGACATCGCCGGTGTGGCCCAGGTGGCCGACCTGTGCAAGATGCCCCATCTGCTCATCGCGGGCAGCACCGGCAGCGGTAAATCGGTCTGTGTCAACAGCATCATCATGAGCCTGCTGTTCCGCTCCAGCCCCGAGGACGTCAAGCTCCTGCTCATCGACCCCAAGGTCGTCGAGCTGGCTGAGTACAACGGCATCCCCCACCTGCTGATGCCCGTCGTCACCGAGCCCCGCAAGGCGGCCGGCGCACTGGGCGGCGCAGTGCAGGAGATGGAGCGCCGCTACCACCTCTTCGCGGAGAACAACGTCCGCGACATCAAGTCCTTCAATAAGCTGGCTGCAACGGACCCGAACCTCGAGAAGATGCCCTATATCGCCATCATCATCGACGAGCTGGCCGATCTGATGATGGTCGTCGGCAAGGATGTCGAAGACTCCATCTGCCGCATCGCCCAGAAGGCCCGCGCCGCCGGTATGCACCTCATCGTGGCGACCCAGCGCCCCAGCGTGGACGTCATCACCGGCCTCATCAAGGCCAACATCCCCAGCCGCATCGCCTTCGCCGTGTCCAGTCAGGTGGACAGCCGCACCATCCTCGACGGTGCCGGTGCCGAAAAGCTGCTGGGCATGGGCGATATGCTCTTCATGCCCGTAGGCGCACCCAAGCCCACCCGTATCCAGGGTACCTTTGTGCGGGATGAGGAGATCAGCCGTGTGCTGGACTTCATCAAGAAGAGCGCCACCGTCCAGTACGACGAGGCCATGATCGAGGCCATGGAAAAACACGCCATCCAGGACGGCAAGAAGGGCGGCAGTTCCGCCGACTCCGACGAGGAGGGCGGCAGTGACCCGATGCTCAAGCAGGCCGTGGAGGTGGTCATCGACGCCGGTCAGGCGTCCACCAGCCTGCTGCAGCGCCGCTGCAAGCTGGGTTATGCCCGCGCCGCCCGCATCATGGACGAGATGGAAGAAAAGGGCATCATCGGCCCCTACGAGGGCGCAAAGCCCCGCGCTGTCCTCATCAGCCGCCAGCAGTGGCTGGAAATGCAGATGAATCAGCCGGATGAATAGAATGTTTGATCTCGGAAGCAATAGAGCCCTGCTGTACAGGGCAGGCATCATGAAAGAAAAAGGATAACTATGGAACATTACACCGAATTTCTCCCCATCAGTCGGGCCGACATGGAGGCCCGGGGATGGGACCAGCTGGACTTCGTGGTGGTGGGCGGCGACGCCTATGTGGACCACCCCAGCTTTGGCACCGCCATCATCAGCCGCCTGCTGGAAGCCGAGGGCTACAAGGTGGGCGTGCTGGCTCAGCCCCGCTACACCGACTGCGAGGACTTCAAGCGGTTCGGAAAGCCGAAGTACGGCTTCTTCATCGGCGGCGGCAACGTGGACAGCATGGTGAGTCACTATTCCGTCGCAAAGATCCCCCGCGCGGAGGACGAGTATTCCCCCGGCGGCAAGGGCGGCGCACGGCCCGACCGCAGCGCCACCGTCTACACCAGACTTGCCAAGCAGGCATACCCCGACCTGCCCGTCATTCTGGGCGGTCTGGAAGCATCGCTCCGCCGCTTTGCCCACTACGACTACTGGCTGGACACCGTCCTGCCCAGCATCGCCGAGGACTCCGGTGCGGACATCATCAGCTTCGGCATGGGTGAACACCAGACCGTGGAGATCGCCCGCCGTCTGGCGGCAGGGGAGCCGGTGGAGAGCATCACCGATGTGGACGGAACCTGCTACATGACCGACTTCGATCACCTGCCCGAGCGGTATGTGGAGTGCGCGGGCTTCAGGAAGGTCGCCTCCGATAAGGTGGCTTATGCGAAAGCCTGCCGTATCCAGATGGACAATCAGGACGTCGTCAGCGGCAATATCATCGTCCAGAAGCAGAGCGAGAAATACCTCGTGCAGAACATCCCCGCAAAGCCCCTCGTCCGCTGGGAGCTGGATAAGGTCTACGCCCTGCCTTACACCCGCCGCTACCACCCCATCTACGAGGCCATGGGCGGTGTGCCTGCCATCCGCGAGGTGCAGTTCTCCATCATCCAGAACCGCGGCTGCTTCGGCGGCT
>ERZ773227.1822-NODE-1822-length-13174-cov-4.418172_pt1 | contig 13174 bp, 10 predicted proteins | sample MGYA00580525_ERZ773227 | MGnify/ENA primary metagenome ERZ773227 (study PRJEB29015, sample SAMEA2737782) | human gut metagenome | biome: human gut; feature: human-associated habitat; material: faeces | place: China | collected 2012 ... | reverse complement strand
GCCGCATCCGTAAGGCGGCAAAGCCGCCAACGGCTGCGCAGTGACCGCCGCTACAAAGTTGTAATCAAATCAATTGGATCATTTTGAAATTCACCATACAGGAGTCTTTTCGGGAATGAACATTGTTATCATCGGAGCCGGCAAGATCGGCGCGACGCTGACGGAGCAGCTGCTCCGCGAGGGTCACGAGATCACCGTCGTCGACACGCGCACGGCTGCGCTCGACGCCATCGGCAACACGCTCGACGTCATGACCGTCGAGGGCAACGGCATCAGCATGGACACGCAGATGGAGGCCGGCGTGCCCTCTGCCGATCTTGTCATCGCCGTGATGTCCACGGACGAACAGAACCTGCTCTCGTGCCTCATTGCCAAGCGCCTCGGTGTGGGCAACACGATCGCCCGCGTGCGCAACCCGGAATATACGAGCGGGCTGCATCTCATTCAGGACGACCTCGGGCTGAGCATGGCGCTCAACCCGGAGCTGGCCAGCGCCACGGAGATCGCGCGCATCCTGCGCGCCCCGGCCTCCATCAAGATCGACACGTTCTCGAAGGGCCGCGTGGAGCTGCACAAGATGCGTATCGACCCCGGCTCCATACTCGACGGCATGAAGCTCTCCGACCTCGGCCGCCTGCAGTCCGGCGCGCTTGTGTGCGTTGTGGAGCGCGGGCAGCACGAGGTGTACATCCCCGACGGCAGCTTCACCCTGCTGGCGGGCGACCGCATCAGCGTGGTGGCAAGCCCGAAGCTCGCCGCAAAATTCTTCCACAAGATCGGCGTGCAGACGAACCCCGTCAAGCGCGTGATGCTGCTCGGCGGCGGGCGCATCTCCTACTACCTCGCGCGGCAGATGCTGGACTTCGGCGCGAGCGTGAAGATCATCGAGTCCAGCGCCGCCGTGTGCGACTCGCTGGCAGAGCGCCTGCCCGAGGCCACGATCATCCACGGAGACGGCACGAGTGAGCAGCTGCTCGCCGAGGAGGGCATTGCAAAGATGGACGCCGTGGCCTCGCTGACGGGCATCGATGAGGAAAACGTGCTGATGAGCCTCTATGCCCGCAGCGTCTCGAGCGCGAAGATCGTCACGAAAATCAACCGCACGACATTCTCCCACATCATCAAGGGCATGGACCTCGGAAGCGTGTTCCACCCGCGCTATATCGCGGCCGACCACATCGTCCGCTACGTCCGCGCCATGCAGAACTCGCTCGGCTCGAACGTCGAGACGCTCTATAAGATCGTCGGCAACAAGGCCGAGGCACTGGAGTTCCGCGCCACGGAGAAATCCGCCGTCTGCGGCAGGCCGCTCATGGAGCTGCCCACGCGGCCGAACCTGCTCATCGGGGCCATCAACCGCGAGGGCCGGATCATCACCCCCGGCGGCCGCGACACCATCGAGCCGGGCGACACCGTCGTCGTCGTGACGGCGGCAACGGGCCTCGACGATCTGGACGACATTCTGGACAAGCGGAGAGTGAAAGCATGAATTACCGCATGATCCTCTCCCTGCTGGGCGACGTGCTGCTGGTCATCGGGGCCTTCCTGCTGCTGCCGTGTATTGTCGCCGTGATCTACGGCGAGCCGGAGCTGTGGGTCCTGCTTGCCACGGCCGCAGGCAGCGGCCTGCTCGGTGGTCTTTTTATCCTGCTGCGGCCGAAGCGCCGCCGCGAGCTGCACGCGCGCGACGGCTTCGTGATGGTCGCACTGAGCTGGATCCTCATCTCGCTCGTCGGCGCGATCCCGTTTACGGTCTCCGGGGCGATCCCGTCGTATCTCGACGCCGTGTTCGAGACGATGTCCGGCTTTACGACGACCGGTGCAAGCATCCTCCGCGCCGTGGAGGATCTGCCGAAGTGCCTGCTGTTCTGGCGCAGCTTCACCCACTGGCTCGGCGGCATGGGCGTGCTCGTATTCATGCTGGCCATCGTGCCGCTGTCCGGCGAGAGCATCTATCTGCTGCGGGCCGAGTCCCCCGGCCCTTCCGTGAGCAAGATGGTTCCGAAGATGCGCACGTCCGCCGCGATCCTCTATGCCATCTACTGCGCCATGACGCTGCTGCAGATCCTGTTCTACCGGCTGGGCGTGCTGTTCGGCTGGGGCGAGATGACGTGGTTCGACAGCCTGTGCCTTGCCTTCGGCACGGCCGGTACGGGCGGCTTTTCCGTGCGCAACAGCGGCCTTGCGGACTACTCGGCCTACCTGCAGGCCGTGACGACGGTGTTCATGATCCTGTTCGGCGTGAATTTCTCGGTGTATTTCTTCCTGCTGCGCCGCCGCTTCAGGCTCGCGTGGCACAACAGCGAAGTGCGCTGGTACTTTATCATCATTTTCGGGGCCATCGTCCTCATCAGTGCCAACCTGCTGTTCACGGGCGGGTTCTTCCCCACCGTGTTCCAGACGATCCACCATGTGGCCTTCTCCGTCGGCTCCGTCATCACGACGACGGGCTTCGGCACGGCGGATTTTGCGAAATGGCCGGAATTTTCCAAGACCGTGCTGCTCATCCTGATGGCCATCGGCGCGTGCGCCGGGTCGACGGGCGGCGGCATGAAGGTCAGCCGCGTGCTCATTCTGGCCAAGACGGCCCGCGCCGAGACGCGCCACCTGCTGCACCCCCACTCCGTGGAGGTCATGACGATGGACGGCAAACGCGTGAGCAGCGAGGTCATCCGCGGCACAATGGCGTTCTTTATCTGCTATGCCGCCATTGCCGTCGTGTCCATTCTGCTGGTCTCGCTCGATAACTTTGGGGCCGAGACGAGCGTGACATCCGTGTTCGCCACGCTGAACAACATCGGCCCGGGCCTGAGCCTCGAGGTCGGCCCGTTCGGCAGCTATGCGAGCTTCTCCGCCCTGTCGAAGGTCGTGCTGACGCTCGACATGCTTCTCGGGCGGCTGGAGCTGTTCCCCGTGCTGCTGCTCCTCAGCCCCGCAACATGGCGGAAGCATTAAAGGCCAAATGTAGGGGCGAGGCATGCCTCGCCCGTCCGCGAAGCGGCATAAGGACGGCCCATTCGGTGCAGAGCACCATTGTCAGCGCCGCGCTCCCAGATTTGTCATTGCGAGGCCCCAAAGGGGCCGTGGCAATCTCCTGCGACCGGTCACGTTTTCGCCGGAAGTTCCCTGTTATCCGGCATTGTACTGTGAGATTGCCACGTCGCTTCGCTCCTCGCAATGACACATCAGGGGAGTGCCGTGGTGCACCAGTGCCCTCCTGCCGTTGAATGTCTCTGTACAAGGCGCTCAGTGAGCGCCGCTACAGACGCAATTGGTGCATACCGTTTTATCGACGGCCGGTACGAGTCGGAAGTGCCTCCCCGAGATTGCCACGGCCCCGTTGGGGCCTCGCAATGACAAACCTTTGGCTTTCACCGTTTTATCGCCAGCCGGTTCAAACCGCCAGTACAGTGCCGGGAGGGGCATGCCCCTCCCCTACAGCACGCAAAAGCAGCCCGGCAATATCACTCAAAATCATCCAAAATTCGATCATCTTGGAGGCGACTGCGCCATGCAGGACTATTTTCACCCGCAAATGACCCAACAGGAGCTGCTGGCCATGTCGTCCCTGGCGCTGGCGCACATCGGCGATGCCGTGTTTGAGCTGCTCGTGCGCACAAAGCTGTGCGTCGAGGGCGGCACAACGAACGGCCGCCTGCATCAGCAGACCGTCGCGCTCGTGCAGGCCCCGGCGCAGGCGCGCTTTGCCCTGCGCATCCAGCCCCTGCTCACGCCGGAGGAGGCCGCCGTCTATCGCCGCGGCCGCAACGCCCATCCTCACGGCATCCCGAAGCACGCCACACCGGGCGAATATGCCCGCGCAACGGGGCTGGAGGCCCTGTTTGGCGCGCTGTATCTCTCCGGGCAGACCGCGCGCATCGAGGCGCTGTTTGCCGCCATGATGGAGGAAGACCATGCCATTTGACGCCATGTTTCTCACGGCCGTCGCCGCAGAGCTGCGCCCCACCCTCGTCGGGGCCCGCGTGGACAAGGTCCAGCAGCCCGCGCGCGACACCGTCGTGCTCCAGCTGCGCGGGCGCGACGGCGGCGGAAGGCTGCTGCTGTCCGCCAACGGCAACCGGCCGCGCGTCCACCTGACGCAGGCGCAGCTGGAAAACCCCGCGCAGCCGCCGATGTTCTGTATGCTGCTGCGCAAGCATCTGGCGGGCGGCAGGCTTGCCGATGTCCGCCAGCCCGCGGCCGAGCGCATGCTCGACCTGACGTTCGACTGCACGGACGAGCTGGGCGTGCCCTGCCGCAAGCACCTGATCCTTGAGCTGGTCGGGCGCAATTCCAACCTGATCCTCACGGGGCCGGACGGCCGCATCCTCGACTGCCTGCGGCGCGTGGACTTTGAAATGTCCGAGCTGCGCCAGCTGCTGCCCGGCCTGTTTTACCACGAGCCGCCGCGGCAGGACCGCCGCATCCCGCAGGAGACGACGGAGGCCGAGCTTCTTGCCCTGCTCGACCGGCCCGACGCGGCCATGCGGCTGGACAAATGGCTGCTGGCCCACTTTGCGGGCCTGTCGCCGCTCATCGCGCGCGAGCTGTCGTTCCGCTTTGCGGGCGAGACGGACGCGCCCATCCCCACGCTGGACGCCGCGCGGCTGGCGGCATTCCTGACGGCGGAGTTCGCCGCCCTGCCGCCCGTACAGATGCAGCCCATGCTGCTGTGGAAGGACGGCGCACCGACGGATTTCACCTATCGCGACATCCGGCAATACGGCGGCTATCTGCGCGCCGAGCCGTGCGAGAGCTTTTCCGCCCTGCTCGACCGCTTTTACACCGAGACGGACCACGCCGAGCGCATGCGGCAGCGGTCGCAGACGCTGCGCAAGGCCATTTCGAACCTGCACGAGCGCACGCGCCGCAAGCTGGAGCTGCAGCGGCAGGAGCTGGAGGCCACGCACGACCGCGAGCAGCTGCGCCGTCAGGGCGACATCGTCACGGCGAACCTGCACGCCATCACGCGCGGGCAGACGCTGCTGCGCGCCGAGGATTTTTATGACGAGGATCTGCGCGAAATTGAAATTCCGCTCAAGCCGAACCTCTCCCCGCAGCAGAACGCCGCGCGGTTCTACAAGGACTACGCCCGCGCTAAGCATGCCGAGCAGGTGCTCACGCAGCAGATCGCACAGGGCGAGATCGAGGAGGCCTATCTGGGCGGCGTGCTCGAGGAGCTGGCCCGCGCCGAAAATGAGCGCGACCTGAGCGAGATTCGAGCGGAATTGGAGGCCGGAGGCTATGTCCGCCCGGCAGACCGCCGCAAGCAGGCCCGGCAGCAGCCGTCAAAGCCAATGCACTTCCGCTCGTCGGACGGCTTCGACATTTTTGTCGGCCGCAACAACCGCCAGAACGACCAGCTGTCGCTCAAGACGGCGCGGCGCGACGACCTGTGGCTGCATGTGCAGAAATTTCACGGCACGCACGTCATCATCGCGTGCGCAGGCGTGCAGCCGCCGGACGGGACGATCACGGAAGCGGCCGAGCTTGCGGCCTACTACTCCGAGGCGCGCGAGGGGCAGAACGTCCCCGTCGATGTGACGCCCGTGCGCTGCCTGCGCAAGCCGAACGGGGCCAAGCCCGGCATGGTCGTGTATGACCGCTACCGCACGGTGCTCGTCACCCCGGACGCAGCCCTCCCCGCCCGCCTCCGCGTGGAATGAGAAATAACAGGAACGGCACGCAAAGCGTGCCGTTCGTTGTTTTATGATATGTAATTCGCAGGGGCATGGCATGCCACTTCCCTACAACGCACGACCGGAAGCTGCGCACAGCTTTTTTATTTTTCCATTTTCAATTTGCTGTATGCCGTTCCCTACAGAGTATCCCGGATGGCGCGCAGAGCCTCGGGAGTATCGACATCCGCCAGCGCCTCCGGCGGGACGTCGACGGCAAGGTAGCGCTCCGGATACTGCCGGATGACGGCGCTGCCGCCGCGGTCGCCCTCGAGCGCGCACAGGGCCGGGAAAAATTCCCGCGGGAACACGTTCGGATTGCCCCGCCGCGTGCCGCAGGCCGCGCCCACGATGCACGACGGATGCTCCCGCCACTGCCGCACGACCGCGCGCACGGCCGATGCCGACAGCAGCGGCTGGTCGGCCACGAGGAAGGCTATGCCGTCGCAATCCGCCAGCGCCTGCGTGCCGAAGCGGACCGTGCGGCTCAGCCCGTCGCCGGGCCGGTCGTTGCGCACCGGCGTGAAGCCGAATTCCCGCGCGAGGGCTGCAACGGCAGGATACTGCGTGACGACGGCGACGCGGTCGAACACCCCGGCCGGAACGGCCTCGAATGCCCGGCGAATGAGCGGCTTGCCGTCCAGCTCCGCCTCGAGCTTGTTCGCACCGAAGCGCACGGCGTTCCCCGCCGCCATGATGACACAACCGAGCATGGTGATACCTCCAGTAAAAGGGATAATGGAATATGGAAAATTTCGCAGGGGCACCGGTCGTGCGTTGTAGGGGCGGGGACAGCCAGGCCCGTCCGCGAAGCGGCATAAGGACAGCCAAATCGATGCCGTGCACCGTTCCCTGCGCACGCCCCTTGATGTGTCATTGCGAGGAGCAAAGCGACGTGGCAATCTCGGGAAGGCAGTTGCAGCCCGTACAAGCCATCGCCGACCGCATGCAGTATTGTAGGGGAGGGGACAGCCGGACCCGGCACTGCACCGGCGGGAAGTGCGGGCTAATATTAAAAAGGCAATGGCCCCCAAGTTTGTCATTGCGAGGAGGCCAACGGCCGACGTGGCAATCTCACGCAACCGATCACGTTTTCGCCTGGGCTTTCCTGATATCCGACATGGTACTGCGAGATTGCCACGGCCCCTTCGGGGCCTCGCAATGACAAATCCGGGAGCCATCACCGTTTTAGCGATAGCCCGTGCGAATCGTTCGTGCAGCGCCGGGCCCGGCTGTCCGCTCCCCTGCATTTTCCGTTTTTATCTATAGTATATCCGCAATCGGCGGGGTTTTCCAGTCGGAGCGTTCGCCATTGCCGAATTATCCGTTATCTATAACATAGAATAACGTTTTCGCTTTCCACGCTGCGGAATTTATGCTATACTTCAAATTACAAAGAAATTTTTCGCAGAATCTGTGCACATTGCCGGTATTCTGCTGCGATCCAAAAGGAGGGTTCCCCATGGAGGTTGGCAAGAGCGTCCGCCGTGTGGACGCATTCGACAAGGCAACCGGGCGCGCAAAGTACTGCGATGACCTCTGTGACCGCAGCGCGCTCGTCGCGCGCGTGCTGCATTCGACCATTGCAAACGGCGTGGTCAAGTCCATCGACACGAGCGCCGCCGAGCAGATCGAGGGCGTCGTGAAGATCGTCACCTGCTTTGACGTGCCGCAGATCAAATTCCCCACGGCAGGCCATCCGTGGTCGACGGACCCGCACCATCAGGACGTCGCCGACCGCCTGCTGCTGACGTCCCGCGTGCGCTTCTACGGCGATGACGTCGCCGCCGTCGTCGCGGAGAATGAGGTCGCCGCCGCGCAGGCCCTGCGCGCGCTGCGCGTGGAATATGAGGAATATCCCTTCGTGCTGGACGTGCAGGAGGCCATGAAGCCCGATGCCCCGCTGCTGCACGAGGAATTCCCGAACAACATCCTCGCCCACACGACCATCCGCAACGGCAACTATGAGGAGGCCAGCCGCGAGCCGGGCCTCATCAGGGTCGAGGGCTGGTACGACACGCCGACCGTGCAGCACTGCCACATCGAAAACCACATGTGCTTCGCCTCCATGGAGGCCGGGCGCATCGTCATCTACTCCTCCACACAGATCCCGCACATCGTCCGCCGCGTCGTCGGGCAGGCTCTCGGCATCCCCTGGGGCAAGGTACGCGTCGTCAAGCCGTATATCGGCGGCGGCTTCGGCAACAAGCAGGACGCGCTGTATGAGCCGCTGTGCGCCTACCTCTCCACCGTCGTGGGCGGCCGCCTCGTCAAGCTCGACTGCACGCGCGAGGAGACGTTCGTCTGCAACCGCGTGCGCCACGCCATCCGCACGCACATCATCTCGTGGGTGCGGCCGGACGGCACGTTCGCCGCGCGCAAGATCGAGTGCTTCTCGAACCAGGGCGCTTACGCCTCCCACGGCCACGGCATCGTCGCCAAGGGCATGGGCGCGTTCCCGCAGCTGTATCCCTGCCCCAACGTCGACGGCGACGCCTACACTGTGTTCACGAACCGCCCCGCCGCGGGCGCGATGCGCGGCTACGGCATCCCGCAGGCCATGTTCGCGGGCGAATCGCACATTGAGGACGTCTGCCGCGTGCTCGGCGTCGACTCGCTGGAGTTCCGCCGCAAGCACATGATGCCCGTCGGCTTCGTCGACGGCTTCTCGAAGAACGAGAACCATTCCGACACGCTCAATCAGGTGCTGGACAAGGGCGAGGCGTGGATGGACTACAGCCGCAAGCACCGCGAATACGAAAACCAGACCGGTCCCGTGCGCCGCGGCGTCGGCTGCGCCCTGTTCTGGTACAACACGGCTGTCTGGCCCATCAGCCTTGAGAGCTGCTCGTGCCGCATGGTCCTGAATCAGGACGGCTCCATCCAGCTGCAGACCGGCGAGACGGAGATCGGCCAGGGCTGCGACACCGCCTTCGCCCAGATGGCGGCGGATGCCGTGGGCATCCCCGTTTCGGACGTGCACGTCGTCACGGCGCAGGACACGGACGTCACGCCGTTCGGCACGGGCGCCTACGCCTCGCGCCAGACCTACGTCGGCGGCTTCGCCATCGCCCAGACGGGTGCGCTGCTCAAGGAGCGCATCCTGAAGTACGCCTGCGAGCTGACGCGCCAGATGCCCGCCCTGCTCGACATCGTCGACGGCAGGATCATCCGCAGGACGGACGGCCGTGTGCTGATGACGCTCGGCGAGCTTGCCACGGAGGCGCTCTACAGCCTGTCGCACTCCGAGCATCTGACGGCGGAATCTACTTACCAGATCAAGAACAACGCCTATTCCTTCGGCTGCTCGTTCGCGGAGGTCGAGGTCGACATCCCCCTGTGCAAGGTGAAGCTGCTGAAGCTCATCAACGTGCACGACTGCGGCAAGCTCATCAACCCGCAGCTTGCCGAGGCGCAGGTGCACGGCGGCATGTCCATGGCCATCGGCTACGGCATGTCCGAGGAGCTGAAGTTCGACCCGAAGACCGGCCGCCCGCTCAACAACAACCTGCTGGACTACAAGCTCTCGACCATGATGGATCACCCGCATCTCGAGGCCCAGTTCGTGGAGAACGCCGAGCCGACGAACCCCTACGGCACGAAGGCCCTCGGCGAGCCGCCCGCCTGCTCCGGCGCGCCGGCCATCCGCAACGCCATCCTGAACGCCACGGGCATCGGCATCGACGTCGCGCCCATCACCCCGCACGTTCTCTTCGCCGCATTCGAGAAGGCGGGCCTGTTCGAAAAGGAGGAAACCGCCCATGTATGATATGAAAGCGCTCTACGAGGCGCATTCCGTGGAAGAGGCCGTCGCCCTGCGTCTGGAGCATCCGGAGGCGCAGATCATTGCAGGCGGCTCGGACGTGCTCGTGCAGATGCGCGAGGGCAAGCGCGCCGGAGCGGAGCTGATCTCCATCTACGGCATCGACGCCATGCGCGGCATCTGCATCGACGCGGACGGAAACATCCGCATCGGCTCGCTGACGAGCTTTTCCCACATCACGCGCGACCCCATCATCCAGAAGTACATCAACGTGCTCGGCGAGGCGGTCGACATGGTCGGCGGCCCGCAGATCCGCAACATCGGCACCATCGGCGGCAACACCTGCAACGGCGTGACCTCCGCCGACTCCGCCTCCACGCTGCACGCGTGGGAGGCCATCGTGGAGCTGACCGGCAAAAACGGCGTGCGCCGCCTGCCCATCAAGGACTTCTACCTCCGCGCGGGCAAGGTGGACATCCGTGCCGAGGAGGGCGAGATCCAGACGGCCATCCTCATCCCGAAGGCCAGCTATGAAAACTGCTTCGGCCACTATATCAAATACGCCATGCGCAACGCCATGGACATCGCCACGACAGGCTGCTCCGTGAACGTCGTGCTGAGCGAGGACAAAAAGACCATCGCCCGCGCGCGCATCGCCTATGGCGTGGCGGGCCCCGTGCCCATGCGCGCCCCGAGCGCCGAGGCGCAGGCCAACGGCCGCCCGGTCTGCCGCGAGACGGTCGACGCCTTCGCGCAGGCCGTGCTGCAGGACATCCATCCGCGTGACTCGTGGCGCGCCTCAAAGGCCTTCCGCGAACATATCGCCGTCGAGCTGGCGCGGCGCTGCCTCATCCGCTCGATCGAGCTTGCAGGAGGTGCGGTAAAATGAACAAGCAGTATAAGCTCGTGCGCTGCAACATCAACGGCAAGGACGTCGAGCAGATCGTGGACGTCCGCGCCTCGCTGACGGACATGCTGCGCAATGATTTCCGCCTGACATCCGTGAAGAAGGGCTGCGAGGTCGGCGAGTGCGGCGCGTGCAACGTCATCATCGACGGCGAGTGCTTCAACTCCTGCATCTACCTCGCCGTGTGGGCAGAGGGCAAGCACATCCGCACGCTCGAGAGCCTGCTCGGCCCGAACGGTGAGCTGTCCGACATCCAGCAGGCCTTCATCGACGAGGCCGCCATCCAGTGCGGCTTCTGCACGCCGGGCTTCATCATGACGGCCGTCGAGCTGCTCGAGACCGGCAGGGAATACACGGACGACGAGCTGCGCAAGCTGCTCTCCGGCCACCTGTGCCGCTGCACCGGCTATGAGAACATCCTCCGCGCCGTGAAGAAGACCATGTATAAGCGCCTCGGCAAGCCCATGCCGGAGGCGGAATAAGCAGCTGAAAAAACAGGGACGCACCGAGACCGGTGCGTCCCTGTTTTTGTTGTTTGTTGGCGGAGTATCGATGGAGCGTTGTAGGGGAGCGGCATGCCGCTCCCGGCATAACGCTTGCGATTCGTACAGACTGTCGATAAAATGGTAAAAACCAATTGCGTCTGTAGCGGCGGTCACTGCGCAGCCGTTGGCGGCTTTGCCGCCTTACGGATGCGGCGTGCCCCTTGCGGGTAGTGACCGCCTTGCAGGCTGGTAAGTTATAGGGCAGCATCGTCGAAAATGCAAGGGTTTCGAATTGTCATTGCGAGGAGGCCAACGGCCGACGTGGCAATCTCGGGAAGGCAGTTGCGATTTCGCCGGAAGTGCCATGTTATCCAGCCGGGTCCTGCGAGATTCCCACGTCGCTTCGCTCCTCGCAATGACAACCCTTCGGCGTTCACCGTTTTGCTGACAACCTGTTTCTTACACCGGTGCAGCGCCGGGCGAGGCATGCCGCGCACCCACAACGCGCCATCGATGTCCCGCCTGTTTTTCGCCATCGATTTCCGGGCATAATTCCCCTTACCGGCGCGTATATATGACCATACGGCACAGGGGAGGAGACGGTGGAACATGGCAAAGGAACCAATGGACGGGCCGCATGAGCTGCGGCTGGAGAACCGGGCGCGGCTGAGCGTAAACGGCGTGCGCGAGGTGGAGAGCTTCGATGAGGAATCCGTCGTGCTGCACACGACGAAGGGAGTTCTGGTCATCCGCGGCCAGCAGCTGCACCTGCAGACACTCTCCATCGACGGCGGGCAGGTCGCCGTGGACGGGACCGTGGACGCAATGTCCTATGAGGAGGCGCAGCGAAAGGGCGGCCTGTTCTCGCGCCTGCTGCGCTGAATGGAGCAGCCGCTGCTGCTGCAGGCCCGGCAGTTCCTGCTGTCCGCCGCCCTCGGGGCGGCACTCGGCCTGCATTACGATCTGCTGCGCGGCCTGCGCCGCTGGGCGCGCTGGCTGACGCACCCGCTCGACCTCTGGTTCGCGCTGAGCGTGCTTGCGGCGAATCTGTGGTTTGCCCTGCGCATCGGCGGCGGGCAGTTCCGCATCTTCGCCCTCGTGGGCAGCGCGTTGGGCGCAGCGGGCTATTTTGCCGGTCCGAGCCGCCTGCTTCTGCCCGTTTTTGGAAGCTTCTGGAAACTTTTTACGGCCCCCGGACGGCTCCTTGCCCGCGGAAGCAAAAAATTTTTCGAAAAAACGGGAATTTTTTCGAAAAACATCTTTTCATCGGCGAAAAAATCGGTTACAATAAAAAACAGACACCGCCGCATGCGGCGGCACGATACCAACAGCGTGGGAGGAGAGCAGGATGCGCCTGCGAAAATCATCACTCATTACAAAACTTCTGATCCTCGCGGTCATGATCTACGCGATCGTGACGGTGGTCACCCTCCAGCCGCAGATCAGCGACTCGCGCCAGCAGGCAGCGGCTCTGCAGGCAGACGTCGCCAGCGCGCAGCAGGCCAATCTGGCTCTGGAGCAGGACATCGCCAACGTCGGGACGGATGAGGCCGTGATGAAGATCGCGCGGGAACGCCTGAATCTCGTCGAAGACGGCGAAATGATTTTTATCGACAGCGACAAATAAACGGAGGGCAATACGGCGTATATGGAGTTCACGGTCGGCGCATTACTCGAGGGCAAGGTCAAGTCCATCACAAAATTCGGCGCATTCATCACCCTGCCGGAAAACCGCACGGGCATGGTGCATATTTCGGAGGTCGCCAATACATATGTCAGCGACATCCACGATCATCTGACGGAGGGGCAGGACGTCAAGGTCAAGGTCATCGGCATTGACCCGGCGGGCAAGATCAGCCTTTCCATCAAGCGGACGCAGGAGCCGGAGCGGCGCGAGCGCCGTCCCCAGCAGGACCGCCGTCCGCAGCAGGACAGACGCCCCCCGCGTCAGGACAGTGCGCCCAAGGGTCCGCAGACCTTTGAGGAGAAGCTGAAGCAGTTCATGTCGGACTCCGACAGCCGCATCGCGGGCTGCCGCCAGTATGAGCACAAGACAAAGTCCCGGAGAAGATAAAACGAGCGCCTGCTGCAGCTGCAGCAGGCGTTTTTCGTGGTACGATTGCAGGGGAGCGGACAGCCGCGCCCGGCGCCGCACTTGCAGTCCGTACAGGCCATCGTTAAAATGGTATGCACTCCCGAATTGTCATTGCGAGAAGCGAAGCGACGTGGCAATCTCGGGAAGGCACTTGCAGTCCGTACAGGCCATCGTTAAAATGGTATGCACTTCCGAATTGTCATTGCGAGAAGCGAAGCGACGTGGCAATCTCGGGAAGGCACTTGC
>ERZ773227.1819-NODE-1819-length-13187-cov-13.722891_pt1 | contig 13187 bp, 13 predicted proteins | sample MGYA00580525_ERZ773227 | MGnify/ENA primary metagenome ERZ773227 (study PRJEB29015, sample SAMEA2737782) | human gut metagenome | biome: human gut; feature: human-associated habitat; material: faeces | place: China | collected 2012 ... | reverse complement strand
AGCAGCTGACCAATCAGGGCTGCGATATCGTGTTCGACCATGTGGGCTTTGCCTACAACTCCGGCGAGACGGTGCTGCGGGATGTCTCCTTTACTGCAAGGCAGGGGGAGGTCACGGCACTGGTGGGACCCTCCGGCGGTGGCAAGACTACCGTTTCCCGACTGGCGGCACGGTTCTGGGACTACCAGAAGGGCAGCATCACCGTGGGCGGCATGGATGTCTCCCGAATCGACCCGGAAAAGCTCATGAGCCTGTATTCCATCGTCTTTCAGGATGTTACCCTGTTTGACAACACGATCCTCGAAAACATCCGTCTGGGGCGCAAGGGTGCCACCGACGAGGAGGTCCTTGCGGCGGCAAAGCTGGCAAACTGCGAGGAATTTGCCGAAAAGCTGCCGGACAAGTGGAACACCAACATCGGTGAGAACGGCTGCGCTCTTTCCGGCGGCGAGCGTCAGCGCATTTCCATCGCCCGTGCTTTTCTGAAGGATGCGCCTATCATCCTGCTGGACGAGGCCACCGCCAGCTTGGATGTGGAAAACGAAACTGCCATTCAGGATGCACTATCCCGACTCATAAAAAACAAAACCGTCCTCATCATCGCCCACCGGATGCGCACCGTAGCCGGTGCGGATCAGGTGGTGGTGCTGTCGGGCGGCATCGTGGTCGAGCAGGGCAGCCCGGCAGAGCTGTACGCCCGGAAGGGACTGTACAAACACATGGTGGATCTGCAGTCGGCAAGCCAGAACTGGACGATCTGAGAATGATGGCGGCTTTTATTTGGAAAAAGTATTGCATTCGGTTAAAAACTGTGATATATACATTATACGAAATACTATTTTGAAAGAACGCTCCACCGTTCAATGATGTATAAATGGGAGGTGCCTGCCATGACCGCCGTGATCTATGCCCGCTATTCTACTGACAGTCAGCGCGAAGAATCCATTGAAGGTCAGATCCGGGAGTGCACCGCCTACGCAGAGAAGAACGGCTTCACGGTGGTCAAGCATTACATTGACCGGGCAATCTCTGCCAAGACAGACAACCGCCCACAGTTCCAGCAGATGATCAAGGACAGTGACAAGAAGCTGTTTGACATTGTACTGGTCTGGAAGCTTGACCGCTTTGCCCGGAACCGCTACGATAGCGCACGGTACAAGACCCAGCTGAAACGCAATGGTGTGAAGCTGGTGTCGGCAACAGAAGTCATTTCGGCTGGCCCGGAGGGTATCATTCTGGAATCCGTTCTGGAAGGATATGCGGAGTATTACTCTGCTGACCTGTCTGAAAAGGTCGTGCGCGGCATGACCGAGAACGCTCTCAAGGGCATTTATAATGGTGGCACGATTCCGTTCGGCTACATGATTGATGAGACCCGGCATTACCAGCCAGACCCGCTGCTGGCTCCGTATGTGGAGCAGACGTTCCAGAAGTATGCAGACGGTGCGACCATGACGGACCTGCGGGATTGGTTAAAGGCACACAACATCAAAAATTCGATGGGCGGGGAGATGTCCTACAATACGATTCAGCGGATGCTGAGTAATCGACGGTACATCGGCGAATTGCATTTGCGGGATGTGGTACAGCCCAATGCGATTCCGGCATTGGTATCAGGTGAACTTGTCGGGGCAAGGCCCCTCCATCTTGCTGCGCAAGACCGTTCTGTTGCTTAAAAGCCCCACTGGGGCTTTCATTGCTCCGCTTCGCTGCGCAAACGCGAACCTGTTCAACAAGGTGCAGGAAAAGCTGGCGAAAAATAAAAAGGCCCCTGCCCGTCATAAGGCAGAGGAAAGCTATCTGCTTACCACCAAGCTGTACTGCGGTAAGTGCGGAGCGCTGATGTTTGGCGAAAGCGGTGTCAGCCACACCGGGAAAATGTACACCTATTATAAGTGTGCTGCTGCCAAGAAGAAAAAGACCTGCGATAAAAAGGCCGTGCGGAAACAGTGGCTGGAAGATCTGGTGGTCAACGAGACCATGAAGCTGGTGGAAGATGACGCTTCCATGAATGCCATCATCGCCAAGGTTATGGAACTGCAAAATCAGGAAAGCACGGATTTGCCCATCTACGAAAAGCAGCTGAAGGAAACGGAAGTCGGCATCACCAATATGCTGAACGCCATCCAGATGGGCATTCTGACCAGCTCCACAAATGTTTTTGAATTGTTAAGGCGCAAAAATAAGTAGAGGTTGTGCTGCTCATGTAAGGAGGCCACCGTTTGCTCCGAACGAAGTTCCTGCCCCTGTTTGTGCAGCGGCGTTGACAGAAAAGTCGGTATCACGTCCGGTTGGCTCATGAAATTCTCAAGGAGCAAAAAGATTTTAGCATTACCTCAGTATCAAAAAGATTTATACACAGATGAGGAAGTATTTGGAGAGACATTCCCGGATTCGGTCAAAGTTTTATCTTCTGATGATGAGGATTATCTAAAAGTTTATGATAATGGAATTGGAGCGGGTATTGTATTTAAGCACCCTTGTTTCCATTATGATAATGAAATATTCAAAGAATGGGATTGTGGATATATTTTGGGAAGCATTTTGATTATGAAAGACATGTAAAATAACTTCCAGTTTATTAAGTAACGAAAGCAATCCATCCCCCTGCGGACGACCCCAGAACGGTTGTCCGCTTTTTTATGCCCTGCCGTAGTTTTGCAAAGCTTGATTTGCTCTGCGTTCTCCGGTTCCGCAGACTTTATGGCCTTGACCCGCAGGGCAAAGTACAGCAAATGGCAGACCCAATTCTGGAACCTTTGTCAAGATGCAGCGCTATAACAGAAGTTGGCTTTCGGAACAGGGAATGTTATAATGGGTTAAAAACTGTGTCCCATACGTTCTCTCAAAATTGATATCAAGATATGAAATGTGAGCAGGAGGATAATCGGATGGATCAGGATGCAAAAGTGGAACGATTGCTGGAAATGCTCCGGCGTGCCGCAGAGCAGCTCCCGGAGAAAGAAGCTGAAAACGCAAAAAGAATACTGAGCAGAAAATTGTTGCGGAAGAAATTGCAATTGCAAATAGAAGCGGTTGATTCTAAGGACGAGGATTTGGAATTAGATTGCAGATTGATATCTGGGGCTATGAATGAAACACTTGAGGGACAGCCCGGCAGTATTGAACATAAGCAGCGGCTTTGGGAAGTGTTTAATGTGTGGCTTGCCGTGATGGAAAAGGAGTATGGCTTTTCCATCAGCCGTCCGTTACGACCGTTCCTTGAATCCGAAGATGGTAAACTGATCCAACTGCTCAAGGGGCTGCATGGCACGGATGGCTTGGGCTGCGAAAGAGAACCCCTTTGTGATACGATTGGCGTAAAAGAAAAAACGCTGCGCACCTATCTGAAGCGGTTGAATGGTGATATGGAGGATGAACCGTGGACGCTGGGTGGACAGCGGGTTTCGACAGACGTAAAAATACGGAAAGACGGCAGAAAACGGTATACTTATACGCCGGACACGCTGAATCCAATCGTGATGCAGCTGAATATAACACAGGCGGCCTATCTGTTGAAATCGCTTGGCATTGCCTACGACTCCCGCTGCTACGGAAACGAATTGTCTGCGGATTTGGCGTATGGGATATGGAGTCAGTTGTCACCTTACGCAAAGAAGCGGATACGAGAGGCTTATGTCTCAGAAGATCGTGTTACACGATATGTGAACAGGAGTGCAGAAGAAGAAAAAGAGGCGGTGGCATTCGGTGCGTTTTTGGATAAGATGGAATGGAAAGCGGAGCATTGGGTCGACGAGTTCTTTACGGAGACGGAGATGCTGAACCGCTATGATGACGGCATTGATCTGATGCTTGCCCTCAAAGATGCACGTTACGGAATGGAACACGTTTATACGATTCAATGCAAGGATAAATTTTTTCCGAAGTGCAGATTCTATTTTGTTTCCAGATACCAGCCTTTTGAAATTGCAGTCGTAGACGAAGCGCAATATCAAAAACTGGGCAAAGAGTATATCCTAAAAGAAAAAATCGGGGAGAGGGTCATGCTGGATGAGATTCTGAAAGTTAGATGCAACTGACGTCTCGACATTACCGCGTATTTGACGAATTCAGTGCTATCATGGTGTCAGAACGAAACACACCACAACCAAAGGAGAACACCATGATGAATTTTGATAATGCTTACAAGAAACCGCTGTGCCGCTTTTCGGTTGAACAGGAAAACGGCGTGCATCAGGCATTTGACTGCGCAAAGGCCTTGTACTGTGCAGCTGAGCAGGAAAACTACCGCACCCTTTCCCGGACGGAGATGGCTGCATTTCTGAATGCAGCGGCAGATCTCCAGACCGAAGAGGGCTTGATCCCGCTGGTGATCGACAAAACCATGCCATCCGATTGCCGGGTGGATTTGCAGTACCATCCGAGCTATGCGGCGGCAGCAGCAGCCATCTACGCATGGCAGACCATGCGGGAAATCTTTGACGAAGCACGGACGGCTTTTTTCAAGAACCTGCTGCATGGCTGCACGGGGCGCGGACTGCGTGACCATGGACTGGATGCAGGCTCCGGGCAGCGCCGCAATCTGATTTTGCTGGCCAAGGCCGATGTTAAGGCATTCGTTGAGGAAAACGGTGATCTTTGCGCAGAGTTCACGGCATTGGTGCGGGACACCATTCAGATGTTCGAACGCGACATTGCAAGGGCAAAGCAGAACCACACGTCGATGGTGGAAATGGGAATGTGGCCTGTGCCGATCACCGCAGAGTTGGAACAGGTTGTGGCAGCTTATCACGGTAAGACCCATACGCTCTTTGTTTATGGGACGCTGATGCAGGGACAGCCCGCCCACGATCTGCTGAAGGATGCGGCCTACTCTCGGCGGTATACCCTGTACGACCATACCATGGTGGATCTGGGCGCATACCCCGGAATCGTGCAGAAGAAAAACGAAGCGGTTCTGGGTGAGGTGTACTTTGTCTCGCCGGAGATGATGGCAGAGATGGATCGCTATGAGGACGAGGGCAACCTCTATCTGCGCCGGGAGGTGTGGGTGAAGTCTGAGCAGGGCAGCCTTCGTGCAGAAGCGTACTTATATAATAAGGGTACGCAGGGCTGTTTAGAGCGTTCCTGCTGGCAGCCGAAGCATGAGGAAGAAGTCTGGTATGCCTGCTACGGCTCCAACCTGTCGGAGGAACGGTTCCGCTGCTATGTGCAGGGCGGCGTAGCGCCAAACGGAAAACGCTACTATGGCTGTAACGATACCACGCTGTGGAAGGAATCGTATTGGACGGATTATCGCGGCAGGCTGTATTTCGGCAATGAAAGCCCCAGCTGGGATTACGGCGGCGTAGCTTTTTATGACCCGGCGGGTTATGAGCCGGTATTGTTCCGGCTGTACCGCATTACGAGGAATCAGCTGCATGACATCATGCGGCAGGAGGGAGCCTCGGCCAACTGGTATGGGCATCAGTTCCTGCTGGGGATGGGCAAGGATAATCTGCCGGTCTATACCTTGATCAGCAGCACGACCCGCCCGCAGAAGGCACCGTCTCCAAACTATCTGGAGGTGATTCGCTCTGCTTTGGAGAAAGAAGCCGGTCTGAAGCCGAAGGAAGTGAAACGCTATCTCGACAAGGCGTTGAACGCATAAATAGCTTGAAATCGACCCTGCGGATTCCGACGGTGTTGGAATTTGCAGGGGTTTCTACATACCCAAAACAAATATAGGCTGCGGTCTGCTGCTCTCTGCAAGGGAGCATGACCAAAAAGATCCTCCGTATCAAACTGCTGCTAACAATGTTAATACGTCCTAACATCGTCGAAAACCATTGAAAAAGCCCGAAAGCGTGCTAATATATAAAGATAAAGAGCCTGCCCCGCTCAAGGGGATGGGCGCTCAGATAGGAAACACAGAAACGAGGGGTAAATATGTTTGATACAAAAAAGCTTGCACTGTTTTTGGGCGGTGTTGTGTTCGGCTCTGCCGGCTTCAAGGTGCTGTCCAGCAAGGATGCCAAAAAGGTCTACACCCAGACCACCGCTGCGGTGCTGCGGATGAAGGATTGCACCATGCAGACCGTGAATAAGGTGCAGGAGGAGGCCGGTGACATCCTTGCCGATGCAAAGGCCATCAACGAGAGCCGCGCCGCCGAGGCTGCACAGGAGGTCATCGAGGATACGGCTGAAGAAGAGCAGCCTGCAGAGCAGACCGCACAGTGATATAGCGCAGCAGAGCCGCCGCTTTGGGCGGCTCTTTTTGCACAGAGGGGTAAGAAAAGCAATGAAATGTACGATCTTACATGAAGGCAAGGGACGGATGCGGGTGCACGTCTGCGCCGTGCGCATGACCCTGCACCGGGCAGACGTGCTGGAAGCCTACCTGAACGGGCAGGACAATATCCAAAAAGCCACCGTCTACGAGCGCACCGGAGATGTGGTGCTGACCTACCGGGGCAGCCGGAAGGACGCCGCCGCCCTGCTGGCGGCCTACCGCTTTGACAACGAAGAATTGGAGGTGCTGGTCACCTCCCACGACAGTCGGAAAATCAATCAGGAATATCAGGAAAAGATGGTCAGCCTTGTGGCAGGCCGGATGTTCCGCAAGGTGTTCCTGCCCGCGCCCATCGCGGCGGCCTATACGGTATGGCGCTCCATCGCCTTTGTCTGGAAGGGCGTCCGCTGCCTGCTGCACCGCAAGCTGGAGGTAGAGGTGCTGGATGCGCTCAGCATCACCGCCTCCCTCCTGCGGGGGGATTACAGCACCGCAGGGTCGGTGATGTTCCTGCTGACGGTGAGCAGCTTGCTGGAAGAGTGGACAAGGAAAAAGAGCTTGGATGACCTTGCCCGCAGCATGGCACTGAACGTGGATAAGGTCTGGGTGCGCACCCCGCAGGGCGAGGTACTGGTGCCGTTGACCCGCGTTCACGCCGGGGACGAAGTGGTGGTGCGCTCCGGCAACATGATCCCGCTGGACGGCATGGTACTGGAGGGCGAAGCCATGGTGAATCAGGCGGCCCTGACCGGCGAGTCCATGCCGGTGCGCAAGACCACCGGTGCCACCGTCTACGCCGGAACAGTGGTGGAAGAGGGCGAATGCGTCCTTGTGGCCAAGGCAGAGGGCGGTGCCAACCGCTACGATAAGATCGTGGCGATGATCGAGGAATCGGAAAAGCTCAAGTCCGGCACTGAGAACCGGGCTTTGCAGCTGGCCGACCGTCTGGTGCCGTGGTGTCTTGCCGGTACAGTGGCTACCTACGCCTTTACCCGCAATGTCACCCGCGCCATCTCCATTTTGATGGTGGACTTTTCCTGTGCGCTGAAGCTTTCCATGCCGCTGGCGGTGCTCTCTGCCATGCGGGAGTGCGGGGAATACCACATCACTGTAAAGGGCGGCAAGTATCTGGAAGCGCTGGCAAAGGCGGACACCATCGTGTTCGATAAGACCGGCACCCTCACCCGCGCCACCCCGCAGGTGGTGCAGGTAGTGCCTTTCTCCGGCTGTGAGGAGCGGGAGGTATTGCAGCTTGCCGCCTGTCTGGAAGAGCACTTCCCCCATTCCATGGCAAACGCCGTTGTCCGTGCTGCCAGGGAGCGGGGCATCTCCCACGAGGAGATGCACTCCGAGGTGGAGTACATCGTGGCGCACGGCATTGCCAGCCGGGTGGGCGGCACGCGGGTGGTCATTGGCAGTGCTCACTTCATTTTTGAGGACGAGGGCTGCACCATCCCGGCAGGGGAACAGGAAAAGTTCGATGCGCTGGACCCCCAGTATTCCCACCTGTACCTGGCTGCTTCCGGGGTGCTGGCGGGGGTCATCTGCATCGCAGACCCCCTGCGCCCGGAGGCGGCACAGGTGCTGCATAAGCTTCGGAAACTGGGCATCACCCAGACTGTCATGATGACCGGCGACAGCGACCGCACCGCCCGCGCCATTGCGGCGCAGGTGGGGGTGGACCGCTGCTTTGCGGAGGTGCTGCCGGAGGATAAAGCCGCTTTTGTCCGTGACGCCAAAGCCGAAGGACATACGGTGGTGATGATCGGCGACGGCATCAATGATTCTCCTGCCCTGTCGGCGGCAGATATCGGTATCGCCATCCATTCCGGTGCCGCCATCGCCCGGGAAATCGCAGATGTGACCATCCGTGCCGACAGTCTGGAAGAGCTGGTGACCCTGAAAGCCATTGCCAACGCCCTGCAAAAGCGGGTGGGCAGCAATTACCGGTTCGTCCTCAGCTTCAACTCCGCGCTCATCCTTCTGGGCGCACTGGGCATTCTGCCCCCGGCTACCAGCGCAATGCTGCATAACCTTTCCACTCTTGGCATCAGCCTGCGCAGCATGACAGACCTGCTGGAGCAGAAGCCTTTACCGTGAAAATGGAATGCCGGAGCGTCCGCAGACGCTCCGGCATTCCGAAATTATAAATAGCTTTTCCGCTGAAAATGCCCAGAGCATAGCGGAGGGCATTCAAAATCGTCTTAGCCAAAAGGGAGACGCTGCACGATATTGTGCGGCGGCCTCCCTTTTTTGTTTCAGATAAACCGGCAGAAGCCCAGCCAGCAGCCCAGCAGGAAGAAGAGCAGCGCCTTACCCAGCACCGGCATCCACCGGTGCTTGCAAAGAGCCAAATCCCACCGGTGGATGTTCTGCTTGGGGCAGGTGCCCACGCAGGCTTCACAGGCGATGCACTCCCCGCTGCGCAGACTGGTTTCCTCCAGCTTCAGGCACACCGGGCACTGCTGCTTGCAGGCGTTGCAGCCCGGGATGCAGCCCTCGCTCTGCCGGTGCAGCCGTGCAAAGGGCAGCACCGGCAGCAGGGCGAACACCGCACCCATGGGGCAGAGGAACTGACAAAAGAACCGGGGCTGCACTGCCATGCCCAGCAAAATAAGCACAAGCAGCGCAATGCCTACGCCGAAGCCCTCCGGCGGCAGACGCAGTGCCGTCAGGCGGGAAAACACCTCCCACGGGCTTGCGCCGGTCAGCAGCTTTTCCTGCCGGGTCACATACAGCGCCACCAGTCCTGCCAGCAGCAGATATTTGACCTTCTGTCCACAAAGCACCGTCCGCTCCGGCAGCCGAAACTGCTTTTTGCGGTGGAACAGCTTTTTCTGGACAAGCCCGGACAGTGCCCAGACGGCATCGCCCAAGCTGCCAAAGGCGCAGGCGTACCCGCAGAAAAACCGGTCGAACAGCAACGTGAAGCCGCACAGCCCCAGCAGGGAAAGCGTGAAGCTGTCCGCCGAGAGCACCTCGCCCGCACCGATGTGCAGGAAGAGCTGCTTTACCCCGGAAAACCCGGCCACGAATGCGCCCGGCATGGTCACAAAGAAGAACAGCTGCACCCCGGCGCGCAGCCATGTGCGGTGCTTTTTGTCCCGCTGACGCTGCTGCGCCGCCGTTAAAGGCTTTGTCTGTGTTTTTTCCATCATCCTGCCGCCTTTCCCAGTGCGTCCGCTACTGCGCCGATAAGTCCTTCTGCCGTGAGGGTAGCACCGGAAACGGTATCCACCTCGGCAGACTGCACGGCCAGCATCTCGTCCAGCAAAGGCAGCGCCTGTTTATAGTAGGGCTTATCTTCACCGGAAGCGTCCAGCACCGCAATATCGGTCATTTTTCCGTTCTGGATGGTCACTGACACCCGGATGACATCGCCAAAGCCAAAGGCGCTGCCCTCGTAGGTGCCGTCCCGGTAGCCGCTTTGGGTCTGTTCTGCCTGTGCTGCGCTCTGCGCCTGCAAAACGGAAGTGTTGTAGGCTTCCACCTCGGCAATCTCCTGCTTGCGCTGGCTTACCGCCGCAGCCCGGACCAGCGCTACCTGCTGGTATTGCCACAGAATCCCCAGAATCAGCAGCAGGTTCACCGCCCGGAGAAAAAAGTTTTTGTATTTCATTCCGCTGCTCCTTCCGTTTCAGGTTCGGTTTCGGTCTCTTCCGGCGGCAGTGCCGTCTCGGATGTCGGCAGCACCTCCGCAGAAGATGCCGGTTCCGGTTCAGAATCGTCCGGTGTTTCTGCCGGGAAAAGCTGCTGCCATACTTCCTTGAGCCACGCAGGAACGGTGCGCTTTTCCTCCGGCTGCACCACCTCCACGGTGGGCACGGTGACCGGCGTTTCCTCGGGTTCTGCCGCTTCGGACGGCGCGGCTTCTTCCGCCACTTCTTCCGAGGCTGTCTGCTCCGGGGTGGTTTCCTCTGCCGGGGCGACAGCGGCCTTTGCCAGCGCAAGCTTGACCGCGTTCAGGATGCCGGTGGAGGAGTAGGTCGCACCGGAAACGGCATCCACGTTGGGACTTTGTCCCTCCAGAATGGCGGGGATGACCCGCTTTGCCCGGGAGAGATATTCTTCCTCATCCTCAGCACTCAAAACCGTGATATCGGTGATCTTATCCTCTGCCACCGTGACCTGCACTGTAATTTTGCCCTCAAAGCCTATGGCTTCGGCGGTGTAGATGCCGTCAAGGTAGGTGGAGGGTGCAGTAAATTCCTCCACCACCAGCGGTGCGGCAGGCTTTGGCTGCGGCGGCAGGGGGTTGTTGACCACTTCGCCGGTCAGGGCGTTCTGCACCGCGCCCAGAATGCCCCGGCTGGTGTAGGTGGCTTCGGAAACAGCATCCACCTCCCAGCTCTGGGCATCCACCACGGTGGTCAAAAGCCGTTTGGCGCGCCGCAGGAACTGCTTTGTCTCGTGGGAGGCGTCCAATATTTCCACCTCCGTGATGCTGCCGTTTTCCATGGTCACCTGCACCCGGACGGCACCGCCGTAGCCCCGGGAAGAGCCAATGTAAACGCCGTCGGCATAGGGCAGCTTGGGCAGGGCTTCTTTCTCCGCTTCAACGGAAGCGGCTTCCACCGGCTGCTCCACCACGGCCGTCAACCTTTCCGGCACGGCAGCCAGCACCGGCGCGGTGCGCGGCAGGGCAAAAAGCACCGCTGCCGCTGCCGCCACCGCCGGGAGCAGCTGCACCAGTGGCAGCAGTGTGTTGCATCGTTTTTTGTTCATTCCAACTCCTCCTGACACGGAAAAGCAAGGCCGCCTGCATAAAGCGACCTTGCTTTTTGGGTGTTCTGTTTTTTGCCGGATCAGGCAGCTTTCAGGTTCTGCACGGCATCGGTCAGGTGGGTCACCTGCTCCAGTGCAGCGGCCTTATACAGGGCCTCGCGGCTCAAAAGCTCCACGCTTTCGGCCAGCTCGGTCTCCAGATTGGCATAGCTGTCGGCGGTGTAAGCGGCCTTTGCCTTGCTCTGTGCTTCGGCGACCACAGCCTGCAGGGCGGCGCGGTCGGCATCGCTTGCCAGTTCGTGCTTGGCAAGGTTCTCGGCAGTGGTCTGGAACTTGACCACCGTGTCAGCGTAGCCCAGTGCGCGGATGGTGATGGCCCAGTAGCCGGTGCCGTCAGTGCCCTCCGGCAGCTGGCAGCGGGCGGAATCGCTCAGACCCAACTGGATGCCCATGGACTTGTGCATCCAGTTGTCGGCTGCAAACTTGGTGCCGTAGGAGGCCTTGGCGTGGGTGTAGGTGCTGTCGTTGCCGTAGTAGGTCCACACCACAGACTGCATCCGGGAGCCCAGCTCGCCGTAGTTGCCGTTCAGATCCACACGGATAAACTCGCCAAAGCTGCCCACGTCGCTGCCGCTGCGCAGATTCACGGTAAGGCCCTCGGCAGCCTTCTGGGCGGCTTCTGCCACGCCGGAGCCGGTGCCGTTGTGTGCAGCGGAGAAGGTGTAGCCGTCGCCGTTTTTAGTTGCGTACTTCAGGCCGTTGGTGTTTTTGTCCACCGCAGCGGTCAGGGCGTAGGCGGTCAGGTTCTTTTCAGAGTAGCCGCCCGCCAGCTGGCCGCCGTTTTCCACCACGGTGTACTTGGAGCAGAAATCTGCAAGGTCGCTGGTGGCTACGCGCACAGGCACATACTTGGTGCCCAGCACCTCGTAGTGGTCCATCTGCACGGTGGAGCCGTCGGCCTTGGTAATGGTGCCGCGGTTCCAGCCCACGGTGGTGCCATCGGCCAGATAGATGGTCTTGCCATCGTCCGACCAGTGGGAAACGGTGTAGGTGCTGCCGTCCTTGGCGTAGATCACGGCAGTGCTCTGGAAGCTGCCGCGGTGCAGACCATGGTTGACGGTTGCGCGGGAGACCGCGTCAAACGCGCCAAGGTCCTGCTCTTCGTGGCTGTCCAGCTGTGCAGAGGAGGCAGTGCTCCCGGCAGCATAGACCTTCTCGTTTGCCCAGTACTCGTCCCAGGTCAGGGCAGCGTAGAGGTAGGTATATTTTTTGCCCAGCAGAAAATCGAAAAAGCCGTTTTCCTCCTCGGCGGGGGCTGCTGCAAAGGCAGTGGCGGTCAGCAGGCTGAACGCCATAGCCGCCGACAGCAGCAGGGAAAGAAATTTTTTGGTTCTCATGAAAAAATGCTCCTTTCATCACACTGGCAGGGAATAGAAATCATGTAGTTAGCATTACCTAACATTGCGCGCAAAGAAAAACCTGCGGGGCAAAGCCCCTCAGATGGTTAGGGTAAGCTAATTGACGGAAATTAAGATAACACGCATACAAAGGGATGTCAAGAAAAAGCAGGGATGTTTATGGAAGCTAATTTTTCGGAAGAAGAAGCCGCCCGCACCCGCTCTGCTGCAAAGCCCTTGACCTTTTTGCCGGAGCGTAGGATGCTTTTTATAGGGTTAGCTGTAAATAGCCGCAAGGAGATACTATATGATGCAACACGCATTCTGGGGGAATCTTGATCCCCGGAACATAACTGGGGATGCCAGCCGGTGGAGGGTGTTGAATCAATCATGGATGCCGCTAGGCTGCGGGCACGATTTTATTTCCATTGTCTTTGAAACCTCTTGACAATGGAAACTTTTTTTGATTATAGTAAAACTAACAAATGTTAGTTAGCGAAAGGCAAAGGAAAATGGAAGATACCAAGCAGCGCATTCTGGAAAAATCTCTGGAACTGTTTTCGACCAAAGGGTATGATGCGGTCAGCGTGGGCGAAATTGCAAAGGCGGTCGGCATCAAGGCTCCGTCACTTTACAACCATTTCCCCAGTAAACAGGCCATTTTTGATGCGATTTTGGAGACAACTTCGGCGTCATCATGTAGCCGGTGGCCGTCTGGGTACGCAAAGGCGGCGAGTGGGCCATCATCCACCGCTGCAAACGCTGCGGAAAGCTCAGCTCCAACCGGGTGGCGGCAGACGACAACCCCATGAAGCTCATGAGCATTGCCATGA
>ERZ773227.1816-NODE-1816-length-13196-cov-8.147782_pt1 | contig 13196 bp, 8 predicted proteins | sample MGYA00580525_ERZ773227 | MGnify/ENA primary metagenome ERZ773227 (study PRJEB29015, sample SAMEA2737782) | human gut metagenome | biome: human gut; feature: human-associated habitat; material: faeces | place: China | collected 2012 ... | reverse complement strand
CTCCACCGAGATGTCAGTACCCCACACCACCTGCAAAATGGTCTCGCGGGTGACGACAAGGTTGGTGTTTTCCAGCAGCAGCCGCAGCAGGCTGTATTCTTTGTAGGTCAGCTCCACCGGTGCGCCGCTGACGGTGACGCTGTGGCGGGCATTGTCCAGCAGGATCTCCCGGAAGCTGTAGACGTTGGGCCGCGCCTCGGGCTCTGCCCGGCGGAGGGCTGCCCGCACCCGGCTCAGGAACTCCATGATGCCGAAAGGTTTGGTGATGTAGTCGTCTGCGCCGCAGTCGAGGCCGCGCACGGTGTCCAGCTCGCTGGACTTGGCCGTTATCATGATGATGGGCAGACGCCGCAGGGAAGGGGCGGCGCGGAGCTTTTTCAGGATGGAAAAGCCGTCCTCACCGGGGAGCATCACGTCCAGGATGACCAGTTCCGGCGGCGCGGTGTGGACGGCCTGCCAGAACGGCTCCGAGGACTCGAAGCCCACGGCCTCGTAGCCGTTGGACTGCAATGCATACTGCTCTAATTCACGGATGGCTGAATCGTCTTCTACGATATAGATCATGCCTGTTTATCCTCCGTTTCGGTGACGTTTTCGTCGGGGAAGAGATAGCGCTCACGGTAGCGGTTCAGGCGGCGCTGGAACTGCTCGCTCTCCTTGGTGGAGGCATGGCCGCTGCGCAGGTCGTTGAGGTAGGCGTGGGTGTCGAAGCTGTCCTGTGCCACCTCGATCTGGGCAACCGCCACATTGCTGCAGTGGTCGCAGACGCGCTCGTAGTTGGTCAGCAGGTCTTCCAGCACGAAGCCATACTCGATGGAACAGCTGCCGGCCTGCAGGCGGGCGACGTGCCGTGCCTTGATGGCACGCACCAGCTCGTCCACGACGGTCTCCAGAGGCTCGACCTTGCTTGCCAGATGCAGGTCATCCTTGCGGAAGGCGTCAGTGGTGCGGTTCAGCACGTCCTGCACGGCGTCCTCAAGCACCTGCAGCTCTTCGCGGGCGTCGGTGGAGAAGTTGATCTCCTTGGTGTGCATCTCCTGCGCGGATTCCAGAAGGTTCACGGAATGGTCGCTGATGCGCTCGAAATCGCTGATGGTGTGGAGCAGAGTATTCACGCTCTGGCTGTCCGCATGGTTCAGCTCACGGCTGGACAGCTTGACGAGGTAAGTGCCAAGGGCGTCTTCGTACTGGTCAACTTTGCTCTCCTCGTCCCGGACTTTCTGGGCCAGCGTATCATCCCAGGTGTGGGTCAGGCTCATGGCCTGCATGACGCCCACACGGGCCAGCTCGGCCATGTCAGCAGTAGCAGAGTGGGCGCGGGCCACGGCCACAGCCGGGGTGTTCAGCAGACGCTCGTCCAGCAGAGCAAAGCTCTCTTTTTCGGCGTCGTCGGGGATGGTGAGGATGGCCAGCTTTTCCAGACCGTTTGCGAAGGGGAGAAGGATGAGGGTGGCCGCGATGTTGAAGGCGGAGTGGACCACAGCAATGCCCCAGGCGGCGATGGTCTCGTTCACAAAATCAAAGTGGACCACGGCGTTCAGACCGTAGAAACCGGCCAGAAAGACCGTGACACCGATGATGTTGAAGTAGAGGTGGACCATGGCGGCACGGCGGGCATTCTTATTTGCGCCCACAGAAGAGATCAGCGCGGTGACACAGGTGCCGATATTCTGACCCATGATGATGGGGATAGCGCTGCCGTAGGTGATGACGCCGGTGGCGCTCAGTGCCTGCAGGATGCCGACGCTGGCGCTGGAACTCTGGATGACGCCGGTGACCAGTGCGCCCACCAGAACGCCGAGGATGGGATTGGAGAAGCGGACGAAGAGGTTGGTGAACCATGCCTCACCCTGCAGGGGCTCGACGGCATTGGACATGGTAGTCATGCCGGTCATCAGGATGGCAAAGCCGATGAGGATGGTGCCGACGCCCTTTTTCTTCTCATTCTTGCCCATATAGAGCAGGATGCCGATGAAGGCGAGAATGGGGCTGAAGGAGGTGGGCTTGAGCATCTGGATCCAGATGCTGTCGCCCTGCAGGCCGGAAAGGCTCAGCAGCCAGCTGGTGACAGTGGTACCCACATTGCTGCCCATAATGATGCCGATGGCCTGATGCAGCTCCATGATGCCGCTGTTGACGAAGCCGACCACCATGACGGTGGTAGCACTGGAACTCTGGATGATGGCGGTCACGCACAGACCGAGGAAGAAGCCCTTGAGGGGGTTATCCGTCAGTTTGCTCAGGATCTTCTGCAGATGGCCGCCGGCCTGTTTCTCAAGGGCTTTGCCCATGATGTCCATGCCGAACAGGAACAGAGCCAGACCGCCCAGCAGAGAAAAGACTTTGAATAGAGTCATGTTTTACTCCTCACTTGTTGAAGCTTGCGTTTGTACATCGACAGCGGCCGTAGAGGACCCGTGCAGGAGCATGTCTCAACTTTTTACACGACCTGCACTGGATTTCACCGGTCCTATCCCTGATTATGAGTATACGAGTGGAATGTAAAATCGGAAACCGGCGAAATGTAAAACTCATGTAAAGTAAACTCTATCCCTGCCTCCTATTATATGGTTTTGGCCCCCGGATGCAAGCGCTGGCGCAAAACCAGAAAAGATTCCTGAAAGAATTGTTGTTTTTGCTGTCCGTCTCGATTATAATATAAAGAAGGATAAACTGTGCTGCCTTCTGGTATGGCGGAGCACAGAGGATGCAGGAGGAAAAACGAATGGGGAATTTCGCTGTTTCGCTCAAGCGGCTGGTCGAGAAGGTCAGCCTCGAGGTTATCTATACGCCCTGCGATTTGGATAAGATCAGCGTCGAGATCGCAGAGGTCAACCGTCCCGGTCTGTTTCTGGCCGGTTACTACGATTATTTCGATAAGCTGCGCTTACAGATCATGGGCCTTGCGGAAATGAACTTTCTGGCCGGTCTTACGCCGGAAAAGCGCCGTGAGCGCCTCGACCAGCTGTTCCGCCAGCAGCCTCCGGCCGTCATCCTCTGCCGCAACGAGGAGCTGGAACCCTTCCCGGAGATGCAGGAGCTTGCAAAGCAGCACGGGGTAGCCCTGCTGCGCTCCAACGAGACGACCTGCACCATGATGGGCAGCCTCATCAGCATGCTGAACCTTGAACTGGCTCCCCGCATCACCCGCCACGGCGTGCTGGTGGAAGTTTACGGTGAAGGCATCCTCATTCTCGGCGACAGCGGCATCGGCAAGAGCGAGCTGGCCATTGAGCTGGTCAAGCGCGGCCACCGCCTCGTCGCCGACGATGCCGTGGAGCTGCGCAAGGTCTCCAACCGTCAGATCATGGGTACTGCGCCGGAAAACATCCGCCACTTCATTGAGCTGCGCGGCATCGGCATCGTCAACGTGGCCCGCGTGTACGGCGTGGGTGCTGTCAAGCTGAGCGAAAGTCTGGATCTGGTGGTGCAGTTGGAGGCATGGGACCCCACCAAGAACTACCAGCGCACCGGTCTGGAAAGTGAATACTACGACATTCTGGGCGTGAGCATTCCCAGTACCAGCATCCCGGTCTCTCCCGGCCGCAATCTGGCTGTGGTGCTGGAGACCGCAGCCATCAATAACCGCCAGAAGAAGATGGGCTACAACGCAGCCAAGGAGCTGCTGATCCGGCTGGGACTGGATGACAAAATGGACTGAATCTCTCTATAAAAAGGAGCCTGACCCTATGGAACAACTCAAGCAGCTGCTGACCGCAGCAGGCATTGCTTATAAAGAAAATGAGCCGCTGGCGGCGCATTGTACCTTTAAAATCGGCGGCCCGGCGCGGCTGTTCGTGCAGCCGATAGACCATGTACAGCTTTGCCGCGCCGTTGCCCTGTGCAAGGCGCAGGGCGTTCGGTATTATTTACTGGGCAACGGCAGTAATATCCTGTTTGCCGACGAGGGCTACAATGGCGCGGTATTGGATATTTCTTCTATGCAGGACGCTGTGGAGGTGCACGGAACACAACTCACCGCCTGGGCGGGCGTGCGGCTCTCGGCGCTGTGCAAAACGGCGCTGGAACACGGCCTGACCGGACTGGAATTTGCTTATGGCATCCCCGGCACGGTGGGCGGCGCGGTCTACATGAACGCCGGTGCTTACGGCGGCGAGATGAAGGATGTGCTGACCACGGTGCAGTACCTTACCGCCGAGGGCGAAGTAAAAGAGGCTGCGGCAGCAGAACTTGACCTGCGCTACCGCCACAGCATTTTTGAGGAAAACGGCGGCTGTATCCTCTCGGCACAGTTTGCCCTGACTCCGGGTGAACCGGAGGCCATCCGCGCAAAGATGGACGAACTGATGGCAAAGCGGCTGGATAAACAGCCGTTGGATAAGCCCAGCGCAGGCAGCACCTTCAAGCGCCCGGTGGGGGCTTTTGCCGCTGCCCTCATTGACCAGTGCGGTCTGCGGGGCTACCGGCACGGCGGTGCCGCCGTCAGCGAGAAGCACTGCGGCTTTGTGGTGAATCTTGGCGGTGCCACCTGTGCCGATGTGCTGGCACTGTGCGAGGAAGTACGCGCCATCGTAAAAGAAAAGACCGGCTATGATCTGGAAAAAGAAATCCGCGTAGTCCGCTAAACTGCGGGAATAGAGGGAGTGTGGAATACAGATGGAGCTATTGATCGTCAGCGGACTTTCCGGTGCGGGAAAGTCTGTGGCTATGAATGCGCTGGAGGATATCGGATTTTTCTGCATCGATAACGTCCCGGCGGGGCTGCTGCCCAGCATTACGGCGTTTTCCAAGGCTGGCGACAACCAGCTGGAGCGGGTGGCGCTTTCCATGGACGTGCGCGGCTGCCGCAGCAGGGAGCAAATTGAGACTGCCTTGCAGCAGCTGGACGAGCAGAAAACACCCTATAAGATCCTGTTTCTGGATGCACCGGACGATGTGCTGATGCGCCGTTACAGCGAGACCCGCCGCCGCCACCCCATCAGCATTGCAGAGGGCATCTCCACCCGGGATGCCTTTTTGAAGGAGCGGCAGATCTTACAGCCCTTAAAAGAGCGTGCGGACTACACCATCAACACCGGGTTGCTCTCCACCTCCCAGAATAAAGAGCGCATCTGCGATCTGTTTCTAAAAAACGGCGGGGCGAAAAATGCCATGCGGCTCACCATCATGTCCTTCGGGTTCAAGTTTGGTCTGCCACCGGAAGCCGACCTTGTGCTGGATGTGCGTTGCCTGCCCAACCCCTTCTATGTGCCGGAACTGAAGCACAAGACCGGGTTGGATCAGGAGGTGGTGGATTTTGTCCTGAGCCACCCCGAAGCACAGGAGCTGCTGCACCGGTACGAGAACTTTTTACAGTACGCTCTGCCGCTCTATGTCAAGGAAGGTAAAAGCCAGCTGACCATCGCGGTGGGCTGCACGGGCGGCAAGCACCGCTCTATCACATTTGCACGCAAGCTTGCGGAATACTGCACCGCTCTGGGGTACGAACCCGGGGTGCAGCACCGGGATGCCGTGCGCTGAAAACAGAGGAACTACTATGAGTTTTGCATCCAGTGCGCGGGAGGAGATCGCGCAGCGCAGCCCCACCAAGGAATGCTGTGTGCGTGCAGCTGCCTATGGCATTGCCTGCTTTGCCAAATACTTTGATGATCGCGGCCTTGTGCTGCAAACCGAGCAGCCCCATACGGTGCAGCTGGCACAGCAGCTGTTCGCCCGCTGCGGCATCCGGGGCGAGATATTGGAAAAGCCCCGCGCCAGCGGTGTGCTGTACGAGTTCAATATCCGCGATGCGGAGCAGGTTGCCCGCCTGCACGAGCTGTTCGGCACTACCGGCAGGGAGACCAGCTTGCAGATCGACCCCGGGCTCATCCGTTGCCAGACCTGCGTCAGCGCCTATATCGCTATGGCTTTTTTGTGCAGCGGCACGGTCACCGACCCGCAAAAGGAATATAATCTGGAATTTCTCACCTCCCGGACAAATCTCGCCCGGGATTTTGAAGCGCTGCTGGCCGAGCACGAGTTTGCGCCCCACCGCACCCGCCGCAACGGCGTGAACCTGATCTACGTCAAGACCGGTGCCAACGTGGAGCGTTTGCTCCGCTTTATGGGCGCTGCGGATGCAGCAACACAAATCAGCGTACTCAAGGCGTTCAAGCAGGTGCGCAACCAGACCAACCGGCAGACCAACTGCGATACCGCAAACCTTGGCAAAACGGCGCGGGCGAACGCTCAGACCCTGAAGGCTATCCGCTATTTGCAGGAGCAGCACGCACTGGAGACCTTGCCGGAGGTACTGCAGCAGGCAGCAGCCAAGCGGCTGCAATACCCGGATCTTTCGCTTACCGCGCTGTGCGGCTGCTTTGATCCGGCTGTGAGCAAATCTGGCCTATCACACCGGATGAAAAAGCTGGAGGCACTGGCGGAAAATCTGCGCCAGCGTCAGCAGGAGGGACAGGAGGCAGTACAATGAGTGAACCCACCGCAAATACCCGTTCCTTTGCCCATTTGCATATCCATACGGAATACAGCCTTCTGGACGGTGCCTGCCGCATCGACCAGCTGATGGAGCGGGTGAAGGAGTGCGGACAGACCGCCATTGCCTGCACCGACCACGGCGTAATGTACGGCTGTGTGCAGTTTTATAAAGCCGCCAAAAAGGCGGGCATCAAGCCCATCATCGGGTGCGAAGTGTATGTTGCCACCCGCACCCGCTTTGATAAGGTAAATAAAATAGACGGCAATAACCACCTGATTTTACTGTGCAAAAACGAGACCGGCTATAAGAACCTGATCAAAATGGTCTCTGCCGGCTTTGTGGAGGGCTTTTACTCCAAGCCCCGTGTGGATAAGCAGCTTTTGGAGCAATACCACGAGGGACTGATCTGCCTTTCGTCCTGTCTTGCAGGCGAGATCCCGCAGGCCATTCTGGCAGGGGACTACGAGCGCGCAAAGGCGACTGCGCTGTGGTACCGGGATCTGTTCGGTGCAGAGAATTACTACATCGAATTGCAGGATCACGGCCTGAAAGAGGATTCCACTGTTCTGCCGCAGCTCATCAAGCTTTCCCGGGAGACGGGCATCCCCATGGCAGCCACCAACGACGCCCATTATCTGCGCAAAGAGGACGCCAAGATGCAGAGCATCCTGCTGTGCATCCAGACCGGCAAGACCATTCAGGATGCCGACCGCATGGAGTTCCAGACCGATGAATTCTACGTCAAGACCACCGACGAGATGTACGAGCTGTTCTCCATGGTGCCGGAAGCCTGTGCCAATACGGCTAAGATCGCCGAGCAGTGCAATTTTGACTTTGAGTTCGGCCACACCAAGATCCCTTATTACAAGGCCCCGGACGGCATGGACAATCAGGCCTACTTTGAAAAGCTCTGCTGGGACGGCTTGGAGCGCCGCTATGGCCCGGACGTGCCGCAGGCCAACATCGACCGCCTGAAATACGAGATCGGCGTGGTTAAGACGATGGGTTATACCAACTACTACCTCATCGTGTGGGACTATATCAATTTTGCAAAAAGTCAGGGCATCCCGGTGGGGCCGGGACGCGGCTCCGGCGCGGGTAGTATTGCTGCCTACTGCGTGGGCATCACGGATATCGACCCCATCCGCTATAACCTGATTTTCGAGCGCTTTTTGAACCCCGAACGCGTCAGTATGCCGGATTTCGACGTGGATTTCTGCTACGAGCGTCGGCAGGAGGTCATCGACTACGTCAACCGCAAATATGGTGCCGACCATGTGGCGCAGATCGTCACCTTTGGCACCATGGCCGCCCGCAATGCCATCCGGGATGTGGGCCGCGTGATGGGCATCCCGTACCAGCAGGTGGACGTGGTAGCAAAGCTTGTGCCCATGGAACTGAAAATGACCCTGAAGCGGGCGTTGGAGGTTTCCAGCGAGCTGAAAAAGCTCTACGATACCGACCCGCAGGTGACCGAGCTCATCGACACCGCACTGAAGGTGGAGGGTATGCCCCGGCACGCCTCCACCCACGCGGCGGGTGTGGTCATTACGCCGGAGCCGACGGATTATTATCTGCCGCTTGCCACCAACGACGGCCTGCCGGTGACCCAGTTCAATATGACCGAGATCGAAGAACTGGGTCTTTTGAAGATGGACTTTCTGGGTCTGCGCACCCTGACCGTCATCCGGGATGCGGAGGTTGCGGTGCAAAAGCAGCACCCGGAGTTTTCCATCCGCAAGCTGGACTATGACGACCCGGATACCTACAAAATGCTGGGGCAGGGCGATACCGAGGGTGTGTTCCAGCTGGAATCCTCTGGCATGAAGCAGGTGCTTGTGGGCTTGCAGCCGCAGAATCTTGAAGATGTCATCGCTCTGATCAGTCTGTACCGCCCGGGTCCCATGGACTCCATTCCCACCTATCTGCGCAACCGGCACGAGCCGGACAAGATCAGCTACAAGACCCCGCAGCTGGCGCACATTCTGGATGTGACCAACGGCTGCATCGTCTATCAGGAGCAGGTCATGCAGATCTTCCGGGAGCTGGCAGGCTTCTCCTTCGGGCAGGCAGATAACGTCCGCCGCGCCATGAGCAAAAAGAAGCACGCTGTCATGGAAGCAGAACGGGAGCACTTTGTGCACGGCTGCACCGAGCCCGGCCACGAGTGTCCGGGCTGTGTTGCCAACGGCATCCCGGAGCAGGTAGCAAACCAGATCTACGACGAAATGTCCAGCTTTGCGTCCTACGCCTTCAACAAGAGCCATGCGGCCTGCTACGCTTATGTGGCATTCCAGACGGCTTACCTCAAGTGCCATTACCCCAGCCAGTTCATGGCAGCATTGCTGACCAGCGTGCTGGATAATACGGATAAGGTCATCGAGTATTCCGGCGAGTGCGCCCGTTTGGGCATCAAGGTGCTGCCGCCGGATGTAAATATCTCCAACGGCGGCTTTACCGCCGATGATAATGGTCAGATCCGTTTTGGGCTGAACGCCGTGAAAAACGTAGGTCGCAACCTCATCGAGAACGCAGTCGCCGAGCGTAAGGAAAAGCCCTACACAAGCCTTTATGATTTCTGCAAGCGGATGCACGGCAGCGAGCTGAACCGCCGCGCGGTGGAAAGCCTGATCAAAGCCGGTGCCTTTGACTGCTTCGGCTCCAACCGCCACAGCATGGTGGAGGCGGTAGAGGGCATCCTCAAGAGCATCGAGACCGACTCCCGCCGCAATCTGGAGGGACAGTTGGATCTGTTCTCCGTAATGAGCGGGGAAGTGCAGCAAGGCCCGCAGGAGGATGTCTACGAGATCCGCCCCTTGGCAGAGTACACCCCTGCCGAGCTGTTGCAGCAGGAAAAAGAGGTCAGCGGTCTGTACCTGTCCGGTCATCCGCTGGACGCCTACCGGGAAAAATCTGCCCGCATCGGTTCCCACACCATCAAAGACCTCACCGGCGAGGATGCCCATGTGCAGGACGGCGAAAAGGTGCGCATTGTGTGCGCAGTGGTCAAAAACCGCATGATGACAACAAAATCCAACAGCATGATGGCCTTTACCAGTGTGGAGGATCTGACCGGCACCATGGAGGTGATCGTGTTCCCCAAGGTGCTGGACAGGTTCCGGGATGCTATTCAGGAAAACGCTGTTGTAGTCATCGATGGTCGGCTTTCCGTGCGGGAGGATGAAGCCTCCAAACTGCTGGCAGACAGCATTCTGCCCATCGACAGCTACGACCCGACCCGTTTGGACAAAGGCCGCCCGGACCCTGTCAAAACAGCTGCCCGGCGGGTATTCATCCGTCTGCCGTCCCGCAGCTGCCCCCAGTACGATAAAGTGGTGAACCTGCTGGAGATTTTTGATGGCGATATCCCGGTGATCCTGTATCTGGAGGACACCAAGCAGAAGCTGGCTGCACCGCGCCGGTTGTATACCTCCGGTCATCCGCTCTTCTTCAAAGAACTGGAGCGGCTGCTGGGCGCAGAAAATGTTGCAACAAAATGACATATTTGTGCACGAATGGCACCGCGTGGGGCGATTTTAAATTTGATGAGTTGCATAAACTACAAAAATAGCGCGATATAACGTTATTATATCATGCTGCATAGATTTGCATAAAGTCTCAAAACCCTATTGAAATTTGTCTGGATGGTGTGCTATAATCAATAAAGGCGAATCAAAGCTGTTGCAAAGCAACAAGCCTGTTTCGGGAAGAAAAGGTTACAGGCAAAAGGGTAAATGAAGAACTGAACTGTAAATTGGAGGGAATCTCTCGTATGGAAAAGCAAATCAAAACGATTGGCGTGCTTACAAGCGGTGGTGATGCTCCCGGCATGAACGCTGCTGTGCGCGCTGTGGTACGCACCGGCCTGCATAAGGGTTTCCGTATGATCGGTATTCAGCGCGGCTACAACGGCCTGCTGAATGGCGAGTGCTTTGAAATGAACCTGCGCAGCGTTTCTAACATCATCTCTGCTGGCGGCACCATTCTGTATACGGCACGCTGCTTGGAGTTCAAGACCAAGGAAGGTCAGGATAAGGGCGCTGAAAAGTGCCGCGAGCTGGGCATTGATGCGCTGGTCGTTATCGGCGGCGATGGTTCCTACCGCGGTGCCCGCGCACTGGCACACCGCGGCATTCCCATGATCGGCCTGCCCGGCACCATTGATAACGATATCGGCTGCACCGATTACACCATCGGCTACGATACTGCCATGAACACCGCGCTGGAAATGATCGACAAGCTGCGCGACACCACCCAGAGCCACGACCGCTGCAGTGTTGTGGAGGTCATGGGGCGCAATGCCGGGTACATCGCGCTGAACACGGGCATCGCGGTGGGGGCGCTTGTAACGTTGATCCCTGAGGTTCCGTACGACCTGGAGCGCGACGTCATCGCCAAGATGAAGGCCACGCAGAAAACCGGCAAGCAGCATTTCATCATCATCATCGCCGAGGGCGTCGGCCATGCGCAGGACCTGGCAAACGAGATCCAGTCCCGCACGGGCATCGACTCCCGCGCTACCGTGTTGGGCCATGTGCAGCGCGGCGGCTCGCCCACACTGCGTGACCGTGTCACGGCCAGCCGTATGGGCTACCATGCCGTGGAGCTTCTGCGCAAGGGAATCTATAACCGCGTGGTCGCAACAAAGGCCGAGTCTATCGTTGACTACGATATTTCTGTGGCTCTTTCCATGTACAAGACCATTGATACAACGTTGCTGGACATCGGCTCCACGATTTCCATTTAATTTGTAAAAAACGGCAAGGGTGCTGCTTTTCGGGCGGCACCCTTGCTTTTTTGCATCAAAAACACGATTTGCCCCCGCCGTGAATATACTGTATTACTGCAACAGGGAAGGAGGGGGCTGAAATGCGGCGTTTTCGGAGGCCTGCTGTAACCGTGTCCAAAAGACGCGTCATACTGTTTCGGCTGTTTTTGGTGTTTTGCACGGCATTTGCCGTGTTTTCCGTACTGGACAACCGTCTGCGTCCGGTGATCACCACAATGGCGCAGTACCAGTGCCGCGTGGTTTCCGTGCTGGCTATGAACGAGGCGGTGATGGAAGAATTGAATGAGGTGCAGGATATTGAACAGGCACTGGTGGAAGTGGACAAAGCGCCGGATGGCACGGTATCTGCCATCGAAATCAATTCCGTAGAAGTAAACCGCCTGAAAACGCGGCTGACAGACGCCGTGGCCAACCGGCTCCTCTCCGTCCCAAAACAGGATGTGCGCATCCCGCTGGGCACGCTTCTGGGCTGGCAGATCATGGCGGGGCGAGGGCCGGACATCCCGCTGCAGGTGGTGCCGGCATCCTTTGTGCAGAGCACGATCGTGGACACACTGGAGACGGCGGGCATCAACCAGACACAGCACCGCATCTTCATCCGTTTCACAGTGGAAATGAGCGCCATCCTGCCCGGGTATTCCACAAGCGTAACGGTGGAAAATGAAGTGTGCATCGCCCAGACGCTGATCGTAGGCAAAGTGCCGCAATTTTACGCATCCGGTTCGTAAATTTTATCCGTGCGCGCTGTATGCAATGGCGCTGTTTTATGCTATACTATTAACTGTATTTCTATGCGACTGAGGTGGTATCTTGGAGATTGCAGAGGCGCGGGAGCGCTATGCGGCCCTGAAAGAAAAAATCGATTATCACAACCATCTGTATTATGACCTGGATGCGCCGGAGCTGGATGATTATGCGTACGATGCGCTGACACGCGAGTTGAAAGCGCTGGAGGCGGAACATCCGGAATTCGTGAACGAAAGCTCCCCCACGCAGCATGTTGGCGGCGTTGCCTCCGGCCGCTTTGAAAAAGTGACGCACATTGTAAAAATGGAGAGCCTGCAGGATGTTTTTTCACTGGCTGAAGTCCGGGAATTCGACGCGCGAATGCGGGAAGCCGGTCTGGCGCCGCAGTATGTGGTGGAGGCAAAGATAGACGGCCTCTCCATCAGCCTGGAATACCGGAATGGTGTTTTTGTTCGGGGCTCCACCCGGGGCGACGGCATTGTGGGGGAAGACGTAACGCAGAATCTCGCGACGATAAAGGATATCCCGAAGCGCTTGCCAGACGGAGCGCCGGACTTTCTGGAAGTGCGGGGAGAAGTATATATGCCCCGCGATGCTTTTTTGAAGCTGGTGGAGGAGCAGGAGCTCAGCGATAAGCAGCCATTTAAAAACCCGCGCAACGCGGCGGCGGGTTCGCTGCGTCAAAAGGACAGCGCCGTCACTGCCGGCCGTGGGTTGTCCGTATTTGTGTTCAATCTGCAGCGTATCGAGGGAATGACGCTGCACAGCCACAAGGAAAGCCTGGACTACCTGGCCTCGCTGGGGTTTCCGGTATCTCCGCGGCATGCGCGCTTCTGTAATATCGATGACGTGCTCCGGGAAATCGAAGCCATCGGCGCGCTGCGCGGTACGCTGCCGTATGACATTGACGGTGCAGTGGTGAAGGTGGACGATTTTGCCCAGCGCGATGCGTTGGGAAGCACGAATAAGTTCCCGCGCTGGGCCGTTGCCTTCAAATATCCGCCCGAAGAGAAAGAATCAAAGCTGCTGAATATCGAGGTTTCTGTCGGGCGCACAGGCGTGCTGACGCCGACGGCTGTGTTTGAACCGGTGCTGCTGGCGGGAACGACCGTTTCCCGGGCTATCCTGCACAACGAGGATTTCATCCGGCAGCTTGGCGTCGGCATCGGGGATGTGATCCGCGTGCGCAAGGCGGGGGATATCATTCCGGAAGTGGTGGCTGTA
>ERZ773227.1805-NODE-1805-length-13241-cov-4.544593_pt1 | contig 13241 bp, 8 predicted proteins | sample MGYA00580525_ERZ773227 | MGnify/ENA primary metagenome ERZ773227 (study PRJEB29015, sample SAMEA2737782) | human gut metagenome | biome: human gut; feature: human-associated habitat; material: faeces | place: China | collected 2012 ... | reverse complement strand
AAGTTCATTCAATCTGATCTTATAATCCTTTTCATATTTCTTTAAAAAGGCGTAGTAAGATCCCAATGATTTGTTGTCGAAAATCCTTTGTACGTCAATTTCTCCATAAGTTTCAAAATCCATTAAGGTAGGTATTCTTCCAAGTTTATTCTTTAGATTCTTATAGCTATCCTTAATGAGTTTGATATCCGCAAAGTTAGCTGTATCAATGGAAGCGAATATTTGTTTCTTACTGATTTCATCAAAGTGAATTGTACTTGATCCAGGAATGATTCTTTCGCCTTCAAGTACATAGCGTCTTATGTTGTCTTTATTGTAAGAACGATCTCCAGATAGGGCGATTGGAATCATAAAGTTATTTTTGTAGTTTCCAATGAAATCTAGAATGACAACATATTCTTTGTCTTTTGATTTTCTTAGGCCTCGACCTAATTGTTGCACAAAAACGATAGGCGATTGTGTGGGTCTTAATAACACAACTTGATTAATTTCAGGAATGTCCACACCTTCATTAAAAATGTCTACAGTTAATATGTATTGAAGATAATCACTTCTTGTGTCGGATACTAAGCGATCAATCGCATCTTCTCTTTTTTCTTGAGAATCATCGCCACTCAAGGCTAGGGTTCTATAGCCTCTCAAATTTAATCTTTCACTAAGGGCAGCCGCTTCTTTTTTCGAACTACAAAACATGAGTCCTTTAACACGTTCTCCACTATATCCATAATAGTTGGTTTGTTCGATAATGTAGTCGACTCTTTGGTTGGATGTTAAATAATTAAAGTCTGTAAAATCGGTTTCGTTGCCGTTTGTTAAAAAGTCGGTAATGCCAAAATAGTGGAATGGGCATAATAAGTTTTCTTCTAATGCTTGTTGAAGACGAATCTCGTAGGCGATATTATGATCGAAGGCTGCATATACATCAAAGTCATCCGTTCTTTCTGGGCTGGCACTCATTCCTAGCCAGAATTTTGGTTTAAAGTAGTCCATGATTTCTTGGTAGCTTTTAGCTCCAATGCGATGGGCTTCATCAATGATGATCGTATCAAATGTATTTGGATCAAAACTAGAATACACTTCCTTTTTAGACATTGTCTGCATGGTAGCGAATAAGTAGTCTACATTAGTATCTTTACTATTTCCGGATAATAGTCCAAATGTTTTTGTGTTGCCAAATACATTTTTATAGCTTTGAAGAGCTTGTTTTGCGATTTGTTCTCTATGTACTAGAAATAAGGCTCTTTTTGGATTTTGGTCTTGCAGCGCAAAAGCTGAGGCATATGTTTTTCCTGTTCCGGTTGCACTGATTAATAGGGCTTTTGATTCGTTAGAATTACGGATATTTCTAAGACTTGAAATAAAAGCCTGTTGCATAGAATTTGGAATCAGGTGTTTAGAAGGTAATTTAATTTCTTCTTTTTGTTTTACCTTTTTATATTCTTCATAATGCACTCTATATGCACCGATAAATTCATTGTAGGAATATGTATTTGGATGATTCCATAATTCTTCAAATTCATCTAACATTTCAGAAACGAATTCACCGGATTTTGTAGAAACAATTTTCGTATTCCATTCGCGATTTGTCGTTAGAGCCGTATTTGTCATATTGCTAGAACCTACAAGAATTTTATAGATTTCATCGGATTGAAAGATATATCCCTTGGTATGAAAACCATTCTTTGAGTCTGGCACTAGATACATCTTAAGTTCAATATTGGAAAATGTAGCTAGTTTGTCTAAGGCTTTTGGATCACTAAAAGCTAAATAGTCCGTTGTTAGAATTTTACCTTTGATGCCTTTATCTTCTAGCGTACGAAGGGTTTGAAGCAAGGGGGTAATTCCTCCCATGGTAATGAAGGCTACACTGATTAAAAAAGAGTCGCAGTGCAATAGTTCATCTTCAATGGTGCTTAGTACTTTTCTTCCATTCTTATAGTCGTTTGAAATAAATTGAGGTCGATATAATATGTTGGAAGATATATTTTTGTCTAGAAATGCGGTGGATAGGCCGCTCTGTATATTTTGATAGTTCATACCTAATATTATACCAGCATAAAAATGAAATCATAGATCGAAAAGGTTATAATAATTAGTAGAAAGAATATGGGTATGAATATGGAATTTATAAAGAACAATGTGTATTCTGGAGAACTGGTTTATCGAGCTTTTGGGAGTATGTTGGATCATCCTACGCAGTGCTACAAATTTTATTGGTTAGAAGCTATCATGAATTTGATGCTGAAAAAATATCGTTTTTCATTTGACGAAATCTTTGATGAAATGATTGTGTCAGCTTGGTATACAGTAACACAGTATCATTTGTTTTTGGGTCCAATGATTGAAGGAGAAAGAAGAGATGCGATCAATCGAGCTATTGATGTCTTGATTGAAAATACGGCTTTAAATGAGAATTCTAAACCAGATGAAATTCGTAGTGTATTAAAAGAACAGAATCATTTGGTTTTGGAATATAAGCGAAAGTTGGCAAAGAATGTTCCCTATAAATTATTGAATAGTTTTTCATCTGAACTTACTCAGGATAAAGGGGATGCGTATCGTATTGAATATATTCAAATATTGAATCAAGAAATTCATCTGCCTTATATTATTGAGAATGGAGTTGGGATTGGTAAGTGTGTTGTTTTGCAGGAAGCTTGGATTCCTTTCTTAATGGATAATTATTTGATCATTAAAAATTGGATTCAGTATAATAAGATTCAATTTCTTCAAATGATCAATCCGGGCGTGCCTGGAATTATTAATAAACTGGATGATGAAAGGAATAATGTAAGGCATTTAGAAAGAGTTCGTGATTTGTGGAATGCGCATATTGAAGTGTCAAATAAAGAAATTGTGGATATATATACAGGTAATAAATTAGAATCTACGTTTGATGTGGATCACTTCATTCCGTGGTCTTATGTAGCACATGATGAAATGTGGAATTTGATACCGAGCAATGCGAGCGCAAATCGCTCAAAGAGTAATCATTTGCCAGAGTGGGATTTGTACTTTAATAAGATGGCGAATATGGAGTATGACTTATATAAGAGTGTTGTAGAATATGATTCAATACATAAGCTATTTGAGAAGTGCTATGCCAAGAATCTTCAGTCTTTGTGGGCAATTGAAGAATTGTATGTCAAAGAAAATACGGAATATGAGTTTAAGCATAAGTTAGAAGCGCATATGCATCCTTTGTATGAGGCGGCTAGAATGCAGGGGTATATTGAATGGAAAATATAATAATTTCAAAAGAGTTTCTAGATTGGTATGAATATTATAATGAGTGTAAAGAAAAGTATTCAAGTTTAGTAAATGATGTAGAGAATAAACTGATTTGTGGTAAATATAAAGATATTGAACTTTCTTTTTCAAATATGAATACGAATAATTTGAATCGTGATATAGATAGTCTTGAAAAGATTCGTATATTAATGATGCAGGAAAGTACAAGTCAGATTAATGTAGAAATTGAACTTGTGAAAGAGAAGATGTTTGAGTCTTGTCAGAATGTGAACTTTGGCATATTGTGCAATCCTTTGGCAAGTATGCTTTATCGTATGATTTTGGATTCAAGTAAAATAAAGAAACATATTGATGATGTTTCTAAACAATGTAAAGAAAATGAGTTTTATATTTCTGTATTTATTCCTGTTTATTTAAGACATTTTTATGCCTCAATTTGCGAAGAGTGTATAAAGGGATATAGTTCATATGGTTTTATGGAGTTACTAAATTCTTTAATTGACGAAGGTAAGTTTAGTGAAGCTTGTAGTTTTTGTCCGATATATGAAGAAATTTATATTCAGGCTAATAAAAAGGGTTTACTAACTAAAGAGTTAATACAGGTAATGCAGCAGTATGGTGTGGATGTACCTATTACTGAGAAGAAGGAAACAAAGCTGCCTGATTTACCTAAAAAAGCAGAGAGAAAGAAGTCTAAGAAATTAGATATAGAAACACGTAAGAAAATCGTTGGTGATGGAGTTAAGAAAATCTTGGATATGAGTGATGATGAACTGATTCGAAAATATGATGGTAAATCAGAGGATGAAGTTCAAAAAATGCTTTATGAAGAGCCTTGGTGTGAGGATGATTATTTTGATGATGATCTACTTGCGTTTCTTAGTGTATTAACATGTATGAGTATTGATTTTGAGGATGCCTTTATTAATTGGTTGGCTCATTTTATATTTAGAAGATTGCTGGATATACATAAGAAAGTGATGGTTGAACCACCTAAAATGGTGAAGACAACTCCGCCTAAAGCACAATCTTCAAAGGTTCGTAAGGTAAATCAGAGTGGCATTTCATCTAATAAGAGTGTAACGAGATCTTCAAAGATTTGTGGTGGGCATGTGAGTCGATTTTCGAGAAAGGTAAATCAAGCTAGGGCTTCAGTAGCTATTAAACAGGAAGAAACGTCAAATGGTAAGGGTGGAATTATTTTTTTGATCATTATTGGACTTTTATTTGGATATGGCTATATGTCTTTGAAAAAGGAAGAGGCAGAATGGGATATGGCACAGAAGCAGTATCGTATTGAGAGTAGACGAAAAGCTGAACAAAATGAATTTAGGGCAAAGGAAGAAAAACGTAAAAAGAAAGAGGGACAAAGTTCAAACTCATCATCTTCTTCGTCTTCATCTTATGATGAAGGAAGTGATGATGCATATTCTGGTGATTATGATGAGGATCGTTATGATAATGATGAAAGTTATCGTGATGGTGTAGATGATATGTTGGATGAACTGGGAGAATAAAGAAATATACAGTGAAAGAATCGTTGAATGTATGTATACTCACGAGTAGTATACTTACGAGTATACAAATTTATTCGGAAGGCTTTTGTCTTGCGAACAAGACAAAAATATATAAATATTGTCTTGTGTATAAGACAAAAAAGTATTAACATTGTCTTGTGAGTAAGACAATATCTACATATGATAAGGCAAAGGAGGTTGGTACATATGAATCGAGATATTTTGAAACAAATAATAATTGATCAGAAGGAGATGTATCTTGATAATCCATTGATTTTTAGGGATTATGATCTAGAAGAAAATGTAAACTATTGTTTTGTCGGTATTCGAAGAACGGGAAAATCATATATGATGTATCAACAGATTCATAACTTAATGAATGATGGAATTCCATCGTCACAAATTGTATATGTGAACTTCGAGGATGAGCGTTTATTGGAAGTTGGTGTGGATGATTTAAATACAATATTAGAGATTGGTATTGAATTTTCTGGTTCGAAAGGAAAACCATACTTGTTTTTAGATGAGATTCAGAATGTTGATGGTTGGGAAAAATTTGTTCGTAGAGTTGCGGACATGAAGTATCGAATCAATATCACAGGAAGTAATAGTAAGATGTTAAGCAAAGAAATAGCTTCTACTTTAGGTGGCAGATTCATGATTGTGAATGTATTTCCATATTCATTTAAGGAATATTTGAGTGCAAATCATATTGAGAATGTACGGCTTGATCAAATGAGTACGAAGCAGCGTGCAGATATTGTTAGTCAATATGAACAGTATGTGACGTGTGGAGCTTTTCCTGAATTGGTGGATATTAAAAATAAAAGAGTGTTTTTAAATAATATTTATCAAACTGTATATTTGCAGGATATCATCACGAGAAATAAAATTACAAATGATTTCGCGGTACGATTAATTTTAAAGAAGATTGCGGAGTCTGTAACGAAAGCTTTGTCTTTTAATCGATTAACGAATATAGTGAAAAGTGCTGGTATTTCTATTGGAAAACAAACGGTGATCAATTATGTAGGGCATATGTTGGATTCATACCTTATTTTCTCTTTGCAAAATTATGCAGCAAAACTTATTGAAAAAGAAACATCACCAAAATATTATTTCATGGATACTGGGTTACTAGGATTGATGTTGTTGGATTGTAAAACAGCTCAATTGGAAAATTTGGTTGCGGTTGAGCTGATTCGAAGATATGGATTTGAAAATGTGTATTTCTTTGAAAATAATATCGAAGTAGATTTTTATGTTCCAAGTGAAAATTTGGCAATACAGGTGAGTATGCAAGTATTAGAGAATGTAGATACTTTAGAACGTGAAACTAGGGCATTTGTGAAATTGAATGATTTCATTCCAAATACAAAGTGTCTTCTTATCACAAATAGTGAGGAAACTATATTAAAATGTGATGATATTGAGATTGATATGATTCCTGCATGGAAGTGGTTGTTAGATTAGAAAAGGAGATTGACGCTTGTGGTCGATCTCCTTTAATCCTTCATAATGATATATTCATAGGTTGGTGTGAAGTTTTGGTTGTCTTGAAGCTTATAGTAGTGCATAAAAATGCGGGTCATAATATTTGGAATTTCTGCTTCTGTTGGTTGGGATAGAATAATCAAATATTGCATAGCACTATAGCGTGTACAAACATCAACTTTTCGAATATTTTTGTGGATGGCTTCACCCATATGTGTTAAGGCTTCTTCAATTTTTTCAATGTATGGAAGTGTATCTTGTACGGTTTCCATCGTAACCATAATTAGATAACAATCCCATTGATTGCGAGCCATCAATTGATGGATATATTCATATTGTCGAGTGAATTCTCTAAAGTCTAGACTTAAAGCGCCTGAATAGTTTCCACTTGTTTGAAGGGATTTTGCGATTAATTTTAAGTCTGCCGTATTATTGGATGTATTTTTATGTTGAATCTGATTGTAGAAAGAATAGTTGTTTTTACCATTTTGTTTCACATAATACAAGGCTTTGTCAGCTTTTGAACAAGCATCTTCAAAATTATCATTTTTTGCGGTCATGAGCATACCGGCAGATAATGCGGCAAAGTGTGTTTCACTATCTTTTTCTATAGATTCTTTGAATTGCTTAATTAAATTTGAGATTGTGTTTTCAGCTCGTTCAGAACTAACATTAGGCAAAAAGAGTAGGAATTCATCCCCTCCCATACGACATGTGATTTTATCTAATGGAATGTCGAGTAATAATTTTCCTAAGCTTTTTAGTGCTCTATCGCCAGCTTTGTGTCCATAGACATCGTTGATTTTCTTTAGATTATCCATATCTAAAAAGATTAGGCATCCATTTGTTTTTTGCATGGATGACGCAATCATTTTTTGTCCTACATTACGTACAGGAAGGCCTGTAAGGTAATCGTAATTTTTAGTGCCTTCCTGATCTTGAATGGTGGATACAACATCAGATATAAATTTATCAATAGTATTTTCATGACTTTGAGTATTTTCGAGTTCTAAATTCAACAATGACTTATTATCCATAAGTTTAAGAAAGATTTCTGCAATTTCTGGATCAAATTGAGTGCCCGATTTTTGTTTGATTTGTTCTTTGATTTGTTCAAAACTAAGGGCATTACGATAGATTCTTCTTGAATTCATGGCATCGTAACTGTCGGCAATAGCTATAATACGAGCTTGAATAGGAATTTCATTGCCTTTTAGTCCGTCGGGATAGCCTGAACCATCATAATGTTCATGATGACTTCTTGTGACTTCATCTAAATGAGGAATAATCGTTACATCTTTTACTATATCTTGTCCGATGATGGTGTGTTGTTTGATTAAATTGAATTCTTCCTGTGTTAATTTGCCAGGCTTATTTAAAATTTGATCTGGAATACCAATCTTTCCAATGTCATGTAAATATGCGCAGCTTTTAATATTTTGAATTTCATCTTTTGTCCAACCCAGACTTTTTGCGATAAGTGTAGCATATTGAGCAACACGCTTAGAATGACCGCGCGTATATTCATCTTTGGCTTCAATGGTTGTAGAGAGTGTCTGCATCATTTGAAGTGTTATTTTTTTGTTTTCTTTCTTTTCAATATCCAACTCCGTTTGATGGCGTTTTTCTTCTATGATATGAATCTTTTGGATGGTACGAAAAATATTGGTGAAGAGCAATATAATCATGCCTATGCCAATAAAAATACCTGAAATAGTTGCGACAAAATAAACAGATACAGATTCAATGGCAACACAGACTAGGACTAGAAAGAGTCCAATCAATAGAATGTAGTCGGATTTTGTTTGTTTATTCTTGCGTATGTATTGCATCAAATGAATGAATATTAGGATAAACACAAAGACTAGTAGTAATTGTGCAACGGGCAATGTTTCAATGTAGTCTTTGACTTTAGTTAAATATAGAATGGAGGATATTGCGAAGTTTAAAAGTATGATATATCCAATGTTTTGATAAAGTCTTCGATGTTTTCCGTTTTGAATATTGTCGGCATAGAAGAGCATAGGTAAAGGACAAAGCATAATCATCACAAAACAAAGGGCTGCTAGGGCTGAAGCATTGGGTACTAGGATTTGTCGTATTTTGGATTCTCCAAGCATCCAGACTGAGCCCATAGCCATACACCATCCGAAGTATTCCATGTCAAAGTTAGTGTGATAAACGTGCTTTAGGGCAATTCCAAATAGGATGGATGTAATGCCGAAAATAAGGATAAAGAAGGCAATCAATGTTGGAAGACCGTATTGGTTATATATGGCTTGCCAAATCTCGACTTGATTTCCACAATATATCTCATTCACAATGCCTGCATAATTAGGGGTATAGGTCGTTAATTCAATGCGTAATGTTTTTTTTGCATCCTTATAAGATGTAGGACAAAAGACATATCGACTTGCTGAATTTTTGCCAGCCATTCGCGTATCTTTTGTGGAGTATTGTGCACGCAATTTATTTCCTACATAAAATTTAACGTCTTGTAAAGAAGAACGAATCGCAAAAGCAGTTTTATCATAATCTTTTGGAAGTGTTGTGGTAATGACCATTGTTTGGCCTGGCATTATTTCATAAGTGCCTGGGACATCTATTTTTTGTTTAGAACCATCTTCTTTATTCCAGTAAAATGAGCCTGAATATAGGATGGATTCAGATGGGTTGTTATATTTTTGCTCGTCTGCACCAAATATTTGCATGAAAAGGAACCATCCTAAAATTGCAGCCATTAAGATGTAGAAGAGGTATTTTATCGTTTGAAAGTTATGTTTTTGTGTATGCATAAGCAAATTCCTTTCACTATATTTAGAGTAGTATTTTTTTTGAAATGGTGCAATAAAAATGTTGACAAACCTAATGGAGAACTATAGAATGTTATCGTTCTAAATAGAACGATAAGGAGAATGCATATGCACTTTTGGGATGAACATAAAACGATAACGAGATATTATGAGATGAAAATGTCGGGAGTTTGTGAAAAACACAATTTAAGACAGTTGGAGTATGACATATTAATGTTTCTTTACAATAATCCAAAATACAACACGGCTGCGGATATTGTTCGTATTCGTAAGTCAACAAAGTCTCATGTTTCCACTTCACTTAAAGTATTAGAAGATCGTGGCTTGATTGAAAGAAGAGTGGATCCAACAAATAAAAAACGTGTCACCATTCATTTGCTTCAACTGGCCAGTGAAGTAATTGAGGATGGTAAATGGGCGCAAAAAGAGTTTGCACAAGATATGTTTGAGGGTCTTACTGAAGAAGAAATCAGAGTGTTTATGAATATATTTCAAAAAGTGTATAACAATGCAGAAAGGATGATTTCAAATGAGTAAAAATAACTATAAACCTAAAATGTCAGATTTGATGGAAGCAATTTTTGATGCTTGTTATTTAATTTTTGACTTAATTGCCGGAATCTTATTCTTTGTATATTCAAAAGGAAATCCATTATTCATTTTATATGGCGTATTAACATTAACATTATGTGGTGGAGATGCATTCCATTTGGTTCCTCGTATTAAAAGAGCTGTATATGGAACAAATGACAAAATCAAAAGACAACTTGGTATTGGATTGCAGGTATCTTCAATCACTATGACAGTATTCTATATTATTTTATTATTTATCTGGAAATTAACTTTCCCAACGCTTACAGCTCCACTATGGATTGAGGCTATGATTTGGATTTCAGCCATTATTCGTATCGTAGTATGTTTCTTACCACAAAATAACTGGACTTCAGAAGAAGGAAACATGAAGCTTTCTGTAATTCGTAATGCCGTATTTGCGGTAACTGGAATTGGTGTAATTCTTTTATACGCGATTTCAGGAAATATGTATGATTTACACTTGAACCGTATGGTTGCAGCGATTATTATTTCGTTTGGTTGTTATATCCCGGTTACGTTGTGGTCTAAGACAAAGCCTAAGATTGGGTTATTGATGATTCCTAAGACTTGTGCTTATATGTGGGTCATTGTGATGGGATTACAATTATTATTTTAGAATTTCTTCAAGAGAACGCCTACTCGACGTTCTCTTTTTCTATATAAATTTATGGGTTTAGAGTATCTAATTCAATGAAAATAAGGCATTTTAGATGAAATAGGAACAATCGTTACAAATGTATTGGAATTCACAATATATTCACATTGAGTCTTTATAATAGGAATTGGCTACTGGATGTAGTAACGGTGAACCCTCTGAATTAAATAAAGAAATCTGCTTGAGTTCTCGGCAGATCCTTCGATTTTTTTCAGGAGGACGTGTTTTATGTATATTTATCTATACATTGATGTTGCCATGTGTTTAATGGCATTAGTAGAAATACTAAGAATTACATTCATTATTATAGAAAAATGTAAAAGACACTAGTTCACCCAAACCCAACGGATTAAACTAGTGTCTTTACGCTAAACAAATTCAGAGGACCGCTGTATCCAGTAGCCTTTCTGTATCTGTATTATACCGATAAAGGAAAGTTTATGCAAATGAAGTTTTTGCTAGATAGAGTTTTCGACTTTAATATGATAAATTATATAAAAGTGAGGCTTTTTGACTATGAAGAAAGTGCTTTTTATTTGCTACGGGAGCATATTTTAATCTTCATAAGGCACTTTATATAAAGGGTAATAAATAAAATTAAGAGGATTTGTGCACCTTAAATGCACCTTTTGGATAACTTCATCAACAAATCAAATTAGAGAAAATTTAAATTGTGTGTCTATACTTGGATTGTTGTTAATGGTTTAACACGGATTCATAGTATTGTAAAAGCTGGTTTAAAAATCGTGATTGCAAAAAATCAATTCATCTAAAAAAGAATTATAAAAGTCTTTTACAATATTTATGTATTGATTTCAGTTAAAAACGGGCAAAAAGAAAAAATACGATCAAAATCACGCATAAAATAAGCTATAAAAAAATACGATTGTTTTTATGCGTGATTATACATATAATATAATTAAAATAAGAGTGGAAGGGAGTCTTTATGCGAGAAACAAGAATACTAGAATTTAAAGAAACAGTTACAAATACTTTTCTAAAAACAGTGAGTGCCTTTTCGAATTATGATGGTGGAGAGATTCTCTTTGGAGTGGATGATGATGGAAATATAAAAGGTTTGTCTAATGTGAAACAAGCTTGTTTAGATATTGAAAATAAAATCAATGACAATATTTCGCCTCAGCCAAACTATACTCTTGAAATTCAAAATAGTGATCAAACAATAAGATTGAATGTAAAGAGTGGTCTTCAGAAGCCGTATTTGTATAAATCAAAAGCGTATAAGCGAAATGATACTTCAACTATAGAAGTAGATACATTAGAGTTTTCAAGACTTGTCTTAGAAGGAAAAAATATTCGGTTTGAAGAATTGCCTTGTAAAGATCAAAAGTTGTCTTTTGAAATTTTGCAAAGTAATCTAAAAGAGAAAATTCAGATTGAAACTTTTAATAAAGATACTTTAAAGACATTAAACCTATATGATGACGTGAATGGTTTTAATAATGCATCTGGTCTTTTAGCGGATAAAAATAATTTTCCCGGAATTGATATAGTAAAGTTTGGAGAAAACATCAGCATTATACAAAAGAGAATTACTTTTGAAAATACATCTGTTTTAGATATATACGAAAAAGCTCTTAGTGTATTTAGAGATTATTATCAATATGAAGTGATTCAAGGAGCTGATCGAAAGATGGTGGAAAAGATTCCTGAAGCGGCATTTAGAGAAGCCATTGCGAATGCTTTGATCCATAGAGTATGGGATGTGGATTCACAAATTAGAGTATCTATGTTTGATGATAAAATAGAAGTTGTATTTCCAGGTGGATTACCATCGGGAATAACGGAGGATGAATATTTATCAGGCAAACTTTCGGTTTTAAGAAATAGAAATCTTGCGAATGTCTTTTATAGATTGGGGTTTGTTGAAATATTTGGAACAGGTATTACAAGAATTAAACAAGTTTATTCTGAAGCATTGATAAAACCAAGTTTTGAAGTATCAGAGAATGCGATTCAAATTGTACTTCCTGTGTATGAAGAGAGTACAAATTTAACGTTAGATGAAAAAGTAGTGTATAAACTTTTGAGTAGAAATATGTTGAAATCAATGAGTGAAATTGCACCATATATATCTTTTGGTAAATCCAAAACAACAAAGTTATTGAAAGATATGGAACAAAAAGGTGTAATCGCAATTGAAGGTAAAGGTAAAGGAACGAAATATAGAATTAAATAAAATGAAAACATTTGATGACATGCTTGTGCAACAATTGCAGGATGAAGAGTTCAAAAAAGAATACGAAGCTATTCAACCGGAAATGGATGAAATTAGAGCTAGTGTAGATGCTAGAACTTCGCAAGAACAATAAATATGGCAGTTGGTCAATTTTAGGCTAACTGCTTTTTAAAATAAGTTGAGATGGTACTAAAATTGTGTAAAAGGATGATTTTGTGTCCTTTTAGAATGCTAAATCGTATCTAATTCAACGAAAATAACACGTTTTAGATCAAATAGGGACTATTGAACATAATTCACAATGTTTTCACATTGAAGTTTTATAATAGGAATTGGCTACTGGATGTAGTAATGGTGAACCCTCTGAATTAAAAAAAGAAATCTGCTTGAGTTCTCGGCAGATCCTTCGATTTTTTTGCAGGAGGACGTGTTGTATGTATATTTATCTATACATTGATGTTGCCATGGTTTTATTGGCTTTAGTTGAATTACTAAAAATCACATTGATTATTATAGAAAAATGTAAAAGACACTAGTTCACATCGCCACAATGGATTACTAGCGTCTTTTGACCTTAATTCAGAGTGACCACTGTATCCAGTAGTCTTTCTGTATCTGTATTATACCGATAAAGGAATGTTTATGCAAATGATGTTTTTGCTAGATGGAGTTTTCAACTTTAATATGATAAATTATATAAAAGTGAGGTTTTTGAC
>ERZ773227.1803-NODE-1803-length-13285-cov-94.385412_pt1 | contig 13285 bp, 6 predicted proteins | sample MGYA00580525_ERZ773227 | MGnify/ENA primary metagenome ERZ773227 (study PRJEB29015, sample SAMEA2737782) | human gut metagenome | biome: human gut; feature: human-associated habitat; material: faeces | place: China | collected 2012 ... | reverse complement strand
GAGAGATTGGTCGTTTGCGTGAAATAGCTTTCCGTGCTGCTGGTGGAGGTACAGGCCTGTCAATGGATATTGATGAATACGACACGATGGAACACCCTTACAAGCAGTTGATCGTATGGAATCCGGAAGCGGAAGAAATTCTGGGTGGTTACCGGTATCTGCTTGGTACGGACGTGCGTTTTGATGAAAAAGGTGCTCCGATTCTGGCTACTTCCCATATGTTTCATTTCTCCGATGCTTTTATTAAAGAATATTTGCCACAGACAATTGAGTTGGGACGTTCGTTCGTTACGCTTGAATATCAGTCTACCCGTGCCGGAAGTAAAGGATTGTTCGCTTTAGATAATCTGTGGGATGGATTGGGAGCGTTGACTGTTGTTATGCCGAATGTGAAATATTTCTTTGGCAAAGTGACCATGTATCCAAGCTATCACCGTCGTGGCCGTGATATGATTCTTCATTTCCTTAAGAAACATTTTTATGACAAAGAGAAACTTGTCACTCCGATCGAGCCTCTGAAACTTGAGACTTCCGAAGACGAGCTGAGTGCTTTGTTTTGCAAGCATTCCTTCAAGGAAGACTATAAAATATTGAATTGTGAAATTCGTAAACTGGGATATAATATTCCTCCGTTGGTAAATGCATATATGAGCCTAAGCCCTACTATGCGTATGTTCGGAACAGCTATCAATTATGAATTCGGTGATGTGGAAGAAACCGGTATTCTGATTGCTGTAGACGAAATTCTCGAAGATAAGCGGATTCGACACATCCAGACGTTTATTGAAAGCCATCCGGATGCGTTGAGATTGTCTTCTTGTGAAGGGGAAGAGGTGTTTACTCCTAAAGTGGTTACACCGCAGGCAAACTGTTCCCGTTAATTTTACGATAAAGATCAAGAGCAAAGACGTCGGTCATTCCCGATATATAGTCAAGTACCGCCTGTATTCTTTCATAGAGTACGGGCGCTTTTATATTGTATTGACTGGAAACCCGGTCGATCAGGAGTTTGGAATAAGTCTTTTCGGGTGAGGTTACGGCATCTATCATCAATTCGAGCAGGGTGCTGATGATGCGGAATCCCGCCAGTTCAACATCCAGTACGTCCCGTGAACGGTAGATTTTATTGATAGATACTTCGACGCTGTGTTTATAGGCTGCTGCCGGACGCTCGGCTATGCGCTTGATTAGTGATCCTTCGAACGTGCCGGACAGGATTTCTTGTTCATGATCTAAAAAGACACGGGTACACTCCCGGATCAATAAACCGATGACGGAAGAGCGCAGGTAAGCGATTTGCTCGTTGACATCGTTAACAATCAGGAATGTTTTTCGGAGATGTTCCTGCCGCTCTTCGCTGAAATAGGCCATTAATAGCTCTTTAGTCTCTTCTGTGGTGAGAATCTTCAGTTTATATGCATCCTCAATATCCATCATCTGATAGCAAATGTCGTCTGCCGCTTCAACCAAATAAACTAACGGGTGGCGTGCATACTTTAAAGGATGTTCGTTGAGCAATATCAGTCCTAATTCTGTTGCAATTTTGCGGAAGCTTTCTTCTTCGCTGACGAAAAAGCCAAACTTGGATTTTGTTCCTGCAAGGCTCGATGAAAAGGGGTATTTTACGATAGAAGCCAGAGTGGTGTATGTTAGAACGAATCCGCCTTTGCGACGTCCCTCGAACTGATGTGTAAGTATTCGGAAGGCATTTGCATTTCCTTCAAAATGTATTAAATCTTCCCATTCCATCGGAGAAAGTTGCTCTCCGTTGGGCTGTTTCTCTTTCAGGCGAACTCCTTTCCCTTCAGAGAAAAAAGTGGAAATGGCCTTTTCGCCTGAATGACCGAAAGGCGGATTACCCAAATCGTGTGCCAGGCAAGCAGCCGAAACGATAGAACCGATCTCCGGCAGGAAAGAATCCTGAAGTTCCGGATGACGTTCCAGAAGTGCTTTGGCAACATCGTCCCCGAGTGAACGGCCAACGCTGGCGACTTCGAGACTGTGCGTAAGTCGGTTGTGTACAAAAACGCTGCCCGGTAGAGGGAATACTTGCGTTTTGTTCTGTAATCTGCGGAAAGGAGCCGAAAAAATAAGACGGTCATAGTCCCGTTGGAATTCGGATCGGTTTTCCTGTCGTTCCTCATGGAATTCTTCCATTCCGAAACGTTTCGCTGATATTAATTGGTTCCAATTCATCATTTTATCTATAATTTTAGTGTTTACCATTCGCAAATTGGCTACAGGTACATTATTTAACTGCAAACTTAACTATTTTTCAGTTCAAAATGTGTATTTTCGCCCGTTAAATAGTAAACATGCATTTATGAATATTCAAGTTATCAATAAATCGAAGCATCCGCTTCCGGCTTATGCCACTGAATTGTCCGCAGGAATGGATATCCGTGCTAATCTTTCTGAACCTATCACACTGGAACCGTTGCAACGTTGTCTGGTGCCGACAGGACTATATATTGCCTTGCCGAAGGGATTTGAGGCACAAGTTCGTCCACGTAGCGGACTGGCGATCAAGAAAGGAATTACGGTGCTCAATTCTCCGGGTACGATTGATGCGGATTATCGTGGGGAAGTTTGTATCATTTTAGTCAATCTCTCCTCTGAAACGTTTGTGATTGAAGACGGTGAACGTATCGCGCAGATGGTGATAGCAAAGCACGAACAGCCTGTATGGCAGGAAGTGGAGGTGCTGGATGAAACAGAACGGGGAGCCGGTGGTTTCGGACATACCGGAGTATGATGAATGCTTAATGGAGAAAATAGAATGAAGATAAAAATAGGATGGCTGTTCGTGACGGTATTGATGCTCACTTCATGTGGGGGAATCCGGTCTGTGCGTACAGCAAAAACAACAGCGAAAGCAGATGGAGCTTCTTTAATGAAGGAAACATTGCTTTCTGCTGAACAACAGCGTAAATATGACTACTTCTTCTTGGAAGCCATGCGGATGAAAGGAAAGAATGAGTATGATGCGGCATTTGGATTGCTACAGCATTGTCTGGATATCAACCCCACTGCTTCTTCTGCGCTTTATGAAATATCGCAATATTATATGTTCCTTCGCCAGGTGCCGCAAGGTCAGGTTGCTTTGGAGCAGGCAGTGGCTTTTGCGCCTGATAACTATTGGTATAGTCAGGGATTGGTCAGTTTGTACCAGCAACAAAATGAATTGGATAAGGCTGCGGCTTTGCTTGAGAAGATGGTGACCCGTTTCCCGTCGAAACAGGACCCTTTGTTCAGCCTTCTTGATATTTACAGTCGCCAGGAGAAGTATAATGATGTCATTTCTACATTGAATCGTTTAGAGAAACGTTTGGGTAAGAATGAGCAGCTGTCTATGGAGAAATTCCGGATTTATCTTCAGATGAAAGATGATAAGAAGGCATTTCAGGAAATAGAAAGTCTGGTACAGGAATATCCGATGGATATGCGTTATCAGGTGATACTGGGAGATGTATATCTTCAGAACGGGAAAAAGCAGGAAGCTTATGATGCATACCAGAAGGTACTGGCTGTAGAGCCTGATAATCCGATGGCTCTCTTCTCGATGGCTTCTTACTATGAACAGACCGGGCAGAAAGAATTGTATCAACAGCAACTGGATACGTTGTTATTGAACAAAAAGGTGACTTCTGATACTAAAATCAGTGTCATGAGACAGGTGATTGCGGAAAATGAACAGTCGTCCGCTAAAGATAGCACTCAGGTGATTGCCTTGTTTGACCGGATGATGAAGCAGGATATGGATGATCCGCAGATACCGATGCTTTATTCTCAATACCTGTTGTCGAAGAATATGGAACAGGAGGCTGTGCCGGTATTGGAGCAGGTGGTTGATCTGGATCCTACCAATAAGGCTGCCCGTCTGATGCTGGTTAGCGCGGCGGTGAAAAAGGAAGATTACAAGCAAATTATCAAGGTCTGCGAACCGGGCATTGAAGCTACTCCGGATGCGTTGGAACTTTATTATTATCTGGCTATCGCTTATCATCAGGCAGAACAGGGAGATAGTGTATTGAGTGTTTGTAATAGAGCATTGGAACATATAACTCCCGATACCAGAAAAGAAGTCATTTCAGATTTTTATTCTATCATGGGGGATATTTATCATACCAAGAAACAAATGACGGAGGCTTATGCTGCTTACGATTCGGCTTTGGTATATAATTCTTCCAATATTGGCGCATTAAATAATTATGCTTATTATCTGTCTGTGGAACGTCGTGACTTGGACAAGGCGGAGGAGATGAGTTACAAAACGGTGAAAGCCGAACCTAATAATTCGACCTATCTCGATACTTATGCATGGATTCTTTTTGAAAAGGGAAACTATGCCGAAGCCCGTATCTATATTGACAATGCAATGAAGAACGACGGCGAGAAGAGTGATGTGATTGTGGAGCATTGCGGAGATATTTATTTTATGACCGGCGATGTGGAAGGTGCGTTGAAATATTGGAAGAAGGCACTGGAAATGGGTAGCGAGTCGAAAACGTTGAAACAGAAAATAGAGAAGAAGAAATATATTGCGGAATGAAAAGAATCATTTATCTACTGTTGTTGGTGGTAGTGGTGTTGGCCGGCTGTAAGAGTTCGAAACACTTGGCAACTTCGGAAACTAAGACTTCGACAAAGGCTCCGACATCCAGTTACCTGGCTTCCAAGCTTCAGTTGACTATTCCCGGCAAGAAGGGAAGCATGTCTGTAGGGGGAACCATGAAGATGAAAACTCATGAGCGGGTACAAATCTCCTTATTGATGCCTATTCTGCGTACAGAAGTGGCACGTATAGAAGTTACTCCCGACGAAGTTTTATTGGTAGACAGGATGAATAAACGCTTTGTTCGTGCCACTAAAGCTGAATTGAAAAATGTATTGTCGAAGAATGTGGAGTTTTCCCGTTTGGAAAAGATATTGATGGATGCCTCTCTTCCTGGTGGAAAGACAGAACTGACAGGAAAAGATATAGGAATTCCTTCATTAGAAAAGGCAAAAGTCCAACTTTATGAGTTCTCCACACAAGAGTTTTCGATAACTCCGACGGAACTGACGTCCAAATACAACCAGATTCCCTTGGAAGAATTAGTAAAAATGCTGGTAGCTTTATTATGATGAAACATTTCTTTGTTATTCTAATCAGTTGCCTTTGGTTGGCAGTTCCTCTTTTCGCTCAATCGAATAAGTTGATTCGTGAGCTGGAAAGTAAACGCGGTGCGCTGCAAAAACAGATTGCCGAATCGGAATCTATATTGAAGGATACAAAGAAAGATGTGGGAAGCCAGTTGAATAGTCTGGCTGTGTTGACCGGACAGATTGAAGAGCGGAAACGCTATATCATGGCTATCAACAATGATGTGGAGGCTATCCAGCGTGAGTTGGCTTCATTGGAGCGCCAGTTGCACGGGCTGGAGAAGGATTTGAAAGATAAAAAGAAGAAATATGAAGCTTCTGTCCAGTACTTGTATAAGAATAAGTCGATAGAGGAGAAGCTCATGTTTATTTTTTCGGCAAAGAATCTGGGGCAGACTTATCGGCGTATGCGATATGTTCGTGAATATGCCACTTATCAACGTCTGCAAGGGGAAGAAATCCTAAAGAAACAGGAGCAGATACGCAAGAAGAAAGCGGAACGTCAGCAAGTGAAAGCCGCCAAAGAGAACCTGCTGCAAGAACGTGAGAGCGAAAAGGTGAAGTTGGAAGAGCAGGAAAAAGAGAAACGCACGTTAGTGACTAATCTGCAAAAGAAGCAGAAAGGATTGCAGAATGAGATAAATAAAAAACGCAGGGAAGCCAATCAGCTGAATGCCCGCATCGATAAATTAATTGCAGAAGAAATAGAGCGTGCCCGCAAGCGTGCGCAGGAAGAAGCTCGTCGTGAAGCGGCTGCCCGTAAGAAAGAGGAAAGCAAGGAGGGAAAATCTACTGCAACGGAAACGGCCGCCAAATCGAAACCTCTTGAGGCTTATACCATGAGTAAGGCGGATCGGGAATTATCAGGTAACTTTGCTGCGAATCGCGGGAAATTGCCAATGCCTATATCCGGCGCTTATATTATCACCAGCCGTTATGGACAATATGCCGTAGAGGGGTTGCGCAACGTGAAATTGGATAACAAGGGTATTGATATTCAGGGAAAACCGGGTGCACAGGCGCGTGCCATTTTTGATGGGAAGGTGGCGGCTGTGTTCCAATTGAACGGATTATTTAATGTCCTCATTCGTCATGGCAATTATATTTCTGTTTATTGCAATCTTTCTTCTGCATCCGTCAAAGCCGGTGATACGGTGAAGACGAAGCAATCCATCGGTCAGGTCTTTTCTGACGGTACGGATAATGGACGGACGGTATTGCACTTCCAGTTGCGTAGGGAGAAAGAAAAGTTGAATCCTGAACCTTGGCTGAACCGATAATTGAATAAAAAACACGTAGAATGAAGTTAACTAAAATACTAATATGCTTGCTGGTCTTCTGGACCGGAACACTATCCGCGTCTCCTTATTTTTCGTTCAAGAAATATCAGGTAGAAGATGGATTGTCTCATAATACCGTGTGGTGCGCCCTTCAAGATAGTTATGGCTTTATCTGGTTGGGTACCAGTGACGGACTGAACCGTTATGACGGGCGGGGCAATAAAGTGTATCGGAATGTTCTCAACGAAAAGTTCTCATTAGAAAACAATTTTGTAGAAGCCTTGATAGAGGTGGACAAGAATCTCTGGGTTGGAACAAACTCCGGACTTTATATTTATGACCGAGATACCGATCGTTTCTCTTACTTTGATAAAACGACGCAGTATAATGTGTATATCAGCAGTGAGATTAAAAAGATTATCAAGACGGAAAATGGTCTTATCTGGATTGCGACTTTGGGACAGGGATTTTTTATTTATGATCCGAAAACAGAGGTGCTGACTCAAAATAGTGTTCAGACGTCTTTTGTATGGGACCTCTGTCAGAGCGCTGATCGGAAGAGGGTCTATATATCTTCCTTACAGGAAGGGCTTTTGTGCTTTGACGAGAACGGCAAGTTTCTCCGGACGTATGAAATCTCATTAGATATAAATGCTTCCGATAGTTATAAAGTGAACTGTATTCAGAATATCGATGGAGATATTTGGATTGGTGCGGGAAGTAATCTATTGAGCCGTTTGGATGAACGAACTGAAGCTATAGACAATTATAGTGGTTCGGCGTTTAATTTCGGAGCTGTTCATTGTTTGCTGAAGTATACGGATAAAGAGCTGTTGGTAGGAACGGATAACGGGCTTTATCTGTTCGATCAAAATACAAACACATTTCAGCGGGCGGATAATCCGGCCGATCCGAGAAGTTTGAGCGATCAGACTATCAATGGAATGATGTGGGATGCCGAAGGGGCTCTTTGGGTGTTGACCAATTTGGGTGGAATCAACTATATGTCCAAGCAGACTAAACGTTTTGATTATTATTCGCCTGCCTATCTGTCCGGAGTGCCGGGAGCGGGGGAGGTCGTTGCTCCTTTCTGTGAGAATAAAGATGGGAATATCTGGATTGGAACTCAAAGCGGTTTGTATTTCTTCAATGTTGCCACCCGGGAACTTTCTCCTTATGCAATAGGAACTAAAAATCAAAAGTATGACATTCGTTCTCTAATGCTGGATGGTGACTATTTATGGATCGGTACTTATGCCGGGGGAATACGAGTTATCAATTTACGCACAGGGGCAGTGAAAGCCTATACTCATTCTCGTGGAATCCCCAATACGATTTGTAGCAACGATGTGTTGTGTATTTATAAAGGACGAAAAGGAGAAATTTATGTAGGAACGAGTTGGGGATTGTGTCGTTATGACGCTGCTCGAGATAACTTTATGACTATCACAAGTGTTGGTTCAATGGTTTCTGTTGTCGATATCTATGAGGATATGTACAATCATCTCTGGATTGCGACTTCCAATAGTGGTGTGTTTTCTTACAATACAATGAATGCTCATTGGAAACATTATCAGCATGAACGGGAAGATTCGACTACGATCACTAGTAATTCGGTCATTACTTTATTTGAAGATACGAAAGGAACCATGTGGTTTGGAACGAATGGGGGAGGACTGTGTTCTTTTGATGCTAAAGAGAAAAGATTCATTGAGTTTGATCCGCATAATACTTTATTACCTAACAAGGTTATTTATGCGATTGAGCAAGATCAGGGAGGTGATTTCTGGGTATCCAGCAATGCCGGAATTTTTAAGATTAATCCTGTTACCAAAGATCATTTCCGCCAGTTTACGATTAATGACGGCTTGCAAGGAAATCAGTTTATAGCTCGATCTTCATTGAAATCATCCGAAGGAAAATTGTATTTTGGTGGGATCAATGGCTTTAATGTATTCCAGCCGGAACAGTTTGTAGATAACAAATATATTCCTCCGGTTTATGTGACCGATATCCGGTTACCTTATCAAACCGATGAGCAGGAGGTGAAGAAACTGCTTCAGTTGGATAAGCCGCTTTATATGGCTGATAAGGTGACTTTATCTTACGAAAACAATAGCTTCTCCATCCGTTTTGTCGCTCTTAGTTTTGAAGATCCGGGGAAGAACCGGTATTCTTACATACTTCGCGGAGTGGACAAGGAATGGATTCTGAATACCGATAACAATATGGCTTCTTACACCAATTTGCCTCCCGGTGAGTATTTGTTCGAAGTCAGAGGCTCTAATAATGATCGTCAGTGGAACGAGAACACTACCACTTTAAAAGTGGTGATTACTCCTCCCTGGTGGCGTAGTACCTTTGCTTACGTCATTTATGTCCTCATGCTGTTGGGATGGATCGGTTGGATGGCTTGGCGATGGAACCTCCGTGTTAAACGCAAATATAAACGGCGGATGGAAAAATACCAGACTGCCAAGGAACAGGAAGTTTATAAGTCGAAGATTAGCTTTTTCATCAATCTGGTACATGAGATACGTACTCCGCTTAGTTTGATACGGCTTCCTTTGGAAAAATTATTGGAGAAAGAACGTGAAGGAAAAGATCTCAAGTATTTGTCTGTGATAGATAAGAATGTAAATTATCTGCTGGGGATTACTAATGAATTGCTTGATTTTCAGAAAATGGAGAGTGGTACGCTGCATCTGAATTTGAAAAAGAGTGATATTAAAGAACTTGTCAGTGACGTTTATAATCAGTTTACAAGTCCTGCTGAATTAAAAGGTATTGATTTGCAACTGATCGTGCCCGAACAAGAGCTGGTGTCTACGGTGGATAAGGACAAATTAAGTAAGATTCTTGTCAATCTGATGGGAAATGCCATCAAATATGCGCATGCGCGTATTGACTTGAAGCTGCTTGTCACTGATGGGGGATATGAGATACAAGTGAACGATGATGGTCCCGGAATACCAAATGAACAGAAACAAAAGATATTTGAGGCTTTCTATCAACTGCCTGACGATAAGGTGGCCACAGCAGTAGGCACTGGCATCGGATTGGCTTTTGCGAAATCTTTGGCAGAAGCTCATCAGGGAGATTTGCGTCTGGAAGATAATGTTGGAGGTGGTTCTTCGTTTATACTGTCTCTTCCGTTCAAAGAGTGGGAGACGGAAAAAATGGGCGATATTGTAGAAATATCCCCGGAGCATGCAGATGCTTCTGAAACGATCTCTTCGGAGTATGCTGGAAAGAAGTTCACAGTTCTGTTGGTTGAGGATAATGTTGATTTGCTGAATCTGACTCGTGAGTCATTGGCGGAATGGTTCCGTGTGTTGAGGGCTTCCAACGGTCGTGAAGCACTTGAAGTGCTTGCGAAGGAAAATGTGGATGTGATAGTGAGTGACGTAATGATGCCGGAGATGGATGGGCTGGAACTTTGCAGCAAGGTGAAGTCTGAAATCTCTTATTCACATATTCCGGTTATTTTGTTGACGGCGAAAACCACTTTGGAGTCTAAAGTCGAAGGACTTGAATGTGGAGCGGATGTATATGTTGAGAAACCATTCTCTGTTAAACAGCTCCATATGCAGATCGAGAATTTGTTGAAGTTGAGGCAGTCTTTCCATAAATTGATGGTGAGCTTGGCAGGAGATACGGTTGCTGTTTCGACAACGGATTTTGCGATGTCTCAAAAGGATTGTGAGTTTATAGCTAAGATACAGGGAGTAATAGCCGAACAGTTGGCGGATGAGAACTTCTCGATAGATACCCTGTCTGAACAGATGAATATGAGTCGTTCTAATTTCTATCGGAAGATAAAGGCTTTGTCCGGAATGTCTCCTAATGATTATTTGAAGACACTTCGTATGAATAGAGCTGCTGAACTGATAATGAGCGGTACCCGGATTTCTGAAGTGGCAGCGCAGGTAGGATTTACCTCTTCCTCTTATTTTGCGAAATGTTTTAAAGCGCAATATGGTGTACTGCCTAAGGAATATACAGGTCAGCCTCCGATTTCAGGTGAGGCCTGATAAAGAATGGATAAAAGCATATAAAAAAACTCCTGTCGTGCAATATCATTGGATATTTTCCGACAGGAGTCAAATATAAAATAATTAATCGAGTGCTCTTTCTAATTAATTGAGTAGGCTTTATTTCTTTTTTTGTCCCGGGTAAGGCTCTACCATGCAACGTTTAGCCCATGCTTCATAAGCCTTTGTCATTTCAGCTACTTTTTCTGGGTATTGTGCTGCCAGATTATGCATTTCGCTCCGGTCTTCATTCAGGTTGTATAATTCCCATTTAGCGTTTTCTCCCGGACGAACCAGTTTCCAACCGTCATTAGAGAGGAATGCACGTTCATTATAATGTTCGAATCCAAGGTAGTTATGTCCTTCACGATGTCCGGTCTTGAAGATAGGAACCAAACTTTTACCTTCCAATGGAATGATGTCATTTCCTTTGTACTTGGTAGGATAAGTAGCTCCTGCCATATCGATGCAGGTAGCCATGATGTCCATCACATGTCCGATTTCGGGAGTCGTTTTGCCGACATTCTTCTTGATACCTTTCGGCCAGTGAGCAATCATCGGAGTACAGATTCCTCCTTCATAAGATTTGGCTTTCCAAAAACGGAATGGTGTGTTGGCTACGTTTGCCCAGCGTGCTCCCAGTGAAGCGTATGTGGTTTGTGGACCAGGCATTACTTCCTTGTTGTGTGGATAGATTATTTTCTTCCCATCACGAGTCATGTCAGGACGGTCATTTTCTCCTGGAGAGTAATTTTGGCAATTTTCATTACTGCATCCGTTGTCAGAGAGGAATAAGATCAGCGTATTATCAAGTTGTCCGGTCTTTTCCAATGCATCGATAACTTGTCCTATACCTTGGTCCATACGATCGATCATAGCGGCATGAACGGCCATGGCGCGTGCATCCCATTCTGCATGCACATTGTCTTCCCATTTGTCATTGAATTGTCTTTCAGAAAGGAAATTATCCATTCCCGGGAAAATACCCAGTTGCTTTTGGCGCTCATAACGGGCGTTACGGATAGCTTCCCAACCTACTTTATAGGTATCTTCGTATTTTTTTATGTCTTCTGGGAGTGCCTGTAGTGGCCAATGCGGTGCTGTATAGGCCAGGTACATAAAGAATGGTTTATCCTCCTTTGCATACTCTTCCACTTCTTTTGCTGCACGATCCGAAAGTGCCTGTGTAATATAATATCCTTCCGGTACTTCTTTTACAGGTACTTCTCCTTCTACCAGACTGAATGGATCAAAATAATCTACCACTCCGTAAATGATTCCATAGTGAGAATCAAATCCGCGATTAACAGGATAGTGACATAAGTCGGAGAATGTGTCATGAAAAACATGATGTGCCAGCCATTCGCGTTGATCCTTGCGTAGGGGAGTTTCAGCGACGTGCCATTTACCTACCATGCTGGTAGCATATCCTGATTCTTTCAATACTTCAGCGATGGTAACAGCATTGCGTGAAAGCGTACCACGATAACCCGGAAGGTGATCATCAAAGGTCATGCGTCCGATTCCTGCTTGATGTTGATAAAGTCCTGTCAATAAGGAAGCACGCGTCGGACAACTACGGCTGGTGTTATAGAAATGATTGAAGCGTACTCCTTGTTTTGCCAGTTTGTCCAGATTAGGTGTGTGAATTTCACTACCGTAGCATCCCAGGTCAGAATAGCCTAGGTCATCTGCAAGAATTACCAGGATATTGGGTCTTTGATCGGACTTTTTTCCTTTGGCCTCTGCTGCAGAATGTCCAGCAACCATCAAGGCGGTTGGTAATAGTAAAAATTTAGAATTCATAAGTTTAATGTTGGTTTATAATTTGTTTTTCACTGTATTACTCTTTTCCTTTGTCTTTGTTTTCCTCAAACCATTTACATACTTTCTTGCTCAACTTTGCAACCAAATCAGGATGCTCATTTGCGATATTATTCTTTTCGAACTTATCCTTTTCCATATCATATAGTTGCGCATCGCTTCCGTCACCGTTCACTAATAATTTCCACTTTCCACTGCGTATAGCTAAATGGGGGCTTCTGTCATAAGGGTTTCCTGGAAAGCCAAAATGTTTGTTTCGTCCGAAATCCCACATTAAATCGGTCTTGCGTTTGGCTTCCGATTTACCGAGAAGAACTTTTGAGTAGTTCTGCCCATCGCCTTTGTAACCTTTTTCTGTTTTGATTCCGGCTATAGAACACAAAGTCGGATATAAATCTACTGCGCATAATACAGACTCGTTATTTACCTGTCCGGCTTTAATTTTCTTTGGATATCTAACGATGAACGGCATACGGATTCCACCTTCATAAAGACTATTTTTAGTTCCTCTCAAATAAGCAGAACGTACAGATTTAAAGCTGGGTGCAGGACCATTGTCGCTAGTGAAAATAATGATTGTATTTTCTCCCACTCCCAACTCATCCAGGGTTTTGATGAAACGTCCGAGTTGTTTGTCCATTTCTGCAAGTACAGGAGCAAATGCTTCTTGTGTTTCCCAGCTTTTTCTTTCCTTTTGTTTGAATTCCGGTACCCAAGGGGTATGCATATCATCCGGCCATAGGTTTAGGAAGAAGGGTTCGTCTTTGTGCTTTTTTACAAACTCAATACTTTTGTCTACAAAGTATTCGGTACGTCTCCAACGTTTTACACTGTCTTTATCCGACCAGATCCATTTGGTTGCAGTGATTGTTGGATCCGGATCCGGGCTTTCGTAGGTTGATATGTATTCGTCAAAACCGTAATTTTTAATAGAAGGAGCATTGTGCACGTCACGTCCGCCTCCCATGTGCCATTTTCCGATGTGTCCTGTTGAGTAACCTG
>ERZ773227.1798-NODE-1798-length-13367-cov-3.708909_pt1 | contig 13367 bp, 14 predicted proteins | sample MGYA00580525_ERZ773227 | MGnify/ENA primary metagenome ERZ773227 (study PRJEB29015, sample SAMEA2737782) | human gut metagenome | biome: human gut; feature: human-associated habitat; material: faeces | place: China | collected 2012 ... | reverse complement strand
TCAGCACCCTGCGGGCTTTCTCACCGTCTTCCACCAGAAAATGCGCATGTCCGGCATCAGGCGTGGTGAATACGCCACCGCCTTCGAGCCCCACGCCGTTGTTACCCAGCGCCTTACCCATTGCGCCAAGCGAGCCCGGCGAGTTGCTGAGAATCACGTGAATGTCATACATCTGACTGTGCTCCCCGATCCGATGCGTAATCCCGGAACACGCGGGCTACGCGTATTCTGTAATATGAAAAAATCGATGCTTTGCCTTCGCGCTGGGCAGCCAGATGCCGCTCATTTTGCTGCCAGTTGGCCACCGAGGCTTCATCTTCCCACCAGGATAGCGAGAGGATTTTGCCGGGCGTACTCAGGCTCTGAAAGCGCTCAATGGCAATAAACCCCGGCGTGTCTGAAAGCAAAGGCGTCAGCCCGGCCGCCAGCTGAAGATATCTTTCCTGTGCTTCTGGTAAGGCGTCGGCCTCAAAAAGTACCGCAATCATAAGTCTGCTCCGTGGTGAATTTCCCTGCAGTCTACTGACGGTCAGAGCAGGAAGCTTCGGTGTGCAGCGAAATATGCCTGGCAGGAGATCAACGATTGCAACGGAAATGCTCCCAGGCGTTATTGCGATGGTGAATAAAAAAGAACGCCAGCCATGCGATACGGCAGCCTGAGCGCACAGGGCTGGCTGAGTTTTAGTGAAATCGCGATGTGGGGGGATAAACCCTGACGGCTGCGGCTATCGATGAAAGCGATCGCCGACGGGCAGTACGGGCGGGGAAGACGTTTTACTGACATGCAGAATATGAACCCGGAAACGCTCGCCCGGACTAGCGAAGCGCCGCCGGGCAATAATCGAAAGAGCACGTTGTCTGCCACCGGTCACGCCTTCAGGCTCCGCGCTCTCCTCGGGCGTGGATTTTTACCTTAGCCGGGAGACCTGCGTCTCGCCTACTGTGCATGGCGGCGCAGGGTGGAGGCGGGGTGGCGCCGCAGCGCCTCTTCGGGACGCACAGGGCGCCGCACCAGTTCGCCGCCGCAGTTCGGGCAATGTCCGTTCAGTCGCGTCGTCATGCAGTCCCGGCAAAAGGTGCACTCGAACGAGCAGATAAACGCCTCGGGTGAGTCTGGCGGCAGATCTTTATCACAGCATTCGCAATTCGGACGTAACTCGAGCATCAACTTCTCCTCTGGTGAACGGCTATATCAGCGACGGCGGGCCAAAGCACGCTATGTTTATATCATGCCGCGATCGGTCCGCCGAGAATTTCCTTGCGCGGTAATCGCCTTCTCAGAGGGTCGCCTTCCCGGGCTGCATTCCCGGTACGAGGATCACTTTGCGGCACGCCTCTTCACGTTTCTCAAAAATCTGATAGCCGCGCGCGGCCTCCTCCAGCGGCATATGGTGAGTGACAATCTCCTCCGGGGTAAGCAGCCCTTGCTCAATAAGCGCCAGCAGATCCGGCAGCCAGGCGTGGACGTGGGTTTGTCCCATCCTGAAGGTCAGTCCTTTATCAAAGGCATCGCCAAACATAAAGCCGTGGATGAAACCGGCGTAAACCCCGGGTACGCTGACGATGCCGCCGCGGCGCACGGCGGCGATGCACTGGCGCAGGGCTTTTCCGCTGCTCCCCTCGATTTTCAGGGTGCTGAGGACGGTTTCCGTAAGGCTACCTTTCGCCTCGAAGCCCACGGCGTCGATCACCGCGTCGACGCCGCGATGGCCCAGCGTGTTATCGATAATCCACTGCGCAGGATCGTCATGGTGGTCAAAGTTTATCGGGATCGCGCCATAGCGTTGTTGCGCGAAATCGAGTCGGTAATCGTTATGATCGATGATAAATATCTGTTCTGCGCCATTGAGCCTGGCGCAGGAGGCGCAGAGCAGGCCTACCGGGCCGGCGCCAAAAATAGCCACGCTACTGCCGGGTTTGACCTCGGCGTTTTTAACCGCCTGCCAGGCGGTGGGCAGAATATCTGACAGAAACAGCACCTTTTCATCGGGTAAGGTGTCTGGCACTTTAAACGGTCCGGTATTGGCTTTGGGGACCCGTACATATTCCGCCTGGCCGCCCGGGATCCCGCCGTACAAATCGCTATAGCCAAACAGCGCCGCCGGTGGCGAAATGCCTTTTCGATTGAGCGTCGCGCCCTGGCCGCTATTGGTGCTTTCGCAGGCGGCATACTGCTGCAAGCGACAAAAGAAGCAGTCTCCGCAGGCGATGACAAACGGGATAACCACCCGGTCGCCTTTGCGGACCGCGGTGACCTCGGAACCGGCTTCCACCACTTCCCCCATAAATTCATGGCCGAAAATATCACCATGGTGCGTGCCGGGGATCTTTCCGCGGTACAGATGCAGATCGGAACCGCAAATCGCTGTCGCGGTGACGCGCAGAATAATATCGTCCGCTGCCTCAAGAGCCGGGTCAGGCATGGTGTCGACGCTGACATGATGCGGGCCGTGATAAGTGAGTGCTTTCATAGAATATTCTCCTCGAGAGAAAGGTTGACAGCATGCGGTTCTTCGGCCTGGTGAACGGCTGCTATCGTCACCGATAAATCATCGTAAAAAATAAAGCGTAGAGTACTAATAATGGAACTGCGTGATATTCCAGGAGCTGAATATATTCCACGCTTCGATTATTTCCCGGCCGGTCTGTTCGAGTTATTTGCCTATTGCCCTTATGTGTGCCAGTATTAATCGGGCATGATATTCGCTCCATTTTGTTTGCTAGCCGCTTCCCCAGCGGCTTTTTTTTATCCGTAAAACCAGGGAAAATTCTGAATTTCCGTCTGGCAAAGGGCAATGCTGCCGCTTCGTTATATAACCCAACGGTAGTAATCCTCCGGTATAGATAATTCTTTGCCGCAGAGGTGATCTGCATACATTATTTCCCTGAACACAGTGAGTTAGCGGCAAGGTGCCGTCTGGTTATTTTTCAGGTGTCTTGTAGAATTATTCCGAATTACTGCTAAAAGGTGTCGAAAAAACGGAATAATAATTTGACTAACCAGCATTACCCGCTAGATTTAAATATCGAACGACGAGTGATACGGAATATTTTCGTATCGTACTGACATAACCGATATACATGAGGTGAAATATGGCAGAGCATCGTGGTGGTTCCGGTAATTTTGCTGAAGACCGTGAAAAAGCTTCTGAAGCAGGTCGTAAAGGTGGTCAGCACAGCGGCGGGAACTTTAAAAATGATCCGCAGCGTGCGTACGAAGCGGGTAAAAAAGGCGGACAGAATAGCCACGGCGGTGGCCGCAAGTCCGATAATTCCTGATTATCCTTTTCCTTGCACCCTGAAGTGAAAGTATCTCCTGCGAGTCTGTCACAGACTCGCAGTTATTTTCTGACTCCAGAAGGTATTTCTATGAATATGAAAAGCATTGAAGATGTATTTATTCACCTGCTCTCAGATACCTACAGCGCAGAGAAACAATTAACCCGCGGGCTGGCTAAACTAGCCAGAGCGGCGTCCAGTGAAAAACTCAGCGCGGCGTTCAATGCTCATCTTGAAGAAACCCAGGGCCAGATCGAACGTATCGACCAGATTATTGAACAGGAATCCAACCTGAAAATCAAACGCATGAAATGCGTGGCCATGGAAGGATTAATCGAAGAAGCTAATGAAGTCGTTGAGAGCACGGAAAAAAATGAGGTACGTGATGCTGCATTAATTGCCGCTGCGCAAAAGGTCGAGCATTACGAAATTGCCAGTTACGGTACTCTGGTCACCCTGGCAGAGCAGTTGGGCTATAAAAAAGCAGCCAAACTGCTTGCCGAAACCCTGGAAGAAGAAAAACAAACCGATGTGAAATTAACCGATCTGGCGGTAGGTAATATTAATAAGAAAGCGGAAAAATAAACTCTCCCTGACACGAGGAAATCACGATGAATCACGTTGAACATTACCATGACTGGCTACGAGATGCGCATGCCATGGAAAAACAGGCAGAGTCCATGCTGGAATCAATGGCTGGCCGTATCGATAATTATCCGGATCTCCGTGCCAGAATCGAACAGCATGTTAACGAGACCAAACGGCAAATTACCGTGCTGGAAGAGATCCTCGACCGCAATGAGATTTCGCGCTCGGTGATTAAAGATTCGATGAGTAAAATGGCGGCTCTCGGCCAGTCCATCGGCGGGATGTTTCCTTCCGATGAAATCGTCAAAGGCTCGATCAGCGGGTACGTTTTCGAGCAGTTTGAAATCGCCTGCTATACCTCTCTGCTGGCGGCCGCTGAAAAAGCGGGCGATACCGCCTCCATCCCAGCCATCGAAGCCATCCTGGCGGAAGAGCGGGAAATGGCCGACTGGCTGATTAAACATATTCCTCAGACTACGGAGCAGTTTCTCCTGCGTTCAGATGCTGACGGCGTAGAAGCGAAAAAATAACCCAGGAGGCAGGCCTATGTTTCGTCATGTGAAACAACTGCAGTATACCGTACGCGTTGCTGAACCGAATCCGGGGCTCGCGAATTTACTGCTCGAACAGTTTGGCGGCCCTCAGGGCGAGCTGGCCGCCGCGTGTCGTTATTTCACCCAGGGATTAAGCGATGACGATCCCGGCCGCAAAGATATGCTGATGGATATCGCGACAGAGGAGTTGAGCCATCTGGAGATCATTGGCACTTTGGTCGGCATGCTGAATAAAGGCGCCAAAGGAGCCCTGGCGGAGGGCACCGAGAGCGAAGCGGAACTCTATCGTTCGCTCACCGCCAACGGCAATGACAGCCATATTACATCCCTGCTGTACGGCGGCGGTACCCCGCTGACCAACTCGGCGGGCGTGCCGTGGACGGCGGCCTACATTGATACTATCGGCGAACCCACCGCCGACCTGCGGTCGAATGTCGCGGCGGAGGCGAGGGCGAAGATCGTCTATGAACGCCTGATCAACGTGACCGACGATCCTGGCGTGAAAGACGCGCTGGCCTTCCTGATGACCCGCGAAGCGGCGCATCAGCTCTCTTTTGAGAAGGCCCTGCAGTCGATTCGCAACAACTATCCACCGGGCAAACTGCCGCCCATTAGCGAGTACGCTAACACCTACTACAATATGTCTGAAGGTGGAGAAGTACGCGGCAGCTGGAACAGTGACAAACACTTCGATTATGTCAAGGATCCACAGCCGGGCGTAGATGGCGGAGATGGCAGTGCTTCTGTCGGCCTGACGCCAGAGCAGGAAGCGCTGTGCAAAGCGATGCTGAAGCGAACGCAGTCTGACCCGCAGGGCGATCCTTTGACCGGCGCCGAACTCGGCGCCGGGAAGCAAAACACTTCATCATCAGCTAAGTGATGTTCGCATGAGCCCCGGCTGCGGCCGGGGCGATTCACAATGATGGGTGTGGAATATGTTTGAATTCGACGCGTTTCATCTGGCCCGATTGCAATTCGCCTTTACCGTATCCTTCCATATCCTCTTTCCGGCCATCACCATCGGCCTTGCCAGCTACCTTGTGGTGCTTGAGGGGATGTGGCTGCGAACCCGGGATAATGTCTGGCGTTCACTCTACAATTTCTGGCTGAAAATCTTTGCCGTCAATTTTGGCATGGGCGTAGTCTCCGGATTAGTCATGTCCTATCAGTTCGGCACCAACTGGAGCGGATTTTCCCAGTTCGCTGGCAGTATTACCGGCCCGCTGCTGCTGTACGAAGTGCTGACCGCCTTCTTCCTTGAAGCGGGATTCCTCGGTGTGATGCTGTTTGGCTGGAATAAAGTGCCGCCAGCGCTGCATTTTTTTACCACGTGCATGGTGGCGCTTGGCACGTTGGTTTCTACCTTCTGGATCCTTGCCTCCAATAGCTGGATGCAGACGCCGCAGGGTTTTATCATCGAAAATGGCCATCTCATCCCGCAGGACTGGCTGGCGATTATCTTTAACCCCTCTTTTCCGTATCGCTTGTTCCATATGGCGATAGCCGCGTTTCTCAGCAGCGCCATGTTCGTCGGGGCCTCTGCCGCGTGGCATCTTCTGCGCGGCAACGACTCGCCGGCCATCCGCAAAATGCTGTCGATGGCGATGTGGATGGCGCTACTGGTGGCGCCGATCCAGGCGGTGGTGGGGGATATGCATGGTCTTAACACTCTTGAGCATCAGCCGGCGAAGATCGCGGCCATCGAAGGGCACTGGGAAAATCGCCCCGGCGAGGCCACGCCGCTGCTGCTGTTTGGCCTGCCGGACATGGAGCAGGAGCGGACCCGCTATGGTCTTGAGATCCCCGCTCTCGGTAGCCTGATCCTTACCCACAGCCTGCATAAGCAGGTGCCGGCCCTGAAAGACTTCCCGAAAGAGGACCGACCCTATTCGCCCGCCGTCTTCTGGTCGTTTCGCATCATGGTCGGGATGGGCGTGTTGATGATCGCCTTAGGGATCTGCAGCGCCTGGCTGCGCTATCGGCGGCGGCTGTACCACTCGCGTCCCTTCCAGTGGTTTGCGCTCTGTATGGGGCCCGCCGGTCTTATTGCCCTGGTCGCCGGGTGGGTGACCACCGAGATGGGCCGCCAGCCGTGGGTGATATATGGGTTGTTGCGCACGCGGGATGCGGTGTCGTTGCACAGCACCCTGCAGATGGCCATCAGCCTGCTGGTATTTTTCGTGGTTTACTGCGCCGTGTTTGGCGTGGGGTATTACTATATTTTCCGGCTTATCAAAAAAGGGCCGCAGCCGGTGACGGAGCTGACCTCGCAAACCGCAGGCACCCCGGCGCGTCCGCTCTCAGCGGCTGAGCCGGTGCGTGATGAGGAGAACGCATCATGAGCATCGATATCTCGGTGATTTGGTTTGTCATCATTGTCTTCGCCACGCTGATGTATATCGTGATGGATGGTTTCGATTTAGGTATTGGGATGCTGTTCAGCGTGGTGCATGATGGCGAAGAGCGCGATGTGATGGTCAACAGCGTCGCCCCCGTCTGGGATGGTAACGAAACCTGGCTGGTGCTCGGCGGGGCAGGGCTGTTCGGCGCCTTTCCGCTGGCCTATGCGGTGATCACCGATGCGCTGGTTATCCCGCTGACGGCGATGCTCATCGGCCTGATTTTTCGCGGCGTGGCCTTTGAATTTCGTTTTAAAGCGGTTCCCTCGCATCGCATCTTCTGGGACTATGCCTTTGCCGGCGGCTCGCTGTTGGCGACCTTCAGCCAGGGGATTGTCGTCGGCGCGTTTATCAACGGCTTTGCGGTGGCTGACCGCCGCTTCGCCGGTTCGACGCTGGACTGGCTTACCCCTTTCAATCTGTTCTGCGGTCTGGGGCTGGTGGTGGCCTATCTGCTGCTGGGCACCACGTGGTTGATTATGAAAAGCGAAGGCGCGCTGCAGCAGCGGATGCGCGAGCTGACCCGCAAGGTACTGCTGGCGCTGATGGTGGTGATCGCGGTGGTCAGCGTCTGGACGCCGTTGGGCTGGCGCTACGTGGCGGAACGCTGGTTTACGCTGCCCAATTTCTTCTGGTTCGTGCCGGTGCCGATTCTGGTGTTGGCTCTGAGCCTGTGGATCTGGCGCCTGAGCGCGCGCCCCGCCAGCCATGCCCGCCCATTTATCCTGACGCTGGGCCTGATTTTCCTCGGCTTCAGCGGGCTGGGGATCAGCGTCTGGCCGAACATTATCCCACCGCATATCTCTCTGTGGGATGCCGCTGCGCCGCCGTCCAGCCAGGTATTTATGCTGCCGGGCGCGCTGCTCATTATCCCGGTGATCCTGATGTATACCGCCTGGAGCTACTACGTCTTTCGCGGCAAAGTCTCCGGCAGCGAGGGCTATCACTGAGCCTGATTCGCGCCGGCAGGTGAGGATTTGCCGGCGCGTCGCGCCGTCCGGTCAGGGATGACCGAGAGGGATGCGCACAAACCGGTGATCTGCTGCAACGACTCTGGCCGGGTGTTTATGCCTTCGGCGGCTTGATCTTAATAATAAATCGTTCGTTAACCCGGGTGATCCTCGCGCCAATATCGCCAAACTCGGTGGCGATTTTAAAAAAATCGTCCGCGGCGACATCAAAATCGAGTTCAATCTTCGGGTGTTGTCCTGTCGCCAGTAATTCATAGAAATGGTCAAGGCTGCGGGCTTTTTCGCTAGGCATCTTATTTCTCCATGGTAAACCAATCTGCAGGGGTTTTATTGCTTACGGCGCTTTTACGGATTATTCAGCAGGATGACAAACGTGCCTGGTATAAAATTATGCAATGACAGTAAGAATGAGGCAGGGCGAGGTTATTCCGTGTTGTTAAACCGCGTGGCGACGCGTTGTCCGCCATACCATGACGGCAGAGACGACCCTGCGGCGCCGGTTGATGATAGACATTTTTTGATGACAAATTAATGACAATAAAATGAATCTGTCCGGGCTCGGGATGGCATCGTGCTAAATAATTTTATTCTGTGGCTGGTAAGGTGGTTGTTAACTACTTTATGGTGATGGAGCGTCTTTTTTAGGGCCAACGGCGAGGGAACAACGATGCAATTACTTGATTTATTCGCAGGCTTATTATGGTTAAGCAGCGTTATCTTCCTGCTGTTTGTTCTTGATGTGATCATCACCCGTTATCTTTATCGTAAATAATCGACAACGACAGCGGCGTTGGGCATAGGGGACGGCGTCGGAGGATGATAATATAACCCGCGGACTGATTCAGAAAGGAATGCGCGGTGGCCGGGAGAATTGATTACGATATTGAAAAATACCAGTTTACCGAAGCCGGTGAGACGCCACGGCTCCGGGAGCAGTGGCGCGAAGTATACCTGGAGTGTCGTCAGCTGCGGGCCGGGGCAGAGGAGCGCCTGCGCATTGCGTTACTGAACGTCGACTATGTCACCAGCTTCGAGCTGCCTTTTCGCCTGCTGCTGGTGCGCGCGCCGCAGCTAATCGCCGATGTTCGCGAGACGTTGCAGCTTAGCCGTAAAGCCGCCGTTTTCAACGGCAAACGTTACGGCTGCGTCTATAGTTTGAAACAGGATTTACAGGCTGTACCGGAAGCCTTTCATTACCGCCTGGCAAACCGCATTCGTCGCGTCGATGCAACCGGGCTGACGGCGGCCCCGTACCAGCAGATTGCCCGGGAGATAAAGCCGGCCCGGGAGCGGCTCCGCCAGGCGCTGAACGCCGGCCTGCCGGTCACCGCTCTCGACGCCCTGTTCTGGTTCGGCAGTCAGCGAGTGGCGGCGGACATCGCGCAGTTGCGCCGGTCCGGTATGGCGATTGTCACGACGGAGGTGGAGGTCAGCGACAATTTGTTCAATACCACCCGACGAGTGCCCGTTTACCGCCTGGCCAGCGAGTGAGTCGGCAACCTTTCGCCCAGCCGTTGCCTCTGCAGACAGTTGACCATTGCCCCGTCGAACCAGACGCACAGCCCTCTGGCGACAGGCCGCGGGGCCGGTTCCAGCCATGCGCTGGCGATGAGCATGAGGAGCATTAGCGCCAGTGGAACCATGTATTTTCTTTTCACTGCCCTTTATCCGCTGCGCCTGTTCTGCCAGCAAGGTAGCGGTAAAGTATGACGTTTCGTTGACCGGGGCCGCGTTTTTATTATCGGCAAGCGGTTGCGTTGGGTCAGAGATTATTCATCTTTTGGCATACGAAAGGACGAAAACTGGCGGCTTGTATTTTTGATTTTTATTACACCACGCTTTTTTTTGCCGCCGGGGAAAAGCGTAATGTGGCTACGACTGGATGCGGCTCGTCATGTAACTGGCTGGTTTGAAACAATATTTTAATTGTTGTCTAAACGCATGCGACAGCGGTGGCTAATTTATATTAATTCACTTTACCGATCAATAAATTATATGTTGATAGTTTTTAGCTATCGAATGTTTCTTATCGATCATTTTAAACTATTTTTGTTGGCGGGAAATATATGACATGCTTTAACCCTTTCTTATTTTTGGTATTTTTTAAATGGTTGAAGAAAACGCGAAAAATACCTCCTATCGCTTCGTACTGGAGCCTGCTATTAGCGATGATGGCAGCTGCCACTCGTGGGAATTGCTCACTAAAGATATTATAGCACCCGCACGAAATAACGCCTCAGCGCCCGCGTTTTCTTTCTCCACGCTTACCGAAAGCGATAAGCTTGCACTATTTACCCGACAAATCGAGTTGCTTTCCGTATTTGATTTTTCCCTGGTCGATAATAAGCCGATCTCGCTCAATATCGATGATTTATTAAGCCATTTTATTCTGACGGACCGCTATCTCTGCGATTTTCTGCGCTCGTGTAAGCATATTGCTTTGGAGATAAATGAGAATTTTCATGAGTTTATCGCCGGCCGCGAGCTGACGGCGCTAAGCACGCTGGCGGCGCTTTGTCCGGTCTGGCTGGATGATTTTGGTCGCGGGCGAACCTCCTTCCCGCTGCTGGAGAGATTCCGCTTCGATTGCGTCAAAGTGGATAAGGATTACTTCTGGGATAAAGAAAACGACCCCGCTTTGCCCGGTCTGTTGCAGTCTATTCATACCCTGACCGGCCATGTGATCGTTGAGGGTATCGAAACCGAAAAGCAAAAACGGTTAATCACTTCTGCCGGGGACATCATAGGTCAGGGCCGCTACTGGAAGGAAGAATATATTTTTCTTTGCGGTTGAGGGTCGACCGGGGGCTGGTTTCGGTTACCTGCTATTCTTTTATTTTCCAGTTTTAAATTCCCCCTTTGCTACTGATAGTCTTTATTAGCGCAGTGATAAGCGCCTCTCTTTTTTATGAAGGATCATTCCCTGTAAATACCCCCATGCGTAACGCCCCGATCGCCATTTCGACGTAAGCCAGGTGCTGATTTCTGAGCTGCGCGAGCTGGTGAAAAAAGATCTCGCCGCTGCGATCAATTAATCCTGCCTGCGCCATCCGCTCAGGATCGCGCGGCATGGAAAAATGCCGCCGTTTACCGGCGGCTATTGCTTATTTTGCGCTACCCTGGTTTTTTTCCAGCCGGGCGAAATACTCCGGTGCAAACGGGCGCGGATCGACGTCGGCAAACGGCGCGCGCTCAAAGTGCGATTTCAGCGCCCAGGGGACCGTGCAGTCAAAAATGGTCTTGCAGCTGATGCCATTTCCACGGATCGACGGGCTGTATTCCGGCGTCTGGGACGGATCCAGCTGGTGACCGCGAATGCCGGGGATTGTCGTAATGCTGACGTCCCCCTGCATGCGGGTGGTCATCGCCCACAGGATATCGTCGCTGTCAAAGATGTCGACATCTTCATCAACCAGAATAATATTTTTTAGCTCGGAATAGGTCGCCAGCGCCAGCAGCGCGGCCTGCCCCTGCCGGCCTTCATCGGCGGGTTGACGTTTTTTCACCTGCAGGATCCCGAGGAACTTACCGCCACCCGCGGTGTGGGCGTAGACATTTTGTAAAAAGCCCGGAATGGCGGCCTCGACGGCATTCCAGATACTGGCTTCCGTTGGCAGGCCGGCGAGGGTGGTATGCTCTTCCCCCGGTCCCACCAGGGTCTGCAGAATCGCATTGTTTCGCATGGTCACTGCTTTGACTTTGATTACCGGCAGCGACGGATTAGCGCCGCCGCAGTAGCCAGGAAATTCCGGCATCGCGTGACCGCTATTGGTGTGCTGATCCTCTCTGACGCGCACGCCAGGCAACAGCTCACCTTCGATAACGATCTCGGCGCGGGCGATGGCTTTCTCCGGGACGCTGACGCCCTGAACCAGCTCCACCGGACGTTGACGCAGCGCGCCGGCGACGCCCAGCTCGTTATAGCCGAACGGCGTGGTAGGGGCTTCGAAGCAGGCGCCAATATAGATGGCCGGATCGAGACCCATATTGATGGTTATCGGCAGCGGTTTGCCTGCGGCCTCGGCCTTCTGGCGAAACACTTCGATATGGCGGCCGGCGGCAAGAAACATCGACAGCTCATCCCGGCCCTGGACGCACAAGCGGTGGATGGTGACGTCGGTCAGCGAGGCGTCGTCGGGATCGCTGGCCAGCGCCAGGCCCAGGCAGAAGAAGGGGCCGGCGTCGATAGGGGTGTTGGTGGGCGCCGGAAGCAGGGTGCGCAAATCAAAATCCGGATCGTCGGCCAGAAAGATCTGTTCCTGGCAGGGGGCGCTGCTGGCCGGGACGACCACCGGCGCGACCGGTTTTTTCACTGCCTTACCCACTTCAAGGGCCAGCTGCGAGGCTTCGCAGCCCAGCAGCAGCGCGGCCCGCTGGCGGCTGGCGTGCATACCCACCAGAATGCGCGAGTGTGGATAACCCTTAATATTGTTAAACATCATCGCCGGCCCGATGCGGGTGGGGCGCTTCACGGTGCCGCCCGCACCGATATGGCGATAAACACCGGCCAGCTCGGCGTTAGGGTCAACCGGATGATCGGTTTCGAGATACTGATTGTCATGCTGTTGCAGCAGCGCGATGGCGTCGCGCAGATCCTGAATCGGTGCGGTCATGATGTTCTCCTTAGCGTATCGATGCGCACAGTATGCTTCGCAGGCTAATGGTTATCAATTGCATCATTTATGCTTTATTGATAAGCTTTTTCTTATCAATTTGTAGGGAGGAGTCCGACCATGTCCCTGCGAGCGTTACGCCATTTTGTGGTCGTTGCCGAAGAGTTGCATATGCACCGGGCGGCGGAGCGGTTACATATCGCCCAGCCCGCCCTCAGTCAGCAGATTAAGCAGCTTGAGCAGCGCCTGGGCGTGGTGCTCTTTTCCCGCGCTAACCGCCGTCTGACTCTGACCGCCGCGGGCGAGGCCTTTTTACACAAGACGCGGCTGGCGCTGGAAATGGCCGATCAGGCGGTGCTGGACGCCCAGCGCACCGCGCGGGGCGAGCAGGGGAGGCTGCATTTGGGGTATGTCTCCAGCGCGATGTACGACAGTAAACTGCCGGGGCTCCTGCGCCGGCTGCGCGCCGACTGGCCGGGGATTGAGCTGTCGCTGGTGCAGGGGGATGTGCAAATGCTCTACGAAGCGCTGTTGGATCTGCGTCTGGATATCGCCATCATCCGCGCGCCGCTGGCCTCGCCGCCGGACGCGCTGGTGGTCAGGCCGTTTGTACGTGAAAAGCTCTGCCTGGCGCTCTATCAACAGCATCCGCTGGCCGGCGTGGGCGCGCTTAATCTGGCCTCATTGCGCACTGACAACTGGATCTCGCTTGACGATCCGCAGGGCACCGGACTGGAGCAGGTTTTTATGGATGCCTGTCGCGTCGCGGGCTTTACGCCGCAGGTGGCGCAGCGGATTAACGACGTTACCTCGATGATTAGCCTGGTCTCCGCCGGGGTGGGAGTGGCGTTGGTTCCGCTCTCGGCGCGGGCCTTACGCCTTGATAACGTGGTGTATATCGATCTCCAGGATCGGCTGGCGGAGAGTGAGCTGAGCATGGTTTACCACCGCCATATTCGTTCG
>ERZ773227.1782-NODE-1782-length-13480-cov-40.208268_pt1 | contig 13480 bp, 10 predicted proteins | sample MGYA00580525_ERZ773227 | MGnify/ENA primary metagenome ERZ773227 (study PRJEB29015, sample SAMEA2737782) | human gut metagenome | biome: human gut; feature: human-associated habitat; material: faeces | place: China | collected 2012 ... | reverse complement strand
TCCAGCTGCTCAACCCGAAGGATTCCTCCTTTCTCTGTGGAGGCGTGAGCAACGCTAACGGCGATTTCGTCATCCCCTGTCAGCAGAAACAGGCCCTCATGAAGGTTTCGTTCGTGGGCTACAAGACGATTTGCAAGCTGGTACCTATTGCCCGTATCGGAAATGTGAGGATGCAGGCGAATTCATACCTATTGAAAGGTGTGACCGTTGAAGCCGCAAGGGTTGTAGAAAAAGTAGATAGACAAATCATCTTCCCTACAAAAGAGCAGGTGAAAACGGCTTCCAATGGTTATGATCTGTTGGACAACTTGTCTTTGCCTACCATTATCGTAAATCGAGCAGAACGCAAAGTTCAGTCATTAAAGGGCGGAGATGTGCAAATACGCATCAACGATGTCAAGGCTAGCATGCAAGATGTATTGGCTTTGCAGCCGGATGAAGTTACAAAGGTGGAATTCATCAATGTTCCAGGACTCAAATATGGAGACAGCAATCTGGATGCAGTCATCAACTACCAGGTCCGCCGACGCTATGCCGGTTATGTGGGTGGAGTTTCTACGATGCAAGGCACCAAGGCTGGTTTCAATAATAGCGACGGTTATTTCAAATACAATGTGAAGAAATCGGAATTCAGCATCAACTACAGTTTCTCCTATCGCTCGGTAGAGGAACGAAGCTATGAGAGTCTCGGTACTTATCATCTGCCCACAGGAGAAACTCTACATCGCAATTATTTAGGTTATGATTCTCCGTTCCTATACACCACCAATAATGTACAGTTGGGTTATAATCTTAGTGAGCCAGACAAATATACATTGAATGTACGGTTGAATTTCTACAATCACAACAGTCCTGTGAGAGGCATGAACCAGCTTTATCAGGAAAGCGGCAAGGCAAATCAATATCTGCAAAACAACAGAAAAATGCTGGAGCAGATTCCATCTCTGGACATTTATTATTCGCTCAACATGCCCCATGACCAGAACCTGGCTCTGAACCTGGTGGGTACTTACATCGGCACAGATTACCAGTATCGTATGAGGGAATATACTTTCAACAAATCGCCGGATGAATCTGTAAAGAACGCTCCGCTGACCGATTACAGTTATGATGCAACTGGTAGAAAGCGCTCTCTTATTGGTGAAGGAACATACAGCAAGAACTGGAAACAGATGGCTTTATCGGTAGGTGGGCAATATAATATCAGTCACACAGATAACATCTATGTGGGAAGCAGTAATGCTGATACGGAATTGAAGTACAGCAATCTCTATCTTTTCACCCAGCTACAGGGACAGCAGAAGTGGTTCAGTTATCAGGTGGGAGTTGGCGCAACCAGGTCTTCCATCCATCAGGGGGAGAACGGATACAGCAAATGGCTGTTTCGACCACAGGTAACTTTACAGGCAAAGGCTAGCGACCGTCTGAGTTTTAAATGGAGCAGCAAAATCACGTCAGACATCCCAAGCCTTTCCGACTTGAGCGAGTTGCGCCAATATTCCAACAGCTTTGAGGCGCGTGACGGCAATAGCGGTCTGAAGCCATTTACTGGCTACAACAATACCTTGTCGGCTTCCTGGAACATTCCGCTGATGTCTGTGTACCTGGAGGGAAACTGGACGTATTACGACAAGCCTATAGCCACTTCTATCTTGCCAGAAAAGCGGGAGGATGGCTCTTATCTCTTTGTGAGCAAACCGGAGAATCAGAAGAGTCATGATTACAAGCACCTGCTGTTGACTCCTGAAGTTCACCTCATCAAGGATCATCTGGATTTGAACCTTATGTGCGAGTATCAGAATGTCAAGACAAAGGGTTTGGATTATTCCCACGAGTTCAATTACTTCAGTTATGGAGCAGAAATTCGGTACATGACGGGCAATTGGAACATTGGCTATGGTGCCTATAAGGTGGAAAAGAGTTTTTGGGGAGAAAAGACAAACGGCGGAGAGCCAACCTCCAATCTTGCCGTAACCTACAATTATAAGAACTGGCAGTTTGGCATTCTCGGATTATTCGTATTCTATCCTCATGGCTGCGTGTATAAGGATGAACTTTTCAACAAGTATGTGCAGCAGAAGAACAAGGTACGCCTTGCTGACCAGGGCAACATGCTTGTCTTTGCTGCCAGCTTCAACTTCAGCCATGGCCGCAGATACCATACAGGCAGCCGTAAGCTGAACAATAGCGATAGAGATAATGGTATCAGATAGAACGACGACTTGTAGTTATAAAAAATAATCTTTCTAACTGGGAAAATATTTTTTTCCAGTTAGAAAGATGAAATTCTATTATTCAGTATTCGTTATGGAAAACCTTGTAGGGGTCCAACTGCTGCATTTTTTCCTTTATTTTCTGCTCTATTCCCTCTGATGGTTCCGGAATTTCGGCACCCATTTCCTTGGCAGCAGCCTCATCCTCGGCAGCACCGGCACTATCACCCAGACTTCTGCGAACCTCGCTGCGCTCGCGATACGCATCAATAGAGAAAGGATTTACATCCATCACCTTACCGTAGGTCTGCTCAGCCTCCTCCATCTTTCCCTGCGCCTTCTCTACACGAGCCTTCAGCAACAGCACATCCTCGTTGCCCGGAATATGCTCATAGAGGAAAGTTGCATCGAGTTCTGCCTCGGAAAGCTGAGCCTGATCCAACAGGATGCTGCCACGAAGCAATCGGGCGGCATAGAAATCCTCACGCTTGCCTATCGCCTCAGTCAGCATCGACACGGCACGGATGGGTTCGCCCAATCCCCGGCAAGCCTTGGCAGAATAGAGATAGGTCTGCAGATTCGATGTGTCCAGGTGAAGAGCCTTATCGCATACCTCCGACATGGCAGTATAGTTCTCCATCATATACGCCACATCCGCCATACGCAGCAACACCGCCACGTTGTCGGTCTGGGCTTCCGAGAGAATCCGCAACTGCTCATAGGCTTTCTGCAGATCACCCATAGAGATGTAAGCCTGCGAGAGATAGTCGCGGCATTCCAAATCTTCGGCATTCAACTGCAGAGCGTGTTCCAAAGACTTGGCTGCAAGGTCAAATTGATGCATGCGGAGAGCACGAACACCATCATATTTCACCATGTCGAAGTCTTTTTCCTTCTCCTGTTTCACTTCCTCAGTAGTCTTTTGGCCACCAAATAGCTTTTTAAATATGTTCATAATCCAACTATTTTTTTAGGTTTTGAATTGTTTGTTGTTGAAATCGTATCAAACGACAGGGCAAAAATACGAATAAAATCCCGAAAAACGCCCCTTTTTTGGAAGAAATATTTTCTTTTTTTTGATTACGAGCAGAAGGTGACAAACTTAGACGCACGAATACCATCCACATAAACATCTGCTTTATAGGGAGTTAGGATTGTTTTTGATTTCAGCTAAAGGCACCAAAAATCTCAGTCTCAGTTGTCTCAGTTATTTTTCAAGTACCCCCTCTTCTTCTTTTATTCTTATATATATTATATATTTATATATAATTGTTTAATAATCAACAAGTTACAAAAGGGGAAAAAGGAAAGAAAGAGAAAAAGGGGAAAATGATACCCCCATATTTTTTAACTGAGACACTGAGACTGAGACTGCTTCCAATTAATTGGAATGCCACTTTTTTGTATTAACTATCTGATAATAAGCCTTCTAGAAAAAGAGGAAGCGTTCCAGTTCCAGTTGTTCCAATTATTTTTTTAGCATATCCCACCTACCCCTATTTTATATATATTTATATATATTATATATATAAATAATTAATAAGTTATATAATATAAAGAAGCAAAGAAAAAGGACAAGCAAAAGATATAAACCCACTCAAAATTAATTGGAACAACTGGAACAACCGGAACGCAGCCCCGAGAAAATCCCCTCTTCTCTAGAAGGCATTTCTCACTCCACAACCCAATCCGTGATGTTATGCGTAGCAGCATAGTTCGAGATTTCTGCATTTGCATTTAAGCATTATCCATCTTCTTGATTGGACGGATGATAAAACCATCTTTTGGCGTCATATAGTCTGCATTACTATATTCAAGCTGAAAGAATATTTGGCATCCACCCTTATGCCGTTTTTGAGTTGAAGCAATTAACAAGCAAGGAAGCTGCGGTAAAGGCAACTCCTACCCCTACCACACCCGTCCATCCATAATGTTGCCAGAATAGACCTGAAACAAATGTACCGGTAGAACCTCCCAAGAAGTAAATGGTCATATAAACGGTATTGACCCGGTTGATGGCGGATGCGTCAAGAGCGACCACACTGGTCTGATTTGACAGATGGACGCTTTGCATTCCGGCATCAATCAAGAGGATGGCGATTATCATCCACAAGTAACTGTCATTTCCCCAAAATGCCAACAACCATGCAAACAGGATGACGCATCCTCCGACAATAGAGAAGAATCTTGCGCCATACTTTTGGATATATCCGCTGATGAAAACCACCGTGGATGCACCTGCCAATCCGCACAAACCGAGTGCTCCGATAATATCGTCGCTTGCAAAGAAAGGCTCTTGCTTCATTCGGAAAGCAAGGCAACTCCACAAGGCAAAGAACGAGCCATAAGCCAATGCCGCCCTCAACGACGCGATACGCAAGTACGGGTATTTGGAAAGTAGACGCAACAAGGATTTCCACAGCCCTGCATAACTTTCTCGTGAACGGGCAGGCAACACGGGCAGCATTTTGTGAATCATCAGAAAACACCCAAGCATAAACACGCAAGCCACAAAATAGACAGAACGCCATCCCCATATATCGGCGAGAAAACCACTGAATACCCGTGACCCAAGAATGCCTATGAGCAAACAGGACTGTATAATCCCCACGTTGCGCACCTTGTGGTCCGGAGCTGAATTATACGACACCAACGGAATGAAGAACTGCGGCATGACCGAAGATGCCCCGGCAAGCAAGGATGCGCCCCACACCCAGTAGATGTTCGGGGCGAGTGCTATGGCAAGCAAGGCGCACGAAGAAACGATGTAATTGGTCAATATCAGTCTCTTTCGTGAAACCAGGTCGCCAAGCGGAATGACCAATACAAGCCCTGCCACATAGCCTATCTGGGTCAATGTCGCCACCATGCTGGCAGAAAAATCGCTTACCGCGAAATCCTTAGCCATGCTGCCCAACAGAGGCTGGTTATAATAGCAGTTGGCAACGGAAAGCCCGGTAGCGACTGCCATCAGCGCCAGCAGAGGCGCCGAAATGCCTTGGTTCTCCCTCAATTCATACTTCATCTTCTGCCTCCTTTCAATATGACACGATTTTCAATCCAATCAGGGAAGCAATAAGCGTGAACAGAAAGAAAAGACGGATGGGAGAGGCCGGCTCCTTGAAGACGAATATCCCTATCAAGACCGTGCCGACCGCCCCGATACCCGTCCAAATGGCGTATGCCGTTCCCAAAGGTAAAGTCTGAACCGCCTTGGCAAGCAGGGTCATGCTCAATACTGTGGAAGCCAAGAAGCCGCTACCCCACAGATAAAAAACAAGTCCTGACGCAGCTCTCGCTTTACCCAAGCAGAATGTAAGGCTCACCTCAAACAATCCTGCCAATAATAAGATTATCCAATTCATAACTATGATTTATTAAATTCAGGTGCAAAAGTAAGTAAATAATCTCTAATTGCTTTTTTCATTTGGTAAAAACTGATTTTACATTTGCAAAAAAACAGCCGTTCATTTCCGTTTTTATGTGCAATTTTATAATTTTGCACACCAAATACAACAATGAGTTATGGATATAAAGGAAATCATCAATCAAAGATATGCCATGCCGGATGCGTCTTTGGATAGATTGCGGCAATGCCTGAGTGAGGTTTCGTACCCCAAAGGATTCCGCGTGTTGGAAAACGGCAAGATAGAAAAGGATATCTTTTTTATCAAGAACGGCATTGTCCGCGCTTACACTTCGGTGGACGGGAAAGAAATCACCTTTTGGGTTGGCAAGGAAGGAGCGACCCTTGTTTCCATGAAAGGATACGTGAACGATGAGCCGGGATATGAGACGATGGAGCTGATGGAAGATTCTGTCTTATACGTATTGAAGAAGAAAAAGCTGAAAGAATTGTTTACGGAAGACTTGCATATTGCCAATTGGGGTCGGCGTTATGCGGAGATGGAATTGCTTGCCACCGAGGAACGGCTGATTTCCATGTTGTCCGCCATTGCTTCGGAACGGTACAAAGAGTTGTTAGAGAAAGAACCCGAGTTGTTGCAACGGTTGCCGTTGGGAAACATTGCTACCTATTTAGGCATAACACAGGCAAGTCTGAGCCGGATCAGGGCACAAATAAAGTGACGTAATTCGGCGGATATTCCATAGTTTTTTAATATTACTCAAAGCTCAAAGCCATGAGCAAAATTACAAATGTTCCCTCAGAAATGCGAAACTTGAATTAAAAATACAAGATTGGGATAAAGAAAGAACAAACTTTCCTTTTGAAAAGGAAATAATTGCCGATTTCTTTCCTTTTTAGAAGGAAAGTTTCTACGTTTGCAGCCGATTGTAGGAATCGATTTTGATGGAATAGGAATAGGAAAAGGGGCAAGACCATGGCTCAAAGCACCATGATCTTGCCCTTTTCTATTCTGACTTTTGCCACCCCCATCTCGTTCAGCGCCGTGATGATTTCCTGCAGGCTTGCCCTGCGGGAGAAGCGGAAGTGGATGAGCTTACCCATATTCGCCTGAGACTGGAAGACTACGGTCTTGTTGTACCAGGCTCCGATGTCGCTCATCGCCTCTGCCAGCGTAACCTGATCCATATCGAAATCGCCTTCCAGCCAGTCGGAGGCTGAAGAGGAAGCCTTAGATACTACTATCTTATCCGACTGGAGCGTGGCGGTCTGCCCCGGGCGCATTTCCACCTCCGTATCGGCATTGCTCACCTTCACCTTGCCCTGCATCAGGGTTACCTTTGGGGCATCCTTGCGATAGGCTTTCACATCGAATATGGTGCCTAATACCTGCGTCTGCATCTCACCCGCCTTTACCACGAAAGGACGATGAGGGTTCTTGGTTACCTCAAAATGAGCCTCGCCCTTCAAATGAACTTCCCGGACTTCTGTATCGCTGAAAGATGCAGGATATTCGAGCGTAGAATTGGCATTGAGCCTCACCTTGGTGCCATCGCTCAGCGTTACCAATGTGGTGGTTGCTGCCGGGGTAGAAACCACGCAATAGCCATCGCTCAGGGTCTGCTCCACCTGCTTGGGAGAAGTGACCTCCGAGAAAAGTTCCATGGAGAACTCCGTAGGCTGAGAAATCTCCTGGGATGAACGGAAAATAAAAAGGAAGAGGCTTGCCGCTACTGCAACTGAGGCAGTAATCCAAGCCAGGATTCGGGCTTTGGAAATCTTTCTGGATGAAGATTCTCCTCCGATTTCATTCTCTATCTTTTTCCCAGACAATTCATCTTCTGCCTTCTGTAGATGTTCCTTCTCTGAAGAAATATGCTTCTTCTCGAAAGCTTCCCAAGCCGCCAGCGTTTCTTCCATCGAAGGCTCATCGCCCAGGGCTTCCCCGAATATCCGGGAAAGCCGGGCATCAGAAGCATTTTCTGAAACTTTCTCAGAAGCATTCTCAGAAACATTTTCTGATACAGAATCCATTCTATAATCCAGTTCTTGATCTTGATTCTTATCCTTATTCATGATTTTTCCTCCTAATTCTCTATGTTTGTATGCTTCATTCGCTCGCGCAAGATGGCGAGTGCCTTGGAAATATGCTTCTTCACGGTGTTGGGACTGATGCCCAGCCTGTCGGCTGCCTGCTGATAGGTGAGATGCTCGAAATAACAGAGGCGGAGAATCGTGCAGGTGGGTTCCTTCAGCTCCCTTGCAATCTGCTCTGCCTGTTGCAGCAGGCGCTCGTGCTCCTCATACTGGGTACTCATATCATACCGGGTGGCCTCTATCAGCGCCTCTACGTTGGTCTGTTCCACCTGCTGGTGCTTGAGCCAGTTGAGACAGGCATTTCTCACCGATGCGTAGAGCCAGCTCCTCCTTGTTTCCATCTGCAAGGAGGAGAATTGGTTCCACGCCTTCTCGAAAACATCTCCCACAACGTCACGGGCCTCGTTGCCGTCTCCCAAAAGAGACACGGCATAACGCACCAATCGAGGATACATTTCCAGGAATAGCTGCTTAAAGTCGTTGTTTTTCGCTCTGTCCTGCGCCACTACCTTTATATTTATTTCTTGTTGCATTGAATGTGTATCTCACATTCATGAGAATTTTCTGATTATCTGCATATCGGGTTAACGTGCGATGCGACTGCGTGCCGTTTGCCTCGAAATAATAATATCCTGTATGCAAGAGGTCTTGCACTACAAACATCACCTTGAGGGCATCGTTCTTCAGGAAGTCCTTGGAAACCCGGAACTGCATGTTACCCATACATTTCTTTCTTCCGTGTCCCATCTCTGCATTCGTGCTGACATTGCCCGAAAGATTCATGAACCACCGGTGGGGAAGCCTCAGATTGTTGTTCATACTGAATGTAAACTGAGGCTGGTTTTTGCCAAACTCGGGGATATTGAGATGATCTACATTATCATGACCGTAGAAGACACTCGCCGTGAGGTTAGGATACCAGATTCCAAACGAAGGCGCCACACGGATATTGGCTCCACAATAGTAGGAATGAGGCACTGAAGCCATCGTCTGCAAAAGCACACTCGGATGATTCACCTCATCGTAAGGCTTGTACCAGGTCATGTACATATCAAGTACATAGTTGTAGTAAGCCATAAACGACAACCACTTGTAATTGCCCGACAGGTTGAAACTGTGCTGCTTCTGAGGCTTGAGATGAGGGTCACCGGACTTGTACTCGTACTTGCTGTCGTAGTCGATGCTGCTCTGAAGCATGACGTAGATAGGACTGTACTTGTTCAGACGATAGGAGAAGGCAAGATTCAGATTATCCGTGCTGTAGCCGATGGATGCAAATGGAATCCAATCCCTGTAGCTGGGACTCTGTTCCGCCTGCAGCACATCCTTCTCGTAATAATCGGTCTTCTGGTATTCGTATCGCAAACCGGCTCCATAGTTCATGTGTCCGATGTTCAGATAATACTCCAGGAATCCGGCATAGATAGACTGGCGGATGTGATTGAAGGCATCGGCAGAAAAGCCGCTCTGAGTGAAGTCGTTGCGGCGGTTGGTAAACATCTCTTCCGTTCCGAAGGAAAGCCTACCCTTCCACAATGGTCCCGACACCACCAGCTTGGCAGCATAGAGATTACTCTTCACCTTGCTCTCTGATTCCGCATCCAGCTTTCCGTCGTTTATCGCCGTCTGGGTGCTCTGGCTCACCTTATTATAGAAGTCGCCATTGAAATTGATGTTCCATTTGCCGAAATCGCCATTATAATAGGCGTTCACGCTATGCGACCAATGTGGCTTGCTTTTCGAAAACAGATCTACGCCCATGCTTTCCGTCAGTTTGCCATCCTCCCACACATCGGTAGCTCCCCAGCTGTGGGTGTAGTTGTTACCTATCATATTGGTTGTTTCATAGCGCATACCTAGCGATTGCTTCTCGGAAATCTCATAGTTGAAGCCCGTATTCAGGAGAATATCTCCACTATTGGCATTCGTGGTTCTGCGGCTGTTGAATTCCCAGTCGCTGGTAGTATGGAGCTGGGTTTCGGAATGGGCGGTGGTGTGCGAGCGATTCAATCCCACTCCCACTTCGCCGAAGATATCGAGTCCGCCCGTGCGATAGTTCAACTGCACATCATCATAAGTATGAGGTGAATAACGGCCCTGGAAATATTCAGAATAAAGGCTTCCGCTCAAGCCCTGTCCGCGCTTGCGAACGGCACGCAGACGGATTACGGCATTGGTCTTGGAACTATACTGCGCTCCGGGAACGGTAACGATTTCTGCCTTCAGAATATCCTTGGCGCTCAATCGCTTCAGTTCGTTCAGATTCTCAAGTTTCCTGCCGTTGAGATAAATCTCGGGCGCTCCACGACCGATAATCTCCCAACTGCCCGCTTCGCCCGAAACGAATGGCAACTGGCTGATCATATCTTCTGCAGAGCCCAGTTCGCCCAAGATGGTACCTGATACCAGGGTAGAGAAGGCGCCGTCCTTATACACCACATTGGGGCGGGAACTCTTGATGGTTACCGCCTTCAGCTGCTGGGTATCGGGATGCAGACCGATGTGCATGGTAGGCTTGCAGGCCAGGGTCTGCGACTTATAGCCCACAAAAGAAACCTTCAGCATCACATCCTTATCGGCATAAGGAAGCACGAAGCTTCCATCCTCCGCCGTTACGCAACCTGCCACATAAGCCTTGCTGACGGAGGAAATCAACACCACGTTGGCAAAAGGCAGAGGCTGCTGGTGCTCATCCACCACGCGGCCCTTGATCTGTTCCACCCGGGTTGTCTTGCCCGTGTATTGAACGGCAAAATAGGTGTTGTGCTCTACAAAGGAGAAAGGTTTCCCCTGCAGCACCATCTCCAGGGCTTCCTTCTGTCGCTTAGCCTGGATATTGGCGGTTACGTGATATTGGTCGGTAGCCTGATAGGCAAAGAGGATATTCTTCTCGCCCGCCTTTTCAATCTTCTTCAACACGGAAGTAAGCGTTTCGTTATGCACCTGAAAGGTCATACCTCTGCTTTGAGCAAATAGGGAAATGCTCAAGACAAGACACAGTATAAGGGAAGTCGTTCTTTTCATCATTTTCTTGTTTTTATGATTCTACTTTGTTCATAATACAACATCCCCCTGGAATCGGGTACGCCTATTTTAAAAATTTTGTTGCAAAAGTACAAAAATAATTGGAGAGAAAGGAAAAACTTTCCTTTTAAAAAAGAAATAATTGCCGTTTTCTTTCCCTCTTAAAAGGAAATTTTGTATCTTTGCAACCGAAAGTCCCTTGAAAAAGTGGCAGAACAGAGCAAAAAGTCCCTTGAAAAACGTGCGTGAATTCAAGAAAAGTCCCTTGGAAAACGTGCACAGCATCAAGAGTAATATATCATAAATCATTAGAAAACAGATGTTTAAACGAAAAATCGAGAAATATCTTAAAGAATGGAAAAGTGATGAGCACAAAATGCCTCTCATCATTAAAGGATGTCGCCAATGTGGAAAGACATTCTCGGTACTCGATTTTGCCCATAAGAATTATGAGCATGTTGTGTATATTGACTTTTTCCAGCACCCAGAATACAAGTCGGTATTTGATGGTGGCCTGGACATCGATATTCTCTGCATGACACTTTCTACCTTAATACCTGATGCCAATTTCGTATCGGGCAAAACCTGCATCATCTTTGACGAGATACAGGAATGCCCACGTGCTCGCACAGCCTTGAAATTCTTCAAGACGGATGGCAGATACGATGTCATCGGTACGGGTTCCCTGCTGGGAGTCAGCGGTTACCATACCAATGCTTCGTCAGAGGCTCCAATTCCTGTTGGTTACGAGACTATCATAGACATGTATCCAATGGATTTTGAGGAATGGCTCTGGGCAAATGGCATTAAGAAAATGACCATCGACTACCTGCATCGCTGCCTGGAAGAAAAGACTCCAGTACAAGAAGCCATCCACGAAAGAATGCGCCAACTGCTGCTACAATATTGCATTGTTGGTGGAATGCCAAGAGCCGTGAGCGTATTTATGGAAACTCATAATATGCAAAACGTGCTACGGATGCAGCAAGCCATCATCGAAGAATACAAAGTAGATATGCTGAAATATGCTCCACAAGCAGACAAGTCGAGAATCAGAGAATGCTTCGAGTCAATTCCGCGTCAACTGAGTAAGGAAAACAAGAAATTCGCATACGCCACAGTACGATCCAACGGAAGAGGACGTGACTATCAGGGCAGTTTGCAATGGATAGAAGATGCTGGCATTATCCGCCGTTGCTACAACCTGTCAGCGCCCGAACTCCCACTTGATGGCAACTCCATTCCCGACCAGTTTAAAGTTTACATGGCAGATACAGGGCTTTTCATCAGTATGCTCGAACCAGGAACGGCAGCTGACATTCTGCAAGGCAATCTCTATGGATACAAGGGAGCCATCTTTGAAAATCTGGTAGCCGACATTTTTGGCAAGATGAATCGCAAGCTCTATTATTTCCGCAAGGACTCGGGTTTGGAAATCGACTTTGTTACAAGATACGAAGGCAAATGCACGCTGGTAGAAGTAAAGGCGAGCAACGGAAACATTAAAAGTGCCAAGACCATCCTTTCGAACCCCGAAAAGTATCACGTATCTCAAGCCATCAAACTGGGAGATGTAAATGTAGGAACAGCCCCACAAACACTCATTCTTCCCCTCTACATGGCTTTTCTGCTGAAAAACAAATAATCTTCGTTAAAATATCGAAATCCTAAGAATAATCCCGACAGAAATAATTAATTTTGCAAATAAAATCAGAATACTGTAGATAAATGCAGAGGATAACACATAAGAGAATCCGAATTTCCTGGCTGCTGCTATTGGTTTACCTGCCGATGCTGCTGGTCGTTACGTTTCACCATCATGGTGAAGCGCAGGGAACTCATGCTGATTTCTATTGTGCAGATTGCGCCCATCATGTTCATCACGACGGTCATCTGATAGCCCTGCAGAATACCATGCACGACTGTGTGCTCTGCCAATTGCAAAGCACACCTTATCTGGCTCCATCCATCGTGGTATGGATTGCCATCACCGTGCTCCATCTCTCCCCTCGCCGTGCCTTCTGCTCTCCTTGCCTGTGCAGGGAGAAGGGGGTAAAATCTACCCGTGCTCCACCTTATTATCAGTTTTTATAAATAATTGAAAATTAACATAATAAGGTAATTAATAACATAATGAGAACAATATTGAAATCAATATTGCTGATGAGCCTATGCTCGTCGGCAACAGCCCCTGCTATGGCTATAAACGGAGCAGATAATAACAAGGAAAAGTCAAGCATTCATGGTATGGAAAACAGCGATTCCATCAAGCACCAGCCTCTGACAGAATCGAGCGTGAAACTGAATGAAGTGGTGGTTACGGGATTGACTGGCAGCCAGAAACTCAAGCAGTCGCCTGCACCCATCTCTTTCGTTTCTGCCCGCCAACTCGAAATGCAGCCTTCTACCAACATCATCGACGCCATCGCTCATCAGCCAGGCGTTTCGCAGATTACCACGGGAAGCGGAATCTCCAAACCCGTGATTCGTGGATTGGGATTTAACCGTGTGGTCGTAGTGAATGATGGAGTAAGACAGGAAGGACAGCAATGGGGCGATGAGCACGGAATAGAAATCGACCCGGCTTCGGTTCATTCCGTAGAGATTCTGAAAGGTCCTGCAAGTCTTATGTATGGCTCGGATGCGATGGCTGGCGTCCTTATCTTCCATTCCGCTCCTACCCTTGCTAAGGGCGACATGAGAGCGAATTTCTCAACGGGTTACCAAACCAACAACGGACTTTTTGATTATTCGCTCAACTTTGCCGGCAACCAGGGCG
>ERZ773227.1775-NODE-1775-length-13570-cov-107.668590_pt1 | contig 13570 bp, 8 predicted proteins | sample MGYA00580525_ERZ773227 | MGnify/ENA primary metagenome ERZ773227 (study PRJEB29015, sample SAMEA2737782) | human gut metagenome | biome: human gut; feature: human-associated habitat; material: faeces | place: China | collected 2012 ... | reverse complement strand
TCGGTACAAGCTTCCGTTGGAAAGGCTTGCAGCTTTCTGCCCAGTTCAGCTGGATCGGTACACGCTACGTGATCAACAACGACCGTTTCTTCGAGGAGAGCGGTGTAACCTTCGGTACTGCTTACAACCAGTCAAACCGTCTGTTGTACGACCGTTGGAAGCAGCCTGGCGATATTACCGACATCCCACGTTGGGGCGAGGTAACCCAGCTCGACGACCGCTTCTTGGAGAATGCATCGTTCCTCCGTCTGAAGAATCTCAGTCTGTCCTATTCTTTGCCACAGAGTCTGTTGCGTAAGACCAACTTCTTCTCTATGGTCAGAATCTATGGTCAGGCACAGAACCTCTTCACCGTAACCGGCTTCAACGGTCTGGATCCTGAGGTTTCATCCAATATTTACCAGGCACAGTATCCGGCATCACGCCAGTTTACTCTGGGTGTTGAATTGCAATTCTAACCAAGAAAGGAGAAAAAAATGAATATCAAAAATATAAAGACATACATCCTGTCGGGAATCCTAGCCCTCTCGATGTCTTCCTGTCTTGATAAGTATCCTGAGGATTCTATCCGCATGGACCAGGCTATCAACACGGTGGACGATATGGACAAGCTGGTGTACGGTATCTACGACAGTTTCAAGAGCAGCGCCCTCTATTCGGGCAATCTGACAATCCTGCCAGATCTGCAGGCAGACTTCGTGTACTGCGTGAAGGGCTACTCTAATGCCTATGGCGATATCTACCGTTGGAAAGATATCAAGGCTACCAACACCGACATCGAGTCGGTATATGCCGACCTTTATGGTGTTATCAACAATGCCAACTTCCTGCTCGATAATGTAGATAAGGTAAAGGCAAACACCAACAGTGATAAGGAGCTCGACAAGTTGGAGCAGTATCAGGGCGAGGCTTACTTCGCACGTGCACTGGCTTACTCTGAGTTGATCAAGTGCTTCTGCAAGGCTTACGATAGCGATGAGCAGGCAGAGAAGGAACTCGGCGTGGTACTCACAGAGCACTATTACGGCAATGAGCCACAGAAAAGAGCCAGTCTGAAGGAATCATACGATTTCGTATTGAGAGACCTTGACAAGGCTGCCGAATATCTGAAGGTAGACGAAGACTTCACAGGAAGTCTCTACAACGAGATTTACTTCAACGAGTATACCTGTCATGCCTTGCGTGCGCGCGTATCCTTATATATGCACAAGTATGATGATGCCATCAAGTATGCATCTAAGGTAATCGGCAGTAAGTATTATACATTGGAGAAGGCTTCTTCCAACACCTATTCAAACCAGGTGAACGATTATAAGTATATTTGGACCTATGGTGATTCGCGTGAGGCTATCTGGAAGGTAGGCTTTACCGTGAACAGCTATGGCGGTGCACTGGGTACCATCTTCGATAACTTCAACTATGTAAGTTACCGCCCTGACTATGTGCCTGAGACATGGGTCATCAACTCATTCGACAGTAATGACCTCCGTGCTGCAGCCATCTTCACAACCCGTACCACCGGTTATGAGCACGGTTTGCAGTGGCCTTTGCTGAGCAAGTATTTCGGCGATGCAGAATTCCTGAGCAACAATATCCTGCATGTTCACCAGCCAATGGTATTCCGTCTCTCAGAGCAGTATCTGATACGTGCTGAGGCTTACGCCATGAAGGAGGAATATGGTAAGGCAGGTAAGGACATCTCTACCTTGCGTACAGCCCGCTACTCATCTTATGGTGGTAACACCTCGATGAGCGAGAGCAACGCCATGAAGATAATCGAGGCAGAGCGCGTGAAGGAACTCTATATGGAAGGCTTCCGTCTGAACGACCTCAAGCGCTGGCACAAGGGATTTGAGCGTAAGGCTGCCGACCAGCCTGCTGCCAACTTCGTGCAGAGCAGTCTGAAGGTTGAAAAGGATGACCCTCTCTTTGTCTGGCCAATTCCTCAGCATGAGCTTGAGGCACCAGGTTCTGAGATTCAGCCTAATGAAAGTAACAAATAAAATAAGGAGACGATCATGAAGAAAATAATGATGGGATGTTTGGCAGCCGTAGCTGCACTCATCGCTCTTGTGAGTTGTTCACAGGATTATACCACTTATGCTGGTCCAAGTCATATCATGTTCTCTGATACGCTCTATCAGTATGCTGTACAGGAAAGCAATGAGGTTTTCAATGTGCCTGTATCTGCAACCGAAAAAGCTGACTACGACCGCACCTTCGGCGTAGAGGTAGTAGACAAGCAGAGCAATGCCATCGAGGGTAAGCATTACCGCATCCTCAACAACACCGTTACAATCAAGGCGGGCGAGATGGTAGGAAATGTGAAGGTTCAGGGTATCTATGATAACATCGGCAAGACCGACTCGCTCGGCTTCACCCTGAAACTGGTGATTCCGGAGAAGTATAACTGGACAGATCTCTATAAGGACTATGCCCACGTGGTAATGCAGAAGTCTTGTCCTTTCGATATCCACAACTTCTCAGGCTGGTGTATGGTAACATCTACCTTCTACAGCAAGTATCTGAACAACGTAACCAACCGTCTGATCAAGACCGAGGTGGTGGAAGGCGAGGAGAATACCGTTCTGCTGAAGGATGTTTACTATAAGGGCTACAACCTGAAGTTGAAGTTCAGCACCAAGAACATTCTTGAGCCAAAGGTAGAGATGGACGACCAGATAGCCGGTGAGACCGGCGAGGCGTTCGGTACCATCTATGGAGACGGCAAGTTGCGCATCAGCCAGCCTTCTCTCTATACCTCTTATTATAACACCTGCCAGAACTATGTATTGCAGTATGTTGTTATGAGTGTAAACAACAAAGATGGTTCATTATTCGGCAACGTAGGAACCTTCATCACCATGTATGAATGGATCAGCGATGCAGAGGCAGAGAAATTGAAAGAACAAGGATATTAATCGTAGAATAAAAAGAAAATGAAAACATTGATTTCAAAATATTGGCTCGTATTGATGGCGCTGGTATCAGTGACTCTGTTCACAGCTTGTTCCAGCGATGACGATGCCGTAACTCCTGTGTTCCCACAGGTACAGACTATCGGCGGTGCAGCTGGTGCTGAGTTGGACTTCACCTTCGATGCCAACGAGAGCTGGAGCCTTTCTTCAGACAAAATCTGGTGTAAACTGGTGCAGGGCGAGAAAACAGACGCCTTCGTTCTCAATGGTACTGCAGGCAAGCAGACCATCAAGGTTAAGATTACTGATGATGATGCCAGCAAGGATATGAGCGTGGCTCAGCTCTTCCTGAATATGGGTGGTCAGAAGGTTGCCATCGCTGAGGTTAAGCGTTCGGCTGCCGACCATAAGTTGCAGGTATTCGATGCGGCTGGCAATAATATCACCGAGACAGGTATCACTGTAGGTTACAATGTATACACCAAGTTTACCGTAAAGTCAAACTTCCGTTTTGCTGTTACCAATACTCCAGCTTGGGTAGACTTGGAAGGCGGCTTCCTGGTAGGTACACCTAACAAGGATGCTGTAGGCGGAGTTTCCTTCAAGGAGAATCAGGGCGTAAGTGCTAAGTATGCCATCGCTAAGGACCGCAACTACACCATAACCTTCACTTCTGAGGATGGCAAGGCTGCTGTAACCATACCTGTTATCTATAATGGTATGACCACCAGCACCATGGATGTTACTTATCCAACCTCTTCACAGTGGGCAGTATGGAATGTATCTCTCGATGGTAAGGTGTTCACTCAGAATGGTTCTAGCCTGAATGGTGGTGATACCAACGATTTCACCTTCTACAACTTTGTTCCTTTCACCCTCAAGACCTTGGGTGATGCTTACCAGCTGGTAGTTTTCGAGAAAAAGGAAGCTGGTCTGTTCGAGGATACATCTGGTGCTGTGAAACTGCAGGGTGAGAAGGGTGATGTGAAGCTCACAGTCGCTCCATTAGGCAGCGGAAGCCGTGAGTTCCTGGTCTATGCATTGCCACAGAGCGTATTCGAGAGTCTGGAGAATGGACCCGACGGAATGCTGGAGGAAGACTTCATGACTGTAAAGAGCGATTACGACCGCTACTTCCTGATGGATGTTGTACAGAAGGAGGCCAACTCTTCTGCTGATGATCAGTCTGCAGCGCCTACAATCTTGGAGATGAACTACTTGCCAGTAGAGTGCAAGAAGGATAAATCAACGTATGGTTCTATCATATCAGAAAAATTTGGCTACAATGGTGACGAAATATATGTCGCTCAGTCAGGAGTAGGAAGCTCTCTTACAGTTAATCCTAATATCAAGGATTGGGACCCTTACACTATGATGGAGACAGGCTATCTTACAGTTAAGGATAACAACGGAAATGATGTTTATGCAGAGCTTAGTATGGATATGAATAATAACTGGATATTCTTCGTAAATGTTCCTGCTGCTACTCCGATGTTTATGGTATTCAAGGACAACGGAACTCCTGTAAAGGTTCTTGTTGTTGAATCTCCTGGTGAGGGAATGAGTAAGAAACATACTTCTATCAGAAAAATTAGAAAGTAATGAACAGAATGAAAATATTTTCAAAGGCACTCTTGTTGCTCTTGGTCTCTCTCCTGACCTTTGCAGCAACAAGTTGCTCGGATGATGAAACTGGAGGCTGGGACGGCACATACGGATATGTGCAGTTCAAGCTCAGCAAGAAGGTTTCTTCAAGAGCTACCCGTGCTGCTGCCCTTGACAAACTTGAGAAACTGGATGATGCCAAGAAAATCAAGGTGGTCATGGAGCACAACGGTACAACTGTCTCTCAGACACTGGTGCTCAATTCTTATAATTCAGAGAATGCAGAGTATGGTCTGAGAAGTGAAAAACTGCAACTCGCTTCGGGTACTTACACCGTTATCGGTTTCTATCTCTATGATGCGGTAGATGAGGAGTTGCTGGCTTCTTCTGCCGGCGAAACATTCACTGTAGTAGGTGGCGGTCTGGAAGTACAGAACCTTATGGTGGAGACTGTGGAGCGTGGTAAGGTGAAGTTCAATCTCGTGAAGGAGTGGGAGAAGACCCGTGCCGGTGGTACTGAGTATCTCTTCTCTAACATCCGTCTCGTTGACGTCAGCGTAACCAACCTCTTTACCCGTGAGACCTATACCTTTCCTGAACTGAAGGTGAAATATAAGGAGTCTAGCGAAGAGCATCAGAATCCTGACAATGAGAACGATAAGTATATGGATACAGGTACAGCTTACTGCGATTCTACCGTATGGTTGCCTGCCGGTACTTATCAGGTTACCTCTTATACCACCTACGGGAAGACAGGTGCGGTGAAGACCAAGTACGAAACCCAGCCTGTAAAGGGTGAGGCGTTTATCGTAGAGGATAATCAACTGAATGATACGGCTCAGGTGCCTATCCTCCTTTCCAAGACAAAGGAGTATATCAAGGACTATGAGGCTTTGAAGGCTATCTGGGAATCTCTCCATGGTCAGGAGTGGAGCTTCTATGGCGATGCTACCTTCAAGGGAGCTAACTGGAACTTCAACAAGGAACTCGATATGTGGGGCGAACAGCCGGGCGTAACGCTCAACAGCAACGGCCGTGTCATCGGTCTCGTTATCGCCGGTTTCGGTGCAAAGGGAATCGTACCTGATGCCATCGGACAGCTGACAGAACTCCAGGTGCTCAACCTCGGTTCTCACGATGAGAAGATTGGTGCCAACATCTTCAATAATTATGATGCAAACAGTCTGACTGCAGCAAAGAAGAGCAGCATGCGTCACGACTATGAGAACAAGTTCCTGAAGTATGACCCACGTGCCAACATGTCGGATATGATTGTAGAAAGCTACAACTCTGATCCTAAGGTGGCACCGAAGAACAGAATTAAGAAGGACAGCCGCATCAACCTGAAGGATGCGCAGATCGGTACATTGACCAACAAGATTACAGGTGTATCTAAGGCCATCTATCGCCTGACTAAGCTGCAGCAGTTCTACATCGGTAACTCTTCTATCACATCCGACTCGGTTTGTGCGAAGTTCTACAAGCCTGACGATCCTGTTTATGGTAAGTTTGCACAGGAGTTTAAGGAAGAGGATTGGGACAAGATGGAAAACCTGACCGATATCGAACTTTACAACTGTCCGAAGATCAGTCGCATTCCAGACTTCTACTATAAGCTCCCTAAATTGCAGGCGATGAACCTGGCACGATGCAAGGGAATCCCTGCTAATCAGTTGAGAGAAGATTGGACTCGCTTAGCTGAGGAGAAGACAGGTAAGACACTCCAGATTCTCTATATGAGTTACAATAACCTGGAGGAGTTCCCTGAGTCTTCTGCATTGGGAAAGATGGTAAATCTCGGTTTGCTCGACCTGGCTTACAATAATATCAAGAAGGTACATCCGTTTGGTTCTGAGGTAGCTCTCTCTTCTCTCTATCTGAACAACAACCAGATTGAAGAGATTCCTGCTAATCTCTGTGCCTTTACAGATGATGTGGAAAGTCTGACTTTCGCTCATAACAAGTTGAAGAAGATTCCGAATATCTTCGATGCAAGTTCTGTTCGCGAGATGGGTTCTGTAGACTTCTCTTACAACGAGATTACAGGTGTAGATAATAGTCATGGTACCTACAAGGGTATTAATGCAGCTTCAGTCAGTCTGTCAAACAATAAGATAGAGAAGTTCCCTTCAGAGCTGTTTACTGCCGGTTCGCCAATCACAACCATCGATTTGAGCGGCAATCTGATGCGCACCATCCCTAAGGGTTCCATCAAGGGCAAGAAGGCTTATCTGCTGCAGGTTATCGACTTCCGATTCAACAAGTTGACATCCCTCTCTGATGACTTCCGCTCAACCACATTGCCATACATTACCAATATGGACTTGAGCTACAACTGCTTCACCGAGGTGCCAACCGAGCCATTGAACAGTGCCGTGCTCCGTGCCTTTGCCATCAACCACCAGCGTGATGAGAAGACCGACCAGCGTTGCCTGCGTACATGGCCTACAGGAATCACAACCTGTCCGAGCCTGATTCAGTTCCAGATTGGTTCCAACGATATCCGTAAGGTAGAAGAGACACTGACCTCTCACCTTTATATCCTGAATATCGCAGACAACCCTAACATCTCTATCGATGTAACGAGCGTCTGCGCATACATCAAGGCAGGTATGTATATGCTGTTCTACAACAAAAATCAGGACATCCGTGGTTGCGATGCTTTGGATCTCGAAAATTAAACCCTATAAGAAAGTAGTAATATGAAATATATGAATAAACTGACATTAGGTATCGTTCTCGCTGCCGGGCTTTTCACAGCCTGCAGCGATAAGGATGATGTCGATATCCCAGGAGGACTGGCGCTCGATAAAAAGGAGATAGCCATAGGCCCTCAGGGTGGAACAGAGCAGATTGCCATCGCTGCCTCACAGGACTGGGTAGCTAATACCTCTGAGCCTTGGCTGACGCTTTCGCCTGCCAACGGCGTGGGTTCTGTTGAGGGGACCATCAAGGTGGATTCTACTCTTTCCAACACGCTCCGTAGCACAGAACTCTGTTTCCAGGGGGCCAACGGACAGAGTCGCAAGCTTACCATCACCCAGTTCGGTTATGGCAAGCAGATCTTCCTGAAGGATTCTGTTGTAGAAATCGAAAACTCCGATTCTTACGATAACCGTGCTTTCGAGAGTCTGATTTCTGCCAACGTGGAATGCAAGATTGGTAAGATAGAGTATTCTTTTGAGGGTGATCTGACCGATGCCGAGAAGGCAGAGAACGAGAGCGAGCGTGAGGGCTGGCTCCTGAACAGTAAGGATGAAGATAAGCTGACAGGTACTAACCTGGGTATCGTGCTGGACAGAAAGTACCGTCCTCGCACCGTGAACTTCAAGTTCCGCTGGGCGATGAACGTGGTTCCTGCCGTTCGTGTGGCTAAGGTTCATCTCGTGCCAATCAAGGCTGAAGACCAGCTGGTAGATGCAGATGGCAATCCTACAGATGATGTTATCCTGACCGTTCGTCAGAAGGCAGCACCAAAGATTGAGGACAACCGTGCCGGTGACTCTCTCTCTGTCATCATGATCAACCAGAAACTGGGTAGCATTGCTACCTTCGATTCCAGCGATAACATGCGCAACTGGAGCGGCGTAACACTCTGGGAAGCTACTGATGATTTAGTGAAAAAACATCCTGAGGCTTTAGGACGTGTACGTTCTGTCAAGTTCAGCATGTTCAACCTCAAGAGTGGCGAAACTCTTCCTAAGGAAGTGGGCAACCTCAAGTTCCTGGAGTCATTCTCTGTTGCTTCCAACGAGAATAACCAGATTCGTGAGGTGAACCTCGGTGATGAAATCTGCTCGCTGAAGTATCTGAAGAATCTTACCGTTCAGGCTTACGGTCTGACTCAGTTGCCTGCTAACTTTATTAATCTGGGCAAGAGTCTTGAATCGCTCAACCTGGTAAGTAACAACTTCAACAAGTTGTCAGATATCACCGATATCGTCAACGAGAAGAACTTCCCTAAGTTGCGTAATCTCATTCTCTACGCACAGCGCCGTACGGATGTTCTCTTCGACATCGCTTCGCTGGGCGAAAAGAATGCATCAGGCGTCTATGTTTATAATAACTATCCTATCGGACTGTATGGTAAGGTAAATGCCGGAACCCCAGACCGCCAGGCGCTTCTCAAGCTCCTGACATGGGATAAGTTGAATACACTGGAGTTGTCTTACTGCTTCCTGGAGGGTGAACTTCCTACCGATGAAGAGATGACTGAGGCACTGGAGGCTGCCGGCAAGGCTACCCGATACACCAAGTCTGACTTCTCTACCAACAAGGAAGATTATCTCGACAAGCTGGTAGGAGATACCTGCAAGTGGTTGCTCTCAGGCTTGGATAATCCTGTAACCTGCAAACACAAGGATGGTTCTGTAGTTAGTGCGGATGTTTATCCTCTCCAGGTGCCACGTGTATTGCCAAACTGCCGTCAGTTGTCACTCAACCTGAACTTCTTTACAGGAAAGGTGCCAAACTGGATTCTCTTCCATCCACACCTGGTAGAATGGAATGCACCAACGATGGTGTTCAACCAGCAGCCTAAGGGTAAGAATAGCGATGGCGCTGCCGTTGGTTTCTCTAATATGACAGACGACAGCTACAGCTACGACTACTATTACGGAACCAGCGACCCAGGCAGCAACTGGGAGGTTCCGGGTGTAGCTTATCCGCTCTACTACCGCACATACGTGGCAGCAGGCGATATTGATGAAGCTGCGCTGATGGCTAAGTACAGGAGAACTAAGAAAAAGTAAGATAAACATAAAAACAATATAGAAGCAAACAATGAAGAAAAAGTTTTTCTATATAGCAATGGTCGCATTGGCATTGACGGGCTGTTCTGACAGCCTGTCAACCATCGGCTCTTCTGACGGCAATTCAGAAATCACCATTCCTGCAGATGCTGAGGCGGGTGAGTTGCTGATTAAGTTCAGTCCGGAGATGAGCGATATCCTCGACCAGGCACAACTGAGCAAGACCCGCGCCGGAAAGGCTACCCGTTCGGGTATTCCTTCTACCGATGAGGTGCTCGACATCCTGGGAAGCTACAGCTTCGAGCGTGTGTTCCCGGTAGATGCAAATACTGAGGCAAGAACCCGCGAGGCGGGACTCCACCTCTGGTATACGGTGAAGTTTAATAAGGGAACCGACCTGAAGACGGCTGCCGAGCGCCTGAAGCAGTTGGGCGAAATCTCAAAGGTTCAGACCAACGGCCGCATCAAGCGTGCTTACAATACCGACAGCAAGCGCATCTATCTCAGCGATAAGGCACTTCAGCAGAAGTCTACCCGCTCAGCAGCCAATGGCGAGCCAAACGATCCGGGCTTTACCAGCCAGTGGCATTACCGTAACCTGGGCGAGGGCAATTATGATTTTGAGAACCTCAACAACAACAAGGTAGGCGCTAAGGCAGGATGTGATGTGAATGCACTTGAGGCATGGAAGACCTGTACAGGCGATTCTTCTATCATCGTGGCTATTCTTGATGAGGGCGTGATGTATACGCACCCTGATCTGGCAGCCAACATGTGGTGCAACCCGGGCGAAAGTGTTCAGGGTGCCCAGACTGACGGCGACGGAAACGGTTATGAGGGCGACCTTCATGGTTACAACTTCGTTACTGAGAGCGGCGATATTACCTGGACTGATGCCAATGACACCGGTCATGGTACTCACGTAGCTGGTACCATTGCAGCCGTAAATAATAATGATAGAGGTGTTTGTGGTATAGCTGGTGGTGACGGTACTCCTAATTCTGGTGTGAAGATTATGTCATGCCAGGTATTCTCCGGTCAGAACAGTGTAACCTTGGCAGGCGAGGCGAGAGCCATCAAGTATGCTGCCGATAATGGTGCTGTCATCCTGCAGTGCAGTTGGGGTTACAACTCTTCAGAGTCTAGCATCATCAATGGTTATACTCCGGGTCCTGCTACCGAGAAGGAATGGGCTGAGACCTATCCGCTGGAGAAGGAAGCTCTGGATTACTTCATCAACAATGCCGGTTCGCCTAATGGTGTCATCGACGGCGGTATTCCAGTCTTCGCAGCCGGTAACGAGTATGCTGGCAATCCTGCTTTCCCAGGTGCTTACTCTAAGTGCGTCTGCGTATCTTCATTAGCTGCCGACTTTACTCCAGCCTGCTATACCGATTTCGGTTCGCTCGTAACCCTGAGCGCTCCTGGTGGCGACTTGGAATATTACAGCAAGATTGGCGAGCAGGAAGATGAATACTGGACAGAGACCACCGAGCAGAAAGGTGCTGTGCTCTCTACGATGATCAAGAACGGTCAGCCTGCTTACGGCTACATGGAGGGAACCTCTATGGCTTGTCCTCATGTTTCGGGTGTGGCTGCCTTGGGTCTCGCTTATGCTGCCAAGACGAACCGTCATTATCGTGCTGCCGACTTCGTAGCCCTGATGAAGAAATCAGTGAAGGATTTGGATAGTCATTATCAGAATGGTGCAACTAAGACCTACTATATGAACCATACTACCGTAGGTGCTTCGCCAGAGATTGTACAGCTCTCTAAGTACATCGGCAAGATGGGTGCTGGTCTGATTGATGCAGCTCAGCTCTTGAATAAGATCACGAACAAGGAATTCAGTTCTGATATGAAGTTGCCTAACGTGTATGTAGGCATCGAGAAGACAGTTTCTCTCAACCTCGCTGCATATTTCGCAGGTCAGACAGGGGGATTTTCTTGCTCTGTAGCGAAGAACGGCGTAGCTTCTGCTTCGGTAGATGGCAAGACGCTCATCGTGAAGGGACTCGCTGCCGGAAGTACATCGCTCACCGTAACAGCTGCCGATGGTACCAGACAGACCGTAGTTGTGACCGTTAGAAAGAGTGCCGGTAACAATGGTTGGATGTAATATGAAGATATTTGCTTTCCTATCGCTTTTCTTCCTGGCTTTGCCTGTTACGGTGAGTGCGCAGGAGGAACTGCTGAAGTTTGAGCATCCGCTTATCGATGCAGGTACGATGACCGAGGACGATGCGCCTCGCACCTTCACCTTCGTAGGTAAGAATGTGAGCAAGAAGATACTGCACATCACACAGGTGAGAACCACCTGTGGATGTACCAGTTCTTATGTCAGGGGCGATGTGATGAAGCCTGGCGATACCTGTCAGGTGCAGATCACCTTCACGCCTAACCGCTATCCGGGCACCATCAATACGGGTGCTTATCTCTATCTGAAAGAGGTAGAGGGACAGCCTGCCGTTAAGCTTGCCTTAACGGGAAAGGTGCTGCCGGGTGCTGACCAGTGGGCACGCTATCCGCACAAGATGGGCGTACTCAGACTGAAACAGGCGAAGGCAAGTATCACAGAGGTAAAGCCGGGCACAGAGCCTGAGGCACGTATCCTCTGCGGAAACAGCGGTGACAAGCCGCTCCGTATATCCAGCCTCCTTCTTCCTCCTTATGCCCGTCTTACGACAGAGCCTGAGGTGATAGAACCGGGTGATGAGGCTGACCTCGTCATCACCATCATAGCCGATAAGATTCCGGCTACGATGCCCGAATCCTTCACCTTCCCTGTTATTCTGGAGGGCTTGGACGCCCGCCCGTCTGACAGAACGATACAGGTCGTTGTAAAGGTAAAAAGGTAAAAAAGGAAAAAAGTAAAAAAGAAAAAAATACCAAGACAATGAAATATTTGAAAAAACTCTTCACCCTCCTGGTGATTGCTTTGTTTGCCTGCGGCTTTGCTGCCTGCAGCAGCGATGATGAAGAACCGGAGGAGCCTTCTCTGGAAGTTACGCCTGCCAATCTTCATGGCACATGGAAGTTGGCTGAGTGGAACGGTGAACCTCTTGCTGAGGGCACATACTGCTACATCGTTTTCAATCGCAAGGACCAGACTTTCGAGATGTATCAGAAGTTTGACAGTATGTATGGTCGCCATATCACCGGTTCGTTCGCTATCAAGAACGATCCATACCAGGGCTACATCATCAGCGGAAGCTATGATAATGGTAAGGGCGACTGGAATCAGAGTTATCTCGTAACCCGCCTCCTGGCTTCCGGTTCCATGATATGGACTGCCAAGGACGATGTTACCGACATCAGCCGCTACAAGCGTTGCGATGAGGTACCTGCCGAGATACTCAAGGAATGTAAAGATCTCACTGAAGAATAAAAAAAGAGCGAATTATCTGCAAATTCTGCGGATTATTCGCTCTTTTTTTGTATCTTTGCCCTCAAACTTATCATCGGGTTCAAAGTTTAAGGATATGATATTAACGATTACAGGTTCAGACAGCACCGGAGGCTCTGGTGTGCAGGCGGACATCAGGACGATTGCCGAGTTGGGCGGTTATGCAGTTTCGGCGATAACCAGCATCACTGTGCAGAATACGCTCGGTATTCAGGAGTTCTTCGATATTCCTGCCGAGATTGTTTCGGGGCAGATAGAGGCTATCATGAACGATATGCAGCCTGATATAGTGAAGATTGGTATGATACGCAGGGTGGAGACGCTGAATGTGGTCATCGATGCGTTGACCAAATACCGTCCTGCCCATATCATCTATGCCCCTGCCATCTGGTCGAGCCAGGGCGATGCGCTGATGACGGAAGATGTGGTGAGCCAGATCAAATACCGTCTGCTGCCGCTCTGTTCTGTCGTCGTGTCACGCAAGAAGGAGAGCGACATCATTCTGCAGAATTCCAAGCTGCTGAGCCTTGCCGAGAAGCAGGGACTCCGGATCTATCGCCTCGACAATGCCAATTCGCATGGTCTCATCAACCGTTTTTCTTCAGCTCTTGCCGTTTATCTGAATCAGGGCAAGAAGATGGAGGAGGCGTTGGCGATGGCGCAGGATTTCATCAATGTAGAACTCGTGCGCCAGAGCAATCTGCAGGGCAGAAGTTCCGAGCTTTACAACCAGTTTATCTCGCAGGTGAATAACTTCTGCCGCACTTATAGCGATGTTCATTTCTATGCCGACCAGTTGAATGTGAGTGGCCGTTATCTGGCTCAGGTTACCCGCCGCATCTCCGGCAAGACGCCGAAGGCAATCATCGATGAATACATCGTGAAGGAGA